>WSSedL1CaDRAFT_10000013_pt1 | contig 105261 bp, 94 predicted proteins | sample WetSurSL1Cattail_FD_9464 | JGI IMG/M metagenome (IMG submission 9464)
GCCGCTGTCGTCCAGCGCGATCACCGACGCCAGCCGCATCGGCGTTACCGTCGCGACACCCTCCGGCCGGATCGCGGCTTGCAGGCGGGATAGCTCGACCACCTCGGCCCACGTCAGCATCTGCGTGATTTTTCCGCACATGGCGCCCTTTGGCGTAAGCCAGCCGTAGCTGCGCTGACCGAGGTTCGGCCATCCTTCGCTGAAGGAGCTTCGGATGGCAGCCTCCGCTGCTGCGCAGCGTAGGCTGGTGACCCCGGCGTGACTCGAACACGCGGCCCTCGGTTTAGGAAACCGATGCTCTATCCTGCTGAGCTACGGGGTCTTGGGACGAAAATTGCCCGTTCGTACACTTAAGTGCAAGGCGCGTTTGCGCCGCGCGCCTCGCGGCGATAACCTTGCGTGGGAGCGCGGGAGAGCGATCGTGGCCAGGTTTTTGCTGATTTTTGGCGCTGCCTTGGCGGTGATGGCGGCAAACGCCGCTGCAGCGCCGGCCGGTGATCTCTTGACGGAGATGAACGCCTGCCGCGCCCTTGGCGATGGCGAGCGGCTGGCCTGTTTTGATCGCACCCTGGCGCGCCAGGGTGCGCCCGCCGCCGTTGCGCCTGTTTCACCTGCGCCTCAGCCGAAGCCGGCGAGCGATTTTGGCAGCGAACGGTTGCCCGCGTCGGATGCGGCGCCGAAACAGACTGATTCCATTGTCGCCAAGGTGAAGGCGGTGAGTTGGAACGCATTCCGGCATTTCACTGTCACGCTTGATAACGGACAGGTCTGGCGCCAGCTCGATTCCGATACGGCGACCGCCCAGTTCGGCGCGTCCCAAGCGGTGAAGATTTCCCGCGGCTTTCTCGACAGCTACAGCCTGTCGGTCGATGGCGTTTGGGGCACCTACAAAGTCAAGCGGATCAAATAGCGGATTTGTTGAGGAGGGATCATGCGTATCAGGCTGTTCACGGGGCTTATTGGCGTCATCGCGTTCACGGGCGCTGCCGGTGCGGCGCCAAGTCTTGAAGCTTCGATCGGCCAGTGCGCCGCCAAGACCGACGCCGAGGCGCGGCTTGCCTGTTACGACGCCGTCGCGGCGCAATGGAAAACCGGTCAAGTTCCCACCACTGCCGCCGCTCCGGTAGCCGCCGCGCTGCGGCCAGCTCTCCCGGAACCGGTTGCCGCTGCTGCGCCGCCCGCCGCCAAGCCGCCTGCCGTCAAGCCAATCCTGCCGGAGGCCCAATTCGGGGCCGAGCTGTTGCCCAAGGAGGTGCGCCAGGCCACCGGACAGCCGCAAGAGGCCGATGCCATCAGCGCCGCTCTGAAGTCATTCTCCTACACCGCGCTCGGCCGGGTGATCGTCACGCTCGGCAACGGCCAGGTCTGGCGTCAGATCGATGGCGACAACGCGAAGTTCCGTGCCAAGCAAGGCGATCTCATCACCATCGCGCGCGGCCTGTTCGGCAGCTACAACATGACGGTGGGTGACCACAACGGTCTGTACAAGGTCCGCCGCGTGGAGTGACGCGCCGCGCCGGGTGCGCGCTGTTAGTGCGGATCCGACTTGGTTAGCCATTCCTGCCAGAACACTGCGACGTCGGCGCCATGCAGCCGCCACCAGCCGTCGTCGATCTGAAACGCCGTGGCGAAATGCGCGGTCGGCAGATACGGCAACATGTCGATGTGCAACTCGGGCTGCTTCTGCACCAAGGCGAGGGCGCTTTTGCGTGCCGGGCCGTAAGCGATCCAACTCGCCATCTTGCCGAGATTCTCGGTACGGGTGGCGAAGCGCACGAAATCCATCGCCCGGGTTGCTTTGGGATTGCCTTTCGGGATGGCGAGCACTTCGAGTTCGTAAAGCTGGTGGTCCCAGATGATGGCGAGCTTGGGCATGCCGGCGGGCGTTTCGCTGTCGGCGTCGAACACCGCCCAATTTGGCAGTGCTGCGAAGACTGCACGGCCGTCCTTCAGCATCGCCGTGGCCTCGGCGGGGCTCGCGTACCAGACGAGATTGCCGCGCAAGCTGTCGAGTTTCCGCAACGCCCGCGCCACGCCTTGCGGGCTTGAGAGCACGTTGTAGACGTCTTTCGGCGCCACGCCGTCGGCGAGCAGCGCCATCTCGATCGTCAGTTTGGCGCTGGATTTGTTCAGCGCCCGCTTGCCGCCGAAGTGCTTTACGTCGAAGAAATCGGCGAGCGTCGCGGGGCCTTTGTCGCCGAACTTCACCGGCGCCACCGCGATCACTTGGCTGTAGACCACACTCGCGACCCAGCAGGGGCCAATCGCGCCGGGCACGAAGTCTTGCGCCGCCGGGGCTCCGCCCGGCGCCGCGGCCAGGCTGGCGGCATCGATTTTTTCCAAGAGGCCGCTGTCGCACGCCGCCACCGCATCGGGCAGTTCCATATCGACTGCGTCCCAATCGTAGCGATGGCTCGCCACTTGCCCCGCCAAGGCTTTGGTGCCGCCGTCATAGAGCGCGAACTTGGCATTGACGCGGTGCGCGGCGCCGTAGGGCATGATCTGCGCGCTCGCCTGGGCGTGGCCGTAACTGCCTTCCCAAGTCGCGATCGTCAACTCCGGTTTGGGGCGCGTGAACCAGAACAAGCCCGCAACGCCGACCGCAACCACGACACCGGCAACCGCCAGCGTAACCACCCATTTCTTCATCTCTGCCTCAATGAATGCCGAACATGTTCTTGAGTTGATCGCCCACGGATTTCTTTTTCGCACCTGGCGCGGGTTTGTCGCCGTTCTTGCCGCCCAGTAATCCGCCCAACGCGGCGCCACCGTTCTTGATGCTGTCCATCACGCCGCCAACGATGGCCGCGACATCGGCCGCATAGTGCAGTCTATCCCAGCTTCCGGTGATGTGGAACGGAACGCCGATACCGTAACCATTATAGTCCGCTTCGGGGTGGAGGCGGAAATCGATGCCGCGGCCGCCGATGTCGATAGTGCCCTTGCCGGTCATCTGCACCACGTTGCCCTTCAGATGGAAATCGTTGGTGCTGAGCACGCCGTTTGCCAGCACGAAACTTGCCCCCATGTCGTTGAACGAGGTGGACGCGACGGTGCCGGTGGCGTCACCGCCGAGCATGGTTTTGACGCTCTTCGCCACGGCGCCGAGATCGACGCCTTTGAAGCGGCCGTTGGTGCCGGTGATCAAACCCTTGCCCGAGAGCGAATGCATGATTGCGTTCTGGCTCGTGCCCGCCATGTGGATGTTGAGCTTCAAGGCGCCGACGCCTTCGATTGAGTCGATCCGGAGCGCGTCGTGCAACAGCGGATTTATCTGCACACCCTTGAAGTCCATGGTGTTGTCGATTTGCGGTAACGGCCCACGGATGTTGACGACCAGAAATGCCGAGCCGCTGCCGCCATAAAGGTTCACTTGGTCCAGAACGACCGTCAGCAGGCCGTTGGTGTTGACGAGCCGGAGCACCGTGTGGCCGAGGCGCAGGCTTGGGGTGCGCAACGCGCCCGTTGTCAATGTCAGGGTGGCGTTGAATTCCTTGAGCAGCGCCAAGCTGATCGGCTTTTTGCTCCAGCCGGCCTCTTTGGGTTCCTTCGGTCCTTCCTTCTTGCCACCGGCGAGATACGGAACAATATCGAGATGATCGACATTGAGCACGCCATCGAGCCCCGGCACTTTGGCTCGTGCGTCGATCGACAGGGTGCCCTTGATGGTCTGGCCGTCGAGCGTGACCTTGAGGTTTTCGAAATGGGTGATCTTGTCCTTGTTCTCGATTCGGCTCGACAGTGTGAAACCGCCCAGGCCACCCGCCGGCAGCGGTGTTCCCAGCCATGTTGTGAGGCCGCGGAAGCTGGGGGAGGCGAGCTTGATATCGCCCTCGGTGGTGCCGTCGGGCAGCATCTCGCCTTGGACCGCGGCGTGCAGCAGCTCGGCGTCGGTGGTGAGATCGAACTTTGTCGTGCCGGAGCCGAGGAATGTTTTTAGCGTGGCAAGGTGCGCCACGAAGGTCAGCTTCTTGTCCGCCAACGTCATGTCGCCGGTCGCCGCGATCGGGTTGTCGGCGGTGGTGATGGCGACCGCGATGTTGACGTGATCGAGGCTGCGATGGGTGCCGGTCTTGGCGTTGTCGTAAGTGACGCGGCCGTCGGTGATGTCGATGCCGGAGAATTCGGTGCTGGCGGGCAGGGTGAGGGTACCGCCCTTCTTGGTTTCCCCGGTCTTGCTGGTCGTGGCTTTGCCGAACTTCCAGTTGGGATTGCCGTCCTTGTCGACTTCCAGCGCGATGGTTGGCTGGTCGAGTGTGATCTTGTCGAGCGCGATGCGGCCGCTGAATAGTGGCAGCAGCTTCACCGAAAGGTCGATGTCGCCGACCGCCACCATCACCGCAGCCCGCCCGCCCGGCGTATTGGCGAGGGTCACTTCCTTCGCCCGGAGGCCGAATCGGGGGAAAAAGGTCAGGCGCAAAGGGCCATCGATCTTGAAGACGCGGCCGGTGGCGCTACCGGCGGCGGTTTCGATGCGGCCCCGGTACATGTCGAGCGGAACCACGAACGGCAGCACCAGGATCAGGGCGATCACCAGTCCGGCGGCGATCAGGCTATTGCGCAAGGCCTTGTTCATGTTTTGGCTTCCCCCCACGAAGGAACCCAATCATAGCGAGGTTGCGGAGCGGCGCTACCGTTTCGGGCCGGCAGCGGCCTCGCGACACCCCGTTAAGCGATGTCGCAGTGCCGAACGGCTTGCATTTGGGGGCCGCCGACCCTAGTTTCCGGCCCCCGACGTGCAGGCGTAGCTCAGTTGGTTAGAGCGCCGGATTGTGGATCCGGAGGTCGGTTGTTCAACTCAACCCGCCTGTACCAGCCTACGCTGCGCAGCAGCGGAGGCTGCCGCGCCGTAGTTGCGAAGCAACGCAGGCGGGCTCCTCGGTCGGCGCAGCTACGGCTCGGCAAGCCAACCCCTTCTTCAACAACGAAAAAATCCCCGATGGATCGGGCATTCTCCGACACAATATTGCGCGTTCTGTCACGCCGCCGCGTGCAGCGTCGGGATATTTTTGAGTTCGTCCGCGATCTCAGCTTTGGTTTCGGCGAGGTCGTAGGCCTGTTGCATCGATAGCCAGATTTCCGGGCCGCCGCCCACCAGCTTGCCTAGGCGCAACGCGAGGTTGGGCGAGATCGGCCGCTTTTCGTTGAGCACATCATAGAGGGTCGGGCGCGACACCCCGAGCAACTTGGCAATCTCGGCCTTCGGCTTGTTTAGGGCGGGCAACACGTCTTCGCGCAGCACTTCGCCGGGGTGGGTCGGCCTCAGGCCCTTAAGGAGAGGATTGAGGGTCATCCGTGATAGTCCTCCAAATCAACTTCGACAGTGTCTGTCCCGTCCCAGCCAAAGGTAATCCGGTAATTTTCGCTAGCCCACACCGCGTACCGGCCTTTGTTTTCGCCTTTGAGCGAATGGAACCGGTATCCCGCGATATCCATCTGCTGCGGGGCCTTGGCGGCATCCAGAAGCATGAGGCTGCGGCGGATGCGATCCGGTTTTTTTACGGGAAGCTTCGAGGTGTCGCCGGTTTCGGCAAAACGCTTCAGAGCTTTGCTTTTGAACGACCGGATCACGAGTGTAATATAGTACGTTACACTCAGGTGTCAAACAGTCATACTATTGCAAGCCCCGCTACTGCGCCATCTTGATGATGGCATCCACGAGATAGGGATAGGGCTGGGCGCCGGTGGTGCGGTTGAAGAGGCCCGCGGCGTGGTTGCCGGTGGCGCCAGCATCCCAGTACATCGGCACCAGGCCGTGTTTGACGGCGCTCTTGGTGATGAAAGCATCCCAATAGACGCGATAGCGCTCGTGGCCCTCGTATTCGGCTTTCATCATCGCGCTGTATTCGCCGAGGATCACCGCCACGCCTTTGTCGACGAAGGTCGCCTTCATCTTCGCGAACTCGGCGTCGGCATAGGCCTCGTTGCCCCAGGTGTCGGTCGCCTTGGGATCGGTCGCGATCGCGCCCCACTGCCAGACAGGACTCTTATCGTTGAGGGTGAAATTGTAGGGGTCGTAATAGTGCACTTCCATCATCAACCGGTTCGGCGCCGTGTCGGCGGGCATCACCGCGTTGGCGACCGTGGCGTCGATGTTGGTGTTGTAGCCTTGCACGACCAGCTCGCGTTTGGCGTTGTTGCCGCCGGTGGCGCGCACCGTGGTGACGAAGGTCTGGTTGAAGCTGTTTTGCGCCGCCGCGTTTTCCGCGGTCGGCGAGCCGTATTGGCCCTGGACGCTGACCTCATTGGTGCCCGCGAACAGCAGATAATCGTCGTAGTCCCTGAAGTTCACTGCGATCTGGGTCCACAGCTTGGCGAGACGGGCGTTGACCTCGGCTTGTTTGGCGGCCGTCGGTTGCTGCCAGCCGCCGTCCCAATGTTCGTTGAGCACGACATAAAGCCCGGCCTTGCGGGCATAGGTCACCACTTCGGTAACCCGCGCCATCCAGCTTCGGTTGATCGTGTCATCGGAGTCGGCGTGAGCGGCCCACGCCACCGGAATGCGCACCGACTTGAAGCCGGCCGCTTTGACAGCGTTGAACAGTTCCTGGGTCGCGCGCGGATTGCCCCACGACGTCTCGCCGGGCAAGGCGTCCAGTGTGTTGCCGAGGTTCCATCCCGGCGACATCTGCTTCGCCATCTCGACGCTGGTGATCTCGCGCATGATGCCTGGTGCTTCGCCGGCCGTGGCCACGGAACCCAGCACCAAAATCATGGCTATTGCGGCGATCGACGTCAGTGTTCTCATCGTGTGTAATCTCAGTCCCGTGGTTTCGCGGTTGATTGGCGGATCACCAGCTCATGCAGTTGCGGGCGGCGGCGGGCTTCGGCGGCGGTCGGCGGGTCGATGACGAAATCCACCGCCATATAGCCGGTCAGTTCCATCTTCTGGCGGCAGGTAGTGATCTGCGGCCAGACTTGGCGCGCTAAGGGGGAATCGTCGAAGCCCGCCAGCGAAAAATCTTCCGGAATCTTGAAGCCAAGCCGGTGCGCCGTGGCCAGCACCGCGGCGGCGACTTCGTCATTGCAGGCGAAGACGGCGGTCGGCAGCGAGTCCATCGTCAGTAGGCGTTCGCCGGCGCTGAGGCCTTGGGCGAAATCGAACCCACCCGTCACCATCTTCGCGGCATCGGCGGCAAGTCCAGCTTCGCCCATCGCTCGGGTGAACCCGGCGAGCCGTGCTATGGCATCGCTATGATCGGGCGGCCCTTTGATGAACGCGATCTGCTTGTGACCGAGCTCGATCAGATACCGAGTTATGTCATAGGCAGCCGCTTCGTTGTCGACGCAGATGTCGAGCGTCATGCCGGTATCGGAACGGGGCGCGATCCGCACCACCGGTAATCCGGCTTCGGCAACCGCATCCAGCACCGCCGGAATTTCGCAAATCGGTTCCGGCAGGATGACACCGCGCAAGGGGATGCGGGCGAGAAGTGCGCGGATGCGGTCGGCGAGGGCGGGATCGGAGAGGTCGAACGATTTGACCACCAGCGCGGTTTCCCACTTGTGGCAGGCGGCCATCAGCCCAATTTGCAGCATGCCGAAATAACCGGAACCGACCATCGGTGTGTCGCACAGAAATCCGATCAGGTTCGAGGTCGGGTTGGTGGCCATTGTCCGGCTCCGTCGATTATCGGCTCGCGGCGATCAGGTCGCCCAGTTGGTGGTTTGGCGCAACGCCCATCCGGAACGCGACGACGGCAAAGACCATTGTGAGTTCTCCGCGGCTGTCGAGCAATGGTGCTAGGAACAATTCTGCTTCGAGATAATGCAAATCGTTGAACGCCACCGTCTTGACAGCGCGCAAAGGTTTGCGATTTGCGATAACCTCGCTCAGATCGGTTTGCCAGCGCGCGGCGACCTCCGGCGGTACGGCGTCGGGCAGCAGTTTGCCCTGCATCTCGCCGAGCACACAGGAGATGCGCGTTCCCATTAGACGGATGCGGAAGGTTGACTCATGGCGCTCGAAGATAACGAGATTGCCGAGGAACGCCTTCGACAACCGCGGCGTAAACTGGCAGCGCGAAGGAATGCCGCCCAGACGTTCCCACGCGTTGTAGGCTTCCGTCAGGACCGGAGTTTCAAAGGCCAGCGATTCGTCTTTGGTGTAGGACGAATTCAGTCTTTCTGACCAATCGCATATTTCGGTCACGGCGGTGTCCCTCCTTAATGTCGAAACGTTACGCGGAGGCATTCACCAACCCGTTAAGTCACGCCCGTTTGGGATTAGTACCTATGCGACCTGACGTTGCCCTCTTTCCTCCGCCGCGAAGCTCAGAACCTTGTACCGCACCCCGTTGGAAGTGCGGGGTGGCTCGCGTTCGCGAGAGGAGGGGACACACGAGTCAGAGCGCGTCTACCTTTAGTTGTGACAAATATGCTAAACACGCCTTCGGGGCGCCGGATTGCTCCAATTCCTTGCCCCATTTCTTGCTCCTGGGGGGGTCTGCCGTTACAAGGCCGCATCATTGTTGAAGGTTTGGTCATGGCGTCGGATAAGAAAATTGCCCAAAAAGGCAGCAAGCCCAAAGCGCGGTTGCCGCGCGGGTTTCGCGACCGTTTCGGGGCGGAGATCGCGGCCGAGCGCCGGCTCGTGGACATCATCCGCGGCGTTTATGAGAGCTATGGCTTCGAACCGCTCCAGACTCCGACCTTCGAATACACCGACGCGCTGGGCAAATTCCTGCCTGACGTCGACCGCCCCAACGAGGGCGTGTTCTCGCTTCGTGATGACGACGAGCAGTGGTTGAGCCTGCGCTACGATCTGACGGCGCCGCTCGCCCGCTATGTCGCGGAGAATTTTCAGCATTTGCCGAAGCCCTTCCGCCGCTATCAGACGGGTCTGGTCTACCGCAACGAAAAACCCGGCCCCGGCCGCTTCCGCGAATTCACGCAATTCGACGCCGACACGGTCGGCAGCAACTCCCCCGCCGCCGACGCCGAACTGTTGATGATGGTGTGCGATGCGCTGGAAGCGCTGGGCCTCAATCGTGGCGAGTACATCGTCAAGATCAATAATCGGAAACTTCTGGACGGGGTTCTTGAAGCGGTTGGCGTTCCTTCCGACGACAAAGAACGCCGCGGCATCATCCTACGAGCAATCGACAAAATGGATCGATTGGGTCTGGGTGGCGTACGGCAATTACTCGGTCCGGGACGAACCGACGAGTCGGGCGACCGCACTAAGGGAGCCGAGTTGACCGAAACTCAAATCAATCAGGTCATGCTCTTTGTCGCGCCAGAAGGCTATTTGCCTAAAAACTTTGATCCATTGCTTCGCATTGGGTCGGCAGTGGGGCCAAGTGCGATTGGAACTCTAGGCTTGAATGAAGTTCGTGGAATTCGAGATATTCTCCAGGCTGCGGGATATGGCGAAGATCAAGTTCAAGTTGACACCTCCATCATCCGCGGTCTCGACTATTATACCGGCCCGGTGTTTGAAGCGCAGCTTACGTTCAAAGTGAAGAATGACGAGGGGCAGGAGGTCGTGTTCGGTTCCGTCGCGGGTGGCGGGCGGTATGACGATTTGGTGGCGCGGTTCACCGGCCAGCAAGTTCCGGCGACCGGCATTTCCATTGGCGTAAGTCGTCTTTTGACAGCACTTCAGCAGCGCGATCTACACAGTGAAACACCGCTTATCGTCGTACTTTCAATGGGTGATGTGGGCTGGAGTTTTTCTGTTGCCAAAGAATTACGCGAAAAACTGAAGGATCCAATTTCTGGAAAGCTGTTAGTCCGCGCCGAGGCCTATGTCGGCGGCGCGAAGAAGAAACTGCAAGATCAACTAAAATATGCCGATAAGCGTGGGGCCGTGCTTGTAGTGTTCGCAGGTGATGACGAACGCGCCAACGGCAATGTTACCATCAAAGACCTCAAACGCGGCGCCGAATTGTCGAAGTCGGTGGAAAGCCGTGCCGACTATCTTGGTGCCCGCAATGCACAAGCAACGGTCAGCCGCAACGATCTGGTCGCCAAAATCAAAGAAAAGCTGGGGCTAAGATGACGGGCGGAAATTACACGTCATCCTATGGTGTCATGGCCCGCCACTGCGGGCCATCCAGTTCTCGCCGCACCGCCGTTTCAGAAAATACGCGGTCTTTGATTTTGACCGTGGAGCAACACCACCTGGATCGCCCGCAGAGGCGGGCGATGACAAATGGGAGGGAGGGTTAAGCCATGTCTGCTTTTCCCACCTATGGTCCCGCTGAAATCGACGCCCTTAACACCGTCGCCGATGCGGTGCTGGGCGTGTTCAAATCCCACGGCTACACCCGTTACGAACCGGCGGTGCTGCAACCGGCGCATTTGTTCGTTGATCGCTCGGGCGAGGAAATCCGCCGCAGCACGTACGAACTCACCGATCCGACCGGCCAGGAATTGTGCCTGCGCCCCGATCTCACCATTCCGACCTGCAAATACCAGGTAGAAAGCGGCGCGCCTTATCCGGCGCGGCTGTGCTATCACGGTTTGGCGTTCCGTCATCAACCCGGTGCCGGGCAATTCTGGCAGGCGGGGGCCGAACTCTTGGGCCATACCGATCGCGCCTCCGGCGATGCCGAAATGATGGGGCTTGCCGCCGAAGCGGTGCGCGCCGGTGGCGTGAAAGACTTCTCCGTGCTGATCGGCGATCTCGGCCTGTTCCATACCTTGGTCGATGCCTTGGAGGTTCCGGCCGGGTGGCGCGGGCGGCTAAAGCGGCATGTCTGGCGTACTGGTTATTTCGAAAAACTGCTGGCGCGCATGGTGTCGGGCGAGACCAACGAAGCCGAACGCACCGTCGATGCCTTGGCGGGCCTGAAATTGATGGAACTGAAACCCACCATCGAACGGCTGATTGACAACGAAGGCGATGCTCCGCTTGGCGGCCGCAGCCGCGAAGAGATTGTCGAGCGGCTGATGCTGCAGGCGAGTGAAGACACCGCGCCGCGGCTCGATCCGGATGTGGCGGCGCTGATCGCTGCGTTCCTCAAAGTCAGCGGCAACGGCGAAGCGGCGTTGGAAGAAATCCGGTCCCTGACGAAACCGGTGGCCGCCAAGATGGTGAAACCGCTCGCCGCCATGGCCGAACGCTTGCACGCGCTGAAAGCCAACAACATCCCGCTCGACCGCGTGCGTTACGTCGCCCATTTCGGCCGCAACCTCGAATATTACACCGGCTTCGTGTTCGAGTTCTGGACCCGCGCCGGGGAAGTGGCGGGCGGCGGGCGTTATGACACGCTGCTGGAATCGCTCGGCGCCCCGCGCGGCACCACCGCCATCGGCTGCGCCCTCCGCACCGAACGCCTGATTGCGGCGAGGGCTGAGGCATGAGCGAGATGATCACGTTGGCGGTGCCCTCCAAAGGCCGCCTCAAGGAACAATTCGACACTTTTCTCGGCAAGGCGGGGATTGCGTTAAAGCAGACTGCCGGCGCGCGCGGCTATCGCGCCACGGTGGAAGGCCATCCCGGTATCGATGTGATGCTGCTGTCGTCGTCGGAAATTGCGGCCTCAATTGCGGGCGGTGATGTGCATCTCGGCGTTACTGGCGAAGACCTCATCCGCGAAGCCGTGCCGGAACTCGAAGGTCGCGTTACGTTGCTCAAGCCGCTTGGCTTCGGCTTTGCCGATGTGGTGGTGGCGGTGCCGCGCAGCTGGATCGACGTTTCCACCATGGCCGATCTCGACGATATTTGTGCGGCCTATGCGGTACGCTACAAAAAGCGGCTGCGCATCGCCACCAAATATGCTCAGCTCACCCGCAGTTTCTTCGCCCACGCCGGCATTTCCGATTACCGCATCGTGCCGAGCGCCGGGGCCACCGAAGGCGCGCCGACGGCGGGAACGGCGGAAGCCATCGTTGATATCACCACCTCCGGCGCGACCCTGAAAGCCAACGGCCTGAAAATTCTCGACGACGGCGTCATCCTGAAGAGTCAGGCGCAACTCGCCATGAGCCTTGGCGCCGATTGGAACGGGGAGCGCCGCGCGATTGCGAAGGCGTTCCTGAAGCCGCTGGGCGTGGAAATCAGCGAATAGCGAATAGCGAATAGCGAATAGGGGAAAAAGAAAGTCCCCATTCGCTACTCCCTATTCGCTATTCGCGCCGTCTTTACTGCGGCGAGATCGGTCCGGCCATGATGTCGGGATCGTTCAGATGCTCGGCCTTCCAGCGCATCGCCATCAGGATGCGGTTGCGTCCCGAAGGGTGGTCGAAGAAGATAAACTCTTCCAGCGGGCTGGGATCGAGCTTGCGATATTCGCCCAGCATCAGGTCGACCTTGGCTTCGGCATCAGGCTGGCGCACCAGGTTGAGGCCGAACAGATCGGCCTGAATTTCCTGGGTCCGGATGATCGTATTGGTGAGTGGCGTCGCCAGGAACATGAACACGCTCAACATCGCCATCACCAGCGGCAGGCCGGCGGGATCGTCGATGCTGCGGACGTCCCAATTGCCGCCGAAGATGCCGGTCAGGCCATAGAAGGTTTTGTCCACGAACCAGAAGCCGAAGAAGATGATGAGGCCGAGCCAAGTGATCATGATCGCCACATGGTTCATCACGTAGTGGCCCATTTCGTGGCCCAGGACCTGAAGCACTTCCGACGGCGTGCAGCGGTTCATCAGATTGTCGTTGAGGGCGATGCGGGTGGTGCCGAACAGGCCCGCAACATTGGCCGAGACGCGTTTGGACTGCTTGGAGGCATCGACAAGATAAACGTCCTTGGCCGGAATGCCTTGGCTGCGGGCCAGCGACAGCACCGCATTGCGCATCCCGCTGTCCGGCAGCGGCGTGTAGGCGTTGAACAACGGCTCGATGAACACCGGCGCGATCGCGATGCCAATGATGATGAACACCACCGAGATGCCGCCGCCCCAGATCCACCAAGAGCGCTTGGCGGCCCGCGCCGCGGCGTAGATCAGCGTCAAGACGATGGCGAACGCGATCACCTCGATCAGGGCCGATTTGCCGAATTCACCGGCCCATTGGCCGAAGGTCTGGTTCGACAGCCCGTAATGGTGTTCGCGGAAGAAACCCTCATAGACGGCGAGCGGCAGACTAACCACCGTGGTGATGACGAGATATTGCACGGCGTAGATCGGTACCTGCAGCCAACGGAACCGCGTGATGGAAACGGCGATCTCGCGCATGCGGCTCGATATTTGCAGCCAGAGCAGCAGCCCGGCGATGACCAGCGCATAGATCAGGTCGACGACCTGCAGCACATAACCGCCTTCGAAATAGGCGTCGGTGCGCGCCCGGTCTTTGGCTGGAATCTGTGCCAGATAGGCGTCGGTCGCCTTGACGGCGTCGAAACTGCCAACGCCCGCGGGCGGCAGTTGGGCCACGTCGATTTTGCTGGTGGGGGCGGCGTGCGGCACGGCGGCCACGACCGGCACGTCGGCTTGTGCCGATGCCGGTCCGAACAGACCCAAACCCAATACCAGGGCGGCCAATAGCGTAAACAGCCGAATCCTCATCTCACCCTCCAGGAAAGTGAAGCTAGTTTAACAGAACTAACGCGCCGTGGCACACTAGACCCGAACATGCGATGACGTTCCGTGAAATGGACAGAACGATGATTGACTTTCTCCGCCGCAATGGCGAGCGAATCGCCTATCAGCGTCTTGCTGGCCGCGGCCCCGGCCTCGTTTGGCTCGGCGGGTTCCACTCCGACATGAACGGCACCAAGGCGCAAGCGGTTGCCGCCTTCGCTGCGCGCGAAGGTCGCGCTTGTGTGAGATTCGACTACTTCGGCCATGGCGCCTCATCGGGTGCCTTCGCGAACGGGACGATCTCGCGCTGGCGCGATGACGCGCTGGCTGTGCTCGACGAAGCGACGACTGGCCCGCAGGTGCTGGTCGGCTCCAGCATGGGCGGCTGGATCACCACGCTGGTGGCGGCGGCGCGGCCCGAGCGGGTCGCCGCTGTGGTCTTGATCGCCCCGGCGCCCGACCTTACCGAAGAGCTGATGTGGAAACAGATGCCGCCGGAAATCCGTACTGAGATCACAGAGACGGGAAGCTGGGATTATCACCCCGAAGACGGCGAGGGTTATCCCATCACCCGCGGCCTGATTGAAGACGGGCGGCAAAATCTGGTGCTGGGGCGGGCGCTGGCGCTCGACGGTCCGGTGCGCATCCTGCACGGTACCGATGATCGCGACGTGCCCTGGCAACATGGCGCGAAATTGCTGGATGTTTATTCCGGCGACGTTACTTTCACCCTGGTCAAAGGCGCCGGCCATCGCCTGTCGAGCGCCGCCAATTTGCATCTGATCGAACAAGCGATCGCTAACGTCGTGAAGGACATCGCACCATGCTGACGCGCGCGCTGGTTTTGGCTGTCATCGCGGTCGCGGCCCCGGCGGCAGCTGAGGAGATGACCTACGACGATTGTGTCGCGATGGCCGATCGCGCCCCCGCTACGGCCGAGAAAAAAGCGGCAGCGTGGCAGACCCATGGCGGCGGCATCGCGGCGATGCATTGTCACGCGCTGGCGCTATTTTCGCTGAAGCGCTTTGCCGAGGCGGCGGTGGTGCTCGATGCGCTCGGGCGGAGCCGCGATGTTCCGTCCAGTGGTCGCGCTGCGCTGTTCGACGAAGCTGGATCGGCCTGGCTGGCGGCGGGCAAACCGGGCCAGGCGGTGCCGTCGTTCACCGCGGCGCTCGCCAACAAGCCGAACGATCTCAGCCTCTTGGCGTCGCGGGCGCGGTCCCGCGGTCTGATCCGCGATTGGAAAGGCGCCGAGGCTGATTTGTCCGCCGCGCTGGCGCAGGATGCCAATCGGGCCGATTTGCTGGTGCTGCGAGCGAGTGCGCGCTGGGCGCAAGGCCACAAGGCTGACTCCGCTTCCGACATCGTCCGCGCGTTTGAGGTCTATCCCGATTATCCGCCGGCCTTGGTCGAGCGTGGCAAGATGAAATACTTCGCCGGCGATCTGGTAGGCGCCAAACGCGATTGGCAGAAAGCCGCGACCAGCGGGCAGGGCCAGACGGCCGCCGATGCCAAGCGCTATCTTTCCGAGCTTCAAGCCAAAAGCGGGCGTTGAACCTCACTTGCGCCGCCGTTACCGGGTGATCGTCAGTCCCTTCATATAGGGGCCGGTGTTGTAGAATGCGTCGATCACCGCGATCTCTTCCGGGGTGCAGCCGATGAGGATTTTGACTTCGGCGTCTTTCTTCATCAGATCGACGGTGCAGGCCACGCCAGTGACGGCGCCGCTGTCGAGCGAGCCGCGCCAGATGTCCGCTTCGGCGCCGTCATTACCGGTGGTGCCTTCCAAAAAGCCGTAATCGAGCGGATAGATCATGTCGGGAAAGCGCGGATGGTGCGTGCCTTTCGGCCGGTCGATTACCACGCGGCTCCCGGCGGCAAGTTTTTCGAGGGCTGTCCAATAGCCCGCATCGTTTCCAAGCTTCATGGCATCCACTCCCGGCGCACATCGGCATCCGTTTCGTGTGTAGCATGAATCGCCGCCAGCGCCCGGACGGCGGGTAGGGCAAGAAGCCGCGTGATCGCCCACGCCGCCATGGCGCGCACCAGGGGGGACGGATCATCAGCCAGCCGTACCGCTTCCACGGCCAGCGCCGCATCGCCGGTGTTGCCGATAGCGATCAGCACATTGCGCACGAAGCGGTCGCGGCCGATGCGCTTGATCGGGGATTTCGCGAACAGCGCGCGGAACGCGGCATCGTCGAGCCGAACGAGGTCCTGCAACACCGGCCGGGTGGTCTGCGGGCGGGCGGCGAACTGCGCTTCGTGCGAAACGCGAGCGAATTTGTTCCATGGGCACACCGCCAGGCAGTCGTCGCAGCCATAAATCCGATTGCCGATGGCGGCGCGGAATTCGCGCGGAATATGGCCTTTGTGCTCGATGGTGAGATAGGAAATGCAGCGCCGCGCATCGAGCTGGTACGGCGCCGCAAAGGCCCGCGTCGGGCAGATGTCGAGGCAGGCATGGCAGGCGCCGCAATGATCCGTTTCGGGCGCGCCGGGTTCCAGCTCCAAGGTCGAAAACACTGATCCCAGAAACAGCCAGGAGCCGTAGTCGCGGCTGACCAGATTGGTGTGCTTGCCTTGCCAGCCGAGCCCGGCCGCTTGCGCCAGCGCTTTTTCCAGCACCGGGGCGGTATCGACGAACACCTTGGCATCGCCGCCATAAGTCTCGCACAGCCAATGCCCCAGCCGCTTCAACCGCGCCTTGATGATGTCGTGATAATCATCGCCGCGGGCGTAAACCGAAATGGCACCGGCGCCCGGTACGTCCAAATCCGCCCGCGGATCATGATCGGGCCCGTAATTGACGCCGAGCACGATGATGCTTTTGGCGTCGGGCCACAGCACGTTGGGATCGGCGCGGCGGTCCGCGTTGCTCGCCATCCAGGCCATGTCGCCGTGACGGCCGCCCGCGAGAAAATCCCGCAGCCGTTCGGACGCTTGCGGCGGCGCGGCCGCTTGGGCAATGTGCACGACATCGAAGCCTTCCTCTAAGGCCCGCGCACGGACCTGACCGGAAAGCTCAGAAGTCGAGATCAGCATAATATTTGATCGGCGGTTGGCCGGGCACGCGGTCGGCGAGCAGCGAGCGGAAGGACGGGCGCGACTTCATCCGCATGTACCACTCGCGCAGGCCCTGATTGGTGTCCCACGGCACTTCGCCGAAATAGTCGAGCGCTGACAGATGCGCGCCCAGCGCCAGATCGGCGATGTTGGTGTTGCGGCTGACCAGGTTGCCGTGCTCCTCCACTGTCGTGCCGAGGAACGGGATCAGTTCGCGCAAGGCCTCGCGTCCGGCGCGAATCACATTCATGTCGGGCGTCGAGCGGGTGGGGGTGCCGGTGTAGCGTGGATTGGCCTTCTCCGAGACGATCTTGCGGGTGACGGAATCGCCCAGCACCGTGGTGGTCCAGTCGAGCCAGCGCAGCGCTTCACCGCGTTCGACGGCATCGTCGGGTACCAGCGGGATTTCGGGATAGGTTCCTTCCAAGTGATCGAGAATGGCCCACAGCCCGGTCACGGTGGTGCCGTCGAGGTCGATGAATTGCGGCATGTGGGCGTGGGTGTCTTCCGCCATTTGCGGATCGATCACCAGACGCTTTTCGCCCAGCGCCAACCGGACGAGCCGGGACGCGGGCTGAAAGACAAGATGGATTAAGCGACGCATGAGAACCAATGTAATGAAACTGCCGTGGCTATCCTAGTCCTTTGCCGCTTTATCGCACGCACCAATCCATGCCGTTTTCACTCGCCTCGTGGGTGCGGGCGATGGCGCGGGACATGCGGCGCTTGCCAGCCCTTTGAGCTTTCCATTTGTCGGGATTGGGCAGGACTGAAGCCATCCGCGCCGCTTGGCTGGCGGAGAGCGCGCCTGCGTTGGTGTGGAAATAAGCTTCCGCCGCCGCTTCGGCGCCGAAATTGCCGTGACCCCAGTCGACCAGATTGAGATAGGCCTCCAAAATCCGCTTCTTGGGCCAAGTGAATTCGACCAGCACGGTCAGGTAAGCTTCCACCCCTTTGCGCACCCAGCTTCGCGCCGGCAGCAGAAACAGCGTCCGTGCCACCTGCTGGCTGAGGGTTGACGCGCCGCGCAAATGCTTGCCTTCCTCGTGCGCCTTCAGCGCCAGCTCGATGTCTTCCACATCGAAGCCGTGATGGCTGCAGAAGTTCTGGTCCTCCGAGCCGATCACCGAATACTTCAGCCCTGGTGCCATGGCGTCGATCGAACGCCAGGAATGCTGCACCTCGCGCCCGGTGACGACATACAGCACCATCTGCGGCGTGAGCGGCACTGGAACGAAGCGGAACACGACGAGATAAAGAAGCGGCAGCGGCACCAGAAAAGCAAAGAGGACGAGTGCAATCCGCCGCAACCACGACTTGTGCGTCCCCGAGCCGTTCCAAAGACGATGAAAGAATCCTTTGTTCACGGCGGTTCCCGCTGAAGACCCCCACCGCAATCTAGAGCGCTTTCAGGAAAAGTGGAATCCGGTTTTCCGTCCGAAAGCGCGACAAACTAAGAATCTAGAGCTTGGTGCCCCTCAGACGCAACGCATTGGCGATCACCGAGACCGAACTGAAGCTCATTGCCGCAGCGGCGATCATCGGTGACAACAGCCAGCCGGTGACCGGATAGAGAACGCCCGCCGCCAGTGGCACGCCCAGTGCGTTGTAGGCAAAGGCCCAGAACAGGTTTTGTTTCATATTGGCGAGCGTCGCTTGGGCCAGGCGCCGGGCCCGCAGCAGCGCCGCAAGGTCGCTTTTGAGCAGCACCAGTCCGGCGGTTTCGATCGCTGCGTCGGAGCCCGAGCCCATCGCGATCGCGACATCGGCGGCGGCCAGCGCCGGGGCATCATTGACGCCGTCACCGGCAAACGCCACCACGCCGCCGGTCCGCTTTTCCTGCACCAGTTTGGCTTTGTCTTCCGGCGATAGGCGCGCGGCGACGATCTTGATGCCCGCTTCGGCACCGATCGCGTTGGCGGTCGCGGCCGCATCACCGGTCGCCATCACGATTTGAAGACCTTCCGCCGCCAGCGCCGCCAGCGTTGCGCGTGCCCCCGCTTTGAGCGGGTCCTTGATGGCGATCAGGCCGAGCGCCTCTTGCCCGCGGGCCACGAAGATGACGGTGGCGCCGCCCTCGCGCAGATACACTGCATCACCCGTTAGTCCGTTGGGCTTGATGCCGTGGTCGCCAAGAAAATCCTCATTGCCGACCAGAACCAAGGTGCCGCCGATGCGCCCTTGCAAACCTTTGCCGGTGACGTTGGAAAAATTGAGCACCTCCGGCAGCGTTAAGGCGCTGGCGCGTTCGGCTATCGCGTGGGCGAGGGGGTGAGCGCTTTTGGCTTCCAGCGCAGCAGCAAGCGTCAGTACTTCGGCTTCGGCGACGCCGACGATGGTGTGAATCCCGGTCACCTTGGGCTTGCCTTCGGTGATGGTGCCGGTCTTGTCGATCACCAGCACATTCGCGGTGGCGAATTTTTCCAGCGCCGCGGCATTCTTCACCAGCACCCCGGCATGGGCGCCGCGGCCGACCGCCACCATCACCGACATCGGCGTGGCGAGGCCCAGCGCGCACGGGCAGGCGATGATCAGCACCGAGACCGCAGCCATCAGCGCGTAATCGAGCGCATAGCCGGACGCCAGCCATACGATCAAGGTGAGGATCGCAATCGCCGTCACCACCGGCACGAACCACGCCGCAACATGATCGGCCAGCGTCTGGGTCGGGGCGCGGCTCCTTTGTGCTTCAGATACCAGCGCGACGATTTTCGCCAGCACCGTGTCGGCGCCGATGCGCGTGGCGCGGATCACCAGGGCGCCGTTCTTGTTGAAGGTGCCGCCGGTCACGGCCTCGGCTTTGGCCTTGGCGACAGGCACGGCTTCGCCAGTGAGTAGAGATTCGTCGACCGCGCTCTCGCCCTCGATCACTTCGCCGTCGGTTGGGATCGTATCGCCAGGGCGCACCATCAATTCGTCGCCGATTTGCACCTCCGACAACGCCACGGTTGCGACGCCATCGGCGGTGCGGCGCTGGGCGGTCTTGGGCGCCAGATCGAGCAGCGCGCGAATGGCGGAACCGGTGCGGGCGCGGGCTTTCAACTCCAGCACCTGTCCCATCAGCACCAGCGTGATGATCACCGCCGCGGCTTCGAAATAGACCGGCGGGCCCATTGTGCCGCCGTGATAGGCCATCGGCACCAGCGCTGGCGCGATCAGCACGATCACACTGTAGACGAACGCCACCGTGACGCCGAGAGCAATCAGCGTGAACATGTTGGCGTGGCCGCTGAGCGCGCCTTTGACGCCGCGCACGAAGAACGGTCCGCCCGCCCACGCCACCACCGGCAGCGCCAGCACCGCTTCCACCACGGCGCGCACCACCGGCGACACCGGCAGCACGTCGCCGAACATAGCGAGCAAAAACACCGGCACGGTCAGCGTCAGCGCAGCCCAGAACCGGCGCAGCATGTCGCGGTATTCGGAATCGTCTTGCGCCGCGGCCGGATCGGCCGGCTCCAGCGCCATGCCGCAGATCGGGCAAGCGCCGGGGCCGATTTGCTTCACCTCGGGATGCATCGGGCAGGTATAGATAACATCCTTTCCTCCCCCGTTTACGGGGGAGGTCCCGCTGGAGGCGGGGGAGGGGGCGATGTATTTTCCCGGCTCGGCCTCAAATTTGGTTTTGCACCCGGCGCAACAGAAGATGTAACGCACGCCTTTATAGACAGAGGTATTGCCCTTGGCGATGGCGGCGTCCGGGTTCGGGGTCATGCCGCAAACCGGGTCGCGGGTCTGAAGGGTTTCATTTTCCATAGCGGCTGAACAACTCCACCAGTTCGTCGAATTTCTCTTTTTGGTCGCGGGCATTGCCGGATTTGATCGCGTGCGCGACGCAATGGGCGGCATGGCCCTTCAAAACCACGGTCTCAACCTTGGTCAGCGCTGCTTTGATCGCCGCCAGCTGGTTGAGGACGTCGATGCAATAGCGTTCCTCTTCCACCATGCGGGAAATACCGCGCACTTGGCCTTCGATGCGGGCGAGGCGGCTGAGCAGCTTGGGGTCGGCCTTGGTCACCAGATACCCTCCTGGGGTATATACCAGGGAGGGGTATACGTCGCGAAACGCGCGGTGGCAAGGGTGCGCAGAGGTACGGACAATCACCTTTCTTGTCATCCCCGGACGACCGTCCGAAGCACGTAGTGCGAAGGATGGGAGGGGACGGGGACCCAGGTGGTTCAGCATCCTTGCTCTCAGCGATTTGTCTCGCCTCTAATGTCGTCTGTGTGACGGGACCTGGGTCCCTTTCCCTTCAGCCGCTACGCGGCTTCCGGCCGGGGATGACAATAGAAGTATAATTCGTATACGCACAAAATCTATCCCACAGTTTTCACCATCTTTTCCCAATCAAATCAAACTCGAAAATAAATCAATCCCCGCGTCGGAGTCCGGCCATATAATTCTCCCGTTGCAGCTTCAGAGGGGACGAACCGGTCGCCCGTTTCGTGAGTTGCAATCGGCGCCCGGCGCGGCAAGGATTAACGAACCAAGCCAGACCGGGGGTGCGTATGGCTGCCCCGCCCGTTCACGAATGGAGACGGTCCAGAGAGCGGAGGCGCGCGAGACGTCGCTAACCAGCCTTGCGGAATTTTTGCCGCGTATCCTCGTATCACGGCAAAACCCACAAAGAAGATTGGTGTGTAGCGCGGCCGTATCAGCATCAGAAAACGCCGGGTGCGGGACGCCGAAGGCGGTCCACGCGAAGGCTTTGGGTCACCATGCCCAAAGCAAGACCAACTGTGCTGCACGCCGCCTGAGGCGTCCCGCACTGCCCCTCATCCTCCGCGCCCAATGATGCGGAGCGCTTGCTGCTGCTTGCCAATACCGACAGGAGAAATCTGCCCATGACGACGAGATACTGCGCCAATGCGGAACCGGAATCCGAAATTTACGATGACGACAGGAAAATGCTGCGCCTGATCGACAAACTCGATCGCGAACTCGCCGCGCTTGAGCGCATGTCCGCCGGTCCTACGCCGATGCAAGCGGTCCGCGAAAATCTCGAACTGGTCGAGCGTATGCTCAAGGTCCAATGTCTGATGCGAAAGGCCTATCCCAAACGCTCGCGCTTGGCCCGGCGCGCCCGGCGCCGCAGCGGGCGCACTTGAAGTGCGGCGGTCGCCGCATAAAGTGTTCCGTTGTTTGAAATCACCGTCCTTCGGTGCCGGCGTCCTGCAGCTTTTTCAGCCAAGCCTTGCGCGCGGCTTTGTCGATGGTGTGGATCGATCCGATCAGCGTGCGCTTCACCGGCTTGATGCCGGCATATTTCCACAAGCCGGTTTCCAGCATCCGGATGCCGTAAGCGCGGCTTTTCCAAAGATAGTCCCATTTGCTGACGCCCATCGTCATGACGGTATGGGCAGTCTTGCCTTTGAGACGTTTTTTGTTCTGGTCGAAATTCTCGTGGACGAAGCCGTAGCGGAATACTTGCTCGAACAGGCCGCGCAGATAAGCCGGCTGATCGTCGAGCCACAGCGGAAACACCAGCACGACATGGTCGGCCCAGACGAGGGCGTTTTGCACCCGCAGCGCATCCGGCGCGACATCGCCTTTGTTGGACTGTTCGGCCGTCCTGATCAGCGGAAAATTCATTGCCCCAAGATCAAGGCGGCGCACTTCATGGCCCGAACGGCGTGCACCGGCGGTGTAGGAGTCGAGCAGCGCGGCGCAAAAGCGTTCCGGCGAGGCGTCGGGATGACCGTTCAGCAGGAAGATGCGTTTCATGATCGTGCAGGTCCGGCGTTTCTGCCGCCAAGCATGCCCGTTTGCACCCGCCGCTTAAGCCTCAGCGTTGCCGCGCGTCACTTTTCCGGTTTGCGCACGCCCCCCGGGATTGCCAGCGCCGCTGCGGACGGCGGGAATTGGGCAGAAAACAAGAGTCGCGAGCAAGCGCTCGCGACTCTCAAACCAGGCATCGAGGAAAGTTCATTTCCGCACGACGGCCTTAACAACCGGCCGCGGCGCTCGATGTCTTATGGGCGTTCTTCATTCATGCGCTTTGTTGAATGCCGCGTACGCCGAACTCAGCGATTGGACTGCTATGCTTGCCGTCTGGGAGTTTTGACAGCTGTCGGCATTGATCCAGACGATTTGGCTGCCATTGCCCTGCAAACTCCATTCGTAGGTTTGGCCCGCAACCGCATTGATGGTGACCTGCGGCTGACAAGTTCCGGCGTATTTGATGACATTGCTGGGGTCCACCAGCTTGTTCACAATGTTCACCGTCGCCGCACTCTCTTTGAATTGCACCGAGATGAACTGATTGATGTTGCTTTGAAGGGTCCCGTCGTACCAGTGACTGGCGGGAACCGCGTAGTAACGCGTGAAGGCCGTGAAGGAATGGAATTTTCCATCCAGCGGCAGGGCGACATTATTGATGCCGGAGGTGTTGACGGGCATCTTGACGCTGCCGATGAAGGCGGTGACCTGCGCCCCTTGCGAGGTTTGGCCAAGTGAGATGCTGACCGTATTGGTATCGTCGCCCGAAACGAAACAAAGGGCCGCGAGTCCCTGATTGGCCGTCGTACCCGGCACGGTGACCTTCACCGGCGGTGACGAGTTGCTCCAGACCACGTTTACCGGAGCGTTGGCGTCGTTGCCGGCGGAATTATAGAAGAAAAGGGCATAAAGCTGCCCGGGATTCAGTCCACCCGAGCAAGTGGCCGTATCGCCCTGTTTAAGGGTAACCACTTGACCGCCATTCCAGTCGATTGATGCCATGATTTGATCTCCCTCTGTCTTAGCTGCGGACAGTTTGATGTTCCTGGAAGTTTAGTCGTGGTTGCATAAGCAACCTGTAGTAGGTAGACATAGGAACAACTTACGAGGGCATAGTCAACTGGTATGCAACTTATAATATTTTATGGGTAGGCACGCGGCTCCAAATCACAGGTCATGGAAACTGCAAGTCGGTCTCATTCCGCCGGAATGGCCGCGCGCACGTCGGTCAACGGTTGTTCGAGGTGGTTGACCATTTCCTTTGGCACCACTTGCCAGAAGCGGAGGAGGGCGAGATCCCATTGTTCGAGCAGTTCGTTGGCCCACACCGAGCCGGTTTCGGCCTGATGCTCGGCGATCAGATAGCGCAGCACACCTTGCCAATGGTCCGTTTGCAGGCGCTGGAAGATGACGCTGTCGGGATTGACGTGCTCGGCGAAAAGACCGTCGGCATCGTAGACAAAGGCCATGCCGCCGGTCATGCCGGCCGCGAAATTGTCGCCCACAGGCCCCAGGATCGCCACCACGCCGCCGGTCATGTATTCGCAGCCGTTGGAGCCGCAGCCTTCCACGACGGCGGTCGCGCCGGAATTCCTCACCGCAAACCGCTCGCCCGCCTGACCCGCCGCGAACAGTTTGCCCGCCGTGGCGCCGTAGAGCACCGTGTTGCCGATGATGGTATTGTCGCGCGGCACGAAGCGAACCGACGCCAGCGGCCTTATCGCGATGGTGGCGCCGGAAAGGCCTTTGCCGACATAGTCGTTGGCATCGCCGAACACTTCGATGCGGATGCCCTGCACCGCAAAGGCCCCCAGCGACTGGCCGCAAGACCCGCGTAGCTTCAGCGTCAGGTGGCCCGGCGGCAGGCCCGTCATGCCCCATTTGCGCACGATATGCGACGAGGTGCGGGCGCCGATGGTCCGCATAGTGTTGCGCACCGTATAAGTGAGCTGCATCTTCTCGCCGTGATCGAGCAGCGGCGCGGCGTCTTTGACAATCTGCGCATCCAGCGTATCGGGCACTTCGTTGCGGCCCTTCTGGGTCGAATAGCGCGCGTAATTGCCGGGATCGGCTTGCACCAGCAGCGGATTGAGGTCGAGGTCGTCAAGCTCCTCGGCGCCGCGGCTGATCTGGGTCAGAAGATCGGTGCGCCCGATCACCTCTTCCAGCTTGCGGAAACCGAGGCTGGCCAGTATCTCGCGCACTTCTTCGGCGATGAAGCTGAACAGGTTGATGACCTTGTCTGGTGTGCCGGTGAATTTCGCGCGCAGCTTTTCGTTCTGAGTACAGACGCCGACCGGGCAGGTGTTGGAATGGCACTGCCGCACCATGATGCAGCCCATGGCGACCAGCGATGCGGTGCCGATACCAAATTCCTCCGCTCCCATCATCGCGGCCATCACGATGTCGCGGCCGGTGCGCAAGCCGCCGTCGGTGCGCAGGGTCACGCGATGGCGCAGGTTATTGAGCGTCAGAATCTGATTGGTTTCGGTCAGCCCCATTTCCCATGGGATTCCGGCATATTTGATCGACGACTGCGGGCTCGCGCCGGTGCCGCCGTTGTGGCCGCTGATCAGGATCACATCAGCCTTGGCCTTGGCGACACCCGCGGCGACCGTGCCGATGCCGGTTTGCGCCACCAGTTTGACGCAGACACGTGCCTCGGGATTGATCTGCTTGAGGTCGTAAATGAGCTGCGCCAGATCTTCGATCGAATAGATGTCGTGATGCGGCGGCGGGCTAATCAGGGTCACACCGGGGGTGGCGTGGCGCAGCCGGGCGATCATCTCAGTGACCTTGAAGCCGGGCAGTTGGCCGCCTTCGCCGGGCTTGGCGCCTTGCGCGACTTTGATCTCCAGCTCGCGACATTGGTTGAGATATTCCGCGGTGACGCCGAAACGGCCCGAGGCCACTTGCTTGATCGCCGAATTGGCGTTGTCGCCGTTGGGTTTGGGATGGAAGCGCGCCGGGTCCTCGCCGCCCTCGCCGGAATCCGATTTGGCGCCGATGCGGTTCATCGCGATGTTGAGCGCTTCATGCGCTTCCGGCGACAGCGCGCCGAGGCTCATGCCCGGGGTAACGAAGCGCTTCCTGATTTCGGTGATCGACTCCACGTCCTCCAGCGGCACGGGGGCGCCGCCGGCGCGGAAATCCATCAGATGGCGCAGCGAGACCGACGGCATGGCGCGCACGCCTTCGGAGTATCGTTTGTAGACGGAATAATCCTCCGTGCTGACGGCCGTTTGCAACAGGTGGATCAGATCGCCCTTATGGGCGTGGGTTTCGCCGCTCTGGCGCGCCTTGTAGAAGCCGCCGATCGGCAGGGTTAAGGCCTCGTCGTCCATCGCTTTGGCATGGAGCTTGGCGATCTTGTTGGCGACGCCGGTCATGCCAATGCCGGAAATGCGGCTGGGCATGCCGGGAAAGATATCGGCGACCATCGACCGCGACAGGCCGACGGCTTCGAAATTATAGGCGCCGCGATAGGACGAGATCACCGAAATGCCCATCTTCGACATGATCTTGAGCAATCCTGCCGAAACGCTGTCGAGATAGCGCTGCACGCAGTCGCCCAAACTGCGGTTGCCATAAAGCCCGCGCGCATGCCGGTCGGCGATGCATTCCTGGGCGAGATAAGCGTTCACCGTGGTGGCGCCGACGCCGATCAGCACGGCGAAATAGTGCGTATCCAGGCACTCCGCCGAACGCACATTGATCGACGTATACGTACGCAGCCCGCGCCGCACCAGATGCGAATGCACGGCGCCGGTGGCCAGGATCATCGGCACGGCCGCGGTGGTGTCGGTGATGCGCTCGTCGGTGAGAATGAGATGGCCGTAGCCTTGCGCCACCGCATCTTCGGCTTCGGCACGGATGCGTTCCACGGCAGCCTGCAATCCGGCGCCACCTTCAACGAGTGGGAATGTACAATCGATCTCGAAGAAACGGCCTTCAAGGTGCTCTTTCATGCGCAGGAACATGCCGGTGGAGATCACCGGGCTTTCCAGCACGAAGACCTCGGTCTGCTTTTCGTCCTGCACCAGCACATTGCCGAGATTGCGGAAACGCGTCTTCAGGCTCATCACCCGCTCTTCGCGCAAGGGATCGATCGGCGGATTGGTGACCTGGGAGAAATTCTGCCGGAAGTAATGCGATAGCGGGCGGTATTTGTTCGACAGCACGGCCAGCGGGGTGTCGTCGCCCATCGATCCGATCGGTTCTTTGGCGTCTTCCACCATGGGATGCAGGATCACCTCCATGTCTTCCATGGTGTAACCGGCGGCAATCTGGCGACGGCGGCGGGTCTCGGCGTCGAACATCAAGGGCTCGTCGCCCGGTCCGATGATCGGCTGCAGATCGACGATGCGCCGGGTCCATTCCTCGTAAGGGTATTGTGCGGCGAGTTTGTCCTTGATGGCGCGGTCTTCGTAGAAGGCGGCTTCGTCAAGATCGAGCGCGATCATCTGGCCCGGGCCCAGCCGGCCTTTGCGGGTGACGTGATTGTCGTCGAGCGCGTTCATGCCGGTTTCGGACCCGACGAACAGCATGCCGTCGTCGGTTAGCGCATAGCGCATGGGCCTGAGGCCGTTGCGGTCCATGCCGGCAATCACCCAGCGCCCATCGGTGGCGGCGAGCGCGGCGGGGCCGTCCCACGGCTCCATCACCGAATTGGCGTAGGAATACATCGCGCGATGGCTTTCGGGCATGGTGGAAGCCTGTTTCGACCACGCTTCCGGCACCAGGATGGTTTTGGCCAGCGGTGCGGTACGACCGGCGCGCACCAAGACTTCGAACACGGCGTCGAGCGCGGCGCTATCCGATCCGCCCGGCTGGATGATCGGCTTGATGTCGTCGGCGGCGCTGCCGAATAGCTCCGAGGCCATCTTGACCTCGTGGTTCTTCATCCAGTTGACGTTGCCCTTCAGCGTGTTGATTTCGCCGTTGTGCGCCAGCATGCGGAAAGGCTGCGCCAGGCGCCAGGTCGGAAAGGTATTGGTTGAATAGCGCTGATGGAAAATCGCGAACGCCGAAATGAAACGCTCGTCGGTGAGATCGGGATAGAAATTGGCGAGTTGTTCGGCCAGGAACATACCCTTGTAGATCAAGGAGCGGGTCGACAGCGAACAGACGTAGAAATCGGCAATCGCGGCGGCACGCACAGCCTGCTCGATACGGCGGCGGCAGAGGTAAAGCTTGCGGTCGAGTTCTTCGAGGTCCTCGTTGCCGCCGGTGTCGAACATCACCTGTTCGATTTCGGGGCGGGTCGCGTTGGCCTTTTCGCCGATGGTGGACAGATCCACCGGCACCTGCCGCCAGCCGTAAAGATAGAAGCCGGAGCGCAGGATTTCGCTTTCGACGATGGTGCGGCAGGTCTCTTGCGCGTTGTAGTCGGTCCGCGGCAGGAAGATCTGGCCGACCGCGATGCGGCCCGAACGCTGCTTGTGGCCGGTCTGCTGCACCTGGGCGCGGAAAAATTCCTGCGGCACCTGAATGTGGATACCGGCGCCGTCACCGGTTTTGCCATCGGCATCCACCGCGCCGCGATGCCACACGGCCTTCAACGCTTCGATGGCACGGGTGACGACAACGCGCCTTGGGATTCCGTCGAGCGCCGCGATCAAACCAACGCCGCAAGCATCATGCTCCTGATCGGGCGAGTAGGCGTGGCCCGCTTCCAGTTTGGCAGCATTGGCGAGATAGCGGGTGATGTCTTGGTTCTTGCTCATTTTGCTCACTCTGCCGCCTGCAACACGCGTGCTTCGAGGTATTTGTGCATCGCCGCCGCCGCGTCGCGGCCGTCTTTGACCGCCCAAACCACCAAGGAGGCACCGCGCACGATGTCGCCGCCGGCAAACACACCCGGCATCGAGGTCATCATGGTGGAGGGGCGGATGCGCAGCGTGCCCGATTTTGACACCGTCAGCTTGGGCGCGGCGAATTTCATCGGCAGGTATTCCGGATCGAAGCCGAGCGCCTTGATAACAAGATCGGCTTTGAGGACGAAATCGGCGCCCTTGATCTCTTCCGGCGTCTTGCGGCCGGACGCGTCTGGCATGCCGAGACGCTGGCGCGCGATGCGCACGCCTTCCACCGTCTCAAGTCCAAGAAACGCTTTGGGCAGCGTCAGCCATTCGAATTTGACGCCTTCCTCTTCGGCATTGACGACTTCGCGCAAAGACCCCGGCATGTTGTCCTTGTCGCGGCGATAGAGGCATGTCACCGATTTGGCGCCTTGGCGCAATGCGGTGCGTACGCAGTCCATCGCGGTATCGCCGCCGCCGATCACGGCGACGTCTTTGCCGTCGGCATTGAGACGGCCGTTGTCGAATTCTGGCACCGTATCGCCGAGGCCCACACGGTTGGCAGCGATCAGAAAGTCGAGCGCCGGTACCACGGCACCAAGCCCGGCACCCGGAACGTCGATTTCGCGGGCGCGATAAACGCCGGTGGCGATGAAGACCGCATCGTGCTGGCCGCGGATTTTGTCGAGCGACGCATCGCGGCCGACTTCGAAGCCGAGTTTGAAGAGGATGCCGCCGTCGGCGAGACGCTTCACCCGGCGGGCAACGACATCTTTCTCCAGCTTGAAGTTCGGGATGCCGTAAACCATGAGGCCGCCGGCGCGATCATGGCGATCGTAAACGGTGACATGATAGCCCTTTTTGCGCAGTTGCTCGGCGCAGGCGAGCCCTGCCGGTCCGGCACCGATGATGCCGATCGATTGGCTGCGCTCGCGCGCCGGGGCCAGCGGCTTGACCCAGCCGTTCTCCCAGGCGGTATCGTTGATGTATTTCTCGACCGCGCCGATGGTCACGGTGCCGTGGCCGGATTGCTCGATGACACAACTGCCTTCGCACAGCCGGTCCTGCGGACAGATGCGGCCGCAGATTTCCGGGAAGTTGTTGGTCGCCTGGCTGACCTCGTGGGCCTCTTCCAGCCGCCCCTCCGCGGTCAATTTCAGCCAGTCGGGGATGTTGTTGGCGAGGGGGCAGTGCACCTGACAGAAGGGCACGCCGCACTGGGAACAGCGCGAGGCCTGTTCGGCTGCCTTGGCGCCAGCGAACGCGGCATAGATCTCGTGGAAGTCGCGGGAACGTTCATCCGCCGACCGCTTGCCCGGCATATCCCGTCCCAGGCTGACGAATTTGAGCATTTTCTCGACCATAGGCCGGGGTGTGCCGCGAATATTCCGCGGAGTCCAGGGAAAATTGTAGAATAGGACATAAATACTTACTCACAAACTTGAGGTCGTGCAGAGGGAGGCCGAATGTCCACCTGTGCCTACCTATAATTGTAAACAAAACTGCCTTAAAAATTGATCGAGCTAGGCAACTATGAATAGAAAAAAAGGCCGCCCACGCGAGCGGCCCTTGCTGCACAAACGCGGAACTAGCCTATTTCGCGGCCACCGCTTCGGGCAGGCCCGGCACGAACTCGGCGCCGTGGGGCACTTTGGCAGTGGAAGCCTTCACGGCATCGCCGATCGGCTCCGACCGGCCGCCGAGATTCTTGGCCAGGAACGCTTCGGCCACCGCGTTGAAGGCGATGTTGTTCGCCGGACGGGCAAAGCCGTGGCCTTCGTCGGGGAACAGCACATAGGTGACCGGGATGTGCTTGTCCGCCATCGCCTTGACGATCTGATCCGACTCCGCCTGATTGACGCGCGGGTCGTTGGCGCCCTGGCCGATCAACAGCGGCTTCACGATCTTGTCCGCCTTGAACAGCGGCGAGCGGTCATGCAGCAACTTCTGGCCTTCCGGCGTGGTGGGATCGCCCATGCGCTTGTAGAACTGCAACTTGATCGGTTCCCAATAGGCCGGAATGGTTTTGAGCAGCGTCGCTAGATTGGACGGGCCGACGATATCGACGCCGCAGACGAATTCCTCGGGCGTGAAGGTGAGGCCCGCCAGCGTGGCATAGCCGCCGTAAGAGCCGCCCATGATGGCGACCTTATCTTTGGTGGTGATGCCGTTCTTGATCGCCCAATCGACCGCGTCGATCAAATCGTCATGCATCTTGGCACCCCATTGCAGGTCGCCGGCCGAGATGTACGCCTTGCCGAAACCGGTCGAGCCGCGATAGTTCACGCTGAGCACCGCATAGCCACGATTGGCCAGCCACTGGTGATAGCTGTTGAAGCCGTAACCGTCGCGCGCCCACGGTCCGCCATGCACGAACAGCACCAGCGGCAGTGGTTTGTCCGGAACGCCCGCGACCTTGGTATCGCTGCCGGCGGGCAGGGTGAGGTAGGAGACTTCCGTCAGTCCGTCACGCGTCTTGATTTCGCGCGGGTGCATGGCGGCGAGCGTTGTGCCGGAAAGTTCAGGGCGCGACACCCACAGCAGCTTCAACGTCTTGGCTTTGCGGTCGTAGAGATAAACCGCCGGCGGGGCCGTCACCGGATCGGCGCCCACCGTCCACAGATCGTCGGCATAGGTGCGCGACGACACCACGATGTCGCCTTTGAGCCTCTTCTGCAGGAAGTCGAGATCGCCTTTCACCGCCGGATCAACGGCGGTCCATTCGGTTTTCAGATAGTCAACGGCGTAGGCTTCGACCCTGCCGGTCTTCGGATTGGTGAGCGCGCCGTCGATATCGGCCTTGTCGTTTTCGGCGATGACGGTGGTTTTGCCGCTGGCGACGTCCTGAGCGATCAGCGCCGCCTTGTCGCGGCCCCGGGAGTCGATCCAATAAAGCGTTTTGCCGTCGGTGGTGAAGCCGGCCGGCGAGGTCGTCAGCGCGTCTTCCAGTCCGGTGGTCGCGAACGGCTTGTCGTCGACCTTGTTGGTGGTGATGCGGAAGAAGTCGTTGCCGCCCGCCGCATTGGGACGCGACGTGCCGCGCAGCGTCAGCCCTTCGTCGGCGAGGAAGCCGGCATAGCCGCCGGTGTTTTCCAAGACTTTGGTCAGAGCGCCGTCCTTGAGGCTCAAGGCATAGACGTCGTGCCATTTGGGATCGCGGTTGTTGAGGCCGATCAGAATGTGATCCTTGACCGAGTTGGAAACGCCGATCACCTCCACCCGGGTCTTCTCGAACGGCGTCAGGGTCTTGGTTTCGCCGGTCGTGACATTGACGCCATAGAGCAGGAAGTTCTCGTCGCCGCCCTTGTCATTGACGAACAGAATGGACTGCGAATCCGGCGCCCAGAAATAGCCGCGGATCGGCCGCATCTTCTCGGCGGTCAGGGGCTTCGCATTATCCGGCGCGCTGACTGGCGCCACGAAGATGTTCATCACGCCGTCGCGCGGGGCGATGTAGGCGAGCCATTTGCCGTCCGGGCTGAGCCGGCCCATGGCGCGGGTCGGATTGCCGAACAGTTTTTGGCGCTCGATCAAAGGTGCCTTAACGTCCGCGGCTGCTGCGGCGGCGGTGGTTACCGCAACGACGCAGGCCAGGGCTGCGACAAGCAATGACTTCATGGGTCCCTCCAAGAAATGGATGGTTACGAAGTGGTCATCCGCGCCCGATATTCAAGACCCGCCAGAAGCATGGCCCGACTAACATTCCTGTGATAGGTGTCCGCTAGTGGCGACGGCACAGGCTTTGGGGAGTTTCATGCACGACATTATCAATGCGATAATTCTCGGGATAATTGAAGGGCTTACCGAATTTCTGCCGGTGTCTTCCACGGGCCATTTGCTGGTCGGCGAGAACCTTTTGGGATTGCCGGACAACAAGTGGGAAGCTTTCACGATTGTCATCCAATTTGGCGCCATCCTGTCGGTCGTGGCGGTGTATTGGCGGAAGTTCTGGGACGTGCTGGTCGGGTTGCCGACCTCGCCCGAGGCGCGCCAGTTTGCCATCAATGTGCTGGTGGCGTTTATCCCGGCGGCCATTCTCGGCGCCACGGTGTTCAAGTACCTGAAAGAGTATTTGCTGCAGCCGAGCATCGCGATGCCGTTCATCGGCGCCTGCTGGCTCATTGGCGGCGTGATCATTCTGATCCTCGAGCGCCTCGCCCCCAAGCCCCGCTTCACCGATGGCGATAACCTGCCGTTTGCGAAGGCGCTGCAGATCGGCTTCTGCCAGTGTCTGTCGCTGATCCCTGGTGTGTCGCGGTCCGGCGCCACCATCCTTGGCGGCGAGATGCTCGGCGTCGATCGCAAGGCGGGCGCGGCCTTCACCTTTTATCTCGCCGTCCCGACCATGTTCGGCGCCACGGTCTACGACCTCTATAAGGAATGGCACACGCTGTCGGGCGGCGACACCACCAACATCGCGGTCGGCTTTGTGGTGTCGTTCGTGGTGGCCTATTTCGTGGTCAAGACCTTTATCGCCTTCATCGGAAAATACGGCCTGAAGCCTTTCGGCTGGTACCGCATCGTCACCGGTGCGGCGCTGCTAGCGTGGCTGTTTTTGAAGTAGATCACTGCACCGCGATGTGTTGCTGGTCGTGGAACTGGCCTTTGGGGTGAAAGCGCCAGAGGTAGGTCGGCACGATCTTCTCGACGTTGGCCGCTGCGATGTCGAGATCGTCGAAGGTAAAGGCGCCGGCCTGCACGACGTTGTCGGTTTTGAGCAGCCGCACCTGATCGACCGTCAGCAGCGGCCTTAGCGGCAGCAGAAAGCTCGGCAGTTGCAGGAAGAATCCCTGGATTGCCGCGAGCGCGAACGGCAACGGCACCAAGAAGCGCTTGCGTCCGGTTTCACGCAGGATGAATTCGATCAGTTCGCGGAACGAATAGGTCTTCGGCCCGCCGAGCTGATAGGTGCGCCCGCTCATCGCCTTGTCGGCGACGCCACGTGCCACAGCGGTGGCCACGTCGCCGACGAACACAGGTTGGAATTTGGTCTTGCCGCCGCCGATCAAGGGCAGGGCGGGCAGGAACCGCGCCATCGCGGCGAAGCGGTTGAAGAACTCATCCTCCGGCCCGAACACCAGCGACGGCCGCATGATGACGGCGCGCGGAAACCCGTCGCGCACGGCGCGTTCGCCGAGGCCCTTGGTGCGGGCGTATTCGCTCATCGCTTCGGTGTCGGCGCCGATCGCCGAGACATGCACCAGCGTGCCGGCACCGCTTTTCAGCGCCGCGCGGGCGATGCGCCCGGGAGCGTCGGCGTTGATGGCTTCGAGGCTCTGCAGGCCGTGGCCGAACAGCACCCCGGCCGCGATCACCACCGCATCGGCCCCTGCGAGCGCCCGGGCGATGTCGTCCTCGTTATTGATATTGCCTTTGACAATCTGGATCTGGCCGACCTGCCCGGCCGGCAGCAGGAAGTTTGCCAGATTGGGTTTCCGGCAGATGGCTCGGACGCGAAAACCCTGGGCGGCGAGGGCGCGCACGCTATGGCGGCCGACAAACCCCGAAGCGCCGAAAACCGTGACCAGATCGTTGGGCATGACTTCTTCCTAATTTAGACCCGTTCTATGCCACGCTCCGCCGTCGCTGTCATCCTTCCACCGCAGGCGGAGGCGCCGCAGGGGCGAGGTTTTCGGCAACATAGGCGCGCTCGCCGGTGACCGGCTTCACATAAACGGTCACCGTGCGCCCGGTTTTGCCGTCGATGAAGCGCTCGTTGGTGCGGTTCCAGCCTTTTCCGGCCGGAATTTTATCGACGATGGTCTTGTAGACATAGCGCTCGTAGAGAATGCCGAAGATGATGATGACGCCCCAAACCATCAGGACCAGCGACATCCCCCAGGCATGGGCCAAAAGGCCCATGGCACCGGTGAGGAACAGCGCGCCGCCAAGCGCAAGAACGGCGTTACGCAGCATGGGTCGGCTCCTGCTCGAGCACCGCGGCGGTGCCATAGGCAACGATCTCGCTCATGTACTGGCCGATTTCGGAGGAATCGAAACGCATCATCAACACGGCATTGGCGCCCATGGCGGTAGCGTTGGCGACCAGCCGGTCGACCGCTTGGCGCCGCGCATCTTCGAGCAGCGCCGTGTATTCGTGGATTTCGCCGCCGACGATCGAGCGTAGGCCGGCCAGGATATTGCCGCCAAGCCCGCGCGAACGGACCACGACGCCGAACACCTGGCCCAGCGTTTTCACCCGGCGGTATCCGGGTACGGTCTCAGTGGTGGCTACGAGCATGTGGTTTTCTCCCTTTCACCGGACCGGGATCCGGTCGCCTCCCCTATATATAGCCATGGGGCGGCAAAGGTCAGCGATTTGCTGGGAACCGGTGAGGGATAAGTGGGGGGATACCGGCGGCAAAGCGGCCGGAAAGGGTCGGGGTGGGCAGCGGGTAGCCCCTGCGGCACAGAAGGCCTGGGGACGCGTTGACTTAAGGCCAGAGGGTCCCTAAACAAACCGCCCCAAGCCCGTGCCCAGATGGCGGAATTGGTAGACGCACTAGTTTCAGGTACTAGCGCTGCAAGGCGTGCAGGTTCGAGTCCTGTTCTGGGCACCATCCCGCTTCCGGTGCGATCCGCGGAAGCGGAAAATTGGCGGGAAACCAACAAAAATTTCAGCGTATCGTCTGCCCCCGGTCGGTCGAACGGGGTGGATTTCCGCGTGTCCGGTCGCCAAATTTACGCTGGGATGTACGCCGGAGGGCTGGCAATGGCTTCGCTCAGGAAGGTGGATGACGGTTGGCGGGTGGAGGTTTGCGTCGCCGGAAAGCGGCGCTCCAAACGGTTTCCTGGCCGGTGTGTCGCCGATGCCCTCGAGCGCTATGAGCGCGAGGTAAGTCCGCCCCAAAAGGGTGGGCGCGGGCGATATCGGTTTCGCAGAATTCGTACTCGCCGCAGCCGGTGTCTGGTTTGACCCATTCTTTGAGAATCCAGCGCTTCAATCGGGGCGTTGCACGCCGGGCATTTGCGCGTTAGCTCCGAACGCATCGGGGGGCGTCCTGCATCGCGTGTTGGCTCAAACGCACGATCGCGCTGTCGTCAAACCTTGAAGCGGTTTGCTAGCAGCCTATTGCTGCCCAGGTGCTGAGCGGCCTGGCGCGTAACTGGGCAGATGGTGCCAATGCGCCTTGCGACCGACTGTCGCCACGGTCTTGTCCCGCCATCTGGAGGGCGTCCCAGTTCCCCCATAGTCTTCCGTACGAGACAGATATTCTGTTAAGACGACAATGCGGAGCGGGCGGCAAGAACAGTGAGCATGTGGGAAATATATGACGCGTTGATTGAGGCCATACCGCCCGCGGCGCGGGTTGAGGATTGCGTTTGTGGTTTGCATTGGTTCGGCGTGCGCGGCGGCGGCGGGGTAGGCCTTGCCATGTCGCCGGGCGAAGGCATTCCCAATCTGCCTGAGGCGGGGCGCTATACGGGCATGGCGTTGCGCGACTTGGCGGCGCTGAGCAAGTCTTGGAATTTTGCCGAAGCCGCGCTCGGCTTGGCCGCCATCAATGCGGCGCTGAACGGACCCGCGGCGGTGGAGCTGGCGCATGGCAAGGCGGTATCCGAGCTACCGAGCGCCAACTGCTTTCATTATCTGCGTGAGGAGTTTCGCGGCCGCAAGGTGGCGGTGGTGGGCCATTTTCGCGATCTGGAACCGCTGAAAGACATCTGCAGCCTGACGATTTTGGAGCGCAAACCGCAAGCTGGTGATTTGCCCGATCCGGCCTGTGAATTCGTTATCCCTGGACAAGACATTGTCGTTATCACCGCGGTGACGTTGATCAATAAGACCTTGCCGCGTCTGTTGCAGCTCGCCCAAGGCGCCAAGATCGTTCTCACAGGTCCTACCACGCCGCTGACACCAGTCCTCTATGATTTCGGTATCGCGATGCTGGCCGGGTTGGTGGTGCAGGATGAGGCGAAAATCTTGCGCACCATCGGGCAGGGCGGTCAGCACCAAGTGTTTGAGAGCGGTGCGCGTATGGTGACGCTGAGTCGCTCCGAGCCGCTTATGCGGATGGCCGGATGACCGCTCGGCACGCCGCGCCTGCTCATCATACCGGTGCCATGATTGCGCTGACGGTTTTGTTTCTGGTGATCGTTTGGTGGTCGCTGGCGTTGGGACGTTATCATGTGCCGCTGGAGACGTGGTGGAAGCTCGTCACAGCCCCCGACGATGCGGGCATTGCCGGACAAATCCTGTTGCAGGTGCGTTTGCCGCGCATTGCGGCTGGCATTTTGATTGGCGCCGGTCTTTCAGCGGCTGGCGCGGCCTATCAAGGCATTTTCCGCAATCCGATGGTCTCGCCGGATATTCTCGGCGCCTCGGCGGGGGCTGGTTTTGGCGCTGCGGCGGCCATTTTGCTCGGCTGGAGCATCATTGGCATTGAACTCTCCTCTTTTGCCTTTGGTTTGATCGCCGTCGGGCTGACTTGCGCCGCCGCCGCCAAGCTGAAACGCATGGGTGACCCGATTTTAACTTTGGTGCTGGTCGGCATCTTGGTGGGCTCGGTGTTCACTGCGTTGGTCTCGCTAGCCAAATACGCTGCCGATCCTTACAGCAAATTGCCTGCCATCACCTTGTGGCTGATGGGCAGTCTGTCGGCGATCAATCCCAAAGACCTCGGCTTTGCCCTGGTGCCTATGGCCATCGGTTTGGTGCCGCTCTATCTGCTGCGCTGGAATTTGAATGTGCTGGCCTTTGGTGAGGAGGAGGCGCGCGCTCTCGGGGCCGAAACCACGCGGCTGCGCTGGATCATCATCTTCTGCGCCACGCTACTCACGGGGGCGGCGGTGGCGATTGCCGGGATGGTGGGGTGGGTTGGCCTCGTCATTCCGCATCTGGCGCGTATGATTGTGGGGCCGGATTATCGCGTTCTGCTGCCCGCTTCGGTACTGCTGGGCGCCAGCTATCTTCTTTTGACCGATGATCTGGCGCGCTCGGTGATGGCGAACGAAATTCCACTCGGCATCATTACTGCTTTGATCGGCGCCCCCTTTTTCCTCTACCTCATGATGCGATCCGAACGGGGCTGGGCATGAGGCTCGAGATCAGCAGGCTGCGCTGTGGCTATCCCGGTCATACCGTGACCGAGGACATTTCGTTTTCGGTCTCCTCGGGCGAGGCGCTCTATCTGCTCGGGCCCAATGGGTCAGGCAAGACGACTCTGTTCAAAACCGTATTGGGTGTGCTGGCGCGCCAAAACGGCGTCATCACCATGGATGGCGCGGACACGGCCTCTTGGCCGCAACGCCGCCGCGCCCAATATCTGGCCTATGTGCCGCAAGCCCATACGCCGCCCTTTCCCTTCACTGTGCGCGATGTGGTCTTGACCGCCCGCACTGCTTACCTCGGCATGTTCGGAACGCCCTCGCGCCGCGACGTGGCGATTGCCGAAGAGGCGATCGATACGCTGGGGCTTTCGGCCCTGGCTGGTTCGCGTTACACTGAAATCAGCGGCGGCGAACGCCAGCTGGTGTTGATCGCCCGCGCTGTGGCGCAGCAAGCCCATTTTCTGGTGCTGGACGAGCCCACCTCCAATCTTGACTTCGGCAATCAAGTGAAGGTGCTGAAGAAGATTCGCGAGTTGCGCGCGCTTGGCTATGGCCTCTTGGTCACCACCCATCTGCCCGACCAAGCGTTTCTCTGCGCCTCACAAGTGGCGCTGCTTAATCACGGCCGCTTGATCGAGATCGGTGAGCCTGAAGCGGTGCTGACCGAAGCCCGGCTGGCCGCGACTTATGGCGTCGCCTTGAAAATCGCCGACGTGGGTTCGGGTCTCAAAGTCTGTGTTCCCTTGCTGAATTGAGGATCTGCTGATGCGCGCGAAAAATATCCTGATGGCCGTGCTGCTCCTCGCGGCCTTTGTCAGCCCTGCGGGCGCGCGGAGTTTCACCGATTTGACCGGGCGCAAAGTCACCGTGCCGGACCAGATACGCAAAGTCTTTTGCATGAGCCCGACTTGTCAGGTGCTGATGTACACCCTGGCGCCGGATCTGTTGGTGGGCTGGAATTACGAGCCGACCCCAGGCGAGAAAGCCCTGCTGGTGGAGCCCTATAAAAATCTGCCCGTGCTGGGGGGCTGGTTCGGGCGCCACAACACCGGCAATCTCGAAGAGATCATGAAGGTCCATCCTGATGTCATGATCTCGATTGGGGATCCCGCCGCGCACTCGGTCGAAGAGCGCGTGCAAGCCCAGACAGGCGTGCCGGTCATCATCGGCGACTGGAATCTGGAAAAACTTGCCGACGACTACCGTATGTTGGGCGATCTGACCGGCCGTCAGGCGCGCGCCAAGGAGTTGGCAGACTATTGCACCACGACGCTGGCAGGCATCAAAGCCAAGGTCTCGAAAATCCCCAAAGCCCAGCGCCGCAGCGTTTATTACGCCGAAGGGCCGAAGGGCTTGAACACCGATCCCACCGGTTCGGCGCATGCCGAATCCATTGTCTATGCCGGGGGGCGCAATGTCGCCGAAGTACCAGCCGATCATGGCTTTGGCGAAGTGCCGGTATCGATGGAACAAATCTTCACTTGGAATCCGGAAATCATCATCGCGGGCTATGACCACGAACAATCCCCCGGCGCATTCTACAGTTCGGTGTGGAGCGATCCGTTGTGGCGGCAAATCAAAGCGGTAAAGACGCGCGCGGTCTATGAGGCGCCACAATTTCCCTTCAACTGGATCGACCGCCCGCCTTCGGTCAACCGCATCATCGGCATTCGCTGGCTGGCGGACACCTTTTATCCAAACCTCTTTCACGAGGATATGCGCGCCGAGACGCGTCGCTTCTACAAATTGTTTTATCACCGCGACCTGAGTGAGGCGGAGCTGAACCAGCTTCTCGCCCAGGCCGTCAAGCATTGAAGGAGCCGTCCATGGCTTGGCAAGACGCCGTCAGTATCGCACCTATTGGGGTGGTGGAGTCAGCTTTTACCGATTTCACCCAGCCCACCAGCTATGACAGCGAAAGCACGCTGGTGATCCGCGAAGATCTGGCCGATGGCCTGATCGGCATTGAGCATTTTTCCCATCTGCATGTGCTGTATTTCCAGCACCGCAAGAAGGATTGGCAAAAGGCGATGGGCCTGTCGCAGACCGATGAGCAAGTGCTGACCATGCCGCTGGCCGGGGAGCCGACTTGCAAAGGTATTTACACCAGCCGCTCGCCTGCGCGTCCCTCTGGCATCGGCTCCTGCATTGTCGAATTGCTGCGCCACGATGGCAACCGTTTGCTGGTCAAAGGGCTAGATGCGTTCAGTGGCACGCCATTGCTCGACATCAAAATTTATGTGCCGCGTTACGACAGCTTCCCGATGGCGGATGCGCCGCTGCATTGGTGTGCTCGTCACGGCATCGACACCACCTCGCGGCTGCTCCATTGGGACACCATGAATGTCGGCCTCACGCTGGGCCTCAAAGTGGGGCAGCGGGCAATGACGGAATTGGATCTTTCGCGCGGCGATGCCGATCACGCCATAGTCACCGGCGGGCAGTTCTTTGCCCAAGGCGTCGAAGGCATCACCGGCTGCAGTATTCTGCGCCACAATCTCGATTTCATCGACAAAGCCCGCTCGATTGCGGATTGGTCTCTGGTGTTGAAGAAAGGTACCCGCCAAGTCGAAATTCGTCTCGCGGACCGGCTTTATGCCGGCGCCGATGAAGTGCTTTCGCTCCCCGACGATCAGCTTTTCACCAGCGTGCAAACCACGCCGTGACGGAGGCCGTTTTGGTGGCCTTCGCATCCCTCAGTCAAGTGCATCGGGTGCGGCGGCAGTTGCTGGCGGATGGCGTTTATCTCGATCTGGTGCGCGTGCCCAAGAGCACCGGGCTCCCGGGTTGCGGCTTTGGCGTGCGCGCTTCGCGCAATGAATGGGGCCATGTCCGCGCCGTTGCGGAAGCCTTTGGCATCGAACCAGCGGGCGCTTTTGTCGAAACGCCGAATGGATGGCAAAGCCTGTGATTTATCTCGACCACGCCGCCACCTCCTGGCCCAAACCGCCCGCAGTCATACATGCGATGATCGCCGCCATGGCAGACGCCGGGGGCAATCCCGGACGCAGCGGTCATGCTTTGTCGCTACACGCGAGCGAGGTCATCCACGATTGCCGCGAGAGTCTCGCGGAGCTTTTCGCTGTCACGGACCCGCTACGCATCGCTTTTACCGCCAATGCCACGGAGGCGCTCAATCTTGCCATCAAGGGCGTGCTGCAGCCCGGCGATCATGTGGTCTTCACCAGCATGGAACACAACGCCGTTTGGCGGCCGTTGAAAGCACTGGAGGCGCGCGGCGTCAGCCTTACCATGGTGCAAGCCGGGCCGGATGGCATCGTGGCGCCGTCGGCGATGGCGCAGGCGTTGCAGCCCAACACCAAGCTCGTTGTTGTCACCCATGCCTCCAATGTCAATGGCGCCATCAACGATATCGCTACGATAGGCAAACTGGTCCGCGCGCACGGCGCGTTATTTCTGGTCGATGCCGCGCAAACGGCAGGCTGTTTGCCGATCGCTGTAGAAACCATGGCGATCGATCTTCTGGCCTTTCCCGGCCACAAAGGACTGTTCGGGCCGCAAGGCACGGGCGGGCTCTACATCCGTCCCGGCCTGCTGCTAGCGCCGTTGCGCGAAGGCGGCACCGGTAGCCTCTCTCATCTCAGCACTATGCCTGAGATCGCGCCCGATCGTTATGAAAGCGGCACGCCTAACACGCCCGGTCTGGCAGGGCTTCAGGCCGGGGTGGAGCAGGTGCTAACCGAAGGCATCGCAAGCCTTCGCGCGCGCGAAAGACAGCTGGTCGATCAGCTGTGGGACGGGCTGGCGGCATTTCCTGGTGTCACATTGCATGGTCCGGCGGATAGTACGTTGCGCACTGGCATTGTCGCTCTGACGGTAGCGGGCCGCGATTGCGAAGAGCTGGCAGGTATTCTGGATCAGGACTTTTCCATTGCCTGCCGGGCTGGTCTCAGTTGCGCCCCTTTGGCCCACGCGACTTTAGGAACGGAGGTCACGGGTGTGCTGCGCTTGAGCTTAGGAGCCAGCACCACGGCGAACGATGTGGAGGCTGTACTTACGGCCTTTCGCGTCTTGCTGCGCTGACCCCGCCCAAATCGCGATCATTCCGCGTGCGGGTTGCCCAATGGACTGGCAGCGCGGCGCCACACTCCCTCAAAAAATGCCGGTCGCGACAATGCGCGCTCTTTCCCAGTCCCCTGCGGTCGCGGCGTCGTCTTGTAAAAATGACAATGTCACCGTTACATGACGATGGACGCAATGTCGTGCGGGTTTCGGCCCATGGCTAATGAGGGGAATGATGCGTATCACGCGGTTTGGGAATTCGTGTTCGCTTTTGGCGCTTTTGACGGTAACGGCACCGGCATGGTCGGAAAACCCGGCCACGGCGGATGGCGCTTTCAATCTGGGGCGCATCGAACAGGTCACCGTCACCGGCACCGGCAGCACCGCTGCGGCCATTGGCGAGACCAGGATCGACAACGATCAGATCACGGCTTTCAACGCCCTGACGCTGGACAAAGCCCTTGATATGGTCCCGGGCGTTTCCACCTCGATCACTGGTGGTACGCGCAATGAGCAATTGTTCTTTGTCCGCGGCTTCGATCGCTTTCAGACACCGCTCTTTGTCGATGGCATCCGCGTTTATCTGCCGGCTGACAATCGCCTCGACATCGGCTTCTTCACCACCGCCAATCTTGCCGAAGTGCAAGTGGAAAAAGGTTATGTCTCGGTGCTCTCGGGCCCGGGCGCTTTGGGCGGCGCTATCAATCTCGTCACCCGCAAGCCAACCAAGGAGTTTGAGTGCGACGCCCGCCTCGGTCTGACCGCAGGCAACGAGTTCGGCTATAATGGCTACAATGCTTCGGTTTATCTCGGCCATGCGACCAGCCTTTACTACGTCTCGGCTTCGGGTACGCTGACCAAAACCGATCAGTTCCATCTTTCGGATGATTTCGCTGGAACAACGACCCAGCCCAAAGGTGACCGCATCGATTCGGCGTCGCGCAATTACAGCCTCAATCTCAAAGCGGGTTATACGCCGAACGCCACCGATGAATATTCGCTCAGCTACAGCGGGCAATGGGGCAAGAAAGAAGCGCCCTATTCGGTGGTTGATACTCAGGCTTCCCAGCGCAACTGGACTTGGCCCTATTGGAATGTGCAGAACATCTATTTTCTATCCAACACAGCGCTTTCCGACGCCGCATATGTCAAATCGAAAGTCTATTATTCGTCGTTCTTGAATGGCCTGTATTCCTACGACGATGCCACCTTCACCGCTCAAACCCTGCCCAAATCCTTCCGCAGCCTATATTCGGATTATGCCTACGGCGCCAATCTGGAAACTGGCTACAGCTTTGGCACCGTCGATACGATCAAACTCTCCGGTTTCTATCGCCGCGACAGCCACACCGAATGGCAGGTGATCTATAAACCCGCCGCCACCGAACCCAAGCAGGTGAGCGTCGAGGATACATGGTCGATTGCGGCCGAAAATCGCTTCGTCCTAACCGAACCTCTAACCTTCGTCGCGGGTCTTTCCTATGACTATCGCCATCTGCTCAAAGCGCAGGACTATGTTGATCCGACCACGACGGGTGTGGCGGGCTATTATGTCAGCTATCCCGTCCATGACGGCAGCGCGCTGAATGTGCAGGGTGAGTTGATCTATGCGCTTGCCGATGGTGGAAATTTGCACGCCTCGATTTCCGATCGCGCCCGCTTTCCCACGCTGTTCGACCGCTATTCGACCAAATTCGGCACCACCATCTCCAATGCGGCGCTGGAGACCGAACGCGCCGTGAATTACGAAATTGGTGCCGCCGATAGCGTCTACGGCATCCATATTGAAGGGGCGGTCTTCTACAGTCGCGTGACCAACGCCATTGTATTGGTGCCGGTTATCTTCTGCGATACGACCTCGACGGTCGCGACCAAGACCTGCACCTCTGGCGGCCTCTCGGGTGTCAACACGTCAACGACCCAGACCCAAAATGTTGGGACCGGCGACTATGTTGGCTTTGAATTCGCCGCCAGTGGTCAGATTACCGACAGCCTCTTTGCCGGGCTCAATTACGGCTATGTCGACCGCGCGCTCAGCGCTCAGAATCCCGCCAACCCGGCGCTGACGGCGGGCTATCACCTTACCGGCGCGCCCAATTCCAACCTGTTTGCGTATATGGCTTGGACGCCGGTCAAAGACCTGACCTTGCGCCCCTCCATCCAGACCGATTCCAACCGGTGGAGCACCAACACGGCCGGTACGCTGTATTATAAGACCGGCTCCTATTTCCTGACCAACTTCCAGGCCGAGTATCAAATCACCGATACGGTTGGCGCGGCCTTTGGCGTGAAAAATCTGTTTGATGTCAATTACACGCTGACCTATGGCTTTCCGTCGGAAGGGCGCAATTACTTCTTCAACCTGCGTGTGAAATCGTGAGGCCGGACATGAAACGCCTCGTTGCGCTCGTTTTCCTTCTCGTCCTCACCCCAGCGCTGGCTGATCCCCCGGCGCTGGACGTTACCGTCGATGGTACGGTGCAGACGCCGTTGCGATTGAACGCGGCGACGTTGCGAGCCCTACCGGCCACCGAATTGACCGTGCAATGGCCACTCGGCAGTCATCTGCAGGCAGGCCCTTACAAAGGCGTGTTGTTGATGAGCCTGGTGGCGCAAGCGGTCACCAAGGATGAGGCTGGCAAGAACAGCTATATCCGCCACACCGTGCTGGTCTATGGGCGCGATGGGTATATAGCGGCCTTGGCGGAAGGCGAATTCAATCCCGCTTATGAAGGCAAAATGGTGATCCTTGCCTATGAGGTCAATGGCAAACCCTTCAAAGACGGCCTGCGCCTAGTGGTTCCCGGCGATAAAGAAGGAGGGCGCCAAGTTCACGACGTCGTCCGCATCGAGGTGCGTTAGAGCAGACTCCCCTTAATCGAAGTCGTATCGGGCGTGAGCGAAGAAGTGTACGCATTGGTCTGTCTGGAATGTCTTGAGGGCGCTGGCGACGGCGGCTTCGAGCGCCTCGACGATTCGCGCAGAGGCCTTACGGATATGGTATAGTACAAACCACAATGAGGTGGGAATTGTCATTCAGTGTAAGCGGTGTGTTAGCTAATGGTCATCGCGACCGGTCACTCGACGGTGGTGATGCGAAAGTTTTTCAAGGACTATGCGTCTGACGTTCGAGCAGACAGCGAGTGCCTGCAGGCGGCACTCTGCTGAGTGCGAAACGGAATGCCTAGAACGCGGTGTTGGATTTGTTGCGCATCCTCTTGAAGCGCGTAAAGCCCAAATTCACGAGGGCCATGGTGTCGAATTCGGTCATGCCTTCCGTGGTCAAGCGGCTTTGGGCGTAATCGGGTAGATGGTGCTGCGCGCATTTGAACTCGGTATTGGGGATAAGCTTGTTCATGCGTGAGATTGATCCGTAGCACTCCATTGTGGGACATTGGTACATGCAGCCCGCATTGACGAACAGGCGCACGCGGGATTTGTCGACGATGGTGGCGAGCGCCTCAAGATCGTCGTTCATGATGGGGTGCAGCACCACCACATCGTAATTGTCGAGAAAGTCCGACAGCTTATCGAGCGTGCGCACCTGGTTAATCACCGAGGCCTCGACCTCGAACAGAGGGAAATCCTCCCGTATCCATTTGGCGAGTTCGGCGCGGGCGGTGATCACCGAATTTCCTTTGCGGTGATACTTGGCAAGAAACGGTTTGCTTGACACGTATTCGTCCCGCGAGGCGACGATGTTCTGCAGCGGAATACGATAGCCGATGCCGTGATCGTACATCCAATGGATGTCGGTCTCGGAAAGCTCCGGCCCATGATAAATCCGCCCGCCGTACAGCGGTGTGTATTCACGAAAGGCGAAAATCGATTTGACGGGAATGTCTTCGAAAAAAATATCGAGGAAAGCTGCCACGGAATTTGACGCCGACTTGCCACGCGCCGAGACCGAAAAATCCAACTTTTCAGAAAACATGCTGTTCCCCGTTTCTAGAGCTCAGGTCTTATAGCCGGTCAGCGCGTCGCCCAGCGCCTCCCGCAGCGGCGCAAGCCAAGACTCGTAATGCTGCCATTGCGCCAGACCCTCCCGGGTGATGGGCTGACGTACCTGCTCGGAACTGGGCGTGCGCACGCTGCGCTGGGTCTGATGGAAGGCAAGGCAAGCTGGCTCGAAAGGTAGCCCGCAATGCGACAGCATACGCCTCACACTGCCTTCAAGATCGTCCACCACATCCTCGTACGGAACCTTCAATACCCGTCCGGGCAACACGTTTTCCCAATGCCGCATGAGGTCGAGGTAGATGCGATAGTGACGTGCGATGTGACGGGCGTTGTAGGTGAATTCCTGGTTGGTGGTGCCGAATAGCTGTTTGAGGTTGCTGAAGCAGCAGGCCATGGGTTCACGCCGCACATCGATGATGGTCGCTTGTGGCAGTATCAGGTGGATCAGGCCTATATGCCAGAAATTGTTCGGCATCTTGTCGATGAAGAACGGCCTGCCCAGTCTGCGATAGGCGCGGGTTTCAGCGAGGAAGCGCTCGCCGAGCCTGCGGGCATCCTCGGTCGTTAACTGCATCAGCGCCTCGGGGTGCAGCGGCAGGCCGCAATCCGGGTCATGGCCGCAAAGCTCTTTGGCATAGCGGTCGATTTCCGTCAGTTCCTGTGTCCCCTCCACGTAGGAATGCGAGGCGAGAATCTGTTCGATCAGGGTCGAGCCCGAACGCGGCAGCCCCAGGATGAAGATGGGCGCTGGATCGTCCACGCCCCAGCCTTTGCGCGCGGCGAAGACATCGGCCGTGAAGAGCTGTTTGAGCCGCAAGGTGCAGGCTTCGGCGACCTCCGGGCGATAGCGGCTGGTGGCGCGCCGGACGGCATTGCCGCGCTGATAATATTGCCACGAGGCCTCGTAGTCGCCCCGGTCCTCTAGCGCCTTGCCCAGGGAAAAACTGAGGTAGACGCGGTCCATGTCCTCTATGGCAGGCTGCAATTCGGCGGCGCGCATACACGAGATGTCAGCGTCGGTGAAGCGATAGGTCTTGAGATTGGCAAGACCGAACCAGGCCACACCATAGTCCGGCCGCGCCGCTAAGGACGTGCGATAGTCGGTGATAGCTTCCTTCTGCCTGCCTGTGATCTTCAGGGCGTTCGCCCGCCACACACGCAGGTCGGCGGCTTCGACTTTCGAGGAACGTTGGCTGGCCAGCAGCTTCGCATAGACATCGATCACAGTGTCGTGGTCACCCAAACCGATACAAGCGGCGGCATACTGCTTGAGGTATTCGCGGTTGTCCGGATCATGCTTGAGCAAGTGCTCGGCCTCCTGCCGCGCTTGCAGGTGCTTCTGCTGCTGCAAGAGCGCCACGGCGTAGTCGAGCCGCGCCGCGTGGTAGTCTGGCGCGCGCGCGAGCACCAAGTTCAGTAACGCCTCGGCCTCAGCGAGCGCGCCGCGTTCCTGGCATATGCGCGCCAAGAGGCGCAGCGCGCCCACGTTGTCGCCATCTTTGAGAAGGTAATCGCGGATCACATCCTCTGCCGGGCCTAAGTCGCCATCAGCGAACAAGCTGTTTGCGACCACCACTTCCGGAGGTAGTTGTTTTAGCGTATCCAGATTCTTCGCCGCTGCGGCCGCCTGCGCGCTGTCGCCCTGCAAACGGTAAAGCTGTTCCAGCATGTCCCAGCTCGCCGGCAGCGTCGGATTGAGGCGCACCGCTTCCCGCAGCGCTTCGATGGCCGCCGGCGCATTCCGAAGCAGGACATAGCAGTGCCCCCGCTCCTGATAGAGGCGACTGAACTGGGGATGGAGCGATTGCAGCAGCGTGAGGACGGTCAGCGCTTCCTGAAGGCGCTGGTCAGACCGCAGGCCGCTGGCTTTCTGCAAGAGGGCGTCGCGCTCGGCGAAATCGTCGGACGAATTCATGCTGTTGCTCCGGACAGGCCTTCGAAAGTGTAGCCGAATAATTCCAGATCCTGAGCATAGCGAGCGGTAACGCCATCGATCAGGGTCTGATCATAATACTGGCGATAGTCGCCGCGCTGGGTGCCATTCACATGCTCAAGCGAACGGGATTGCATTCCAAGACGCGTGCAGATCGCATCATAGGAATGCTGCATGTCCTCGACACGGCCGATCATGTCGGTCAGCAGGGTCTTGCCGTCATCGTCCACGAGCAACGAAGCTTGCGGTTGGAAAAGGATATGATGCTCCGGGGGATCGTCGAGAAGGAAGTGTCGCATCATCTCGCGTGGTCGCTGTCGAAAGAGATCGCCGCCGCGCAGCATGAAGGCGCAATAGGAGACAAAACGGTCAAACGGATTGCGGACAAAGGCGAATTTGAAATAGCTATCGAATGTGTCCTCGCCGAGATAGGGGCGCACCTGCTTGAGGGACAGATGGCCATGCTGGAGCGCTGCCAGATCGGCCCAGGGAAAGCGTTTGTTGACGAACAATCCCACCTGTTCGACGTCTTCATCGCCCATCTGTTCGCGCAGCGCCTGGCGCACGGAATGGGTGCCGGTCTTAGGCACCGCAGCAAAAATAAAACGGTGATGGTAGGAAACAATCACATCGCATCTCACAAGGAAAACGCGCCCCCTCCGGAAAGAGGGGGCGCGCACAGGTTATCGTATATGGGTGTGTCAGAATTTATAGCTGACACCGGCCATATATGTCGTACCGCTCTGGGTCTGGTTGTACAGATAGCGGTTCTGGCCCCAGAATTGTGTGTCCTTCTGGTTGGTCAGATTGACCGCATCCACCGTGGCCTGAAGCGAGTCGGTGATGTTGTAGAAAAGGGCAGCATCCACATAATTGCCGCCCTCAAAGCCGCGTGTGGTGGCGCTCATCGGGTTGCTGCTGTGCCCCGTATACCAGCGGCTGCGGTGGCTCAAAGACGCGCGCGCACCCCAAAGGCTGGTTTCGTAGTAGAGCGTGGCATTGTAGCTGGTATTCGAAATGCCGGTGACTTCCTGTGGGAAATCGACATAGGTGTAGTTCGCCACCATGCCCAAATTGTCGAAAGGCGCCGGCAGGAACCAGAACTGGCTCTGCGCCGCCAGTTCGACGCCGGTCAGCTTTTTCGTGCCCGCAAGATTTACGGGCATCGAAAACTCCGTGACAATCGTGTCGGCCGTCGCACCCGAAATAGTGCTATATGGGACGCCTGTCTGGCTGAAAGTGATGTTCTCGAGGGTTTCCGTGCCGATGAAGTTCTTCATATACTTCTGGAACACGCCCACCGAAAGCATGCCTATCTTGCCGAAATAATACTCCACCGCGAAGTCCAGGGTGGTATCCAGGAAGGGCTTGAGGTTGGGATTGCCGCGGGACACAGTGATCTCACCACTATCCTCGTCCTGTGATGCGGTGCCTTCGGCCGCCATCGAACCCAGGGTCGGACGATTCAAGTTTTGCGTCGCCGAGAAGCGGAGCAGCACGTCCGGCGTCAGTTCCAGCACCGTATTCAGGGCAGGCAGCAGACCCGAATAGCTGCCTTTCACATCTGTGGTGCCGAGATAGGCATAGTTATCGCCCTGGATCCAGCCTTGGCTGCGGGTGTCGGAGTTGTAGCCGCGCAGGCCGATATTGCCGCGGAACGGCTTGCCGAACATCTCGCTGTCCCAGTCGATCTGCATGTAATAGGAAGCGGTCCTTTCACTGACCTTGTAGACGTTTTCGATGTCCTGGAGTGCGCTGCCTGTGCCATCGGATTTCGGCCCGAGGCGGTGGTATTCGTTATACTTCGCAAAGCCCTTGGCATAATCGCCGATCAGCCACGAACCGAACTTGTTGGTGTACACGCTGGTGATATCGGCAACGGATGTGCCTCGCGCCTCGGCAGTAGTCCCGTTGACATTGGCGTCATAGAAGTAGTCGGCGCCATTTTGCGAGAAATCATGGTAGGCCGCGCCGGCGCGCAGCGTCAAATTTTCGTTCAGCTTGTAACGCGCGTTCAGCACGCCTTCTTTCAGCTCCGAGGAGTTGTTGAAGGAGCGAAAGTAGAAGTTGTCCATCGCATAATTGGCTGGATCGGTCGTGTCCCAGTCCGGATACTCGAACGAAGCCGACTGGCCGTCCGCGCCGTAATTGGCGATGAGGTTGCCCTTGGCGCGCATATAGAACTTGTCGTCATAGGGAGTCTTGTAGAGCGACTTCTCGGCACCGATATGCCCGTCGATCGAGAGGCTTTCGGAAACCTCCCAGCTGCCGGTCAGGACGCCCTGGTTGAAGAGGTTCTGGTTCTTCTCGCGGCGGTGCTCGCTGCCGAAGGTGACATTGCTGACATTGGTCATGGTCGCGTAGTTGCTGCTGTCCCATGCCAGATCGTTGACCACCGACGCCGTCTGGAACTGGGTCGGCCAAGGCGAGCCGGCCGCGGTATCGAAGGTGGTGGAGCCCGCCCCATTGATCGGCCGCGTGGCGAGGTGCAGCTCGTCGCGATGGGTGGTGAATTCGCCGTGCAACACATCAAGCGTTAGCAGGATGTTGTCCGCTGGTTTCCACTGGACTGCGGCCGTCAGGCCGAGGCGGTCCTGCTTTCCGTTCCAAGATGAGATGCGGTTGCCGTCGGCGAAATACAAATCGCCGGACAGGAACTTGGTTTGCTGCGCGGAGGTCAGATGCGAGATGTCGAGGCCGGCGGTGACCAATTGGGCCATATTGGCCGCACTAGGTTTGGTATAGTTATAAGTGTTTTGCCCCTGCTCGGTGGTCTTGCGGTGGCCGACGGCGACCGAAACCGCCACGCCGAACTTATCATTCCAATTATAGCTCGCCAGAGCGGCGATGCGCGGCTGCAGGTCTTGTGTATATTGATTGCTGCCGGCCTTCAGCGACACGGCACCTTTCAATCCCTGGGGGTAATCGAGAGGCTTGCCGGTGAAGAGGCCGACAGTGCCGGCCATGCCGCCTTCGTTCTGGGATGCCTGGAAGGTCTTTTCGACCTCCACCTTTGAGAACAATTCGGAAGCGAAGATGTTGAAGTCGAAGGCGCGGTCGCGCGAACGCTGGCCACGGCTGTCCTGTGCGGAGTCGACGTTGCCCAGCACTTCCATGCCGTTCAGCTGCACTCGGGCAAAATCCGGCCCGAGACCGCGTAGCGAAATGCGTCGGCCTTCGCCCGCTTCGCGCGTAATCTGTACGCCCGGCAGGCGCTGCAGAGATTCCGCCAAATTCAGTTCCGGGAACTTGGCCATGTCTTCGGCGACAATCGCGTCTTTGAGGACGACCGATTCCCGCTTGATGCTGCGCGCAGCGGTTAGCGACTGCTGGTAGCTGCCGGTGATGACCACCGTTTCCACAGTGTCGCTGGCAGCTTGGTTGCTCGAGCCTTGCTGGGCGAATGCAACGGACGAACTGGCACCAGCGACCAGCGCCGCGACGCTGGCCATCAAAACGCTTTTTAGGCTCGGGCGCGACACCCGAGCGAGATGTTGATTGGACATTATTACCCCTCCACAACCGATGTGAACCCAGCCGTTCGATGGAACGGCCATCACAAGTCACGCCGACAGTGCCCATCAACTACGGAGCAATTTGTGCTGCCGCATTGCAGTCTTGTGACATTTTGTTGAAATAATCGAATTGTATGTGGCTTTGATGTGGGATTTCACGCAGCCGGTGAGGGTTCGCAAGGGGCACTGCTCAGAGAACGACGCGTCCGTTGTGCCACAACCTTCGCACCACAGGTGTTTTGCCGACCACACGGAAGCGCAAGAGATCAGCGCGTAGGCCGGGGCGCAGATGGCCGCGATCACTGAGGCCCGCGATATCCGCTGCCTTCCAGGTCGTCATCGCTAACGCTTGGGGCAGCGTGATGCCGTGATCTTGTTCCAGCTTGATCACCGCTTGTAACAGGCTGGCGGGAACATAATCCGACGACAGAATGTCCAAGATTCCCATTCGCGCGAGGTCGCTGGCGGAGACGCCACCAGAATGGGAGCCGTCGCGCACCACATTGGGCCCGCCAGCAACGGTGGCCATACCCAAGCCATGGGCAAGGCGCGCTGCTTCCACCGTGGTGGGGAATTCGGAAATCACCGCTCCCATTTTGCGGGCGGTATGCACATCGTCTTCGGTGGTATCGTCATGGGTAGCGAGGGGAATGTTTTTGTTCGCCAGCATGGCCGCCAATCGCGGCCAGTTGCGCGCGACATTGGCGGGTCCGGTCTCCATCTCTTGACGAACATTGGCTTCGAATTCCGCATCGCTTTCGGTCTTGGAGATGCGATTGTAGCGTTTCAGATCGTCCAGATTGCGCCACTGGCGCTGCCCCGGTGTGTGGTCCATTACCGAGACCAGTTTCACCAGCGGATGATCGATATAGGGCGTCACATCTTCGATCAGCTGATCGCCGCTCAACTCGCAGCGCATATGGATGAGATGATCGACACGGAAGAGGTCTTCGTCCTCGCCGCGCGAGATCGCCTCCATGGTATAACCGAAAATGGAGCGGCGATATTCCTTGGCGCCATAGGGCGTGCCGGCCGAAATGGCATCATAGACCGTGGTGATCCCAGCACCTGCCAGATCGTTATCATGTGCCAGAGCGGCGGCAAGGCCATCCGGCCAGAACACGCCCGGGCGCGGCAGGAAATGCTTTTCCAAATTATCGGTATGGATTTCCACAAGGCCGGGCGAAAGATAATCACCTTCTGCATCGAGAACCTCGGGAAGCGAAGACTGGCTTTGGTCGACGCTCGCGATGCCTGTTTCGTTGAAAACAATCGTGCCGCGAACGATTTCTTTTTCGAAGACAAGACGGGCATTGGTGACGATCGTATCGCGCATAATCAGACTGCCTTGCGGGGTGAGAGTTGCATAACACGCGTGGCGATGCGGCTGCTAACGGCATCATCGTGGAAAATGCCGACCATGGCCGAGCCCGCCTTGCGCGTCGTCTCGATCAGTTCGACCACGACATCGCGGTTAACCGGATCGAGGGACGCGGTGGGCTCGTCCAGCAGCAGCAATGGCGTGGGGGCAACAAAAGAGCGGGCGATATTGACCCGTTGTTGTTCGCCGCCGGAAAAGGTAGCAGGCGCCAGTCCCCACATCTGCTCGGGAAGATTAAGCCGTGTCAGCATGGCTGCGGCCCGTTCAGTGGCTTCCGCATCGCCTATCCCGCGCGTGAGCATCTGATCTTTGACAATATCGAGTGTGGCAACGCGCGGGATGACGCGCAGAAATTGCGAAACAAAGGATAGCGTGCGGCGGCGAATATCGAGCACGCGCGAGGTTCGTGCGCCAACGATATCGACCATCTCGCCGTCGTGGCGCAGCCGCACCGCACCCGCCACAGGCTTGTAATTGCCGTAGAGAATGCGCAGCAAGGTGGATTTTCCAGCGCCCGAGGGGCCTTTCAGCACCACCATCTCGCCTGCCGCGAGATCGAGGTCGACATGATCCAGCACGTTCAGAACAACGCCGTTCTGGTTGTGCAGGGTGAAGGTCTTTCGCAAGCCGCACGCTTCCAGCATGGTGATCATGATCTGTCTTGTCTCGATTATGCGCTTAAGACGGCGGAGGTGAGAAGCTGGGTATAGGCATGGTGCGGATCATCCAGAATCTGATCGGTGAGACCTTCCTCGATGATGTGCCCGTCTTTCATGACAATCAGACGATCCGTGAGAAGCCGAGCGACCGCCAAATCATGGGTGACAATGATCGCCGCCAGATGGAGGTCGCGCACCAGCACCCGCAACAGATCGAGCAAGCGTGCCTGAACGGAAACATCGAGGCCGCCGGTCGGCTCATCCATAAAGACAAGGCGCGGCTCAGCCACCAGCACACGGGCAATTTGTAGGCGCTGCTGCATACCGCCGGAAAAACTTTGGGGGCTGTCGTCAATGCGGCTGGAATCGATTTCCACTCGTTGCAGCCAATCGGTGATGCGGGCGCGCATCTTGCCGTAATGGCGGTCGCCACGCGCCATCAAGGATTCGCCGATATTGCCACCCGCCGAAACATCCAGCCGTAAGCCATCGCGCGGATTTTGATGTACCATGCCCCATTCGGTCCGCATCATGGCGCGGCGGCTGGCTTCATCGAGCGCGTAAATGTCGTGTTCTTCCGTGCCGTGGCGAAAGTGGATTGCGCCTTCGTCAGGGGGCTCAAACCCCGCCAGCGAGCGCAGCAGGGTGGTTTTGCCAGATCCGGATTCCCCGACCACGCCCAGCACTTCGCCAGGCCATAGGCTGAAGGAAATATCGCGGCAGCCGACACGTCCGCCATAGAGACGGGTGACATTCTGAGCGCGTAGCAAAGGGGCTTCCTCGATCATGGCGCACACCCGGTCAGGCGAACGGATTGTGCCTTGGCCAACTGCGGCCCTTCATGGCCTTCGGCTCGGCGGGTTTCGCAGTAATGGGTGTCGGAACAGACGAACATGCGCTCATTGGCGTCGTTGATAATTACTTCGTCGAGATAGGAGGAGGTCGAGCCGCACAACGCGCAAGGTTCGTCCCAGCGCTGCAAGGCAAAAGGATAATCCTCGAAGTCCAGGCTCTTCACCTTGGTATAAGGCGGGATGGCGTAAAGGCGTTTCTCGCGCCCCGCCCCAAACAGCTGCAACGCCGGTGACATATGCATTTTTGGATTGTCGAATTTCGGGATCGGCGTGGGCGATGCGATATAGCGGTCATTGACAAGAATGGGGTGGGAGTAGGTCGAGGTGACATGGCCATATTGCGCGATGTCCTCGTAAAGCCGGACATAGATAGGGCCGTATTCAGCCCAGGCATGGATTTTTCGCGTTTCGCTTTCCGACGGTATCAGTTTGCGCAAAGGCTCGGGTAGCGGCACCTGATAAACCAGAATCTGACCATCTCGCAGCGGCTCTTCGGGAATGCGGTGACGGGTTTGGATCAAGCTGGCCTTGGTTGTCTCTTCGGTGGTCGCCACCGCGGTGACTCGCGCGAAGAAATGCCGGATCGAAACCGCATTGGTGGTATCGTCTGCGCCTTGATCGATCACTTTCAGCGTATCGGCGGGCCCGATGATGGCGGCGGTGATCTGAATCCCGCCGGTGCCCCAGCCGCGCGCCAAGGGCATTTCCCGGCTGGCGAAGGGCACTTGATAGCCCGGTATGGCGATGGCCTTCAGCAGGCAACGCCGCAACATCCGTTTGGTCGCTTCATCGAGATAAGCGTAGTTGTAATCAGGATCGTGTTGGGAGGCCGGCGTCATGGCGTTTCCACCTTTGTCGGAGCGGAATTTTCGGCCCGCATGCGACGTACCAGTTCGAGTTCGCCTTGGAAGTCGACGTAATGGGGAAGTTTCAGATGTTCGAGAAATCCCGCCGCTTCGACATTATCGCAATGGTAAAGGACGAATTCCTGTTGCTGCGCAGGAAATGTCGGCGTCTCGCCAAGCTCGGCTGCTTTCAGCGCCCGGTCGACCACCGCCATGCTCATAGCCTTGCGCTCGTTGTGCCCGAAGACGAGGCCATAGCCACGGGTGAATTGCGGCGGCACCGCTTTGGAACCGGTAAACTGCGTGATCATCTGACATTCGGTGATGGTGATATCGCCGATATCGATCTCAAAGCCCAGCTCTTCCGGCGTCAGACACACACGGATTTCGCCGAGGCGGATTTCACCCGCGAAAGGATGGTTGTGGCCATAACCGCGCTGCACCGAATAGGCCAGGCCCAGCAGAAAACCTTCATCCCCGCGCGACAGGCTTTGCAGACGCACGGCCCGTCCAGCGGGGAAGGTGGTGGTGTCGCGTGTGATGTCTTCAGGGATGGCGTCGCTGTCGCGTGGCTCTTCGCGTTCGATCAGCCCTTCATCCCCCAGAATGTCGAGCACGCGCGGCATCACCGCGTCCAAAGGTTCGGGCGCTGTTACCGCTTGGGCTTCATTGCCGCTGTTCGTCAAAGCAAAGTCGAAGAGCCGATGGGTATAGTCATAAGTCGAGCCCAAAACCTGTCCGCCGGGCAAATCCTTGAAGGTCGCCGAGATGCGCCGCCGTATCGCCATGGCGGTGGTATCGAGCGGTAGGGAGGAGCCAAAGCGCGGCAGGGTGGTGCGATAGGCACGGAGCAGAAAGGCGGCTTCAATCACATCGCCTTGCGCTTGTTTCAGGGCGAGCGCCGCCAGATTTTCATCATAGAGTGCGCCTTCATTCATCACCCGCGCTACCAAAAGCGCCATCTGCTCTTTGATTTGCGTAACGCTTACTTCGGGCACCGTGGGATCGCCGCGCCGCGTTTCCGCCAACAGCTGATGCGTGGCGTCAATTGCGGCTTCACCGCCTTTCACTGCCAGATACATCAGACCGTCTCCAGCATGGTGATTTGTGTCGTGCGCGGCAGGCCAATGATCTTGGCTCCCACAACGAGAAACAGGTCAATGCCAAGCGGGAAGCGCGCCGCATTGGTTTCCACCTCTTGCCAAAAGCCTGGCCGCAATCCTGCAGGGGCGACATCGACGGAGGAACGAATCCCCGGTCCGTACAAACGCAGTCTCGGGCCGTAAAAAAAATCGCGGCACTCGACCAGCACGGTGGCGGAGCGGTCGGGATAGCATTCATCGCCAGCCGCAAAATCACACAGTGCTGGTTCTGTGACCCCTGCGGCAAGAAAAGCAAAGCTCGCCTCAAGCGGCTCCGCTGTTGCCTTTGCACCGCTGTGAAAGGCAAGCCAGGGCGCAGCGGGATGATCACCGCCCCCCGGCAACCAAACCGGTGTGGTGTAATCGGCCAAGGTCAGCAGTGTTGCGGCAGCGGCCATCGGCAGGACTTCAACGGTACCGAAGCCGTCGCGATCCAGGCTTTGGATAAGACCGGGGCGCGCCAAAGCGTCTTGCAGCTTGCGGTAGGTCGCCTGGCTATCGAAAATGGGATCGGCAAAGCCGCGCCCAGGATCGCGCATGACCGGATCGCGCATCACTCGTCCCCTCTGACCAAAGTGAAGAAATCGACTTTCGTCGCGGCGGCCTTGCGCGAGGCGAGTTCTCGCGCTTTTTTTTGAGCCTCGGCCAGCGGCGCGATGACAGCCTCAAGCAACGCCTCTCTACGGCTTTCGTCCTGCAACAGCGCATCCAGCTTGGCGGCGAGGTGAGCCTGTTCGCGATCGCGTCCCAAGGCATAAGAAAAGCCCAGATGCTCGCCGACCCGCACCACACAGCGGGTGACGGTGGCCTCGCCGAGATTGAAGCGCGCGCCGCTACCGCCCGCCCGGCCTTCCACCATGATCGTGCCTGTTTCGGCGGGCCGCACCAGCGCATCGGTTGGAAGGGGCGGCAAGTCTCGCAACAAAGCCGCGATATCGCTGGCTTTGGCGCGCGCTAGAAGGCGCATCCAGTCTTTGCGTTGGTAAGTGCGGCTTGGCTCCATCTGGCGCCTTCTCCCGAATAGGTCTATACCTATTGCATCTCTCACGCCATAAGGTCTAGACCTATTGAGCGACGGTATTGTGAAATCTGCTGAGCCGCTGTGGAAACGCATCGCGGATGATCTCACCCACGATATGGACAGCGGCGCCTGCAAGGCGGGGGACGCCTTGCCCACAGCGCAGCAGCTTTCCAGCCGCTATGGTGTCAATCGCCATACGGTGCTGCAGGCTTATCGGTATTTGGCCAGTCAGGGACGCGTCTCGGTGGAGCAGGGGCGGGGCACTTTTGTCACCGCCCAGCGCATCCCCTATCCCGTCGGCCGCCATGTCTCTTTCCGTACCAACTTGGCCAAGAGTGGGCATCAGAGTTCCAACACCGTGCTTGACGCGACGGTGACCTCTGCCGAATTTGCACCATCTATCGGCTTGTCAGCCGAAGCCAAGCTCTGGTGCATCCGTATATTAAGTGTGGCGGGCGAGGTGCCGGTTTCGATTTCGACCCATTATCTCCCTCTGGCGCGCTTTGCCGATTTTCCCGAGCGGCTCGCCGCTAACGCCGGATCGATTAGTGCCGCCTTGGCGACCTATGGCATCGCACAGTATCAGCGTCTTAACACCCGCCTGCATGCGCGTCTGGCCACTGCCATGGAGTGCCGGTTGCTGCAACTTCAGGAACCGGGCTCGGTGCTGCATTCCGCGGGCGTCGATGCCGACTCGGCAGGCACACCTTTGCAGGCTGTGGAGACCGCCTTTGCGGGCGACCGCATCGAAGTCGTGGTCGCGCCCGAATAGCGGCCTGACGGCGCGCGTGTGGGATATTTGCGTTATTTGTGACGGATGTTGCGGTTTTTCCGTGAAATCGGGCACATCCCAACACGGCATCGCACAAGTGTCATCGTTTTCGGTTACCGCCTTACAGCAAGGTCGCCGCTCCGTTCGTCCGGGGCGGCGGCGCGATGATCATACCCTCACAAAGTCATCAACCCATGTCGCTTACGTCACCACTAGAGCCGACCGAACTGGCGCAATCCAGCAATGGCTTCAAGCAGATGAATCAAAGCGCCCGCTTGCACGAAATTCTCGAATTGCTGGAAGTGAATTCGTCGTGCTCGATTACCGAACTGGCGTTGCGCTTTGCGGTTTCGGAAGAGACCATTCGCCGGGACGTGCGCGCCCTCGAAAACAGTGGTCGCGTGCGCAAAGTCCATGGCGGGGTGCGCTTGCCCGACAATGTCTTTGAAGCCGCTTATCATCAGCGCATCAATGAAAACGGTGCCCTCAAGCGCATCATCGGGCTGAAAGCCGCTGAACTGGTCAAGGACGGCATGACCTTGCTGATCGATTCCGGCTCGTCGACCTATTGGCTGGCCAAGGCGCTGAAGGCGCGCAATCTGACCATCATCACCAACGCCATCGAAGTGGCGCGCGAAATGACCGGGCGTAACAATGCGCGAGTCTATTTCGCTGGTGGTGAGATTTTCGACAATTACTGCTCCTGCTTCGGCGCAGAAACCCAGACTTTCATGCAACGCTTCACGCCGGAGATCGCTTTCTTTTCGATCGGTGCCATCGAATCCCAGCGCGGCTTGCTCGATTATTTCCTGCCCGAAGCCGAGTTAAAGCGTGCCATCGCGCCGCTCGCGCGCAAGGTTGTGGTGCTCGTTGACTCCACAAAATTCGAACGTCACGGGCTCATCCGCACCTTGGATTTCAAAGACATTCACGTGTTGATCACCGATGCCGATCCAGGCGCCGAATTGCGCAAAGTGATGGACGGCGTGGAAATACAAATCGCGACGCCATCGAACTAAGCGGCCGCAGGCGCCGCCCTCGATGGGTATGGGTATGAGTGTTGTGTCGGGGGGTGGTGTCAGATGGCGCATAGATCGGCCTATAGAATATTAGTTTGCAGCATTGCTGCGGCACTCTGCTTGGGGCTTGTCGGTTGCAGCAAAGAAAAGCAGCGCCTGGTCGTCTACACCGCGGCTGAAGCCGATCAGCTCCCGGCTTACGAAGCCTCCTTCCAAAAAGCCCATCCGGAGATCGACCTCGTTTGGGTGCGCGATTCGACGGGCGTCGTCACCGCGAAATTGCTGGCCGAAAAGAAAGCGTCGCAGGCCGATGTTGTCTTCGCACTGGCGGCAACGTCCTTGATCCAACTCGACGACGAAAACATGCTTGCCGCTTATGCGCCCAAGGGCGCGGCCGGACGCGATCCCCGCTTTAACGATAGCCGCACGCCGCCGCATTGGAATGGCGAAGCCTTGTGGTCGACTGCAATCTGCGTCAACACGGTGGAGATCGCAAAACGGCATGTCCCCGTGCCCCAAACTTGGGATGATCTCACCAAACCGATCTATCGCGGCATGATTACGATGCCGGATCCCGGCTCTTCTGGCACCGGGCTTCTGACTGTTTCCGCCTGGCTACAAATGTGGGGCGAGGCCAAAGGCTGGGCTTATATGGACCGGCTGCACCAGAACATTGCTCAATATGTTCATTCCGGCTCCAAGCCTTGCAAGGATGCGGCGCGCGGCGAAATCCCGATCGGTATCGCCTTCGATTTTCGCGCCGCGAAGACCAAGAGCGAAGGTGCGCCTATCGATATCGTCATTCCGAAAGAGGGTGTTGGCTGGGATATCGAATCTTCCGCCATCATCGTAGGCAGCAAGCATCGCGCGGCAGCCGAGGTCTTTCTCGATTGGTCGATGTCACAAGAGGCCATGGCCATTTATGCCAAGAGTTTTGCCGTGATCGCTGTGCCCAAGCTTGCTGCGCCGGTGCTCAATCTTCCGTCCGATTTGTCGTCCCGTCTTGCCAAAGCCGATTTGCGGTGGTCGGCGCGCAATCGCATGCGCATTATCACGGAATGGACCAGGCGTTATGCCGCTGCCAAGGCTACCGCGCCGTGACCTTGGCTACCCAAATCGAAACGGAAGGCTGTGCCGAGGCGTTGCCGTTCCTACGCTTGCGTGGCATTGCCAAGAAGTTTGACCACGTTGATGTTCTGCGTCGGATTGATCTCGATGTACCACGGGGAAGTTTTACTTGCCTGGTGGGCCCCTCTGGTTGTGGCAAGACCACTTTGTTGCGTGTGCTCTGTGGTCTCGAATCCGCCGATCAAGGCTCTGTCATTTGTGACGGCCTCGACATCACACAACAGCCCGCCGCATCACGTCACATGGGGTTGGTCTTCCAATCTTATGCATTGTTTCCCAATCTGCGTGTTGAGGACAATATCGCCTACGGCCTCAGCCGTCATCTGAGCCGCGGTGAGCGCCGCCGCAAGGTCGATGCGTTATTAGATGTGGTTGGGTTGTCGGGGTTTAGCCGTCGCAAGCCGAATGAATTGTCGGGTGGCCAACAGCAGCGCGTCGCCATTGCCCGCGCTTTGGCGCCAGAGCCCTCGGTCCTTCTGCTGGATGAGCCATTATCAGCCTTGGATGCGCAATTGCGCCAGCAACTGCGTGGCGAATTGCAGGCCCTGCAAAAGCGCCTCGGGGTCACGGTGGTGATGGTAACCCATGATCAGGCCGAAGCGCTGGCCATCGCAGATCGTATCGCGGTGATGCAGTCCGGCTGGATCGAACAGCTGGGCACACCCTTTGATCTTTACTGCCATCCCGCCAACCGCTTTGTGGCTGGTTTTGTCGGGCGCATGAATTTTCTGCCCGCTATGGTCGTGGGTGTTGGCGCGGTCGTGCTGCCATCCGGGAAGTCACTGCCGCTCGATACGGCGAGTCTTCCCAAAGGCACGTCGGTCGAACTCGGTATCCGGCCGGAAAATATTGCTTTGGCCGAGCCTGGCGCGGGACCTGGTATCGCGTTGCGATTGCGCGTCGTGGTGCGGGAATTCCTCGGCGCCTCCATGCGTCTGGAAGGCGTGCACGAAGAAAGCGGCGCAGAGATTGCGCTCGATATGCCTTTGCATAGCGGCATGGTGCTCCACGCGCATACCCATATTGAGGCCTTTCTTCCCGCCACCCATCTTCATCTCTTCGCCGCCAAGCCATGATGGCGCGCCCGATATTTTCGTTGACGGGTATGATCACGCTGCTGTTTTGCCTTGCCGCAATGGTGGCTTTGGCGCTTCCGGTTGCTGTCTTGGTCGCTCATTCGGTAATGGCGCCGGATGGTAGCTTCACTATCGCCCATTACGTTGCTTATGCCGCCACGCCCGGTTTGCTGCGCGCCCTGAGCAACACGGCCCTCTTGGGGGGGGGCGTTGTGCTGGTCGTTCTGCCGCTGGCCTTCATCTTTGCTTTTGGCCTGGAGCGGACCGTATTGCCCGGTAAAGGCATGCTGGCGGCTGCGGCCTCGCTTCCGCTGTTGGTACCCTCGCTGCTTCCGGCCTTGGTGTTGATCTATCTCTTCGGTCGCCAAGGTCTGTTAGCCCCGTTGCTTGGTGGTAGGACCATCTATGGTTTTCCGGGCATCTTGCTCGCCGATGCGATCGCAGCCTTGCCGCATGCGGTGATCATCTTGCGCACCGCGCTGCGCGCAGCCGATGCACGCCTCTATGAGCAGGCAACACTTTTGGGCGCGAGCGGTTGGCGGAAATTCTTCACCATCACGCTGCCAGGTGCCCGCTATGGCCTTGTCTCTGCGGCGCTGGTAGTCTTTGCCCTCACCATCACCGATATTGGCGCCCCCAAGGTGATCGGGGATAATTTCGATATCCTCGCGATTGTCATCTACAAGCAGGTTCTAGGGCAGCAGAATTTCGAGCTTGGCGCCGTTGCCGCCATTCTGTTGATGATCCCCAGCCTTCTGGCCATTGTGATCGAACGGGCCGCCGCCAAACGCCATGCAGCGGTGATGTCGGCCAAGACACGGCCTTTGCAGCCGCTACCAAGCCCGTTGCGCGACCGGCTTGTTGGCACGGTGTGTTATGGCACGGCCGCGGCGATTGTCCTGATGCTGGTGGTATGCCAACTCGTCGCTTTGGTGTGTCTGTGGCCTTATGATCTTTCCTTGACTTGGGCGAATTACGCGCTGGACCGCTTTGATGGCGGCGGCTGGGCTGCGGTCGGCAATTCGGCGCTCTTGGCTGCCATGACGGCAATCTGTGGCACGAGCTTCGCGTTCGCTGGCGCGTATGTCAGCGAGCGCTGCAAGGCTGGTACGTTTTTCCGCGGTCTGTTTTCGCGGCTGGCGCTGTTGCCGGCCGCAATTCCTGGCTTGGCGCTGGGGCTGGCTTATGTGTTGTTCTTCAACGATCCTGCCAATCCTCTGCGCGGTCTTTATGGCACCGTTGCCATCCTATTGATCGCCAATGTCACCCATTACTATACGGTGGCGCATTTGAGCGCGGTGGGCGCCGTCAAAGCCATCGATAGTGAATTGGAAGCGGCCGCCCAGATGCTCGGCCGCAATGGGCTTAGCGTACTCTTGCGGGTGGTGGTGCCGATGTCGGCGCCGGTGTTGCTGGAGATCGCACTCTATCTCTTCGTCAATGCCATGACGACGGTGTCGGTGGTGATGTTCCTCTATCCGCCAGGCTTCAAACTTGCTTCGATCGCCGTGCTGGCGATGGACGATGCTGGCGATCTCGCCGCTGCAGCCGCCATGGGCATGATGATTTTCTACGTCAATCTTGCCGTTCGCCTCACCGGGCAATGGCTTTTTGCGCATGGCCATCGGGTCGTTGGCAATCGCGCACCCACACGCTTTGTCGAGGCGGCAATATGACGGACGCGGCTGGTATGGATTTGTCGCCCTTGGCGATGGTGGTGTTCGATTGGGCAGGCACTATGGTCGATTTCGGCTGCAAGGCACCCGTGCTGGCACTCGCCAAAGCCTTCGCGCTGGAAGGGCTCAGCATTGCGGAGAGTGATTTGCGGGCCGACATGGGGCTGGCGAAAATGGATCATATGCGCGCGCTCTTGGCACGACCGGTCGTTGCCGAAGCGTGGCGCGCCCATAAGGGGCAGCCCGCTGACGAGGGCGACGTGGCGCGGATCTATAAGAATCTTGAAGGGCTCATTACCGAAGCCGCCGCCGAAGCGTCTCAACTTATTGCCGGTGCCGGTACGCTGGTGCGGACTTTGCGCGGCTATGGTCTGAAGATCGCTTCAACCACTGGCTACACGCGGTCCATGATGGAAGCGGTGTTGTCGCGCGCGGCGGTACAAGGCTATCAGCCTGATCTTGTGACCTGTGCCGGGGACACGTTGCAGGGCCGTCCCAGCCCTTTGATGATGTATCGCAGCGCGCTCGAACTGGGCGTCTGGCCTATGCGCCATGTGGTGAAGATCGATGATGCCGCCTCGGGGATTGGCGAAGGTCTCGCTGCGGGCGCCTGGACCGTCGGTCTTGCCGCTTCTGGCAATGGTGTAGGGCTTTCCGAAGTGGAGCTTGCCGCCCTTTCGGCCTCCGAACGCCAAGCGCGCATCGCCCACTCTCGCCATGTCTTGGAAGAGGCTGGGGCCCATTATGTTGTCGATACGGTCGCCGACTGCCTGCCCATCTTGGCCCATATCGCTGCGCGTCTGCGCGCCAAAGCCTATCCCTAGTTGGCGCCCATCATCTCCGTATTGTGGAACAGTTCAGCAATGACCGAAAACAAGCGCAGCCGCTTCGCTGAATTTCAAGAGGGCGACGTCAATCTCAGCCCCAATCATGCGGTGTGGCTCAGCGATCATGTCGATGGTGAGACCCGTGCTTTGCTGGATGAGGATTCGCACTGGTTCTTACATCAATCCTTATCGACGCCCTGCCTCGATGTCATCGAACGAGCTGAAGGTATCTACCTGATCGACGTGGCCGGCCGCCGCATCATGGATTTCCATGGCAATGCCGCGCACCAGCTTGGCTATGGTCATCCGCGTGTGGTCGAGGCGATCCAAAAGCAGCTGCAGACGCTGCCCTTTTGTCCGCGGCGTTATACCAACCGCGCGGCGATCAATTTGGCCAAAAAGCTGGCTAGTTTGGCGCCCGGTGATCTCGACAAGGTGCTCTTTGCTCCTGGCGGCACCACCGCTATCGGCATGGCGCTTAAGCTTGCCCGACATGTCACCGGTCGGCACAAGACGGTGTCGATGTGGGATTCCTTTCATGGCGCCTCACTGGATGCGATTTCGATTGGCGGGGAGGCGCAGTTCCGACGCGGGGTAGGGCCCTTGCTTCCCGGCACGGAGCATGTGCCGCCACCGTCGCTGGCGCGCCGCTTCTTCGGTAATGATGCCGATGCGCCGATGCGACTTGCCGACTATATCGATTATGTCTTGGCCGTTCAGGGCGATGTCAGCGCCGTCATTGCCGAACCGATGCGGTGGACCACAGTCGAGCCGCCGCCGTCAGGCTTCTGGCAACGGGTCCGCGAAAGCTGTGACCGGCACGGCGCCTTGCTGATCTTCGACGAAATTCCGAGTTGCCTGGGTCGGAGCGGCACGATGTTCGTGACCGAACAAACCGGTGTCGTCCCCGACATGCTGGTGATCGGCAAAGGTTTGGGCGGTGGCGTGTTTCCCATGGCAGCGCTGATCGTGCGCGCCGATTTGGATGTGCTGCAAGATCGCGCTATCGGCCATTACACCCATGAGAAATCCTCGGTTGGTTGCGCGGCTGCTTTGGCGACCATCGCAGTGGTGGAAGAAGACAATCTCGTCGCCAAGGCCGCAACACTGGGCGCCGAAGCGCTCGCGGTGCTCAGGCAAAAGCTGGCAGGCCATCCCGGCGTTCGCGCCGTACGCGGTATGGGGCTTTATTTCGGTATTGAAGTCGAAAGCGCCGAGCTGGCCGATACAATTCTGTATCGCTGCTTGGAACGCGGCCTTAGTTTCAAGATCGGTAGCGGGACTGTCATCACACTCTGTCCGCCACTCACGATTACGCTTGATGAATTGTATCGCGCTTTCGATATTGTGATGGACGGGTTTGCCGCAGCGCAGGCTTAGGCGCAAAGCGGCGGCGCTAATATGGAATTCTGATCACCAACACCCCAAAAACAAGAAACCTCTCTTTGTGAGCTTGCCCCGGGAGTATCCCCTTGCTTCCGGGGATATCTTTTGCCGTCGTGGTTGTGTGGAAAGTTTTTGGTCTCTTGTGATACTGCGATCGTATGCGAAGTAATTCCCGCCATTCTCCACACATAGCTGTCATAGAACGATCTTAGGGTCGGCCATTGGTGTTTTTGGAGGCGAGTCCTGATGGCTAACAATTCCCGCAGGCGTTTTCTGCAAATTGCCGCAGCAACGGGTGGCGTGGGCATCGCCGCTGCCACGCTCCCGCAAGTTATCAAGAAACTCTTGGAGGTTCCGGCTGCGCGTCCCACGGGCACCATTCAGGATGTGGAACACGTCATTATTCTGATGCAGGAAAACCGCTCCTTCGATCATTATTACGGTACGCTTCGCGGTGTGCGCGGCTTTTCCGATCCGCATCCGATTGCCTTGCCGGGTGGAAATCCGGTTTGGCAGCAGCCCGATCCGAAGGGCGGCACGCTGTCGCCGTTCCGCTACAACACCAAGACGACATCGGCGCTGGTGGCGCCAAGTTTGGACCATGGTTGGAAAAAGACCCACGATCTTTGGAAGCATCACGACGCCTGGATCGCCAAGAAAACCGAAATGACGATGGGTTATTTCACGCGCGAGGATATGCCGTTTCACTACGGTCTCGCCGATGCCTTCACCATCTGTGATAATTACCATTGCTCCGTGTTCGGGCCAACCAATCCCAACCGTCTGTTTCTCTTCAGCGGCACCAGCGGCCTTGCTGTGGGCGATGACGGCAAGCAAGCGATCGACAATCCGGATGGCGATTCCAATAGCACGGCCGACCAAGCCAACGACACCAAGTCCTTCAAAGCCTTCCGCTGGACGACCTATGCCGAGCGCTTGGAAGCAGCTGGCATCGATTGGAAGCTTTATCAGGAATACGACAACTTCAGCGACAATCCGCTCGCCTATTTCAAACAGTTCCGCGGCCTCGATAAGAATTCGAGCTTCTACAAGCGCGCGCGCAGTTGGGCACCGGGTGCCAATGCCAAAAATATCCGTACCTCGCATGGCGAATTTCAAATTGCCGAAATGGAGGAGGCCATCAAAGCCGGCAAGCTGCCGAAAGTGTCCTGGATCGTGACCTCGACGATGATGAGTGAACACCCCGCAGGGTCATCGCCCGCTTACGGAGAGATATTCGTCTCAAATCTTCTGACGATGTTGGCCGCTCATCCCGATGTTTGGGCCAAGACAGTTCTCTTCATCAACTATGACGAAAACGACGGCTTCTTCGATCACATGCCGTTGCCTGTACCTGCCATTAGCCCCGAGATGGGAAAAAGTACGATTGCCGCGACAGGGGAAATTTATAAGGGCGTCCCGATGGGGCTCGGCCCGCGTGTGCCGATGTTGATCGTGTCGCCTTGGACCAAAGGCGGCTTTGTCGATTCCGAATTGTTTGATCACACCTCTGTGTTGCGCTTTCTGGAGGCCCGTTTCGGCGTTAAGGAGCCCAATATCACGCCCTGGCGCCGTTCTGTGTGTGGTGATCTCACCTCGGCCTTCGATTTCTCCAAGCCGCAAGAGGTGTGGAACGTCGATTTGCCGGACACATCGCAATACGCCCAACAAATCGAAAAAGCGCCTGACCTGCCGGAGATTACGCCCGTGCATGGCGCCCCCATGCCGCGGCAGGAAGCGGGACAGCGTTTGGCAAGGCCGTTGCCCTATAAGCTGCAATGCGATGCGAAGATTGTTGACGACAAGCATTTGGCCATCAGTTTCAAGAATGAAGGTAAGACGGGAGCCTGTTTCATCGTTTACGCCGAGGGCGCGAGTGACGGCCCGTGGTTCTACACCGTCGAAGCAGGCAAGAATCTTGACGATCTGATCCCGCTCAAACGGCAGCAGTACCACTTCACCATTCGTGGCCCCAACGGGCTATTTCGCGCCTATAAGGGCGAGGCTCAAAAGACTCTGCTGCGCACCGAGCTCTCAACCGATGCTGTTGCGGGAACAGTCACCTTATCTGTCACCAATATCAGCGCAATCGAACAGGCATTTGCGGTCGAAGATCGCTACGCTGCTGGCAGCAAGCGACATTATCAAATCGCGGCTGGCAAAACGGTGAGCGAGCGCTGGTCGATTGCGGCCCATGATCATTGGTACGATCTGGACGTAACTGCGGGCTCGCAATCCTGGCGCTTCTCGGGACATGTCGAAACCGGCAAGATCAGTCGCTCCGACCCGGCTCTGGGGTGATGCAATCATGCAGCGCTTCATGCTTGCGTCCGCTCTTGGTTTCGCCGTGACGATCTCATCGGCTTTTGGTGGGGGCGGCCGAAGCTGGCTGGCGGGCGATCATCACGTTCATAGCGAGTTCAGCGGTGGTTACCCGGATGCTGCGCGTGTTGGCGATATTGCTTCTTACGCCATTGGCACCGACGGCATTTATCCCATTGTTCGCAACGCAGAGATGGCGAGAAAATATGGTCTTACCTGGATGGCGGCGACCGACCATGGCGGCCCCAATCTGTCGCGTCTCCACTATGAACGCTCTTATCCAGCATTGCAGCGCTCGCGCCAAATAGTGCCTGATGTCATTCAGTTCTATGGCATGGAACTGGATACACCGGGCGGCGATCATGCCAGCCTGATCTTGCCCATCACGCCGGACGAACGTGAGCGTTTGCTGCGCTTGGAATCGACTTATGCGGCGAACGACGTGTATCCGCATGATCCGGCGCGTGATCGCGGCGCGCTGATGTTGGACGCCTTGCGGGCGATGGATGGGATTGTCTCCAAGCCGCTGGTGTTCGCCAATCATCCTTCGCGCGGTTCCAAAGTGGTGGGGGATTCCCAAGGAGGTCACGCGCCAGCAGAGATGCGCGGCTGGAATGACACCGCGCCAGATGTCGTTGTCGGCATGGAAGGAGCCCCCGGTCATCAAGCGGCGGGCTTGCGACAAGGCACGCCGGAGAAACCCATCCGTGGCCGCGGACTTTATCGCAACCTGCCGACCTTTGGTGGTTTTGATGTGATGACCGCACAGCTTGGCGGCGTCTGGGATTCCATGCTGGGGGAGGGGCGGCATTTTTGGATTACCGCCAATTCGGATTCGCATCACAACACCGCCGATGGCGGTGAGGATTTTTGGCCCGGCCAATATGCCAAGACTTATGTCTATGCCCGTCGTGACGCGGGCGACATTATCGATGGTCTGCGCCAGGGGCGTATCTTCGTTACCACCGGCGATCTCATTTCCGCTCTCGACGTGACGGTGTCGTCGGGCCGGGCCAAGGCTGCGATGGGCGAGGTCTTGCCTGTGCGTGCGCATGGTGATCTTACTGTCACAATTCGGGTACGTCAGCCCGGACTGCCAAATGCCGTGGGACAAAGACCGCTTCTCGACCACATTGATCTTATCGGAGGTCGGGTAATGGGGCGAACAAGCGATCCCACGATGATGACCAACCCCACCACCAAGGTCCTGCATCGTTTCACGGCCCGCGATTGGCATTACAAGAAGGGTCTCCACACCATGCGTTTTGTCGTCAAGGATGTGGCGTCCAATCTCTATTTGCGTGTGCGCGGAAGCAATACGCTGCAAGGTGAACCGGAGGCCGATGCCAAGGATGAAAATCCCTGGAGCGATCTGTGGTTCTATTCCAATCCGATCTTTGTCTCTGTGAAGGGGTAACTGAGATGCGATGGCATTGGATTGCGCGTATCGCACTGATGGCAGCGCTGGGCGTACCAGCCTTTGCGGCAGAAACGTGTGACTCTACAACGGCGCTGGAAGGCCCTTGCCGTGCGATAGATGCTGGCCTGAAAATGAATGATATCCAGGTTGTCGGTACGCATAATAGCTATAAGCGTGCCATTCCACCGGCAGAACTCGCGCTCATCCGTCAACGCTCTGCTCCGGCCGCGATCGAACTGGATTACGGGCACCGGCCGCTCGCCGAACAGCTTGATCTTGGGATGCGCGCGCTTGAGATCGACGTCGTCTATGATCCACAAGGTGGCCGTTATGCGCGGCCGCTCTTACCTGCCATCGCCGCCAAGTTGGGGCCTGACGAACCCTATGATGCTGCTGCGATGATGCAGCCGGGCTTCAAGGTGATGCATGTTCCCGATGTCGACGTCCGTAGTCAGTGCGCCACGTTCGTCTTGTGTCTGCAACAGATAAAGGCCTGGTCGCAGGCCCATCCGGATCATGTGCCGCTGGTAATCACCATGAACGCCAAGGCGGGCGAGTCAGATATGCCGGGGGGTGTCGCGCTCTTGCCCTTCGATGCGGCGGCTTTTGCAGCTTTGGATGCGGAAATTCTTTCCGTCTTTGATTCCGAACATCTCGTCGTGCCGGATTCCGTTCGCGGCAAATATAGCACGCTTAGGGAGGGTGCCTTGGCGGAGGGGTGGCCCAAGCTTTCGGAAGTGCGTGGCAAGGTCATGTTCGTGTTGGACGAGGGCGAGGAGACAATTGGAATTTATATGCGTGGTCATTCTTCGCTGGAAGGCTTGCCGATGTTCGTCAATTCCACCGGCGAGACGGCGCCGCATGCGGCCTTCTTCATACTAAACGACCCAATCGCTGATGCAGCGCGCATCAAGGCGGATGTGAAGGCGGGTTTCATGGTGCGCACACGCGCCGATTCCGGCACCCATGAGGCGCGCGAGAACGACACGGCGCGCCGTGACGCGGCCTTTGCTTCCGGCGCGCAGATCATCTCCACTGACTACCCGGAGCCGCGCCGTGACTTCGGGCCTTATCAGGCGGCGCTGCCAAAGGATGGCCCAGCGCGCTGCAATCCCGTCCGTCGTGATAAAGCCTGCTTACCGGTATCGCCTCCACACTGAATCCAATGTCCGCCGCACTATGCAGCCGCGACCCACTGGTAGAAACCAAGCTGGACTTTGCCGCGACCGGTTTGAGCTCCGCTTTGGCGGTGAAGTTCTTGTCGCGCGAGATCTTGAAAGTCTTAACCAGATGCGGCTTCAGTCCCAGCGCATAACGTCATCGTGCCGTTAGGAACCCGTGGCAGCGATCAGTTCCGCAAGCCGTTTCAGCAGCGGCACAACGCCGGGTTCTTCGACTTTTTTGATGGCCTCATGGACTGGCAGCCAGCGCAGTTTGCGCATGCCTTTCTCGGGCCAGTTTTTGTGCTGATGGTCCACTTTCAACAGATACACCTCGACGCTGACGGGTGTGGTCGTGTTGTCTTCGCGGCGCTTGAAATACATGTAGAAGCCGAGCGGGATCGTGCTCTCCACGGTTCCCGTCACGCCGGCTTCCTCAAAGGCCTCTTGCTCGGCTGCTTCGACCGCGGTTTTGCCGCGTCCGATGTTTCCCTTGGGAAGGATCCAGCGCCGCGTATCGCGCGAGGTGATCAGCAGGACTTCGCTCCGGCCATCTTCGACGCGATAGGCAACCACTCCGGCCTGATGGGCAACGCTGTCCACTATACTCTACTCGCAGATTCGATGCGCCCATTATGCGTTAGGCGAGGGTAGGCTCAAGTATGGATTGTCCGCAGGCCCCTCCCACGAGCCGTTTTCTTCCTAAAGCTTCCAGCTTTGCTGAAGGATGTTTACTCGTCGCGCCGTGTGAAGGTCCCGTCGATAACATTGTCCGGTGGGCGGTGCGCCGCTTTGCGGTGTCTCTTTCCGATCGCCGCGCCGAACGCCCCCAGCACAGCCGGGATATGGCGGTGCCAGAACACCACCACAACAACCGCCGCGATCACCACAAGATGCCAGAAACTGAAACCGCCCATCTCACCCTCGAACCAGACGGGCGGGAGACTATCACGCCGTCCGGTAAAAAAACAGAAAGCGCTATTTGACGGGGTTTTGTGAACGGTTGAAGTAATCGGAATTGTAAGAAACGACGGATTTGGGACCGCAAAGTTTGCGAAATCGCCGAGAGGATTTGATTGCAGCGGTGGTTGCCGGGTGATTCGACGGACGCACCGGGAGGTTAGCGATGCGCCCTGTGAAACCGAATTTGAGCGGCGAGACGGACCCGTTTCGTGCGCGGCTGGACCAGATCATCAACATGCGGCACGAGTTGGTGCGGCTGGCGAAGCGTTCAGCGATCATGGCGGGCCGGTACATCCACGCCAAACAGTTCCATCGAGCCCGGCGGGAATTGAAGTTTTTGCGCACCAGGCTGGGGCGGTCGATCAATATCGGTATTACCGCAAGTCTTTGAGAGAAGCAGTTCGAGCCACGGTGGTCGCGTGGTCTCATGTGTTGGAAGGCTTACCGTAAGCCTGCAATTGCAGCGCCATTCCAAGGATCTATCAGAACCCGCGATATGTCATCTAGTGACGAACTGACCACGCGGTGCCAATCCGCATACTGTTCTAGAAAATAACACTGCCCGAACGGTGAAGCATGTAGGCTGCGACCGCAAAGATAATCGCCGCGAATACCCGGTTGAGCATGTCCTTTTGGGCTGAAAGTCACGTCGCAAGGAGCATACCGAGAACGCCGCCGGCGATGCCGCCCGCTAGAAAGCCGCCACCGATACCGAAAAAGCCCGACGCCGTTCCGGTCGCCAGCGCGGCCACTGCGGTACGGATGCACGCTGTTCGCGTGATCGGCGGGTGTCCTTCCGGCGCGATCCATCGACAACCGAGCCCAAGGATATCGCCATCGATAGCCCTAGCGCGGTTTATTGTCCGGCGTCCGTTATGATCGGAAAATCCACTTGGACGGCTACGGCGTGGACTTGGTCGAATAAAGAATCGAAACATGCCAGCCGTACAGTCGCTCTTCGTTATGCCTTTTTCCGAGCGTCTTCGGCTGGCTCGTTTGTTTCGAGAGTTAAGCCCACTGGCTTTAGGGCGTCGTGCGCAGATTCCGCCTCGTACCATTGTACGCTACGAAGACGGTGCGATCGTGCCAACCCTGGTAACGCTGGTCCGCCTTGCCAGGGCGCTCGACGTAACGGCTGACTATTTGTTTGGGTTGGTTGACATTCCCTTCCCAAGTAAACGGATTGAAATCGGAGATCGAGACAGCGAACGGCTCAGCGACAGCGAATGGGAACTTGCGCGAAAGATCATTCGGATGGTGGAGGAACGAGACCTGTCTGGGGATCCGATACCAGTCGGTCGGCCAAGAGATGGTCGAAGGTGGCGACGATATCGGCTGCACTTAAGGAAGATACAGAAATAATTTCAATTACTTAACTCCTGCCAAGTCCTGTGGAAATCGGGAAATTCAGTTTTGAGCCCCGTTGGTCCCGTCAGGTTCCTCCAATGAGGTCCTGGAAATTTCGATGCTGCAGCGCAACCGCACTTGTGGCGCGCGACCCTGACCACCGATCTGCCGCCAATATCGTTGCCGCCTCAAGCTCTGCGTGCGCAAGACGCCGGACGGGTGTTCTTGCTGTGTGTAGCCGGGCTGGATTCTTCGTTTGTCGCGTTTTCGGCCGGAAAACCGCTACACACTTTTCCCGAAAACGCTCTAGGGTCCAACGGCAATCGCACGGAATTCGGCAGACGAATGTTCGGCATAAACAACTGGCTGCGCCGTTCGGTAAAGCGGCCCGCATGCCCGCCGCGGGTTCCGGACGGCGTGTGCGTCTATGCCATCGGCGACATCCATGGCCGCCGCGACCTGCTCGTCCAACTCCTGGAGAAGATAGCCGCCGACGCCGCCGGCACAGGGCAGCAGCCGGTACTGGTTTTCCTGGGGGACTATGTTGATCGCGGTCCGGACTCGAAGGGTGTGATTGAAGTGGTCCGGATATGCGCCGAAGCCGAAGGCCACGTCGTGGCGTTGCGGGGCAATCACGACCAGATGCTATTGGATTTCCTTCGCGATCCAGCGACCTATACGAGTTGGAAGGGGCTCGGTGCGGCCGAGACCCTCTCGAGCTATGGCGTCGCGCCGCCCGCTTCCGACGCACCCGGCGATCTGGCGACCGCGCACAAGGAGTTCCTGTCTGCGATTCCGCCGTCCCACCTCGATTTTCTGAACGGACTGGTTTTCTCCCACACCATCGGCGACTACTTTTTTGCCCATGCCGGCGTCCGCCCGGAGGTGTCGTTCGACCGCCAGGTCGCGCACGATCTGATGTGGATCCGTGGCGACTTCCTGAATTCCGATAAGGTGTTGGAGAAAGTTGTGGTGCACGGCCACACACCCGCAGAAGCGCCGGTCAATCTGCCCGGCCGGATTTGTGCCGACACCGGCGCCTATGCGACAAATCGATTGACTGCGGTCGTGTTAACCGGCGAGGAACGCCGTTTCCTCGTTGCCGACCATATGGCGCGTTGAGGTGAGGGCGCACGATGTTCAGATGGTGCGGCATTCCGACACACATTGTCGCATTAAAATTACATTTCAACCAATTTGATACGTTTCGCGTGCACGCGAGAGTACTGGGTGTTCCTGCGAACTCGCTCAAATAGCAGGCAACGAGCATGGCGCCGGTAGGACGAACTGGTGTTGTTCGCGGGTGCAACAAAACGTCTTGCGAGGATCTGCAAACGTGTTGCGGCCCAACATAAGGTAAGGTGGGGGAGGGCGGTTGGTCTAGCCGCCGCATCAGTCGGGGGTGGTGGTGGATCAGTCAGCAATCAATGCGAATACCGGAACCGGTTCCGCCGAACGGTGCGCCCGGTGGTTTGTGGCGTATACGGAGCGACGGGGCGAAGCGCTGGCGATCGACAATCTTCGCCGGCAGGGATTTGGCGCGTTCTGTCCCTGGATCCGCAAGACCATCCGGCATGCCCGAAAGACGCAAGCGGTGCTGGCGCCACTGTTCCCAAGCTATGTGTTTGTTGAACTAGATACAGCACAAGACCGCTGGCGATCGATCAACGGAACGCGCGGCGTATCGCACCTCATCGCCAATGGCGAAACGCCTACTCCGGTCCCTTCGGGCGTCATTGAAGCCATTCGGTTTCGGACGGACGGGGATGATGTGGTGGACTGGACGACGACGCTCCATGTCGGGCAAACGGTGCGGATCAACGATGGTCCTTTTGCCGATTTGATCGGGACGCTGGAGCATCTCGGCCCCGAAGGGCGGGTACGCGTTCTGGTTCATCTGATGGGCCAAGTGGTCGCGGTCCGGATGCACAGCGACAATCTTGAACCCGGCTGAACCCGCCCCGATATTGGCGCTCCAAATCGCGATCCTCACCTGATCATCCGCTAGACAGCATCTGACCGTCGGACGAGCAGTTAGGCTTTAACGAACATATATGCGAATGCGGCGCAAACGCATTTTTCGTAAAGAGGCATACCAAAACCCTGCTTTGCTGCATTGCAATAAAAGAGATTTATAATTAGAACTGTTGCAAACAACGTGTAATAAGCCTGCTCATTGGTCTTAATAACCGGTTGTAAACGTGTAATTTGGGAGCCGAGTATGATGTCGCTAGACGAGATTATTGCAGTAGCCCCCAGTGCGCCGCAGCATATCAGATCCGGATTTTTGCGGGCCCAGGCAAGCAGCCGCGGCCAGAGCCTTTGGGAGGTCCGGGGCGCCGTTCTTGCAGCCCAAGTCGCTGCAGATTTTGCTGCAATTACAACATCTATTCTGGTGGCTCGGGCGATCTCGCTACAGCTTCTGATGGCCGGTTCGGTGGAGTGGCAGGTCGCCATGCAGACCCACCGGGTGGTGACTTGGCTGATCATGGCCGTGGCTCTGTGTGGCTGGTTTGCCGTGACCGGGCACTACACGGTTCGCCGCCCCCTCTATGAAGACGCCAAGCGAATTGCTGGGACATTAACGGTAATCATGGTCCTTCACCTCTACATGGTGATTGCGACGCAAAATCAAGCAATTCGTTACTGGATCATGCTGGTCTGGCCCGTCGCCATGGTCGCAATTCCCGTTGCGCGTGTGCTTGTGCGCCGTATCATGGACAAGATCGGCTGGTGGCGTCTCGGCGTTCTGGTGATCGGCTCGGGCGAACACAGCCGCAAAATCGACAGCCTGCTCAGTCGCGACCGCTACGTCGGGTACGTCAAGACGGGCCACTCCTTCTTCATCCCGGAGCTGCGCCAGCCGAACAACACGGTCGCAGAGGATTTGAAGGCCGAGATGGAGCGCAGCTGCGCCAAGCTCGTCATCGTGGCGCCGAGCGAGGACGAGGTCCGCGACTTTGGACTGGTGGCCGATGTGCTCAACCAGAATCTCATCCCCTATTACTTGGTGCCCCCAATCCAGAAGCTTCCGATGCACGGGCTCAGCGTCCGCACGATGTTCAGCTCCGACGCGGTATTTCTCTCCTGCCGCAGTGGACTGATGTCGCCGTCGCGCCAACTCGTGAAGCGCGCGTTCGACATCGCGGTGTCGGCGACCCTGTTGATCCTGCTGGCGCCACTGTTCCTGGTTCTGGCGATCATCATCTCGGCCGACGGCGGTGCGCCGGTGTACGGTCACCGCCGTATCGGGCGGAACGGCCAGGCCTTTCACTGCCTTAAATTCCGCAGCATGCAGCGCAATGCCGATCGGCTGCTGGCGGATCTGCTCGAGAACAACCCCGCGATCGCGCGCCAGTGGTACACCAACTTCAAGCTCGATCCCGATCCCAGAATCACGCCCATCGGCCGCATCCTGCGCAAGACCAGCCTCGACGAACTGCCGCAACTGTTCAACGTGCTGCGCGGTGAGATGAGCTTGGTCGGGCCGCGTCCGGTCGTGGCGGACGAACTCGAGCGCTACTACGGCAAGGATGTCTTCTATTACACGCTCGTCCGCCCCGGCATGACCGGCCTTTGGCAGATCAGCGGCAGAAGCACGACGACCTACGAACGCCGCGTGTTCCTGGACTCCTGGTACGTGCGCAATTGGACGCTTTGGACCGACCTCGTGATCTTCTTCAACACTGTTCCGTCGGTTCTTTCCCGTGACGGCGCCGTCTAGGTGCCGTCCGATGGGCTGGGCGGATCGGTTTTCGCCGGAACCTTGCGCCAATGAGCGCGGGTCGCCTCGCCTGAAGCCTGCCGCGTTTCGCCTTCGATCTGTGGGCGGAACAGTTGACCGGATCGCCCGCGCATTGGGGCGCTCTCTATAAATTTGCCCTACGGGTGATCCGTTTCACCCGTAGGGCGGTAGCGTGGAAAAACGTCGATCAAAGACCGCTCGCTGGTGCAGCGGAGGGCGCGCCAAAGTCTGAGCAAAGAAGGGGAAGAGACCCGATGAAAAGAGCGATTTTTGTAGCATTCCTGTTCACCATCATGATGGTGATGGGCGCGCGTCCAAGCTTGGCCGATGCGTCTTCCGTTGTGGACGCAACCAGTGCTGTCGCGTCGGCGCCGAGCAACCCTGGTGAACGCTATGTGCTGGGCCCCACCGACAAGCTGCGCGTGACCGTCTTCGGCGAAGACGCGCTTTCTGGCGAATACATCATTGGCTCCGACGGACGCCTGTCGCTGCCGCTGGTCGGCAACGTGAAGGCCGTTGGATTGACGGTGGGGCAATTGCAGGAGGAGATCACCTCCGCCTACCAGAACGGCTATGTGAAGGATCCCAAGGTCACGGCTGAAGTCATTTCAGCGCGGCCGTTCTTCATCATGGGCGAAGTAAAAACACCTGGCCAATATCCCTTCGTCGCTGGGCTCACGGCCCTCAACGCGGTCGCGACCGCGGGCGGCTTTACCTACCGGGCAAAAACCGACGTCGTCTACATCCGTCACGCCAATGAGGTGGGTGAAGACAAGGTCGACCTCACGCCGACCACGCAGGTGCTGCCGGGCGACACCATTCGTATCGAAGAGCGCTGGTTTTGACCTGCGCAAGCAGCTCACACGAAACAGTTTTTGTTGGAGGAGTGACGGAACCATGAAAACGACAATCCATCTGGGGCCCTTCGGGGCGGCGGGGCTGGCGATGTGCCTTTTGGCGCCCGCCGGATTTGCCAAGACGGCCGACAGCCCGGTGACCGCCGAGCAGAAGGCGGCCTTCTTCACGCAGGCTAGCGGTCTCGAAAAAAACCTGCTGGTCGATCTCGTGACGGCCGAGGCCGACGCGCGCCAAAAGAATCTGTCGTCGGCCGAGATCGTCGCGGCGATTCAGGTGGCACTGCAGAACACCATCACCAAATCCGGCGCCGACCCGCGCGCGGTGCTGGCGGCACTCAGTGCAGCGCAATCCTGTCCGAGCGGTACCGGTTACACGAGCGATGCGGTTTCGCTGTCGTGCGATGCAGCAAATTCCAAGCTGCTTTCAAAAGAAGCCGAAGCGGCTCTGGCGGCACTGCAGAACATCGTCGTCGCGCTGATCGCGAGCGATCAAGCACCCGGCGCTCTCGGCTCAAACGGGACTTCGCCGCTATCTGCCCCGCCGACCAGCGTGGGCGGTGGCGGATCGTCGGACTATCGTACCTAGAGCATTTCACCGTTTCATCGAAACGGTGACGTGCTTCAGGTTCTTTGTTTGTCGCGCTTTCGGACGGAAAACTGGGTTCCACTTTTCCTGAAAGCATTTTTAGTGACCAAAAACGGGAATACGGCATTGGACAGCAAAGACACAGTGGGACGTTGGTTCAAGGCGGTACTGTTGGCATCTGTCGCCGCGATCGGTGCCAGTAGCGCTGCATTGGCCCAGGATTTCGACGACTTCAGCCGCAACCGCAACACCGGCGTGCGCGACCGGGCGCGGCCCGACTTCGATGCTGTTGGCATCGACATGGCGCCGTTTCTGCTCTTGCCGCGGCTCGATCTTACCACCGAGTTCGATGACAACATTTTGGCGACGGAGACGAACACCAGGAGCGACTTCATCTTCCGCATCCGGCCCGAGGCAACGCTGAAGAGCGAATGGGTTCGCCACGAGCTGGATCTGTCGGCCTATGCCGACATCAATCGCTATGCCGCCACCGACACGGAAAACACCGTCGATTACGGTGCCAAACTGAATGGGCGGGTTGATGCGCATCACTGGACGACGTTCACGGCTTTGGTTTCCTACGACCATCTTACGGAATCGCGCGGCTCCCAGAACACGACGGTGAGCACGGTGTCGCCGGTCGAATACGGGCTTTTGAACGCGGACGTGGCGGGGATCCAGCAGTTCAGCTTTTTCAAATTCAAGCTCTCCGGTCACTACACCAATTACGAATACCAGAACGGCGTCGACGCGCTCGGTGCCACGGTGTTTGAACACGACCGCAACTTCGCCAGTTGGGAGGAGACCGGCCGCGTCGACTACGCGCTGACGCCGGACGCGTCGCTCTACGTTTCGGGAACGCTGAATCAGCACAGCTACGATCTGGTGCCGCCCGCGGTTTCTCTTAACCGTGATTCGACCGGGTTCACGGTGCTCGGCGGCTACAGTTTCGACCTCACCAATCTTGTCACCGGCGATATCGGGCTCGGCTATTTCCAGCAGACCTACGACCATCTGTCGGGGCAGGATGCCGGAGGCTTCACGCTCAACGGCGATTTGAAGTGGTTCCCGACCCAGCTCACGACCGTCAGCCTGAGTGCGACCCGGCGCATGCAGGACACCGCCGTCGGCGTTTCGGCCGGATACATCACGACCGGCGGCATGCTCCAGATCGATCAGGAATTGCGCCGCTGGCTGATTCTGACCGCCACCGCGTCGTACAACAACGATACCTATCAAGGCATCGACCGTAACGACGAACGCTGGGGCGCCGGCATCAGCGCCACCTATCTGTTGAACCGCTACGTCGGCGTTTCGCTTGGCTACATGCACAGCGCACAACGTTCTACAGGTGCCGACCGCTTCGTGAACTTCGACGACAACAAATTGATGATCTCTCTGGTCCTCCAGAAGTAACGCTCCAGACAACGTGACGGATAACAGCTATCGTGAATTTGCAGAACTCGACCATGTATGACCGGCTTTCACAGATCGATCCCCTCGACCGCGGCGGGGAGAAGACACTGGACGTGCACGGCATTCTCGCTGCCTTCCGTCGTCGCCTGAAACTGTTCGTCATCGTCGCGGCCGCCGTGTTCGCAGTGACCGCACTAATCACGTTGCAGCAGACTCCTAAATACACCGCGATGGCCCGCATCGTCATCGATCAGCGCAAACAGGCGACCGTCATCAAGGACCAGGAAGTGGTCTCAAACCTACCGGCCGAATCCAGTGCTGTCGATACCGAGGTGGAGATCCTGCGGTCGCGCTCGATCGCCGAACGGGTGGCTGGAGACATCAATCTCTTCCAGGCCAAGTCTGAGGCGAAGAAGACTCCCTCGTTGTTCCGGTCCCTGCTCGGCTACATCTTGCCGTCGGTCAACAAAGCGCCCGATCCGCAAATCGAGCGCGAAACGCTGGTCGACGAGATTCTCGACGGGTTGGACGTTGCGCGCGCTGGCGACACTTACATGATCGACGTGTCGTACAGCGCCAGAGATCCGGCCCGCGCGGCGCTGCTCGCCAATTCATTCGCGAAAGAATACATCATCGACCAGATCGATTCCCGCTACAACCTCACCCAGCAGGCATCGGAATGGCTGAGCGGCCGTCTAGCCGCGCTACGCAAGCAGGCGGACGAAGCCGATGCCGCTGTGCAGTCCTACAAGGCGGCAAACAATCTCGTCGCGGCGCAGGGCTCGACCATCGCCGAGCAGGAAGTGTCCGGTCTCAACCAGCAGCTCGCGCTCGCCCGCGCCGAGTTGGCAGAGAAAGAAGCGCGCCTGTCGACGGCCCGCGGCCAGCTCAAACGCGGTTCGACCGGCGAGGACCTTGGGGCCGCCCTGGACTCTCCAGTCATTCAACAATTGCGCCAGCAGCGTGCCGTGATCAGCCAGAAAGCCGCCGATCTCGAAGGCCGCTATGGCGACCGCCATCCGGACCTGTTGAAGTCGCGGCGCGAATTGATCGATCTGGACGCCCAGATTCACAGTGAGGTCACGCGCATCATCTCCAATCTTGAGGCCCAGGTCGAAGTGGCGCGCCAGCACGCGGGTTCGATTGTCGGCAGCCTCAGCCAGACGCGCAACCAGCTCTCCGGTAACGCCCGGGCCTCGGTGCGGCTGAACGAGCTGCAACGCAATTTGGATTCGACTAGCGCCGTCTATCAGTCGTTCCTCGACCGCTATAAGCAGGCATCGGCCCAGGTGGGCATGCAGCAATCCGATGCGCGCGTCGTCTCAGCCGCGAAGATTCCCACGTCCCCAAGTTCGCCGCGTGTCGGCTTGAATTTCGCGCTCGGATTCATCATCGCGCTTCTGCTCGGCGTTGGTGCGGTGGTGATCGCGGAGATGTTCGATACCGGCTTGTCCGCTCCGGACGATATCGAACTCGAACTCGGCGTGCCCGCGCTCGCGGTCATCCCGAGCCTGGAGAGCGTGCTGCCAACCGCCAATGACGAAGCGGAAATTCTGTCGCCGGAGAAATATGTCGTCAAATATCCACTGTCGCAGTTCGCGGAGTCTTTCCGCTCTTTGCGGGCTGCCATCCGCATGTGCCGGGCGGGCAAGAAGACCAAGCTGGTTGCCATCACGTCGTCGGTGATGGACGAGGGCAAGACGACCACGGCCATCGCACTCATCCGGATTGCCGCGTTGGCGGGCGACCGCGCCCTCCTGGTCGATTGCGACCTGCGCCATCGCGGCGTCAACATCATGCTGCCAGAAGAACGTGAGGCCGGGCTGGTTGAGCTTCTCTCCGGAACCGCGACCCTCGCTGATGTCATCGTGCACGACGTCGAATCTGGCGCCGACATCCTGCCGCTCGGCCGTTCGCCGTTCACGCCGCGAGATCTTCTGGCATCCGATGCCATGCAGGAGGTGCTGGGTCAGTTGTCGAAGTCCTATGATCTGGTGATCCTCGACACCCCGCCTGTGCTTGCAGTTTCCGATACGCGCGGCTTTGTCGACAAGGTCGATGCGGTCGTAGTGCTGGCGCGCTGGTCGAAGACCCCGCGCAAGGTCATCCAGCAGACGTTGCGGGTCCTGCACAGCTCCGGCGCGTACATTGCCGGCGTTGCCTTGAGCCGCGCCGATTACAAACAGCTCTCGGCTTACGGCTCTGACGGGTCCGACTATTACTACAACGACTACTCCAGCAAACCCTCAGCCTGATCTCGCCGGAGCAAAACCCTTGCACGCCCCCACGCCCCTCAGCAGCATTCAACTGCCGAAACAGGCCTTCCATGAAGCCGCCGCGACGCTGTTTCCGGTGGCAAGCTTGTTCGCCTTCCTGTTCGCTTTCGGCGCCAACCGCGATGACTTGGCGCTCTTGAGTACCGCGGTGTTCGGGCTGCAAGTGCTGGTGCTCCTGTCATTGAAGCGTATGCGCCAGTCCAGCGTGTGGCAAAGCCTCACCGTTCCCGGGGCGTTGTTCCTTGCAGCGGTGGTGACCTCGGCCTGGGCCCTGACACCATTCGGTCCCGACGGTCCGCATCCGCTATGGTCCTATATTACGGCGGCGCCTGCGATCGCGCTCGGCCGGTCCGGGGTTATGATCGGCCTGGTCAAGCTGGCAGGACTGGCATGCTGTTTCATTACCGGTGTGATGGTTTGCAGTTCCGAACGACGGTCCAGACTGTTCGTGCGAGGTTTGTTGGTGGCGGGCGGCCTTTACGGCCTGTGGTCGCTGGTGGCGCATGCGATCAGTCCCAACACCGTTCTCGGTGTGCCCAACGACATGCATGGCGGGCGGCTGACGGGCTCGTTGTTTAGCGCCAATGCCGCCGGAACTCTGTTCGGCCTGCTGCTGGTCGTTGCCATTGCCCAGTTTCTCGCCGAAGTGCAGCGCGGCAGTGCGCGCCCCCTCAGTCTTGCCTGGCGGTCAATGCTGCCATCCACCGCGGCGGCTCTGTTCGCTGTGTGCCTCGCCCTCTCGACGTCCCGCGGCGCGTTCGGAGCAACGGTGTGCGGTCTTCTGGTGTTGATGATCTGGACGCGCTTCGCCCGCAACTGGCGCGCCGACAAGGCAAGAAACATCTTCATCAGTGTCGGTTATCTCGCGCTTGCGGGCGTTCTGCTCGTCGTCGGCAATGTTGCGGTCGACCGCTACGCCACGGCGCTGCAGGATTGGGAAACCCAGCGCACGGTGATCTACACGACGCATTGGTCCGCGTTCCTGGCGTCGCCGTGGTTCGGCTACGGTCTCGGAAGCTTTGACTCCGTCAACAAGTTGCTGATGACGAGTGAGAATTATGCCCAATTGTGGAACGTGCGCGCCGCCCACAATCTCTATCTGCAATGGTTTGAGGAAGCCGGCTTAGCAGGCGCGCTTCCGATGTTCGCGGCCACGGGCTGGGTGCTGTTCGTGATCGGCCGCGGCGCCGTGCGGCGGCGCTCCAATCGCAGCAAGGTGATTTTGCGCGGGCTTTTTGCGGCATCAGTCGTCGTGCTGGTCCACAGTTGGAGCGACTTCGCCGTGCAAGTGCCGGCCATCGCCGCATTGTGGGCGCTACTACTTGGATGCGGTACCGCTATCGCTCTTTCCTCGCGTGACGCCGATCCGGCTGGCCACGCCGTCCATCCGCACCGGGTTGGCCAGTTTTGGAGTGGTGTGGCATCACCTATTGCGGCCTGTGCCGGTATCGGCGCGGTGAGCCTTGTGGCCGGCTCGGTTCTGTTTGCCGAACTGGCGTTTCCGTCTTTTCCCGCTGTGGTTCCGCTTGGGTCCGCTTACGCCGGTCGCGCCGTGGCGTTACTTTCGAAGCGGACGATTACGCCCCCGGACCTTGTCGCCGCCGAACGCTTTGCGGGTCAGGAACTGGCGCAAAATCCGGCCAGCGTCGCCGGCTGGCTGCGTCTTGCCGACGCCAAGGTGTTGCGCACGGGGGCGGTGGGCGAGGGCGTCTCCGCCTTGATCGAACGTTCGTTCCTGGTGGGGCCGCTGGATCCCGACGTGTTCGAATGGCGCACGCGTTTCGCCCTAGAGCATTGGAATAGCGTCAGTCCTGCTGTGCGCGACGATGTACTGGCTGGAATACGGGCGAGTTGGCTGGTGTGGCCTCAGAAGATGTGGCTCGGGCATCTCGCACCAACGATTGCAAACCCCGCAGGAAGGTTGGCGCTGACCCTGGCAGTCGGCGCACTCAACGCGGGAGATGCCGCGGCGCGGCGTGTCGCCCAATCCGATCAAATTCCATGATGACCATTATATTGAACATCGAGAAAGTGTGAGATTACTCTGAAAACCGCAATCATCCATTACTGGCTAGTTGGCATGCGTGGCGGCGAACGCGTGATCGAGCAACTGTGCCGGCTCTATCCCGACGCCGATATCTACACCCATGTCTTCGATCCCGAGCGGATCAGCGACACCATCAAGCGGCACCGCATTGAATGTACGTCGATCGCCGGACTGCCGTTCGCCCGTAAGTTCTACAAGATGTATCTCGGTTTCATGCCGCGTGCGCTCGAGCATATCGACCTGACCGGCTACGACCTCGTGATCTCCAGCGAATCCGGACCGGCGAAGGGCGTTATTGCGCCACCCAATGCGCACCATATCTGTTACTGCCATTCGCCGATGCGGTATATCTGGGACTACTTCCATCCCTATCGCAGCGAAATGAGTTTTCCCGCCCGCGCTGTGTTCGATCATGTCGCGCATCGCTTGCGGCAATGGGACGTCACGTCGGCAGCGCGGGTTGATCGCTTCGTTGCCAACTCCGCCTTCGTGGCCAATCGTATCCAACGCTATTACGGCCGCAGCGCCGACGTGATCCATCCGCCGGTTTCGCTCGATACCTTCCGGCCTGTCGCCAATCCCACGCGCGACTTCTATCTGATCGCCGGCGAGATTGTGCCGTACAAGCGGGTCGATCTGGCGATCGAAGCGTTCCGCGGCCTGAACTGCAAGCTGGTGATTGCTGGACGCGGCAGTGCCGCTGCCAAACTGCAACGCCATGCCCCCGACAATGTCGAATTCATGGGCCGCGTGTCGGACGACGAACTCGCCGGTCTCTATGCCAATTGCCGTGCCCTGGTTTTTCCGGGCGAGGAAGATTTCGGCCTCGTTCCGCTTGAGGTCATGGCGAGTGGGCGGCCGGTCATCGCCTATGGCTCCGGCGGCGCACTGGAAAGCGTCAAGGATCTGGAGACCGGTCTGTTCTTCCGCCAGCACACCGTGGAGTCCTTGCGTGACGCCATCACGCGCTTCGAACTTATCGAATCAAAATTCAGGCCTGAACGCTTGCGCGCCCACGCCGAGGGTTATTCGGAAGCTAATTTCCGCGCCAAGTTCCGCCAGATCGTCGACAGCGAGTTGTCGCGCTCACCCCGCAGCGGCAGCGGAGTGGCAGCGCCGGTAGACGGCGTTGCGACGGTAACGGCGCCGGCAGCATAACCAGACATGGAACCTACTTTCTTCGGTATCATCGTTATCGCGGCAGGCGCCTTTTTGTGGCGCTATTCGGTCACGACGATGCTGTGCTTCGTGATGGTCTGCACGTTATTCGGTTCTACCGCGGCCCTTTATCTGACCGCGCTTGGCAATTCGACCATCCTTCCTGCCAATCTCGCTCTTCTGTTCCTGGCTGCGAAGGTCTTGCTGTCGCCTGCCGGACGTTTTTCCAATCTCGCAGAGTCCGTGCGCCAGAACGGGTTGCTGGTGGTGTACTGCTGCTTCGGTGCCATGACGGCATTCGTCCTGCCCCACATCTTCAGCCACGGCATCTACGTTGCGCCGCTGCGCACGGTCAGCGAGCGGCTCTACGGCGTGCAGCCGGTGATGTTCTCGTCGCAGAACATCACCACCAGCGTCTATCTGATGGGTACGTTGCTGGCGGCACTCATGGCTGGTGCCGCGGTTCGTAGCGAGCGCAATTGGCATCTGTTTCTCAGTACGGTGATCATCATCACCTGGGTGCATTTCGGGTTTGGCATCGCCGACCTCGTTCTCGACAAGATCGGCCATAAGGAATGGCTCGCGATATTCCGAACAGCAACCTATGCGGAGCTGGATCAGGAAGCCTTCGGTGGCGTGCATCGCATCGCGGGAATTTTCGCCGAGACGTCGAGCTATTCGGGATACGGTCTCGGGCTACTTGCCTTGAACATCGAATTCTGGCTGCGCAATCTCGAACCCAAAAAGACCGGCGCTGCGGCGATAGCCATGGTGTTTGTGCTGATGCTAACGACATCGACGACGGCCTATGTCGGCTTGGCGGCGATAGCGCTTTTGCTCGTGATACGCATCCTGTTCACCCCCATGCAGCTTCCGGTCCGCAAGACGATCGCGCTGGCGGTGCTAGGTGTTTTGGCGGTGGTGGCAGTGTTGGCCCTGATTGTGTTCGATAAGAAGTCGGCCGCGTTCGCGACCGAGCTTCTGCTGCGGTCGACGGTTCACAAGGTCCACTCGGATTCCGGATTGCAGCGCGCCTATTGGGCCCAGCGCGCGATGGACGCGTTCTATGCGAGTTACGGACTGGGTGTTGGAGTCGGGAGTTTCCGCTCATCTGGCCTCTTCCAGGCGATTGCCGGTTCGACCGGTGTCATCGGCCTTGTTAGTTTCTTCGGCTATCTCGCTGCGGTCCTGAAGCCGTTTTCTCGGCGTAGCCATATTACCCAGGCGTTCGGGCTCGAAGGTATCGGTGCGGCATTCGGTTGGGCCGCTGCGATCGGATTGCTGCCGGTGCTGGTCAGCGGTGGCAGTCCCGATCCCGGTCTGGAATTCGCCGTTCTGTGCGGCACGGCGTTGGCGTTATCCGGTGCCGGCGCGGCTCTGCGGTTGCGGCCGACGCCAGAGTTCATGAGACCGGCGATGGCCGCATCGCGCAGCGTCGGAGTGTGACGGTACAATGAAGGGCTCTTTGAAAAAAATGCGGGGACGCGTGCAGCGCGCGGTCGGTGAGACACTTGCCAAAGCGGTCGGCAAGTTCGTGGCAAAGCGCTACGGCCGCGCCGAAGGTCCATTGCCGGCAGGACATCACCTTTCGATTGCGATTTCTTCCCTGCATGCCCGCAAGACCGGGATTTCGCGCGGCGCCCAGCAGCAGGCGCAGGCATTGCGCCGCTGCGGTCTTGACGTCCGGCTGCTGGACGCGAGTCCGGGCATCCGCAATCCGCTGCTGCACGCGGCCTTGCCGATCCGCGGCGATGTCTTGATCATCCATTCGGGCGGACCGCAACTCGCCCAAATCATCAACTATCATGCGCCAGCGCCGAACGTCCGCCGTATCGGTTATATCGCCTGGGAGCTTCCCGCCTCGCCCCATCACTGGCGCGCCTACGATAGTGGTGCCGACGAGATCTGGACGCCGTCGCGTTTCAGCGCCGAGGCACTGAAGGCGGCGACCAAGCGCCCCGTCACGGTCGTGCGCCACGTCTCGGCACCGCCGCGCGTGGTGACAAAAGGTGTTTTCCGCGAGCGTCTCGGCCTCAAGGACGGTGAGTTCCTGGTGCTGACCTTCGCCGACCTGCGCTCGTCGCTGGCGCGCAAGAACCCGCTCGGCGCGATCGCTGCATTCCGCAATGCGTTCGGTGAACGCCGCGATGTTCGACTCCTGGTCAAGCTGACGGCCGCAGATCGCGAGCCCAGCCTGGTCGAGCAGCTTAAAATCGCCGCCGGAAACGCCAACGTCGAATTTCTCTGCGAGCACCTCAACGATGCCGGCTTGTGGTCGCTGTTTGCCGATGCGGATGCGTTTTTGTCGCTGCATCGCGCTGAAGGTTTTGGGCTGCCGATTCTGGAAGCGATGAGCGTCGGCTGCACCGTGATCGGCACCGCCTGGTCGGGCAATTGCGATTTCATGGATACGTCGAACGCCGCGGCGCTGCCCTATAAGCTGGTAGATGTAACCGATCCGCAAGGCATCTACCGCAGCGGCGTCTGGGCGGAGCCGGACATGGATGCCGCCGTCGAATGGCTGCGCCGTTTCGAAGCGGACCGTAGTTTGTGTCGCACAATCGGCGATGCGGCACGGGCATCTACCACTCTCGAACGGCAGCTTGCTGCGTTCCAGGAGAATTTGCCGGAATACGTTAAGGGCGAGCGCTACACGACGGGCGAAAGGTTGCGTCTGGCATGAGCACACCGGCGACAAAGCAACATTTCCTGACGCTGGATTTCTTGCGCGGTACGGCGGCGTTCTGCGTCCTGCTGCTGCACTGGTTTGACGGCGTCGGTTTGCCCTGGTGCCATTACGGCTATTTGGCGGTCGACTTCTTCTTCCTCCTCAGCGGATTTGTCATCGCGCATTCCTACGAGCAGCGTTTGCTCACGACGATGTCGGTGGGGCGGTTTCTTTGGATCCGGTTTGTCCGCCTCTATCCCTTGATCGTGATCGGCGTGACGTTCGGTCTTGTCAGGACGGTCCTGCGCGGGCATTTCACGCCCGAGGTCGCGGTGGCGCCGCTCCATTATGCTCTGCTGACGTTGGCCAATCTCGTCATGCTGCCGATTCCGAAAACATCGGTCATCGGCGTCGGCTTGTTTCCGTTAGATGCGGTTCTCTGGTCGCTCCTTTTCGAGTTGCTGGCCAATGCCGCTTACGCGATCTTCATCGGCCGGCTAACGCGCCGCGTGCTAGCGGTCATCGTCGTGATCGGCGCCGCTGGCTTGGTTGCCGTTCTGGTGACCGGCATCGGGATCGATGCCTCGTTGAACGCGGGAGCCGAGCAGGCAAACTTTGCCGGCGGGTTTGCCCGCATCACGTTTTCCTTTTTCCTCGGCGTTCTCATCTACCGCTTGCGGTCACAGGGCCGGCTGCCGTCGTTTGCGGCTGGGCCGTTGGTGCTGTCGGCTGTTTTGATGGCGGTGTTGTGCCTGCCGAAAGGTTGGTTGGGGCCGTGGGCCGAACTGGCTGCCGTGACGGTTCTGTTTCCGGCGATCGTCGTGCTCGGCGCTAATCACTTGACCCAAGGTCTTGCGGCGCGCGCCAGTCGCGTGCTCGGCGATTTGTCCTATCCCGTCTATGTGTTGCAGGTTCCATTGATGTGGATTGCCGGAGGCGCACTGAAGGCCGCGCACCTTTATGACCGTGTGCCGCTGGTCTGGGTCGGGGTCGCCTTGATGATGGTGATTGCCGTGATTTCGTGGGCTGCGTTGAAACTTGTCGACGAGCCGGTACGCCGTTACCTGACCGGACTAACCCGCAAAAAACTGGTGACTCAGCAATGAAGAAGGGTATGAGACTTTGAAGGTCGGCGTCGGCATCGCGACCAAAGGCAGACCGGACGAACTTGCGGATATCGTCGCGGCACTGGCGCGCCAGACCATGCCGCCGGAAATAATCGTGGTTTCGGCGGTCGGCCCTAGCGACGTCGGAGCGCTGGTGCCATCTGAGACGCTGAAGATCGTGTTCGGTTCGGCAGGTCTTTGCCATCAGCGCAATCGTGCTCTCGATCTGTTGCTGCCGGACAGTGACATCGTCGCGTTCTTCGATGACGACTATCTGCCGTCGCGGTTTGCTCTGGAGCGCATGGCGGCGGTGTTCCACGATCATTCCGATATCGTCGGACTGACCGGCGCGCTGCTCGCTGACGGCATCAATTCGCTCGGCATTTTACGCGCGGACGCCGAAGCCGCAATTGCGCGCTACGACAGCGAACCGGCCGGACCGATCACCTTCACGGGCCCGCTGGTCGGGCTTTACGGCTGCAATATGGTTTTTCGGGGCTCGGCTATTGGCGATCTGCGGTTCGATGAAGCACTGCCGGCTTATGCCTGGCAGGAGGATATCGATTTTTCCGCCCGTATTGGGCGCAAGGGGATACTCTGCAAAACCAGCGCTTTCGCGGGCATCCATCGCGGCGTCAAAGGGGCGCGCCAATCCGGCATCAAGTTTGGATATTCGCAAATTGCCAATCCGGTCTACCTGATGCGCAAGGGGAGCATGCCATTCGCGTTTGGTGTTCGCCTGATGCTCAAGAACATGCTGGCCAATCACGGCAAGCTGGTGTGGCCGGAACCGTGGGTCGACCGGCGCGGCCGGGTGCGCGGCAACTGGCTGGGGTTACGCGATCTAGTGTGCGGTTCGCTGTCGCCGGGTCGGATTGCAGCGTTGTGAGGCGCACCTCAAGTATGATGGGCGCGTTTGGCCACGAATTGCATGATCTGAGCGCAGTCGTTGCGGAACGCGGTGCGGTCGGCGACGGCCAGCAGCACGAGGTAGATCGCGCCACCGATTGCCACGATCACCGCTGTCGAAACGATATCGGCCTTCGCATAACCCGTCGCGATGCGGCAGAACACGCCGGCCGCCGCGGCACAGGCCAGTGGACGCCATCCAGTAGCATAAATCGATCGCGGCGCGGTACCGAGGTATTTGCAGGTAGCCCCGACGCTGCGCACGAAGGTGTAGAGATTGGCCGCGGCAATCCACGCCGCGAATGCGGTCATTCCGATCCAGGTGACCGCCACAACGCCGGCGATACGCAAGACGGCCGCCTCAACATTGATCCGAAACTGGATCGCAGTGCGTCCGCCGGCATAGAGAACCGCGCTGCCGAGCGTACCGGCGACGCAAATGGCGTAAGAGGGCAGGTAGAACTCGACCAGTGGCACGGCTCCGGCCCATTTGGCGCCCAGCAGCAGGACGATGACATTGCGCGCTGCGCCAGCGCCGATGCAGGCGGCGGGAAACAGCAACACGGCAATAATGCGGAACACGCGCAGATAATCCAGGTACCGCTGCTCAGCGCTTTGGGCATGCACCGAACGGATATAGAGCGCCGCCCACAGCGCGTTGGACAAGGACTCGCAGGCGAACCGCGTGATCTGGATAGCGAAGCTGAACGAACCGAGCGTCGCCGACCCGAAGCTGCGGCCGATGACGCTGTTCTCGATCATGCGGTCGCCGGTATCGACCAGCTTGATGCCGACCACCGAACCACCCATAGCAAGATGGTCGCGGAGGCCGTGAAACGACAGATGCAAGCGCGGCACGACCGGCGCGGCAACGACGGCCACAATGGTCCGTATAAGGAACATCACCAACGTTTGCCCCACCAGGCTCCAGGCGCCGAAGCCGCGAACCGCCAAGACGATAGCGATACCGGCACCGGCTGCGGTGGCGAGAATGTCGCCGATTGGACCGACCTCCATGCGACCCTGCCGCAGCAATCGCGCATTGGACGGTACGGCCACCACAAAGATGATAAGGCAGGCCGAAAGCGCCGCCATGATCGGTGGCAGGCGCGGCTGCGCCGTAAGTGCGGCCATAACGAACGAACTGCCGACCACCATCAAGGCGAGCCCGACCGACGCCGCGAGAAGCAGCCAAAAGGCGGACGACCAGATGCGCCAGTTGTCTTCCGGTTCGCGCGCGAGCGATTGACCGAGGCCGCCGTCCGCGAGCATCAGCATGAATTGGATCACCGGCATCGCCAGGGCGTAGATGCCGAATTCGGTGGGCCCCAGCAGGCGCGCCATCACCGGCAGCAGCAGCAATTGCAGCACCGCCTTGATGAGGTTTCCGGCACTCATCACAAACGTACCGATAGCAAGCCGTCGTCCGGTGTTCATCGCGTTGTTCTAGAAAGTCCATGGTAATCGCAAAAGTACATAACAGGAAAGAAAGCGGTTGTCTCGGTGCACATTGAATAATGAAGGTACAAATATTGACACCTGCGAAGGGTGAAGTTTTCTAATATCGAGTGTTTGACTTTGGTACTCTTTGCGGAAATTATGCGTTTAGAAAGAAGTAAAAATGACTCCTGAATTTCAGCGAACAAGGCTAGGCGGGTGCGGCAGATGCTGATCAGTATAGTCATCATCAATTACAATTACGGGCTGTATATCGCGGAGGCGATCGAATCCGCGTTGCTGCAGCGGCACGATGATATTGAGGTCGTGGTGGTTGATGACGGCTCCACGGATGGCTCGCTTGACACGATTCGCCACTACGGCGGGCGCGTAAAACTTATCACGCAGCAGAATGCCGGCCACATCGCTGCGGTCAATGCCGGCTTTGCCGCCTGCACAGGCGAAGCGGTTATCTTTCTCGACGCCGATGATTTTCTTTATCCCGGCTGCGCGTCCGAAGTCGCTGCGGCCTGGAGTGAGGGGCTGTCGAAGATCCAGTTCCGGCTCGATACCGTCAACGACATCGGCGTCGACCAGGAAATGCCGTTCCCGCATTTTCCGCGCGGGCTGTCGGAGGAGGATATCCGGCGCTGGGCACTCGTCTACGGCGTTTATCCCTGGCCGGTGTCCAGCGGCAATGCATTTGCCCGATCGTATCTCGAAAAGCTGCTGCCGGTGCGCGATCCGCTCATCTTTAAGTCGCCCGATGGCTATCTCAATAAGATGGCGCCGCTGTACGGCGGCGTGAATACGATCGGCCGCGAACTGGGTGCCTATCGCGTTCACGGCAAGAACCGCTGGGCCCAGGCAGGCGCTAGCCAGATCGCGCGCGTCAGTGCTGAATGGGTCTATTTCGATCACATCCTTCAGGATGAATTCGAACGGCGCGCCCGTACACTCGGTTACCGCGCCACGCCCTATAATCGGTTGCGCAATGTTCAGCAGGCCGAATACCGGTTACTGTCGAAGCGGTTCGCGGGCAAGGACGCGCCCAACGCGCGCGAGTCCCGCGGGTCGCTTCTGCGCGTCGGCCTCGAGAGTGCGTTTCGGGCTCCCAATATCGGAGCCGTCGGGCGCCTGGTGTGGAGCATTTGGTTTATTGCACTGGCGGCGTTGACGCAGCGCCAGATTGCCCATCTGTTCGTCAAATCACGTGGCCAGATCGGCCGTTCTTTGCTGTCGCGATTCCTGATCAACCTGTCCCGGCGCGGTACCAGCGCCGCAACGGTCGGCGTCGGCATGCTGCTCAACACCGATTGGCCCGTGTCGCCGATCGATCTCGGTTGATGCGATGAGCGAAGCCTGTTGCGTCGTCAATGCGCGCTTTGCCGGGCAGGCAACGACGGGAGTCCAGCGCGTGGCGGCCGAAATCGAGAGCCGGCTCAGTGTGCCGACACGGCGGGTCGCGCCCAAGCACCCTCTGCCCGGGCCGCTGGCCCATGCGTGGGAGCAGGGGGTGTTGCCGCTGCTGACGCACGGGCAATTGTTGTGGAGCCCCTGCAACACCGGCCCCGTCGCTGTGCGCAATCAGATCGTGACCATCCACGATGCGGCGGCCTTCGATCATCCGGAGTGGTTCGCGCGCGGGTTTGCGGCGCTCTATCATGCCATCCTACCGCGACTGGCGCGGCGCGTGCGCAAGGTTGTCACGGTGTCGTCCTACTCGCGCACCCGTCTGGCCGAGAATTTCGGAATCGCGCCGGCGCGGATCGAAGTCGTCTATAACGGCGTCGACCGCATCTTCACGCCGCGGCCGCGCGCCGAATCCGAAGCGGTGCTGGCGCGATACGGCATCGCGGGAGCGCGCTATTTCCTTGCTGTTGCGACGCGTGAGCCGCGCAAGAACCTGGTGCTGCTGTTGCAAGCCTGGGCCCGCATTCGTGAGCGCTTGCCGTCCGATTTCCGGCTCCTGCTCGTGGGCAAAGCCGGAGCGAGCAATGTGTTCGCCGGATCGGATGAAACGGCCATGACGGACGCGCGCGTGATCACCACCGGTTATGTCCCTGACGGTACTTTGCCGGCGCTGTTGTCCGGCGCGACGGCGCTGGTTTATCCGAGCCTGTACGAGGGCTTCGGCCTGCCAGTGCTGGAGGCGATGGCCTGCCGCACGGCGGTGGTGACGACACGGCTCACCAGTCTGCCCGAAGTCGCCGGCGACGACGCCATCTATGTCGATCCAACGGATCCGTCCGACCTGGCACGGCAACTCTTGATCCTGGCCAGCGACAACGATCTTCGCGCCGACTATGCCGATCGCGGTCACAAGCGCGCCGCCCGTTTCTCGTGGGAAGCGGGCGCCTGCCGGATGGACGAAATCATCCGGTCCTGCCTGTAACGGCAGCCTCGCGCCGGGCGACGGCGCACTTCCTATCAATTCTCGAAATTGGCTGGCCGAACCCAGATGTCGGGGTTTTCGGTCGATTGGCGTTTGGACCACACGTAGGTGACGTCCTTCCAGGGCGTCACCCAGGGTGAAAGATTGTCCAGCACGTAATCGCCTTCGGCGGTGTGGACGAGCAGCACGGCATGGTATTCACCCCAAGCCGTCGTCCCGAGAGCGATCGACAATGCGGACATCGGCAGGCTCGCAGCCATCAGGATGCGGCGCTTTTCCAGCACATAGTCCTTACAGTCGCCGGCCATCGTGCCGGTTGCGATCGGCAAGGTCCAATAGTCCTCGAACCCGAACTGTTCGATGTCGTGGACCGGACGGATCTTTGTGTTGACGTCCTGGTTCACCCGCTCCAGCAAAGACCAAAGCTCCTGGGTCATATGCGGTGTCAATGCCATCTGTAATGCGGCGCCGGTCTGCGGCTGGTACACGGCCGGTTCGGCACGGGCTTTCGCTTGCGCCGCGTCGGCACCCGGCGTGGTGTGGAAAATCGCACGCCAGTCATAGCTCGCGCCATCCGGGGCCGCACCGCGCCGGGCGCCGACCGAGTTGGGCGTCGCGCCGTCGAAAGCCGTCAGCCAGAAATATTTGCGGCTCGCGACCGCATTGGTGCCGCCGGCCGTGTTCATGGCCGTAGCCATCCGGCGCGTCTCCGGTCCGCATTGATCGGGAAACCTGGCACAGAAATCGATGTACCCCAACGGCGGCGTCACGACGCTTGCTTCGCCCATGTGGGTTGAGGCGCTCGGGGAGGTCGCACATCCGGCCAGCGCCCACGTAAATAGTAGCGCGTAGATCGTACGATCTACAAACCATCTTACCGGATTTGGTTTCCCAGCGATCATACGTGTTACCGTAGTGATCGCCCCCTAAAACGACGCTAAGAAGAGCCGTAAATGGCGCGTTAACAGCTTCGCTAAAAAACCGACAAATTTTCCACGGCAACGCGGCCTATCGCTACATTTGAACGATTGAAAACGGAGTGCGGCCGAAAAGGCACGCGCCAGACGCAACCGCGCGGCGCGGCTTACGACTCTTGGGGCGGCGTAGGGCTATTGCGCGATCGTGGCTGACGGCGGGCTCAGGACTACGAGCAGCGGATGGTCGGCAACGGCAATGTGCAGCGACCGCGCGGCGGGCTCGGTGCGGACGGCATTGCCCCCCGCCAGCGGATCATAGACGGCAACGTCGAGCGGCTGTGGCCACGCCAGCTCGACCGCAAACGAGGCGGGCGTCTTGCCGGGGTTTTTCGGATCATCGCGCTGCGGCTGTTCGTCCCACAGAGCCACGACATGCACGCCACCGGAACGCTGCAGCAACAGAACCTGGGTGCTGCGGCTCTCGGCGCGGAACGACAACGCCAGCGGCGCGAGTGCAAACGTCCGCGCGTCGGCGGCGGTATCGTGCAGGATGGCGTTCATATTGCGCAAGGCGAGCGCGACCGGTTTGGGATTGCGCTGCCAGTCGAACAGCCCGTAACCGGCGTCGCCCTGGCGCGATCCCGGTTTATAGGCATCCATCAACTCATAGAGATAGGTCGCACTAATGCCTTCCTTGGCGGTGTCGAGCAGAAGGTCGAGCGTGTACTTGGCTTGCACGTCGGGCGAAACGCCGTGCTTGTTGGCCCGGTTCGTGGTGTAGCCGGTTTCGGTATAGACCGCTGGTCCGCCACTGCCGTTGGTCAAAACCTGACGGCGGGCCACCCAGGCGGCCGGCGGCTCTCCGCCCCGCGGGTAGGGGTGCTGATTGTTGAAATCGGACAGGCCCGGCGTGAGGCTCGGATCGGGACCGTTCGGGATCGCACCGGCGCCGTAGCCGGTGAAGTAATAAATGGGGAGCGCACCCAACAGTGAATCGCTGCGGACGCTGCGGTAAAGGTCGTGCTGCATTGCCAAGGCCGCGCGGAGTTGCTCACTGCCGCTACCACCGATGCCTTCATAAACCATCGGCTCGTTGTTGATCTCGTTGGGGCCTTCGATGGCGATCACCGAACCGGGTTCGGCTCGTGCGACCCAGCGGATGCTGGCGAGGCGGTCTTCGAGGCTGGGGCTGGTCCAGCTTCCGCTGTTACGCCCGAAGCTGCCGCCCCCGACGAGAAAATCGAACTTGATCCCGGCGCGCGCGGCTTCCCAATAGGACTTGAGCGGCGCGCTGCCGTTGACGCCCGGCACATTGACCGCATCGCGCACGCGATCGATGCCGAGGAACTTCAGCTCACGGACGATTTCCGCGACATCGGCGTAGCCGCCGTCGGTATAGGCAATGTGGGTGTTGACGCCTTCGGCTGCGACGAACTGGGCGGTGCGAAGAACCGGGCCGGTGTAGAGGGTAAGTTCCTGACTGGCTCCGGCGGCCGCGCACGACAGGCCGCCAAAGAGGAGCGGGGCCCAAATCAGCCAGTGGGCTGAGATGCCGGTCTCAGACAAACGCATGAATGACCTGAACGATACCGAACCACAGGGCGGCACTGACGATCAGGGCCAAGCTTATTGCGGCAACGATGGGCCAAGTCTTGCCCGAGGCGGACCGTTTGACCGACGATACTGCCCGGCGCAGGACCGTCGATGATCGTTCGACAAAAACACCCGACATCTCTAGCGCGCTCCTGAATTCGTATCGTGAGCCACAGCCGTCAGCCTTCACTTGCAACGCGTTACAAGGATGCTTCTTTTTAATTGTAATGGATTTATTGTACGACTGTCGAGGATCACCGCAAACTGGTTGTGCGGGCTGTTGCAACAACAGCTGCCAAGCGGTTGCTGGTGGCAGGAGTGTCCGGCCCGGCGTGCTTAGAAATTTCTATTTGGTTCAAGTACTTTAGTAGAACAACCGCCGGGGACCTCGGAGGCGCGGATGTTAATCTGCGCTACATCACCACAGGACGGCCCCTGTTCCGAGGCGCCATGAACCTGAGCGGTCTAGTAGAAATATGTGCCGATTATTGAGCGATCTGGACGCCACGCCAGCAGGCGCGATGCTTCCCCGTGGGTACATTCTGGAAATATTCTAACCTGATTGGGTTTCCGCAGCGATTTCGGGGGAATATACCAAAGATCTCTGTTTTCCTGAGGCGACTCCTGGTCTAAACCCGTTCTAAATCGGTGCAGCAGACAAGGGGGCGTTTGGCGCCCGCTTGCGGCGGGACGGCTGTTATTGTGTCAGCCGGCTACGTCTTAGGGAATTCGATGGAAAAGCTCCTCCTGGAATACCTTCCGATCCTGATTTTCATCGCCGTCGGGGTAGGGCTCACTGTCTTTCTGGTGATCGTGCCGTACCTGTTCGCGCCCAAGAATCCGGATCCCGAAAAGCTGTCGGCCTATGAATGCGGTTTTAACGCCTTCGGCGACGCCCGCATGAAGTTCGATATCCGCTACTACTTGGTTTCGATTCTGTTCATCATCTTCGATCTCGAAGTGGCCTTTCTGTTTCCCTGGGCGATCACGCTGGGTGCGACGGGCGTGTTCGCCTTCTGGGCGATGGTGGCGTTCCTGGGCGTCCTGACGATCGGCTTCATCTATGAATGGAAGAAGGGAGCCCTCGAATGGGAGTGATCCCGGCAGGCCAATCTCCGTATGGAACCGCTGGCCGCGCCGGCGTCGAAGGCGCTGGGCCGATTGCGCCGAATGATCCCTATTTCGAAGCGATGAAGGCCGAATGGGCCGATAAGGGCTTCGTGGTCGCCCCGCTTGATGCGCTGGTCAATTGGGCTCGCACCGGCTCGCTGATGTGGATGACCTTTGGGCTGGCCTGTTGCGCCATCGAGATGATGCAGGCCTCAATGCCGCGCTACGACCTCGAACGCTTCGGTATCGCGCCGCGCGCCTCGCCCCGCCAATCGGATGTGATGATCGTCGCTGGCACGCTATGCAACAAGATGGCCCCGGCCTTGCGCAAGGTCTACGACCAGATGCCGGAACCGCGCTACGTCGTGTCGATGGGCAGTTGCGCCAACGGCGGCGGCTATTATCACTACAGCTATTCGGTGGTGCGCGGCTGTGATCGCATCGTACCAGTCGATATCTACGTGCCTGGCTGTCCGCCCACGGCCGAGGCGCTCGTGTATGGGCTGTTGATGCTGCAGCGGAAGATTCGCCGCACCGGAACCATCGAACGGTGATGCTATGATCGTACGTGTCTGGACGGGGGAAGCCCTGGAAGAAAACGCCGAGGAATATCGCCGGCAGTTCGCTGAAGTTTATCTGAAGCGCTTTCGCGCGATCGCCGGCTTCCACGGTGTCGAGATTCTGGAACGGATCCATCACAATCGCGTCGAATTCATCGTCCTGTCGCGCTGGGACACCATGGATGCGATCCAGAAATACACGGGCCTCGGGCGGGGCGAGCATGCCGTGCTCGAAAAGGAGACCCGTGCAGCCCTCGAGCGCTATGACGAGAAGGTGAAGCACTACGTCCTGGTGCTAGAGGAGAACCGATGAGCGCCGATTTTCCGGCTCTTGCTGGTGAAATTTCCGCCGCGCTATCCGGAGCCGTGACCGGCACCAAGATTGCGTTTGGCGAGCTGACGATCTCAGTCGATGCTGGCGAGATTATTCGTGTACTGACCGTTTTGCGCGATGACTTCGGATTCAAGACGCTGATCGATATCTGCGGTGCCGATTATCCGGCGCGGGCAAAGCGGTTCGACATCGTCTATCACCTGTTGTCGTTGACCAAGAATGCTCGGGTGCGGGTGAAGGTCGCGACCGATGAAACCACGCCGGTGCCGAGCGTTATTGCCGTCTTCGCGGGCGCACAGTGGTTTGAACGCGAAGCCTGGGACATGTACGGCGTCACCTTCGCAGGTCATCCTGATCTGCGCCGCTTGTTGACGGATTACGGCTTCGAAGGCCATCCCTTGCGGAAGGACTTTCCGGTCACCGGCTTCGTCGAACTGCGCTACGACGACGACGCCAAGCGCTGCGTCTATCAGCCGGTGCAACTGGTCCAAGAATTCCGCGAGTTCGATTTCCTCAGCCCATGGGAAGGGGCGGAGAGGGTAAGAAAGGCGAATAGCGAATGATGCTCGGGATGCAGCATAGCCCCACTTTCAACCCTCCCCTATTCGCTATTCGCCATTCGCTATTCGCTTTGGGTGCGTTATGAACGACTACACCAGCTTCCGGCCCGACGAGACGCCGCCTTGGCTGACCAATGGCCAAACGCAGGAAGACGGCCGCATCACCATCAATTTCGGGCCGCAGCATCCAGCGGCGCATGGCGTGTTGCGTCTGGTGCTGGAACTGGACGGCGAACTCGTCACGCGGATTGATCCGCACATCGGACTGCTCCATCGCGGCACCGAAAAGCTGATGGAGCACAAGACCTACATCCAGAACATTCCATACTTCGACCGCCTCGATTACGTCGCGCCGATGAACCAGGAACACGCCTATTGTCTGGCGATCGAAAAGCTTCTGGGGTTGGAAGTGCCCAAACGCGGACAATATATCCGCGTGCTGTTCTGCGAAATCGGCCGTCTCTTGTCGCATCTTTTGCAAATCACTTCGCAGGCGAATGACGTCGGCGCGCTGACTCCAATTCTGTGGGGCTTCGAAGAGCGCGAAAAGTTGATGAATTTCTATGAGCGCGCCTCGGGCTCCCGCATGCATGCCAACTACATCCGTCCCGGCGGCGTGCATCAAGACCTGCCGCCCGAGCTGCTCACAGATATAGCGGCGTTCTGCGAGACCTTCCCGAAAGTGCTGGACGATATCGAGACGCTGCTCACCGGCAATCGCATTTTCAAGCAGCGCAATGTCGAGATCGGAATCCTCACGCGCGAGGCAGCCGAAAGTTACGGCCTCACTGGCGTGATGCTGCGCTCCGCTGGCGTGCCATGGGATTTGCGGCGGGCCCAGCCGTACGAGTGCTATAGCGAACTCGATTTCCAGATTCCGGTCGGCAAGAACGGCGACAATTACGACCGTTACTGCCTGCGCGTCGAAGAAATGCGCCAGTCGATCAAGATCATGCAGCAGTGCCTCACGAAGATGCCGGAAGGGCCGGTGGTTTCAGTCGATCATAAGGTGGTGCCGCCGCGCCGCGCCGAGATGAAAAGCTCGATGGAAGCGCTGATTCATCACTTCAAGCTGTATACGGAAGGTTTCAAGGTGCCGGAAGGCGAGGTCTATGCCGCCGTGGAAGCGCCCAAAGGCGAGTTCGGCGTCTATCTCGTGTCTGACGGCTCCAACAAGCCGTATCGCTGCAAGATCCGGGCGCCAAGCTTCGCCTCGCTCCAGGCGCTTGAATATCTCACGAAGGGCCACATGTTGGCCGATGTGTCGAGCGTGATCGGTTCCATTGACGTTGTGTTTGGGGAGGTGGACCGGTGAGCGTTCGCCGTTTGCATGAAGAACAGCCGGAAAGCTTCGCGTTCAGCGAAGCCAATTTGGCGCGCGTCGAGGCCTGGATCGCCAAGTTTCCGACGGGGCGGCAGGCGTCCGCGGTGATTTCGGCGTTGTGGATCGGCCAGGAGCAGGAGGGCTGGGTCACCAAGCCGATGATCGAGGAAGTTGCGCGCCTGCTCGACATGCCGACCATCCGCGTGCTGGAAGTGGCGACCTTCTATACGATGTTCCATTTGGCGCCCGTCGGTAAGCATCACGTTCAAGTCTGCACCACGACCCCGTGCTGGCTCAGGGGCTCCGACGAGATTGTGAAGGTTTGCAAAACACACATTTCGGAAAGGCCGGGCACGATTTCCGAGGACGGCCTGTTCTCCTGGGAAGAAGTCGAATGCTGCGGCGCCTGCGTTAACGCGCCAGTGGTTCAGATCGGTGGCGACACCTTTGAAGACCTCACTGGCGACAAGGCGGCGGACATCATCGAAGCCTTGCGCCGCGGCGAGACGCCGAAAACCGGCTCGCAGATCGGGCGCCATTCCTCGGAACCCGAAGGCGGGCCCTCGACGCTGACGAAGGAGGTGCAATCGTGACGATTGTCTCCGTTTCGTCATGGCCGGGCTTGACCCGGCCATCTAGCAAAACAAAAAAGTCTTCCGGCGCACGGATGTGCGCTGACTGGATGGCCGCCTCACGGGCGGCCATGACGGGGGTGCGTTAGATGCTCGCCGACAAAGACCGCATCTTCACCAATCTCTACGGCTTCGATGGCGCCGATCTTGCCAGTGCGCGCCGCCGCGGCAATTGGGATGGCACCAAGGCGATCCTGGAACGCGGACCCGAAGCTATTGTCGACGTGATGAAGAAATCGGGGCTGCGCGGCCGCGGCGGGGCAGGGTTCCCGACCGGTCTCAAATGGTCGTTCATGCCCAAAGAGGTGAAGGACCGTCCGCATTATCTCGTCATCAATGCCGATGAATCCGAGCCCGGCACCTGCAAGGATCGCGACATCCTGCGCAACGATCCGCATACGCTGGTGGAAGGCGCGCTGGTCGCCTCCTTCGCGATGCGGGCGCATGTCGCCTACATCTATGTGCGCGGCGAGTTCATCCGCGAGCGCGAAGCCTTGCAGCGCGCGGTCGATGAGGCCTATGCGGCCAAGCTGATCGGCAAGAACAATATCCACGGCTGGGATTTCGATCTTTACGTCCATCACGGCGCCGGCGCCTACATCTGCGGCGAAGAAACCGCGCTGCTCGAAAGCCTCGAAGGCAAAAAGGGTCAGCCGCGCATGAAGCCGCCATTCCCGGCGAACATGGGCCTTTATGGCTGCCCGACGACGGTCAACAATGTCGAAAGCATCGCGGTGGCGCCGACGATTTTGCGCCGCGGCGCCGAGTGGTTCACCTCCATCGGTCGCCCCAACAACACCGGCACCAAGGTGTTCTGCATTTCGGGCCATGTGAACAAGCCCTGTAACGTCGAAGAGGCGATGGGCATTCCGCTGAAGGAATTGATCGAGACGCACGCGGGCGGGGTGCGCGGCGGCTGGGATAATTTGCTCGCGGTTATTCCGGGCGGCGCTTCGGTGCCGCTGCTGCCGAAAGCGATTTGCGATGATGTGTTGATGGATTTCGACAGCTTGAAAGCGGTGCAAACCGGTCTCGGCACCGCCGCCGTGATCGTAATGGACAAATCCACCGATGTGGTGAAAGCGATCGCCCGCCTGTCGCAGTTCTACAAACACGAAAGCTGCGGCCAGTGCACGCCCTGCCGCGAAGGCACCGGTTGGATGTGGCGGGTGATGAACCGCCTCGTCGCCGGCAACGCGGCGCCCGCAGAAATTGACCTGTTGCAGGAGGTGACCAAGCAGGTGGAAGGCCACACGATCTGCGCCCTCGGTGATGCCGCGGCGTGGCCGATCCAAGGTCTGATCCGCCATTTCCGTCCCGAACTCGAACGCCGGATTGCGGCGTACAATCAGGCAGCGGAGTGATGATGATGCGCGCTGTCAAAGCCGTTCTGATCACCGGGCTCCTTTTGCCGCTCGGCGCCTGTGCGGCTTGGCAGAAGGAACCGCCGCCGCCGGTGTCTGCGCCGGTTGATCCGTATGCGGCGGTGCGCCCCGCCACCGCCTCGGTCGGCGTCACCATGCCGGATGCGAACGATTTCCAGCATTCGTGGGATATTTCCACTTACGTCCTGCGCGTGACGCAGTTTGGGCACATGGCGCCGCTGAATGGCGGTGTGGCCTTTGTCGGCGACAGCCTGACCGATTGGGCGCGCTGGAACGAGATGTTCCCGGACCAGCGTGTGCGCAATTTTGGTATCGCAGGTGACACCACAGTCGGCCTCCAGCATCGCCTCAGCCAGGTGATCGACGCGAGGCCAGCGAAGATCTTCCTGATGATTGGCACCAACGATGTCGAGTTCAGCCGCATTCCGCCGGACGGCATCGTCGCCAACATTGTGGCTATGGTGGCCCGTCTGCAAGCGGGCGTGCCGGGCGTGAAAATCTATGTCGAAAGCCTGTTGCCGCGTGAGCCCAAGTGGGACGCGAAGGTCCGCACCGTCAATGCGCTGCTGGGGCCCGCGGTGGAAAAATCCGGCGCGGCATACATCGATCTCTATCCTGCCTTTGTGAAGGACGGTCGCCTCGATCCGCATCTGACGCCTGACGACATCCATCTTTCCGGCGACGGCTACGTCCGTTGGCGCAACATCCTCCGTCCCTTTATCGGAAACAACTAGCCCATGCCCCGTAAGCTGATCATCGACGGCAAGGAAATCGAAGCGGAGGACAACCTCACGCTGCTACAGGCCTGCGAACAGGCGGGCGCCGAGATTCCGCGCTTCTGTTACCACGAGCGCCTCTCCGTGGCGGGCAACTGCCGCATGTGTCTAGTTGAATGGGTCGGTGCGCCGAAGTTGCAGGCGTCGTGCTCGCTGCAGGTAAAGGATATCTTCCCCAACAAAGATGGCACGCCTGCCAAGATCAACACCAATTCGCCCGCGGTGAAGAAAGGCCGCGAAGGCGTGATGGAATTTTTGCTCATCAACCATCCGCTCGATTGCCCGATCTGCGACCAGGGCGGCGAGTGCGATCTGCAAGATCAGGCGATGGGCTATGGCCGCGCCGCGTTCCACCGCTTCGCTGAAAACAAGCGCGCCGTGGCCGACGTTGACATGGGCCCGCTGATCAAAACAGTGATGACCCGCTGCATCAAATGCACCCGCTGTGTCCGCTTTGCCACCGAGGTTGCGGGCGTGCCGGAACTGGGTGCGACCGGCCGCGGCGAAGACGTGGAAATCACCACCTATCTGGAACAGGCGTTTGGTTCGGAGCTTTCCGGCAACATCGTCGATCTCTGCCCGGTCGGTGCGCTGACCTCGAAACCTTATGCTTTCCACGGGCGGCCGTGGGAGCTGAAGCACACCGAGTCGATCGACATCTGCGATGCGCAAGGTTGCAACACCCGCATCGACACCCGTGGGCGCAGCGTGATGCGCATTCTGCCGCGTCTCAATGAGGGCATCAACGAGGAGTGGCTGCACGACAAGGGCCGCCACATCGGGGATGGGCTGGGGCGCCAGCGGCTTGATAAGCCATACGTACGCAAGAACGGTAAGCTGGTTCCGTCGAGTTGGGCCGATGCGTTTGCGGCGATCGCGGCGAGGGTGAAGGCGACCGAGCCGGACCGCATGGCGGCGATTGTCGGTGATCTGGCGGCGGCCGAGGAAATCAAGGCGTTGAAGGATCTGATGATCCGCCTCGGCGTCGTGCATCTCGATTGCCGCCAGGACGGTGCCAAGATCAGTGGCCCGCGACCGGCTTATCTTTTCAACACCACCATCACCGGCGTCGATGCGGCCGATGCGCTACTTTTGATCGGCTGCAATCCGCGCTGGGAAGCGCCGGTGTTGAATGCGCGCCTGCGCAAGGCTTGGCTGAACGGCGGGCTCAAAGTTGCCAATCTCGGCGTACCGGTCGATCTCACCTATCCCGTGGAGCAGCTTGGGACCAGCGTCGAAGTGCTCAATGCGCTCGCCGATGGCAGTCATCCGTTTGCGGAGGTGCTTCGCAATGCCAAGCGGCCGATGCTGATCTTGGGCAACGGTGCGCTGGCGCGGCGCGATGGCGCCGTAGTACTGGAACGTGCCGCCCGTATTGCCCGCGAGACCGGTATGATCGGCCCGGCGGGAACGCCGGCCGACGGCGGTTGGATCGGATTCAATATCCTGCACACCGCCGCCAGCCGCGTCGCCGCGCTCGATCTCGGGTTTGTGCCGGGCCAAAATCCCGATGGAACCGGCGGCCGTGATGTTGCCGGCATTATCGATGGGGCGCAGAAGGGCGAGATCGACTTTATATATCTGCTCGGGGCCGACGAACTGCCGCTTGAGAATATCGGGCGCCCGTTCATGGTCTATCAGGGCAGCCACGGCGACGTTGGTGCCAATTATGCCGACGTGATCCTGCCGGGCGCCGCCTTCACCGAAAAAGATGGGCTTTTCGTCAATTTCGAAGGCCGGGTGCAAGAGGCAGAGCGTGCCGTGTTCCCGCCGGGCGAGGCCAAAGAGGATTGGGCGATCCTGCGGGCTTTGTCCGATGTGCTGGGCGAGGCGCTACCTTACGATACGCTGGCCGATCTGCGTGCGGCGCTGGTCGCTGAGCTGCCGCACTACGGGCGCATCGGCGAAGTGCCCCTGTGGCAGGGCGCCGATCCCGCGGTGTGGAACAGTCTTGGCGCCGACGGCGTGTTCGAAACGGATGTGCCGATCGGGCAGGCGATCAGCGATTACTATCTCACCAACCCGATCGCGCGGGCGAGCCGGGTGATGGCCGAGTGCAGCCGTGTGCTGCTTTGCGGCGGCGATCAGAAGGTGGCGGCAGAATGAGCAGAGCGATGCAGAGAGTCCGTGGTTTTTCGCAGCCCCCTTTGCGGGGCAGGGTGGAAATCCGCAAGTCGAATTTCCGGTGGGGGGGATTTCAGCGTGTCGCCCGCCCGCTTCCGACGTCCGTTCGCAACTTGGCTCTTTCGGGGCGCGGCAACAGGAAGGCTAGGGACTGACCGATGTTCCTCACCAACTGGTTCCAACATACCGCCGGCTGGCCGTATCCCGTCGCCTGGACCGTGGCGCAACTGATCCTGATCGTCGTCTATCAGGGTGTTGTGATGGTGTCGGTCGCGTTCTGGATTCTCGCTGACCGCAAGATTTGGGCGGCGGTGCAGATGCGGCGCGGACCCAATGTCGTGGGCGCGTTTGGACTTCTGCAGACTTTCGCTGATGCCATGAAATTCATGTTCAAGGAACCGGTCATTCCGGCGGCCGCGAACAAGGTGATCTTTCTCTTGGCGCCGATTATCAGCGCCACGCTGGCGTTTTCCGCTTGGGCCGTGGTGCCGCTCGACAACGGCTGGGTCATCGCCGATATCAATGTCGGCGTGCTTTATCTGTTCGCGATTTCCTCGCTCGGCGTCTACGGCGTGATCATGGGCGGCTGGGCGTCGAATTCGAAATACGGCTTCCTGTCGGCGCTGCGCAGCGCGGCGCAGATGGTGTCTTACGAGGTCTCGATCGGCTTTGTGATCGTCACTGTGCTGATCTTTGCCGGCTCGCTCAACCTCTCCGACATCGTACGGGCGCAAGGCCCCGACATCCGCGGCTGGTACCTGTTCTCGCCGCTGGCGCCGATGCTGGTGGTGATGTTCATCTCCTCGCTGGCCGAAACCCAGCGCCCGCCGTTCGATCTGTTAGAGGCGGAATCCGAACTCGTGGCCGGGTACATGGTGGAATATTCGTCGACGCCGTTCCTGCTCTATTTCCTCGGCGAATACATGAACATCATCCTGCTCTGCGCCTTGATGAGCATCATGTTCCTCGGCGGCTGGCTGCCGCCGGTGGCCGTGTTCCCGTTCACCGCCGTGCCCGGCGTGCTGTGGCTGCTGCTGAAGATCATGGTGCTGTTCTTCATGGTCTCGATGGTGAAGGCGTTCGTGCCGCGCTACCGCTACGACCAGTTGATGCGGCTGGGCTGGAAGGTTTTGCTGCCGGTATCGATGGCCTGGGTCGTGGTCGCGGCCGGCTGGGTCGTGTTCGTTCGCCCCGCTCTTGCTCATGTGTTTGGAGGCTAGATGGCATACCTCGACAAAAAGGCGCGCCAGATCTTCCTCTGGGAATTCGTCCAGGCGTTTTTGCTCGCGATGCGCTATTTCTTCGCGCCGAAGGTGACGCTCAACTACCCCTTCGAAAAGGCGCCGCAATCTCCTCGCTTCCGCGGCGAGCATGCCTTGCGCCGTTATGCGAACGGTGAGGAACGCTGCATCGCCTGCAAGCTGTGCGAGGCGATCTGCCCAGCGCAATGCATCGTGATCGAGGCCGAGCCGCGCGACGACGGCAGCCGCCGCACCACGCGCTATGACATCGACATGACCAAGTGCATCTATTGCGGTTATTGCCAGGAAGCCTGTCCGGTGGACGCCATCGTCGAAGGGCCGAACCTGGAATTTTCCACCGAAACTCGCGAGGAACTGTTCTACGACAAGACCAAACTGCTCGCCAACGGTGACCGCTGGGAACAGGCCATTGCGAAAAACATCGAACTGGATGCGCCGTACAGATGAGAACGTTCGATCCAACAACATGGACCGTCATGGCCGGGCTTGACCCGGCCATCCAGGGTCTTTTCGCCTTGCAGACGCTCGGCGGCTGGATGGCCGCC
>WSSedL1CaDRAFT_10000014_pt1 | contig 103634 bp, 83 predicted proteins | sample WetSurSL1Cattail_FD_9464 | JGI IMG/M metagenome (IMG submission 9464)
CAAAGAAAATTGCTGCATGCTCTGTACCGGAAATTAATGCAGCCGGATAATCTGCTGAAAATACCCCGTATTTTGAAACTTGGAGAACAGTATGTAAAGACGGACTTAAGCACCCAAGAAACGCTTCGATTGGTCAGTTTTGTTAAGCAAGTCAATCCGCAAAATGGATTTCAAAGTTATACACTGCCCGGTAAGTTCTACGAAGTATACTGGCAACCGGATCCGACTCAAGTATCCAAATTAATGGGCCAATTAAAACCACATATATTAAAGAAATAATGGAGGAAGATCTTGTGCGGGTTGATGTCTTACCTGTTCCCGATAGTAATGTAAATTTAGTCGATAAAAAAGTGGTGGTTATTGATGTGCTGCGGGCTACCAGCACCATTGTTACGGCATTGGGCAATAAAGCTTCGGAGATTATTCCCGCCATTGAACCGGCGGAGGTTGTCGACCTGGTAAGAGTCATTGGTTCCAAGGAGTGCCTTACCGGTGGTGAACGTAAAGGCTTAAAAATAGAGGGTTTCGATTTAGGGAACTCGCCGGCTGAATATACCGAAGAGCGAATTAGCGGCAAAAGGCTTATACTCTGCACCACCAACGGTACCAAAGCCATTAAATCGGCGCAAGGAGCGGCAGAGGTCTGGATCGGTTCTTTTTTAAACATTGGAGCGGTCACGGATCGTTTGCAGGATAGTACTCGGGATATTGTGCTAATATGTTCGGGGCGCGATCATAGCCTCTGTTTGGAAGATATGGCCTGCGCCGGAGCAATGATTCAGTTTTTGCAGGCAAGTATCCGGCCACTGTTAACCGATACAGCCAAACTGGCATTGTNTGTTTATGANANAGCCGCATCGGATTTGGAAGGTTTCGTTAATCAGACGCAGCACGGTCATTATTTGCAAGAAATTGGCATGGGAGAGGATATCGGACGTTGTCTCGCCTTGAATAAGTACCCGATCATTCCCCAATATAATAATGGACGAATAAGTGTATAAAATTTAGAGGGCCGTCCTGGTTAACCGGGGTGGCCCTTTTTATGTGTGCCCAGCATGGGGTGCAATCTAACGCGTAAGTCCCGAGTGTAGGTTGATAGTAGCAAATATATAGCCAAAAGCAAAAGGGTGTCTACGGTGACGTGGAATCCTGAACGAAGATGGCGGCAAACTTCCAGTCGGACGAACAGGAATCATATTAGGCATATGTATGTTAGGGTAAGGTTGCATAACAAACCAAAGCCCANANCTATCGGAACATGCGGTGTATATATGACAGATATATGGAAGGAAAGATTGNGTTCTTACATGGGGAGGACTCATGAACGTGCGGAAACAAAGTATGAAGCANGGTTGAAACAAGATTTATCATGAGAGGTCAGCAGAATCGCANTACTTCGTAAAGTCGACAATACGAAGGAAGGACGAACTTTAGGAGGTGAGAGTCAATGAAAGTTACTAAAGATGNAGCAAAATATAGACACCGCGTCAAGAGGGCTATNTCCAGAAGGTACCTGCGGAATAGGGAAACTATGGGGAAGTTTATGATTCATCACAGATAACTGAAAACAACACCACCAACACGGACTTATCGACGGAACGGTTGCTGGAGAAAATATTGGACCGTGACAACATGAATAAGGCGTACCTAAAAGTAAAATTCAATAAAGGAGCAAGCGGAATTGATGGGATGAAAGTGGATGAATTTTAACAACATCTCGAAGAAAACGGAAAGCAGCTAACTTAAGCAATCAAGGACGGAAAAATACCGACCGAACCCTGTAAGAAGGGTAGAAATACCCAAAGGGGAAAATAAAAAAGTAAGGAAACTGGGAATCCCAACAGTGATAGACAGAGTGCTACAGCAAGCCATAAGCCAAGTATTGACCCCGATATTTGAAAAGCCATTTTCAGATAATAGTTTCGGGTTCCGACCAGGACGCAATGCGCATGATGCTATCCGAACCCGCCTTTATGGCCTAATTTTCATAATAAAGCATTCAAAACATTTATTTCATCCTTATATATCTATGATATCTATGCTTTTCAGGCAGACCACCTTCATTCCGCCTGGTAAAATTTGAGTTAGCCTTAGGGGGTTAAAGAATATTGAAACCCAAATAATTGTAAACATAGAATTCCTTTTATTGACTAGCTTAGAAATAAATGATACTATGATAATAATAAATCATTACGATAAAAAATTATTATTTACACAAAACTCTAGGAGTGAGTTCCAACGAATGCTTTTTTAAGAAAGTATATACCCATGGTTGATTTCTTGGCGGAGGTATTAGGCAGTGATGCCGAGGTTGTACTTCATGATGTATCCGATATGGATAATTCAGTGGTGGCTATCCGGAATAGTCATATTAGTGGTAGAAAAATTGGTGCACCTGCAACTAACCTAGCTTTAAAGGTCATGAAAGACCAAAAGTATAGCAATACCCATTATATAACCAATTATAAAGGGGTCTCTGAAAGCGGGCAGACCTTAAGATCTTCGACCTACTTTATCAGGGACGATAAGCAGCAACTTGTTGGGATGCTCTGTATCAATATTGACTTTGAAAAATTTGCCCAGTTTAAGAATTATCTGGACAATCTAATCCGTCTTCCTCAGGAGGACGATGACCCAAACCCGGTAGAGCGGTTTAGTTCTTCGGTTGAGGAGATTGCTTTTGACAGTATTGAGACCCTTATTAAAAAGAACGGAATATCTCCGGAACGGATGTCCCAGGATGAAAAGATTGAAGTTATCAAAGAATTAAACAATAGCGGCGTTTTTTTACTAAAAGGATCGGTTGCTGAAGTCGCAGCCCAATTAAAAGTTTCTGAAGCCACGATTTATCGATACTTGACTAAAATTAAAAAGGAGTAACAAAATGGCCGAAATTATCAGCACCGAGAATGCTCCGAAAGCTATCGGGCCTTATTCTCAAGCAGTGAAAGCCGGAAACCTCCTCTTTGTTTCCGGACAGCTGCCGATTGATCCTGCAACTGGAATTATAGTCGGCAATAGCATTACTTTGCAAACACGTCAATCTTTGAAGAACATCCAAGGTATCCTGACTGCGGCTGGAATGGATTTATGTGACGTAGCCAAAGTTAATGTTTTCTTAGCCGATATTAATGATTTTGCCGCAATGAATGAAGTTTACGCCACCTTTTTTACTGTTAGTTTTCCAGCCCGAGCTGCAGTTCAAGTTGCGCATTTACCTAAAGACGCTTTAGTTGAAATCGAAGTGATCGCCTTTAAGGGCTGATTACATCAAGAATTTTTGAATACTAGAGCGGGGTTCCTCGATAAACTGAAAGGGAGTGCGCTCTAGGGATTTGTATATCTTGCAAATGTTATGTATGTGTAATTATTAGCCGAATATTGCAACAAACCTAACATAGCATTTTCATTATTATTATCTGTTAAAGCAAATTTAACCAAGAAGGCTGTTGGCGGTAAGGCAACATGCGTTTTAAAGAGGAATCATCCGGGTGAATTCATTCATAAGCTTATCGGAGTTAGGCTGTGAATCTTGCCGGAAACAAAATAGAGGGTGAAAGGGAGGTGGGAGCTGAGCGCATTTTTGGGTTTTGCATTGTATAATCGAGGCTAATAATTAGAAAAGGAGTGCATTTCACATGAAAAGACTATTTTTGATTGCCCTTTTGATAGTCGCTGTATTAGGTTTACCGGTTTTAGCGGAAACCAAGACTCTAAATTTTCTCGAAGTTATGACCAGCCCTGAACGGACTGTCATGATCAAAGATATGATTGCCGAGTATGAGTCGGGCCACCCGGGGATTAAAATTAATCTGATCTCCCCTCCCTATGAGCAAGCCGATCAGAAAGCGACTTTAATGTTGAATTCCAATCAACCATTGGATATTATTGAAGTCCGCGATAACACTATTAAACAATTCGTCAACAATAAAAAGCTAGCCAATCTGGGCAAATTTTATCGCAGTTGGAAAGAGTCCAAGACCTTGACTCCAGTGGCAATGATGGCTGCCAAGACCGTTAATAATACGCTTTATATTGTTCCTCAATGTATTTTTGTTAAAGCACTATTCATCCGGACAGATGTTTTAGAGAAGAATGGAGTTACTACAGTACCAGCGACTATCGCCGACTTGATTAAAACCTGTGAAAAAATCACTGATCCATCGAAGAACCAATACGGTTTTGCCTGGCGCGGCAAATCCAGCGAGATGAAATTTGCGGATTTCTTTGCTTCCGCCGGTATCGATGATATTAAGAAAGATGCTTTGCTTTATTCCGAGACCAAAAATTATTTTACCGATTCGCGCTACATCCAAGGGATGAAAGCATATATTGAGCTGTTCCAGAAAGGTGCACCCAAAGATGGAATTAACTGGGGATTCAACGAACAGATCAATGGTTTTGTCTCTGGAACCACTCCCTTTTTAATCCAGGATCCCGATGCTATTCCGCTGATCGATAAAATGCTAGATCCGAATAAGTATATTGTGGTCCCAGTTCCAGTCGGTCCTACCGGTATCGCTTATCTTGATTATGGTTTCACCGGGTTGGGTATTCCCAGCTACTCCAAGACCCAGAGTCAAGCGTGGGATTTTATTCAGTGGATGAGCTCCGCTGAGAAAAATGGCTATTTTTGTGAGCATTATGGCGCGCTTCCGGTACAAAGTACGGCATTTACTACCAATAAATATTTTCAGGGGAAACACTATGCTGCTTTCCTAAAAGAGATGACAACTACCAGCAAATATATATTCAGACCGTTCCCGCAATCTTCCGCCAAATGGCCGGGTTGGGGTTCAATCCATGAAGCGGATATGCAGAGTATTTTACTTGGACAAACCAAGCTTGAAACCGTCCTGACAAAGTGGAAGGAATATTGGAGCAAGTAAAGAGTTAATAATCTAAACAATCTGAGGCACTCATTCGTTCATTGAATGATGTGCCTCCTCCTTTAATCGAACTGCCTGTTGCAATTACTTTTATAATATTTGACATTAAACAAAGTTTTACGGTTATCGAATTAGCTCCGTAGATTGTTCTACCATAGTTTGGAGGTGCCCCGATGCGACATAAAAATACCGGTTTCCTAATCGTCCTTATGATACCCGCTTTTCTATTATTAGGACTCGTCATTTTTTTTCCGGTAGTTAAGGGGGTCGTGATTGCCTTTCAAAATTATAACCTGAATAATGACCTTTCCATGGTTCATTTTAACGGCTTAGAGAATTTTAAGGCGATCGTGACCGATACTAATTTTAATTTTTGGCAAATTATCTTCAATACATTAATCTGGATTTATGTTTCATTGTTTTTTCAGTTTGTTTTGGGACTCATATTGGCCTTACTACTAAGAGAATCATTTCGTGGCAGAGGCATCTATTCTAGTCTGGTATTTTACCCTTGGGCGCTTTCGGGTTTTGCTATCGGTCTAATTTGGGCCTGGATGTTTAATGGCCAGTTTGGACTGGTGAATGACCTTTTAATGAAGTTTCATCTCATTCATCAGAATATCGGTTTTCTTTCAGACCCCAAATTTGCGATGATGTCGGTGATTATCGTAAATATATGGTATGGTATACCGTTTTTTGCCATTATGTTATTGGCAGGGTTACAATCGATCCCTAAGGAATTGCTTGAAGCTGCAGAAATCGACGGGGCCAATTCCGTCAAACGACTTTTCTTTGTGATATTACCTTATATTAAAGCCACCATTGTCAGTACGGTTTTACTTCGAACCATCTGGATTATGAATTTCCCTGAAATCATTTATGCCATGACCAGCGGTGGGCCGAGCAATGCAACCAATATTTTGGCCACTCAAATGATCAATAAATTAATGAAGTTTTATGATTATGGTCAAGGATCGGCTGTCGGCGTCATGATTATGATGATTTTATTCTTTTTCGCCATGTTTTATTTAAAAGTTTCGGGAGCTAAAGAGGAGGGCGCGGCATGAGCAAGACTACCTATACTAGCTTGGTTTTAGAACCTGAGCGTGCTGCCCGTTCTGCGGCCCGTCGTAAAAAGGCAGTCTTTACAGGGATGCGGATATTCTTATTAGCTCTTTATCTGGCAGCAGCCTTGTTACCTTTATATTGGATCATTGCGACATCTTTAAAGGGCGGGCGAGAGATTTATACCTATCCCATTCGGTATTGGCCGCAGGTTCTGACCTTCGAAAACTATGCCTATCTCTTTAAGATTAGTAATTTCCATGTTTACTTTCGAAACAGTGTGATGGTTTCGCTATTGGCGTCGCTGGGTGCTTTACTGATTTCAATGTTAAGCGGTTATGCACTTTCCCGGTTTCGGGCCAAACAGATCCGGCTGCTGTTTTTACTAGCTATGTATTTTACTCAGATTATACCTGCCTATATGATTATGACTCCGCTCTATACCTTTCTGGCTCAGTTAGGGTTGAGTGATAACCTTTTATCGTTGTTTGTAATTTATACCGGGATGATGGTTGCCTTTTCGACCATTATGGGTAGCAGCTTTTTTGCTATGGTACCTGTTTCTATGGAAGAAGCCGCTCAGATCGACGGTTGTAATCGGATCCAGGCGTTGTTTCAGATTATTGTTCCGTTAGTTTTACCGGGCTTGGCGGCTATTTTCAGTTTCGCCTTCGTCAATATCTGGAATGAGCTTTTTTTAGCTGTGATGCTGATGAGTTCGGATCAGAACTTGACGGTTCCGGTGGCGTTAAATTCGTTTATCTCCAAAGCCGGAGTAAGCTGGGGTGTTCTTAGTGCGGGAATCGTGGTATCTTTGCTGCCGACCTTGATTGTCTTTGCGGTGGCTCAGAAATACATTGTGATTGGACTCACCGAGGGCGCCGTTAAAGAATGATCAGGCTTAGCTTCTGTTGTTTTCAAAACGAGGCCTGGCCCTGATATTAAAATTTAGTATAGGACTTCAATGAAAAGATTTCAAAGGAGCATTCAAGATGAGTGAGAAGAAAAATGTCACGGAAATCCTTCATCACTTGGGTGAGGATAATTTTCCTTTTGGGGCGGTCAGTCCGCCCATATTTCAGACTTCGATTTTTTCATTTCCTACGTTTGAAGATTTTCAGGAGGCCATGGGGGATGAAGCCCATCATTACCTCTATACTCGGGGAAATAACCCCACTGTTAACCTGTTTGAGACGAAAATTGCGGCTTTGGAACATGGCGAGCAGGCCAAACTGGTCAGCTCCGGAGTGGCTGCCATCTCTGCCAGCGTCCTGGCGTTTTTAAAGGCCGGGGATCATGTTGTGGCGGTGAAGGATGCTTATAGCTGGGCCAAGACTCTTTTGGAGAAGTATCTCACCCGTTTTGGAGTAGAATACACATACGTTAGTGGTACCGATCTGGCGGAGTTTGCCGCAGCAATCCGGCCCAATACTAAAATTATTTATTTGGAGAGTCCCACCACATTCCGTTTTGAACTGCAGGACCTGAAAGCCGTGGCTGCTTTAGCCAAGGAACGGGGAATTAAGACAATTATTGATAACACCTGGGCTACCCCCATTTTCCAGAACCCGTTGGATTACGGAATCGATATCGTCGTTCATTCCGCCACCAAGTATTTTGGGGGTCATAGCGACCTAGTCGCCGGGGTAATTGCGGGTAAAGCTGACGATATCAACCATATCTTTCGGACAGAATTTCAAAATATTGGCACGGTCCCCGATCCTTTCATGGCTTGGCTATTGCTAAGGGGCATCCGGACCTTGCAGATCCGGATGAAAGCACATTATGAGAATACGCAACAAATTGTGAATTACTTGTCCGGACATCCTAAAATAGAAGAGATTCTGTATCCCTTTTATGTAAAGAATCCCCAGTATGAGCTGGCAAAAGCACAGATGCGCGGAGGAGCGGGATTGTTTTCATTTAAAATAAGGACCCGCGACGCGAGTAAGATTGCCGAGTTCACCAATAAATTACAATTTTTTAGAAAGGCAGTTAGTTGGGGCGGCTACGAAAGTTTGGTTTTCCCCTATGCAGCATCTCACCCGGATGCGTCGGAGGAACTGGTTTCGTTAGTTCGTGTGCATATTGGGTTGGAAGAACCCCAATTGTTGATAGAAAGTCTCGAAAATGCGTTAAAGTGTGTTTAAAGCCAAAAAGAAAAAGGGGCTGTCTCAGAAATAGAATTCTGTGGCGGCTCCTTGAAAAATCGAGACGAAAGAACCCGGAGCCGCTGCTCCAAGTTGATTGGCTGATGCTGACGATTTGGTCTTCGACCCGATGCAATGCGCAATCAGTTACCCTAACTGACGGTGGTACCTTCAGTAACTTTACATTTCTTGAGATATAGTGCCGGAGGCTGGAAAAGTCACTCATGAGTATCATTTGATTTTATAAATGTTTTTAGGGCTGTCGTAAGGTTTAACCTAGGGTTTTTCGTGGCTATGCTTTTATTGAGAACACTCAATCCACGGGAAATGGCGTTTTTCACTCAGTATTGATGTGGCCTTATAGCGAGGTTTATATTTGGTAACAATAATAAACTCTGATTTTATTCCTTTGCTGAGCTATTTTTTTCAAATTGTAAGATGAGCAAGGCAATCATCATCAATAAGGAATAGACGATTAACATCGAAATACTATTTGATAACCGGAGGAGATCCCCCAAAACCCCGATCAGCCAAGGTCCGATCATGCCGCCGATTCCGGCAAAGGTAAATAGGAATCCCAAGTATTTTTCAATGTTCGGTTTTTGAATATTGGTAAATGAAGCAGTAATGGTTGGAAATATGATCGAGAAAAAGAAACCGGTAACCGGTAGAAAAAAGCCTAATTGACTTGGCCCGTAAATTCCCAATGCCAGACTGAGGATGGCCCCAGACGCTGCCCAGAATAAAATCGGTAAATGTCCGATTTTATCCACGATGACACTGCCCAATATTCTGCCGCCGGTTATTAAGCCGAAATAAATCGATAATGAAATAGAGCTATAAAACAATGGTTGGCCTTTAATTTTATATAGATATTCAACAATCCAAGAGGCCAGCCCGATTTCAGCCGCGACATAACAACCGATAGCCACATAGTACCAGCACATTTCGGGATAGAAAGCGGATTTCGCCAACGTAAAAATAGGGTCTGCTTTGGTTTTCTCCTGTTTGGGAAATCGAATCAATGTCAAATAAAGGATTATCATAATGATTGGGATTAGACACAAGGAAAATACGATCCGCCAGGAAATATTGGCTGAGAGCAATGCGCCCGCGTATATCGGTACCAGCATGGACCCCACTCCATGAAACGAACCAAGCAAGTTTAAAAACATCCCCTTTTTTTTATTGTGGAGCAATACGATGGCACTATTGCCGGCAATTTCAAGCATGCCGAGGCCTAAACCTAATAATAAAAACGCTAATAGCAACACTCCGTAAACCGGTAAACCCGCAGTTAAGCCAATGCCTGAAAACGATAACGCAAAAGCCGCTAATAGAATAGCTTTTAAACCGAACTTAAAGATGGCGACACCGGCAATGAGGGTGGCGATAAAAAATCCGATATATTGCAGGCCCAAAACATTGCCCATCAAAGAATAATTGATGCCCAGTTCCTTGATGATGAAGGGAATAGCGGGGCCCTTCAGGTTATCCAGTGTCCCGAACAAAAAGAAAGCGGCGAAAGTGCCAATCGTAACCAATATTTTTTGATTGTTTTTCATGGTATTTTTAACTCCATTCTGTAACGCTAACTTTAGACAGAACATAAATATTTCAAACGATTTTCAAGCAGTGTTATCATTAGGAGTTGCATAAAATCGCCGCTTCTTTTGCTTCAAGAGTCAACTGGCCAGTAATGGTCTTTTTTGAGATAAGGTTTTGGTACTGCAAAGAAACAGGTAATGCAACCGAGACGGGATATTGGTTATGATTGAGCACAAATAAGAATGCTTGTTCACATTGATTTCGAGCTAATACCTCTACCCCGGCGGGGGCTTCAAGCGGAGTCTTGATTTGGTTTAACTGACAGAGGTGTTTGATGAATTTCTTAAAGAAAGACTGATCCGGTTGAGTGGCCAGATAATAAGCCTTTCCTTTACCAAAATGATTTTCAGTCAGCGCCGGATATCCTGCATAATAATCCTGGGTGAAATTTGCCAAGCCCTTTGCACCGTGAAGCTTTACAACATCGCACCATAATTCGCAGCGATACTGACTTTCAGCCTCTTCAATTTTTTCGATTAGTTCAATATTGTTCTCCAGATGAGGTTCCAGAGCATCGAATTCCTCGATGCTGATTCCCAACAATGCTGCCAAAGGCCCCGGATATCCACCCGGAAAAACGCCATCGGTTTCATCGACAATACCACTAAAGAAAGTAGTTATAAACGTGCCGCCGTTTGCCACATAATTTTCAAGATTTTCTTTGACTCCTGGTTTTACCATATAAAGCAATGGCGCGATGACTAGTTTATACCGGGTTAAATCGGCATCAACCGGGAGGATATCTACGGGAATGTTCAGAGCGAAAAGCGGATTATAAAAATTCCGGATCTGCTCTAAATATTTCAGATTTTCGCTGGGTCTCTGGTCGTATTCGACCGCCCACCAGTTTTCATAGTCAAACAGAATGGCAACTTCCGATGGGACCCTAGAATCGATGATCTCATTTAAACTGCCTAATTCAGCGCCTAATTTAGAGACTTCCCGGTAAACCCGGGACTGATCATCTCCGGTGTGAGTTATCATGGCGCTATGGAACTTTTCAGCGCCTTTAAGAGATTGCCGCCATTGGAAGAACATGATCCCATCAGCCCCATGAGCCATGGCCTGATAACTCCAGAGAGGCATTACTCCGGGACGCTTGTTGGTGTTGGTCGGCCGCCAGTTGACATTGTTGGTGGCCTGTTCCATCAGAATGAAAGGTTGACCTTTTTTTAAACCGCGCATTAAATCGTGGTTAAAAGCAGCCCAACTGGGATGGTAATTGGGTTCCGGATTGGGATAACTGTCCCAGGAGACTACATCTATATGTTTGGCCCACTCAAAATAATTCAGCGGTTTAAAGTCGCCCATGAAATTAGTGGTGACCGGAATATCCGGGGTGATTGACTTCAGGATGCCGTACTCACCCAGGTAACAATCGAGCAGACTATCCGACATAAACCGTCTATAATCCAGAACTTGGCTGGGGTTTGGGAAAGTGGAGGTGGCTCTGGGCGGGATGATCTCCGACCAATCATAATAATGTTGGCTCCAAAAGTTAGTGCCCCAGGCTTCATTTACCTTTTCAACGGTTTCATATTTTTTCTGCAGCCAACTTCGGAATGCTTGGGCGCAGTTTTCACAGTAACAGCTTTGAATATGGCAGGCATATTCATTATTGATATGCCACATGGCCAGCGCTGAATGATTTTTATAACGCTCGGCCAGACTCCGGACTAATTGTTGCCCTAAACGTCTGTAAGTAGGGCTGTTGGGGCAATATGACTGGCGAGAGCCGTAACTGATTTTATTTACTTTTACATCAACCGGTAAGACATCCGAGTATTGTGATAACCAGGCCGGTTGGGCCGCGGTTGCGGTAGCCAAGTCGGCGTAAATGTGATTTTCCGCTAACAAATTGAGCAAGCGATCCAGCCATTCAAAATTATAGGTTTCTTCATTGGGTTGCAATAAAGCCCAACTGAAGATGCCGATACTAACCAGATTGACTCCGGCCTGTTTCATGAGTTTCATGTCTTCCAGCCATAGATTCTCCGGCCACTGTTCGGGGTTGTAATCACCGCCGTAAAGAATTTTGGGCAATTTGGAACTAATCATCGGAATCCTCCCTTGAAAAATTTGAGAATTATCTTCTTAGTGCCTCCGTGATCAATGAAATTCAGCCACAGAGACACAGAGAATATATAATTTCATTTAACGATTCTTAAAAACAGGGCCAAAGCCTTGAATATTCCCATAATGCAAGATTGAATCATTTAAAAATTGAAGTATTGCTTGTTTTTATATATGTGCATTATTTATGATTAGAAATACTCCGCTGGTGACCAACAAGACTAAAATGGCTTTTCGGATCTGCTCTTCACTGAGACGCATATCAATCTTGGTGCTTAACCACATGCCGAGAATAGCCGCGGGAAACAGCAATAACGAAAACCTTATAATTTGCCAGGATAGAATCCCGCGCCACCCATAACCAATACAACGAAAAACATTATCAACGATAAAAACGAAACATAAATTACCCCGGTAGTCGCTGCGGTTTTCGGCATACCGGTCAATGCCTGCGGCTAGCAACGCGCCGATTCCGAAAAGTCCCATTAAAACCCCGGAGACGATTCCATTGAACCAAAATATTCCCAGATAAGATCTCCGCTGGAATGTTGCAGTTTTGCTGGTTAGCATTTGAGACATTTTAAGTATATTCATATTATATAACCGATACAAACAACCATTCAATCCAATGATATGAAGGTAAATACCAAAATATTAAGAAAGCCACCATTTACCATGAATTATTTCCTCTGTCCCAACGGATGTCGCCATACTCCTTTGCGGCTTCAATAAATGCCAGTAAATTTTCTAAAGGCACTTCCGGTTCAACGACATGGGTGGGTGATAAAAAGTATCCTCCACCCTTGCCTACTTCCTGGATAAGCCGTTTACAAGTTTGCCTAACTTCATCCGGAGTCCCAAAAGGCAGGGTGGTTTGAGTTCCAAGCCCTCCCCAAAATGAAAGCTTGTTTCCATAAAGTCTTTTCATTTCAAAGGGATCCATACATTCCGGCTGGATGGGATTGAGAATATCGATTCCGATTTCAATAATTTCCGGGATAACCTTCTGCATATTTCCATCTCCGTGATAAAACACCAGAATGTCAGGTTTCGTATTTTTAGCGGCTGCAACGACCTGGGCAAGTCTTGGTTTTATTAATGTTCTCCAGAGTTCGGGACTGATCATCATATTAAGTTGAGTGGCAATATCGTCACCTAACTGCAGAATATCAAAACCGGCGGTTGCATATTTTTCAGCCATACCGATTCTGATTTCGGCTATCTTATCTAACAAATTTACAGCAAAATCAGGATTCGTCATCATATCCACCATAAAGGTATCCATTCCTCTTAAATACCAAGCAGTTTCGAATAGGGTCATTTGCATAGGCGCAACAGCGATTAAATCCTTGTTCACAAGCCCTTTGACTTTATCGGCAACCCCATCCCACCGATATGCCGCATTGAAATCTGGGAAGGGATATTCTTCAATTTCGGTGACCGACTGAAAATCCGCCATTGGGTGAAGCATTTCCTGGAAATGTTCGATTGAACCGGATTTTGCCATGACTCCCCATTCCGGTGCCCAGTTCAACGGATTAATATCGAAAGGCACATGGTGATAGAACTTGGAAAAGTCGGGTTTCTTTTGGGTGGGATTTAGTTCGATATAACGGATTGGGAAGTTGTAATAATCCTGGTAATTTGAAGTACCAATCACTGTTTTCAATTTTTTAACTATCGATGGGCAGGCACAGAATTCAAAGGGTACCCATTCGGGATGCTCTCTTCGTAATGCCTGTAATACATTTTCTCTATTCGTCATAACATCTTTCCTCCTCAATAATACCGGATAAATTTATTTTACCTTAAAGAATCTTCAATGAAATAGATAAAAGGAATAAATGGGTAGATTTTTGTTCGATTTTTTAATAAAATCAAAGTATAAATTTTGGGATTCAAGAGGACTGGATGTTTAGTAAATACGTTTCCAACGTAATTAAACAAGTATCATATAATTCATTGGTTGGGCTTTATCCAAAGTGGACTGGATTTTTAAAAGCTACTCCCGAATATGAATGCAAACCAAGGATCCTGGATGACTATTATCTGCTCTATGTTTCATCCGGGAAGGGAGTATTCAGGTGTAATCAAAAAGAATATGATATCTGTGAAGGTAGCATATTTTTCCTTTTCCCTGGGGTTATTCATTCATATGAAACCGATGGAGAAGATCTTATGGAGCAATGGTGGATTGGCTTTAATGGTCCTGCAGTTCAAAACGTCCTTCAAGAATTAGGCATCAATCCGGATCTGCCTGTAATATACGGCTTACAAAATAACGAAATTGCAATTGAAATAAGGAATATTGTCAGTAAATATACTGAACCGGTGTCTTATGATTTTTTCAAGGCTTGCGGAAGCTTGTATAAAATATTCGGGATCCTTTTACATGAGGGTCCATCCAATCCGGTAGCCGGGGAGAGTGAAGGTGGTTATTCCAAAACCATTCAAAAAGCAATCCATTATATTGAAGCCAATTATCCACATTGTATAACGATTCATCAAATTGCGAAGGATTGCTGTTTAAGCCGGCCTCATTTTTCTACGAAGTTTAAAACGGAAACCGGAATGTCGCCCTCCCACTATTTATCCGCCGTCCGTCTGAGTCATGCCAAAAATTACTTGGCTAATTCAAATATGTCCGTGATGGAGATATCTTACTCGGTAGGTTTTGACGATACCCATTATTTCTCAAGATTTTTTAAAAAATGTGAGGGGTTAACACCAAGTGAATTTAGGATTCGTGTAAACTCAATTACAACCGGATAAAAGTCGGAGTTGAGACCATCAGTTGGGTAGTCAATAAAATACAACTATAGGTATACATGGAAAAAAGTTTTAAACCACTCATTATGAAAGGTATCAAAGTACTAAGGAGTATGACTTCTATGAGTAATATGATTTTTACGATTGTTACTGAAACTGAAAAGAAGCTGCCGCTTTATTTAACAGGAGTTGGTTGCCATTACCGGCAGGAGCATGTGAAACGCCCAGAAGGCTATCCGAGTTTTCAGTGGATTCAATGTCATAATGGGGAAGGGGAATTAACAGTTGGGGGGCATAATTACCCGATCCGGCCACAACAGGGTATGCTTCTATATCCCAATGTTGCCCATGAGTATTATGAAACAAAAGAACCTTGGGAGGTAGATTGGATAGGATTTCATGGTTATATGGTTGAAGATTTGGTTAATGGTCTAGGCTTTAAGCGTTCGGAAGTCTTTTATACTATCAATGGGGAGATTGTATTATCTAAGATGCGGCGCGCACTTAAGGTGGCCCAATCGAATGACCATTTTAAGGGGTTTGAATGTTCGGGTATAGTTTACAATTTGTTATTAGATTTATTCAAGTATGCTTCCCGCAATATTGATGACTCAATCTTGCAACAACATTTAAGACTGCAGCCGGTATTTGATTACATTGAAGCGAATTATTTTCGGGTGATTACTTTGGAAGACTTGGCGAATACCGTTCATGTTACACCTCAGCATTTATGTTTATTGTTTAAAAATATCGCTAAAAGTAGACCGTTTGAGCACTTAAATCATGTCCGTATTAATAAAAGCAAGGATTTGATGTTTGAGAGGCGGGAATTAGAGATTAAGACCATCGCCGAAATGGTGGGATTTGATAATGTAAGTTATTTTTGTGCCGTATTTAAACAAATTGAAGGAATAAGCCCGGGGCAATTCCGGAAATTACATGGGATTTAATTTTTGAATGGAAAAGAGGATGCCATGATTTCTTCAAAAAGTATTGCCGGCCATTATTTAAAGGGTTTTATATTCATTATTGTTTTGCCGGTTTTGGTTATCAACATTGTCTTTAATAACTTTTATATTCATACATTACAAAATAACGCTTCTGATCAAATATTACAGGCCATGGATCAGATATCTTTCGGACTCGCCGATGAAGGGAAACGGGCTTCCCTTTTGGCGGCGACGATTGCCAACGATGATCAAATCCTTAGTTTGGCAAACCAGTGGGACCATGAAAAGGATCCCAACCGTAAATTTTTGTTGGCCAATCAAATCGATTCCAAACTGGATTATCTATTTAATTATACCAATGATGTCGAGTCGATCATCTTCTTTTTTAAGAATTCCGGGAGTTACTTTTACAAAACACCACTAGCAGTGGAAGAATCTTTGGTACGGAAAGATTCCGGATTTATTGGAGCGCTCCATACCAGGAACAAAGCAATTCTCACCGGTTCTCTAAACTGGGTCCTATTAAGCAATAGTCCCCGATATGTTCTTTCCGTTTGGATTACCCCAACTATCGCCAATTATCAAAATGATGGGATGGTCATTTACTGCGCATTCCGTTCCAATGTATTGAATAACGTCCTCTTTGAATCAGCCAATCCCCGCTTGGGGGAGTTTTTACTGGCTAGAAGCGATGGACAAATATTCGGGGCCGGGGAACAAAAATATGTAAATAAAAATATCCGGGAATTAAAATTTTTAACCAAGAAGGTTCATTCCGATCATCAATCATTTATCACCACTATAAATAAGCAAAAAGTGTTTATTTCCATCTGCAACGTGCCTAAAATGAACTGGGTGCTCATCAATTTACAGGATTATCGAATCATAACTCATAACATTGACAAATTGTGGCGGTATGCAATCTTGATCATCATTCTGTTAATCGGTTTGTTTTTGGCGTTTAGTATCTTATTCTTTCAAAAAATCATTATACCGCTCAACCGGCTCATCAGGCAGATGAAGTTGGTGGAACAAGGCAATTTTGAAGCTCAGATTGAAGTGGGAGGTAATGATGAACTTCATCATTTGGGAGAGTCCTTTAATAAAATGGTGTATGAGATTAAGAACTTAATGATAGAAAGGGACAAGCAAGAGAAAGCGCGCAGTAAAGCCGAACTGGAGGCATTAAAAGCGCAGATTAATCCCCATTTTATCGCCAATACGTTAAACTCCATCCGGTTGATGGCTATGATTGCCAAAGCGGGTAGTATTCAGAACATGATTGAAGCCTTTATGAAACTGCTTTCCTCCTCGCTTGGCAAAGATGAGGCAACGACGACGGTTGACGAAGAAATAGAGAATTTGCGAAATTATACGCATATCATGAAAGTCCGATATGGTGACAAATTTGATGTTGATTTCATGATTGATGAGGAACTAAAAGCTACCGGCATCTTAAAAATGATTCTTCAACCTATTTTGGAAAATGCAATTCTCCATGGGATGAGTGAAAAGGAATCCAAGGGTTTCATCCAAGTCAGCGGTACCCGGATACGGGATGAAGTTTACTTTGAAATTTATGATAACGGTGTGGGAATCTCTCCCGAGCAAGTCGCCCAATTGCTAAACGGGAATTATAAAAATCCCAAAGGTCTTAGTAGCATCGGAATTGGGAATGTAGATCGCCGTATTAAGCTTAATTATGGAAGCCATTATGGATTAACCATCGAGAGTGAATTGGGAGAATATACCCGGGTTAAAGTGGTTTTACCATTCATCACCAATCGATCCGGTGAAGGGAAGGGAGAGGATCAAAATGTATCCAATGATGGTTGTGGATGATGAACCCATCGTTCGATTAGCTTTCAAATCGCTGGTTGATTGGGAAAGCTATGGTTTTATCGCAAGCTATGAAGCGGCTAACGGCAGACAAGCTTTAGAGCTCCTGAATAAACATCCGGAGATTGATATTATAATCACCGATATCAATATGCCGGTGATGAATGGGTTATCCTTGATTGAGACAATCAACCAAAGCTGTGCCGGCAAAGGCCTTATTGTACTTAGCGCTTACAATGACTACAATTTGGTTCGACAGGCCTTTAAACTGGGAGTCAATGATTATATTCTGAAAACAGAGATGAATGCGGAGAATATGTTGGCACTCCTTCAAGGGGTCGTCGCCAAACTTGAGGAGAACAAGGGAAAAAGCCGTGGAGATTATAACACTCCCGGTGAAGCCGGCTATGTTAAAGAAAAAATATTACGGGATTCGTTATATTCGGCTGACCCGGATTTGAGGGAAAGAATAAAACAAACCGGAATTCGGCTCAGTGATAAAAATATCATCCTTTGTTTTATTTGGGTCGATGATTATCAAACCGTATCCGGCCGTTATGATGACCATAATCTAAAACAATTTATGGAAACCGTAGTCCATGCAATCGATCAGGTATTAGCCGCAAGTAAAATGGGGGAGATTATTTTACTTTCCCCCCAGGAATACGTTTTGATAGTGTCTTTTCCAGAATTCAGCGAGTTAGAGACCAGGGAAAAATTGATGGAGCTATTGAGTCAGATTAAGCATTCCCTTATCAATTATTTAAATATCAATTTTTCTGCAGGCGTTAGTAAAGCCCAGAGCGGGTTTGAAGCGATTCCCTGCCTTTTGAAGGAGGCTGAGTTTAATGCCAGATTACGGTTTATTTTTGGCAAAGGGCGGATTGTTTTTCCCGAGGATGCGGCAGGGCTTGGTGAAGCAACGAATACCAGGCTTCTAGGGAATCATAATAATTTTTTGGATGCATTAAAAGAAATGGACCCCGATCGGGCTGTTCAGGAATTGAAAATACTGTTAACAGCGATAAACCCGACTAAAACAGTAAAGATGGGGAAAGGGTTTCCTTACTATATGGAGTTAATCCTGATCCTGGCCAATTTTCTTAATGAAAAAGGGGATGATTTGGGAGAGTTGCTGGGAACCGAGGAAGACATTTATACCAAAATCATCGCTTTTGAAACCCAAGCTGAGATTAATGCCTGGATTGAGAAGACCACGCTCGATGTCTTAGACTATCTACGGGAAAAGAAAGATTATAAAGGGAACCGGGCTATTGCTAGAGCGCAAGAATTTATTAGGAGTTATTACCAACAGGATTTGACGTTGAAAATGGTCAGTGATTATGCAGGATTAAGCGAAAGCCATTTTAGCTGTTTGTTTACAAAAATTACCGGACAGGGTTTTATCGATTACCTTACTGGTATCCGGATCCAGAAAGCCAAGGAATTGTTGGCCGATACCAATTTGAAAATTTATGAAATCGGTCTGGCGGTTGGATTTAATAGTATTGAACATTTCAGCCGGGTGTTTAAGAAGAGTACCGGATTCAGCCCCAATCATTACAGAATTTCGTGAGATAAAAGAAAATATCAAAAAATCGACAGATAAATCATTAAAAATTTGTAACGAAACGGTTATATTGATATCAAGAATCGATTCTTTGAAAAGATTTTGTAGAGGGGGATTTTAATGAAAATTAGTTCACGACAGAGAAGTTTGGCGTTCTTGTTGATTGGTATGTTCATTTTTACGATGACGCTGGCAGTATCGGGGGCGGAAAAAACAGTCGTGTTAAGAATGAACAGCGGCCAACCCGACTTGGAATATTTCACCAATATCAATAATCTAAATCGGGCGTATCAAAAAGTAAAACCCAATGTACGGATTGAACTTGAGACCTTCAAAAATGACGGCGAGTTCAATCAAGCCATGAAGATCCGTAAAGCTGCAAATGAGCTTCCGGAAATTATGATTATGAAACCTTATATGCTGGCTACATTTCAGGATACATTTGTGCCGTTAAATGATCTGGAAGCGACGAAACAGAATAAGTATGCCAAAGCCTATGCGATTGATGGAAAGATCCTCGGACTTCCATCGGCATCAATGAATGATTTTGTTTATTTCCGAAAAAGCATTTTTAAAGAGTATCATTTAAAGATTCCCAAAACCTGGGATGAATTCATTTCGACAGCCAATCGCATAAAAGCCTCAGGCAAATATATCCCGATATTAATGGGAGCCAAGGATGCTTGGCCGGATTATTCCTTTAATGAACTTATGCCTTGTTTGATCGCTAACGACGGTAAGCTATGGAATACCATGGCCGGTCAGGATGAGCCGTTTACGAAGGACAAACCCTTTTATCAAGCTTATGCCAGAATTCAAAAGCTTTACGATGCCAAAGTATTTGGTCCGGATCCGCTCGGGATGGGTTTTGATCAAGCAAGGGCAATGCTTATTAGTAAGAAAGGGGCCATGATTTGCGCCGGACAGTGGTTTTTATCGGTATATAAACAAAACGGAGGCGATTTGAAGGACTTGGGGGTCTTTTTGATTCCGGTACGGGATCGCGCTCAAGATGTGCTTAATACGATTGTTGTGGTTGATTCCTTCTATTGTACCCCAAGGGATAATAAATACTTGAAGGAGAGCAAGGATTTTATTAATTGGTTCTTTAGCAAGAAATATTATCCGGGTTATATGGCGTTTTTAGGTCAAACCTCCACCGTCAATGGAATTGATACCAGTGTTCCGTTATTTAAGGAGGCCTTGGCTGGTGAAAAGATTAACGGTATCGTTTATGACGGCGGCGGCCTTGAATTTACTAAAATTTCCAGCGCAGTCAAATTCGATGTGAAACGGATGGGTCAGGAGATGATCGCCGGGAAAGACCTGGATCAGATGATGAATGAATTGAATAAGAGCTGGAAAGAGGCCCGCGTAAATCTTAAATAAGTACAAAAGGAATTTTGTAAAGCGACTATCGATGATATGGATGTATAGTCGCTTTACTTTGCCTAGGCGGTATGTTTTATAAAGCTTTTTCCAATTAAAGCAAGGGAAGCGGTGCGATGCATAATATCAAATTTCAAAAAAAGCTGGTGCTGTTTAGTTTCCTTTTGGTACCGGTTACTCTGTTAATGCTGTTTGTAGTGTACCCTACGGTGAAACTGCTCCACCTAAGTTTTACCGACTGGGATGGAGTAAGCAAAACTCTGGCGTATATCGGAACCCGGAATTTTAAGCACTTGCTTTTTGAATCACCGGAGGTTTGGATCAGTCTCAAAAACAATTGGATTTATTTTTATGTTCATTTATTATTCATTCCGGTGGAGTTACTCATAGCCGTGCTATTGGACGGAAAAATTCGCGGAAGCAAGTTTTTTAAAACGGTTTCTTTTATGCCGTATATTTTAAATGGGACCGCTATTGCTTATATATTTTCTTATTTTTATAGCCCAATAGACGGCGCTTTCAATGCAATACTCCAACATTTGGGGTTAGGCGGCATCATTCAAAATTGGTTGAGCAACGAATTGATTGTTACATATACTTTGGCCACGGTATCGCTTTGGCGTTTTGCAGGATTGCATATCATATTATTTTTGGCGGGGTTACAATCGATTCCGCAAGAGATTTTTGAAGCGGCCGAAGTCGATGGCGCCAATTTTTGGCATAAATTTTGGAGGATTACGGTTCCCAGTATCGGGACGGTTATGGAAATTGTTCTTTTCATGAACATCCGAGGCGCTTTACAGGTATTTGACATTCCGTTTTTAATTACCAGCGGCGGCCCAGGATATGCCAGCAGTACCTTTACTCTCTATACCATCGATACCGCCTTTAAATTTAATAATATCGGCCTTGCTGCGGCAATGGGCATTACCCTGTTGTTGATGATTGTGGTCTTTAGCTGGCTGCAACAACAAATTTTTAAAGCAAAGAGGTATTTATGATGATGGCAGCTCAGAATGAAATCAACTCCGGTATTACCGCAAAAAAAATATCGGGACTGGCGGTAATTAGTTATGCGGTTTCCATTGGTATTTGCATTGTTGTGCTTACTCCGCTGTTGATTACCGTATTTGCAGCCTTTAAAGCGCCAGCCCAATTGGGATTGGATTTTCCCCTTATGCCGCCGCGTCCGATATTTTTTAAAAATTTTGAACAAGTCTTTCGCGATGGCAATTTGGTCGTGAGCTTTAAAAACTCTTTTTTCTTAGCCGGGATGAGTGTAATTTTCAATGCCTTAATGGGATCGATGGCTGCGTATTGCTTAAATAGATTTGATTTCCGGCTGAAAAGGTTAATTTTTGGCCTATTCTTTTTAGGGATGCTTATTCCGGCTTATGTTACTGAAATAGCCCGGTTTGGCATTATCAAGGATTTGGGGCTGTATAACACGATTTTTGCTCCGATTATTATTTATGCGGCCACGGATTTACTACAAATTTATATTTTCCTACAGTTTATTCAAAAAATTCCATTATCGTTGGACGAAAGCGCCATGTTGGACGGTTGCACGTATTTCGGTATTTTTTGGCGAATTATATTTCCGTTGCTGCTTCCGGCAACCGCTACTTTGGCTATTATTAAAGCCGTCGATGTCTTGAATGATATGTATATTCCCTATTTATACATGCCTGGAAGCGGGCTTCGGACAATGACCACAATGCTGATGGCATACAGCAGTTCCATGTATGGGTCGTGGAGCTTTTTGAGTGCGGCGATATTGGTTATCATGTTGCCGACGCTATTGATTTATTTAATTTTTCAGAAATATATCTTTGCCGGGATCGTTGCCGGGGCTATTAAAGAATGATTGCCGAAACGTACCGAAGGTAATTGAATTTTTGTCAAAAAAGGCTGTTCTGCGATGGAACGTTATATTTGACGAAAATGATTAGGAGTATAAACATGTTATTGTCGTGGAATCATCCTTCCATTCGAATCATTGGCCGTTGGGATCGTCGTAATCCGGGCCGGGTAGTGACCACAAATCCTGGAGGAATTATTGAAATCTCTTACTATGGAGAAATGATTACCTTATGCTTTGATGTTGTTGATAATCAGTATCCGCGGCCCCATTTGTGGCTTCAGGTCGATAATGGAGTACGGATCGAATCGGCTCTGGAACCGTTTCTGCATATTCAGTCTCCCGGTGGAGATGGGGGATGTCATTTGCTCCGCGTTATTTTTAAGTCGGCGGTTGAAGAACAAAACCGTTGGTCGGAGCCTCTCGTCGGAAAAGTAAGTTTTCTGGGTACGATATTGGAACGCCCTGGATTATTGCAGGAAAGAAAGGAAAAAGTGATCGAATTTGTCGGGGATTCAATTACCGAAGGAGTTTTGATTGATACCGAATGCGGTGAAGATTGTCAGGCGACCCGGACGTATCAGGATGACGTTTGTGCCACATATGCTTGGCTCACAGCTGAACGGCTTAATCTTGAACCCCGATTTATGGGCTTCGGGGGAGTCGGGGTCACTCAAGGAGGCATGGGAGGGGTCCCGAAAGCAAGTTTGGCTTACCCATATGTTTATGAAAATTGTCAACTGGGTGAAAGGGAGCCGGATTTCATCTTGATCAACCACGGCGCCAATGATCGCAAGGCTGATGTTGTAAATTACATTCAAGAATATCATAATTTGCTCACGGTAATCCGAAAACTCCATCCCCATAGCCAAATTTTTTGTGCGGGAATGTTTTTCGGCCTTTTTTTAGATGACCTGAGAGAACTGGTTGAGAAGTTTAACCGGCAATACCATGATCGGGTCATCTATATTGATACCAAAGGCTGGATTCCACCGGATCCTCTTCATCCCCTAAGGGAAGGCCATCGCCGGATTGCTGAAAAATTAGTCGAACAATTAAAACCTATGATTTGAGGATGCCAAAAATATTCTTCATTTCATAAAATCATTCGATTTTGTAAACCCCCAGCGCATAGGAGCATTAGGACTCAGTATGGGCGGGGCGGTGGCTGGCATGCTTGCCGGTGATTGCAAAGAGGATACCAGGGCTATTTGCTTGTGGGTCCCGGCCGGAAACATGAAAGATATTCCGTTAAAAGGCAAATTGATTCAGGAAATCGACGACTCTTACGAAAAAGGCTTTATCGATTTTAATGGTTTCAGCCTGGGAGTCGGCTTTATGAAAGATGTAATGACATTGGATATATTAGAAAAATCATCATCCTATGATAAACAGGCTTTGTTTATTCATGGCAATAAAGATGATGTTGTTCCGTTAAGCATCTCGCAAACAATATGTGAAAATTTATGGAAATCGCGCCAGGCTTCATGTAATTGACGGAGGCGACCATACTTTTAACAGTTGGCGTTTGGAAAAGGAAGTCCTGGAATACTCTATCCCAACTTTCTGACAGACCAGTTGATACAAAGTTTATTATTAAAATATTATTACTTTTGATAAAATATTGTGATTGATTAAAGAGTATCCGAAATATATGATATGAATATAGTAATATTATCTTGAGGAGGATGCTTGAATGATCAACTCAAAGATGCCGGTGGTCTATTACGGCGGTGATTACAATCCCGATCAATGGCCGGAAGAGATTTGGCAGGAAGATATGCGGTTGTTTAAGGCGGCAGGAATCAATATTGTAACACTACCTGTTTTTAATTGGGCCAAATTACAACCAGCCGAGAATGTCTATAACTTTGAATGGCTCGATAAAATTCTGGACCTGGTTACCCAAAACGGGCTTCATGTTTGCCTGGCTACCTCAACTGCAGCCCAGCCCGCTTGGATGTCGAAGAAATATCCGGAAATGCTGCCGGTAAACGTCGAAGGAAAACGAAAGACGCACGGCGGACGGGTAAATTTTTGTCCTACCAACCCCGAGTACCGGGAATTTTCTGTAAAGCTCGCCCGGAAAATGGCCGAACGCTATCAAAACCATCCGGCTTTACTAGTATGGCATATCGGAAATGAATATGGCAATTATTGTTACTGCGAGCATTGTGCTGCTGAATTTCGGAACTGGTTAAAAGCTCGTTATGGAACGATCGAAGAACTAAACCGCTGTTGGAATATGAGCTTTTGGGGCCATACAGTTTATGATTGGGAGGAAATCGTCCCTCCGTCTCATTTGAATGAAATGTGGCTTGACTCTTCTGGCGGATATCCCCGTGAGCGCACTTGTTTTCAGGGTATTTCCCTGGATTATAACCGCTTTATGTCGGATGCTTCCATGCAGTGTTATCTTGGAGAGTGCCAGGCTATAAAAGAGGTGACTCCCAATATTCCGATTACTACAAACCTGATGGGAGCCTTTAAACCATTGGATTATTTCAAATGGGGCCTGAAAATGGACGTCGTTTCGTGGGACAATTATCCATCGGCCAAAGATTCCCCGGGGATGATTGCTTTCCGGCACGATTTGATGAGAGGCCTCAAAGACGGGCAACCGTTCATGCTGATGGAACAGACCCCGAGCCAGCAAAATTGGCAACCTTATAACAGTCTAAAACGGCCAGGGGTTATGCGGCTCTGGAGTTACCAAGCGTTGGCTCATGGGGCTGATACGATCATGTTTTTCCAGCTGCGACGTTCCTTTGGAGCTTGCGAAAAATATCATGGCGCAGTGATTGAGCATGTAGGTCATGGAGAAACCCGGGTTTTTCGGGAATGTGCAGCATTGGGCGAGGAATTAAAGAAGCTAGAGGATATCCTGGATTCCCGGATCCAAGCCAAAGCAGCTATTATGTTTGATTGGGAAAATTGGTGGGCAGTAGAATTCTCCAGCGGACCCAGCCGTGATTTGAAGTATGTCGAGCAGGTTGAAAAATACTATAGTGCGCTCCATAAAAGAAATATCGCTGTCGATATCATTCCGCCTGATGGAGATCTCTCCCAATATCAATTGGTTATAGCTCCCGTATTGTACATGGTCAAGCCGGGGGTGGCACAAAACATTGAGAAATTCGTCGCGCAAGGCGGCACATTTGTCACTACTTTTCTTAGCGGGTTGGTGAATGAAAATGATTTAGTCACTTTAGGAGGATATCCGGGCGAGCTGCGCAAAGTAATGGGTATTTGGGCCGAAGAAATTGATGCGCTTTATCCTGATGTGAAAAATCAAATTGTCATGAAGGAGCCGCTGGGCGATTTAAATGGAGTTTATGAATGCGGAATGCTTTGTGACCTGATTCATAGTGAGGGCGCCAAGGTACTCGCCGTATATGGTAAAGACTTTTATGCAGGAATGCCGGTTCTTACTGAAAATAAATTCGGTGAGGGCAAGACCTATTATGTAGCCAGTGATCCGGAAACCGCCTTTATAGACGTTTTGATAACGTATCTTTGTGATGCCAAGCAATTGAAAGCTCCGTTGGAAGCGGTTCAAGGAGTTGAGATTACTCAACGGTTCAAGGAAAAGCAAACATTTATGTTTGTCTTAAATCACCGCGATGATCAAGTGGATATTGATTTAAAGAAAGGCCGTTACCGAGAACTGATTTCAGGCCGGGAAGAAAGCGGAATCCTAAGTTTGCCTGCCAAAGGGGTTGCAATTTTCCAACCGATTGGGTAATTTTTAGCGAAAAAAGGATTGTTGCTTTGAGCAAAGAAGGGGCTGACCGGATACCTAAAATTTATTGGGAAATCCGGCCAGCCAGTTTTAATCGAGAGCCAATCAAGTGTGGCGTATATCATTGATTTTTTTGATCTTTTCCAGACCGATTTTCGGGACTCGATCTTCCGTAAGCAAACCGTTAATTTCCTGCTGGACATCGGTTATTTGGGTATAGCAGTAACCGCATATATAATCGCACTTTTTAATCGCTTCAGTGATTGCTTGATATCTTGATAAGAACTCTTCTTCCGATCCTACTTGATTGCCATAACCCCAGCCGCTTTCACTTTTAAAAGCGATTCCACCATACTCGCTGATGATGATGGGTTGACCTTGGTAAGAATGGTTTTCGGCAAAGTTGTAACGACTGCTACCTTTTAAAACTTCATCCTTTATAACACGTTCTTTTTCTTGATATCGCTTGGTAAAGACATCGCCAAGTTCTTCATAATCATGGATGGATAAAATATCGGAGATGGTATGCTCCCAGCCGTCATTGACAATGACTGGTCTGCTCTTATCAAGGGCTTTGGTAAGGTAATATAAACTTTGAGCAAAGCTCTGCTGCTGTTTATTCACGCCGATATTCGGTATACCCCAGGATTCATTCAACGGAACCCAGGTTACAATGGCAGGATGATTATAATTTTGTTCAACAACCTCAAGCCATTCCGGAACAAAGTTTTCAACGGCTTGGTCATTATATTCATAACAAGCGGGAAACTCGGACCAAACCAGGAGGCCTTTGTGATCGCACCAGTACAGGAAGCGTTCATCTTCCACCTTCATATGTTTGCGGACGCCATTAAAACCCATAGCCAAGGTTTTGTCGATGTCTTCCAAAATCGCCGCTTCACCCGGAGGAGTTAACAGCGAATCAGGCCAGTAACCCTGATCCAAAAGGAGTTTTTGATAGATTTCGGCATTGTTGAGGAAGATCTTACCGTTTTTAATGGATATTTTGCGCATGCCGAAATAGGAAGTTACTTCGTCCAATAATGTTTCCCCGGAAAAGAGTTTAAAATTAACATCATACAAATTAGGCTGGCCGATATCCCAAACCGGAAATTTAAAATGCACGCCTTCGACCAGCGTATCGTTGGTGATATCAACCTTTAATTTGGTGAAACTGCGGTCCGGCTTTAAGGTGACTTCCCGGATCAGCTGTCCTTTATAGGATAGGGTGGTAACAATTTTCAAATGGGGATGGACCTCGAAGTTATGGATGGAATACTCAAATAAAACAGAGGCGTCATCCACATCCGGTGTTATTTTTACTTTTTCAATATGAGTATCTGCTACGTATTCAATCCATACAGTCTTCCAGATACCGGTTGATTGTACATACCAGCAGCCGAAATTTTTATCGTGCCATCGCTGTTTCCCCCTGGGTTGGCAGCAACTTTTGGAGTCTTCGCATTTTACGGTAATCGAGTTTGCCGCACCTAGCTTAACAAAGTGAGTAATATCGAATTGAAATTTATTGCTGCTTCCGCGGTGGAGTCCCAGATAAGCGCCATTAACCCAAACTTTGGTAAGATAATCGGCGCCCTGAAAATGAAGCAGGATTCTTTGGCCGGCATATTGGGAATCGATGACAACCGCCCTTTGATACCATACATTGGGATGGTGGGTTTCGTCCTGGATTCCGCTGGCCTTACTTTCATAAACGAAAGGGACATTGATTTTTTTATCGAACTCGCCATGATGATACCAACACTTGGCTTCGCCGATATTTTGATCGTCAAAGGCAAAGTCCCATAAACCGTTGAGATTATCCCAGGATCTCCGGACAAATTGGGGCCTGGGATATTCGTTGAGTGTCCATTCTAATGTTTTCATTTTAATCTCCTGATCGATTGTTAGCCTTTTATTCCTGACATAGTAACCCCTTTGATGATCTGTCTCTCAAATAAGACAAACACCAGGATTACTGGTAATGACGCAATTGCATTGACGGTCATCGGTAAAATATAACCATTAGTGTAATTTGAATTGAAGATTGGAATCCCTAAAGGTATTGTGTAAAAAATATCCGATGTAACACAAAGGAAAGGCCATAGAAAATTATTCCAATTGGCAATAAAAGTCAATATGGCAATGGATGCCAATGCAGGTTTTGCCAAGGGTAGAATGATACTTACAAAACTCTTATACACACCACATCCATCAATTTGGGCGCTGTCTATAAACTCTTGGGGTACCCCATCAAAAAAACCTTTTAAAATTATGACAGCCATTGGTGCTGCCGGGGAAGCCGCTAATGATGGAAGAATAATGCCTGCATAGGAATCAAGTAAATTTAAATGCCTAACAACTTGATAAAGTGGAATAATGGTGGCTTCACCCGGTAACATAAGTCCGAATAAAATGAACAACAGAACAGAATTTGTATATTTCCCCTTGATTTTCGATAGGGCAAAGGCGGCCATGGCGGAAATAGTTAATGTTATCGATGTACAAATGACAGAAATAAATAGGCTGTTAAAAATCCATCTACTCATACCTGAAGTTCGCAAAACCTTTGGATAACTCGTAAAAGTGTAGGGCGGTTTAAACCAACTAAGCACATTTTCAATAACATCCCCTTCATGCCTTAAGGATACAAAAACCATCCATATCAGGGGTATCATAAAAGCAAACGCCAATAACAACGAACAAATCGTAATAATTAAGCCTCGATAATTATGACTCTTGTTCCCTGTCACTTTAATATTTATCATGTTTTCTTTGCTTATCGCCCCCACGGTTTTATGCCTCCTTTTCCTTAGTTATTTTAAACTGGATTAAAGTGATAATCACGAGGATGATAAATAATCCATAAGACATTGCCGAAGCATAGCCTAAACTGGACTTAGTAAAGCCGGTTTCATAGATATATTGAATAATGGGACGTGTCGCCGAACCCGGCCCTCCTTTTGTAATCAGGTATATTTGAGCGAATACCTTAAATGATGCCAGAATTTGAAGCATAACGATAATTTTAGTAATCGGGGTTATCAAGGGTAATATAATTTTAAAAAAGTATTGTGCATTATTAGCTCCATCCAGGGATGCTGCCTCATGGATTTCATCCGGTATTTCCTGTAATGCCGATAAATATAAAATCATGTTAAAGCCGACAGTCCACCAGATAGTGGTAGCGGTAATTGAAACCCAAGCAAGCCGAGGATCGGCAAGCCAGTATGGTTCGGCTTTGATTCCGCAAATATGTATGAATGAATTCACCAAACCTGTATAGGGTTGGAGCATGAATATCGCCAAATAGGATACTACGGAAACCGATAAAATGAACGGTACAAAAAAGGTTATCCTAAAAAATTTTACGAATTTGGTTTTGCGGTTGGAAATCAAAGCCAATAACAAGGCGGTAGCAACCATAAATGGAGTTGAAATGATTACAAAAAACGTTGTATTTTTAACCGCATCCCAAAAGTCACTGTCAACTAACATTTTTTGAAAGTTTGTTAACCCCACAAAATCCATTTTACGAATAATTGTCCATTTGAAAAAACTCATATACAATCCTTGAATCATGGGGAAAATGGTGAACATAATATATAAAATTAAAAAGGGCAATAAAAATACGATATTGGCAATTAAAATTCTACTTTTTTTCGTCAAATTAGAACCTCCTCTGATATAGCGGCGCCTGCCGGTTTTATAGGGCAGAATGAACTCAACCCAATCCCTATAACCCTGTCCCAAGCGCAAATCCATATGGAGCCAAGAGTAATTTCTACGGAAATAAAAGAACTTTTAAAAAAACCTTGTCAAGGTACCTTGGTTACCCCAACAAGGTTTCTTCGCTTTGACTATTTTTATTTCACTAGATTATCGATGTCCATTGCCATCTTGGTCAATGCAGTTTTGGATGGCGTACTGCCGTTCCAGATGGTATCAAGATTCTTTTTAATGATATCGATCATCGCCCAGTTGTTTTTGCTATGTGAAAAGAACACCACATGTTTAGCTGCTGTTGCATATTCACTTCGGTAAGGCAATGCCTTAAACTCTGCACTGGCTACAACTGCATCTGAAGCAGGAACATGGCCTGCCTGGGCCCAAATTTTACCGGAATCTGCCACGAAGCTGGCAAATTTCATGGCTGCATCCTGCCGGACTTTATCATCTTTAGATTGTACCGGAAGAATGATAGTGTGTGAATCTCCCCAAGTGGCCGTTTTGCCCATCAATGTGGGGAATTCCATGGCTCCAAAACTGAAGCCTTTAACGCCTTCAAATACCGGTGTTGTCCAACCGCCGGTGAAAGTTACCGCGGCTTTTCCGGATGAAAAAGTCTTTACAAAGTCAGCCAAATTTTTTTGAATATAACCTCTGGTGTAAAGGCTCTTGACATATTCAGCTGCCTTTACTGCCTTCGCCATATCAATTTCTGATTTGGTAAAGTTAGCATTTAAAAGGGAAGTTGGTCCCTGTTGAACATAAAGCGCATACCAGAGGCGGTAGCAATCATCGCCATTGGTTGGTTGAGCAAGGGGATATACATCGGCGGGCAGCTTTTTCTTTAAAGTAGCAAAGAAAGTATCCAAGCCTACCGTTCCACTTGCTAAAATCGGTTTTCCTTGAGCATCTAACAATCCGGCCTTTTTTAATAAATTTTTGTTATAATACATAATATATGGATGAGTATCTAAGGGAACTGCATAATGTTTTCCATCGTAGATCGTTGCATCAAGAATATTTTTATTAATTTTTCCCCAATTTACATTTTCATCTTTGGCGTATGTATCAAGAGCATAGACTGAGCCACTATCAACTAAAGCAGGTAGTTCTGATACATGAGCTGCTCCAATATCCGGCCCTTTTCCAGCGGCAACAGCTGTCATTAGCTTTGTATAGTATGGGGTCCCCCATTCCTGAATTACATTTTTAACGACGATTTCCGATTGTGACTTATTGAAATTATTAACAATCTCTTGCATGTAGGAACTTTCGCCACCACCGAAGAATGACCAAAAGGTCAGTTCAATCTTGGAATCAGCATTTATTATTGTAATACCGGAGAACAAGACCAATGCCAACACCATGCTAAGTGTTACTGTGACCCAAAAACTTTTTTTCATAAACCCATCCCCCTTTATTTTTTTATAATCAGCAACAGTTATCGGCTGTGCCAACTACCGCAAAGGAAAACCAAACGACTTAACCCAAAAAAAGGTACAGCGAGATTAACAATAGTTAAAATTCAAAACAATTAAAACAAATTAGTTGTTTTATTACAATAGTTTTGTTTAATTTCAAATTGATTATAGCATTCCTTCGGAATCTGGTCAACCTTATTTGTTACAAATTGGATCGTAATTTTAACATATATCAAAAACGACCTTGTTTTGGCTCCTAGAATAAAAAAAGAGGCTGTCGCAAGGTGTTATAAAATCAATGAGATATCACGCCGTAGCGCGCCATCACCATTGATAAAATTTCTTTTGCTACAGACTCTTTGGTAGAAAAGCCAATATAGTAGGGTTTTTGCTATTTTCTACAATTTAATTGGAATTATATTTAATCTTCATAATAATAGCCTGTTCGTAATTACCGAATTTTTTACCGAAAAGATTGATTCCTCCCATATTAATCGCATCTTCCTTCATGCCTATCTTTAGTTTAATGAAATTGTTTTTCTCAAAGTGGATATCAGCGATTTTAACATTGGAAACATGTCTACCGTCCTCAAAGGTTCCCATGCTGGTGATATCCCAGGTTTTAAGAATCCCATATTGGGTTGCATAATCCCACCACCAACCTGGATTGAGCTTTCCCCGGGATCCGCCGAAATCTCCGGGGCTTGTCCAGGTGGTTATTTCAACATCATTCACCCAAAGAGTGATATCGGATGGCCACTCGTTATTATAATTTGGCGCTTCCGAACAGATTTCCATGGAGAACTGGATATTATCAATGAGAACTGTTTTATTATTTAACTCACCCTTGGAAAATTTATATTCGATGTATCCTTTGCGAAACCATATTAATTCCGCTTTAACCCTTTCTGGAACAAAAAAGTCACCTGGTTCATCCTCAATAGCAATAATCCCTTCATCGCTGACGATTCCACAGGTTGGATAAACAAGGCAATCGGAAAAGTAACCCAACGGCATTTCCACTTTATAACTCCCATAATCTTTATCCGATTTTAAATTCTGGCTAAGGGTGATATGGATATCATCATAATTTTTGCTGCAGGTTTTTTTGGTACCGCGGTTTCCGGATTGAAATTGGGTTGTAATCAAACCTACTTCATTAAGAATATTGATGTTAAAGGCAGTGGTAGAGACAGCAATTTTTAGCTGTTCTGCGATTTCAACCACATTCATACTTTGTTTTTCCAGCAATTTTAAAATATCAAGGCGTATTCCCGATGATAATCCGCGGCATACTTCACTGAGTTTTTTGGGATCATCCAGTGATAAGTGAAGCATTTTCAACAACTCCTTCACGATTGTAAAAAAATAATAACACAGTTAATGTAATATTACAATAATATTGTAACAATAATTTTAAAGATACTATTTTTCCGTATAAATTAGGTTGAGAGCCCTAATTTCGTTTACAGTTTTACATGGAAGATGTTGAGTTCACAGTTATTTCAAATAATTTAAAACAGACTAATATAAAAATATATTTTTTTAGCGGCTACCTCTGGATAAAATTGCTTTAATCCGATTTCCCATTTCTGACCGTTGCAAAAATGGTCGTGGACCAGTCTGCCGTCGATGAAAGTGTGGCCGACATCACCTTCGTAATCAATCTGCAATAACAGCTCATGAACACCCTCAAATGAGACAGGGTCAATCTCTAATACCGCTTTTTGGTTATTAATCGGCTCTATCTGATATTGAAGTTTTTTGGGGGGATGGGGAAGACTGATTAAAAAGGGATATTTTACAAGCGGAGAAAAGGCTCCCCTTGTATTTGATGGTGGTAGGATGCCATTACCATCAGGAGCATGTTGTGAGGCCGGAAGGGTGACTTTTCAATGGATTCAATGCCAAAAAGGCCAAGGCCAATTAATTATCAAGGACCAATCCCATTTAGTTGATTCGGAGCAGGATGTTTTCTTATATCCCAACCAAGCCCATGAATATTTTGAAATCAATGAACCCTGGAAGTTGATTGGATAGGGTTCATTGGTTGTATAGTTAAGACATTGATTCAGCAGCTCGGATTTATGAGCTCGGGTGTATATTATATTATTCAAGGGGAAACAGCGCTTGTTAAAATGCGGCATGCGCTGCAGATAGCTCAGTCCGGCGTCCCATTTACCGGTTTGCAATGTTCCGGCATTATTTATGAGCTGTTATTGGACTTATATCAATACACCGCCAACAACCCCAGAGCGAATGATACCTCAATATTTCAGCAACATTCGCGTTTAAAACCTGTATTGGAATTTATGGAAAGCGGGATCTGGAGATCAAATCCATCGCTACAATGGTCGGATATGATAATGTAAGTTATTTTTGCGCCGTATTTAAACAAATCGAAGGGATGAGTCCGGGACAATTTCAGAAGTTACACGGGATTTAAATTTGTTTTAGAAATGGTTACACAGTATTCCGGAACAATCTTCATACCATGGATTTTCGCAATGGAGTCCCCCAAAAATTTCCGCTGGACTGCCATTGCCGAATCATAAGAAACCATTTTTCCCCGGTGTAACGGGCTGATATAAAAATACATTCCTTTATCAGCTACCTCCGGATAAAAACGTTTCAGTCCGATTTCCCATTTCTGGCCGTTGCAAAAATGGTCGTGGACCAATCGGCCGTCAATAAATGCATGGCCCACATCCCCTTCATAATCGATTTCCAGAAACAATTCATGAATATCCTGGAAAGAAACGGGATCGATCTTTAATACAGCCTTTTGGTCATTAATCTTCTCCATCGCGTATTTTAACTCTTTGAGGGGTATTGTAATAACATATTTTGTGTACATCCCAAGGGTAACTTCGGTTAATTGACCATAGGAAGATGCTAGATCATTTCCCAAGGCCGGATAGACCCATAAATCAATTTGTGGAGTTGTATGGAAAACTTGAATGGTATTTTGCTTCATAATAAGGCTGGCATCCGTAATAATGACTCTCTCAACACCCCATAATGAAACCTTCCAAAAGTTAAGAATTTCGGCTTGAGATAAAGTACAGATCCGAATGGGATGACTTATTTTCGAAATTAACTCAATCATACATTCTTTACCCGGTTCAACTGAAACGTAGGTTAAATTTGAATGGGTGTAGAAATCTCCCCGCATGACCCGAATATCTTGAAAACTTGCGTTATCAAAACAATATTCGCCGTTCAATCCGTCCGGCACAAAAAAGAAATAGGTTGCGGTTTCTTCAACTTGAATGCTGGTGACCAACTGGGCTGTAGCATATTTTAGTTTGACGCCGTCCAAATCCATATTGAAAGGTAGAATGGCACTGACGCCGTTTTTAAGAGTCATACCATTTTTCCTTGGTAAAGTAATCGTTTCATCCGGAAATTCCAAACGGAGAGCAACATTATGATGATTGGTCATCGTCATATGATCCTGGTAGTTATTCAGAAATATAAAACCGGAATCGCCGGTCATCCGCAGCGCATATCGCAAAGAAGTCGTATCTTTGGGTGTAATTTCAATTGCTTCAGGGGGTAAGACGGTCTTCATGGGGCAAAGTGTTTCCTGAAAGTCTCGAAAAAAATAGAATAAAGGTTTTAAAAAACGGTATGATTGCCGTACTTGTCCGAACTCTCCCAAGGGAGCTTGATAGTCATAGGAGATTTTGGGATTGCTATTTTCGTTCAAAAAGCCATGTCTGCCCACAGGCTGCGAGCCGCCATGGAACATATAATAACCCACAAAATTACAACCTCCGGCGACCTTGGTCAAGGTCATGGCCGTCACGCTCTCCGGTGGTACTACAAAACGAGCTTTATACCAGGTTTGCATTCCGCCGCCCATCTCGCAACAAGCATAAGGATATTTTTCAGGAGGGTACGGCGGATTAAAACCAAGACAATGGGCCTGATTGTCATGAAAATCTTGGAATAAATATTCATGGGTCGGTTCCTGTTCCGGTTTGGCCTCGTTGATATTCCAAGGACAAAAAGCGTAACCACCGTATAAGGGCAGGATCTCTTCTTCCAAAACCGGAGCTCCCCCCCAACCCGTGGAGGTATATATCGGTGCTACTAAGCCGGACTCAACGGCAATTTTTTGAAGCATCCGCATATGGGCCTCGCCATCCCGGCCGCCTGGAAGAAACTCGTCCTCGTGTTTGCCCGTTAGTTCCCACGGCGCTGCGGCGTGCATGTATTCATTTTCTAACTGTACCGCGATAATAGGCCCCCCGTCCTGATAAAACATCCCCCTGATTTGTCTACCAATTTCGGTATAGAGCCGTTTTACATAAAAGAGGTAAGGTTCATCGTTTGAGCGGAGCTCAAAAGGCCGACCGTACAGCCAGTCCGGGAATCCTCCATTACGGCATTCGCCATGGCAAAAAGGTCCTACCCGAAGGAAAACATATAAATTTTGCTTGGCGCAGAGCTCAATAAAATAACGGAGATTGCGATCGCCATCCCACCGGTATAGTCCCTCGTCTTCTTCATGGTGATTCCAAAAGACATAGGTAGCCAGGCAATTAATTCCGCTCATTTTGATTTTGGCAAGTTCGGTTTCCCAATCCAGGTAGGGATAACGCGAGTAATGAAACTCGCCGGAAATTCCGAAAAACGGTTTACCGCTAACTTCCATATAATAATTTGTAAAACCGATCCGCTCCCCCGAAGGATTGCTGCCCCCCAGGCGAAGTGGACTATTTTTAATTTCTTTGAAAACCTTTTGGAGTTGAATGGCATATTGGGTCATGGAACGCCCCCCTGTTTTTCATCAAAAAATTGAGTTATAAGTCGGATGGTTAAAAAATTACCCTTTTACAGCACCTGCAGTTAACCCTTTGATAAAGTTTTTAGATCCCAAACAGAATAAAATTAGAATCGGGACGACTGCAAAAGCAAGTCCGGCTCCCCTGGCCCCAAAGTCCACTACATATGTATTTTGTAAGGCCTGAATTCCAAGAGGGATCGTATAAAGTTCCTTATTATAAACCGTAACCAATGGCAATAAAAAGTTGTTCCAGGACCATAAGAAGATCAAAGTTGCCAAAGTTGCCATGGCTGGTTTTGAGAATGGTAGAACTATCCGGGTAAAAATACCGAACTCTCCGCAACCGTCAAGGCGGGCGCTTTCAATAACTTCATCCGGAACCGTTTCCCCGATAAATTGGGTCATAAAAAATACACCAAAGGCATTGGAACACCATACTAAAATCAAGGGCATTAAGGTGTTGGAAAGAGCCATTGCCTTCATTTCCATGACATAGCCAATCATGCCGATTTGTCCCGGAATCATCATGGTGGCCAGGATAAACAAAAAGAAGAATTTTTTCAATTTAAAACGATATTTCGATAAAGCAAATCCGGTCAATGCGCTTATCAATACACTAACAACGGTGGAGACGACGGACACGATAACACTGTTAAGATAACAATACTGAAATTTATTGATAAAGATGGTTTTCATATTTTCTAAAAAATAATTTCCCGGCTTAATGACCAGTCCGGAGAAAATCTCTGCCGTGGAATGAGTTGCCATCATAATAATCACATAAAAGGGAAGCACTGAAATCAATGTAAACAGGACAATCGGTATCAGGTAAAGGACTTTTTTCATCTATCTCTCCTCTTTTCCGGTGAAAATTTTTAAGCTAAAAATGGAAAAGACCAAGATGACCATAAACAAACCGTAGGATATAGCCGAACCCAAACCTAATTTGGTGGTACTATGGAATGCCGTATCAAAGAAATACCAAACAGTAGTCAAACAAGCCCGGTCGGGTCCGCCGACAATTTGTAAACCGTTACTGGCCATACCACCGCTGAATAACAGGTAAGGTTCGTCGAATAATTGAAATCCCCCGATAATACTGGTCACAACTAAGAATAAAGTAATCGGCCTTAAGAAAGGAAGTGTTATATGAAAGAAAATCTGAGGTTTTGAAGCTCCATCCACAATAGCTGCTTCATTGAGTTCGGCTGGGATTCCAGTTAGGCCGGCCAGGTAAATCATTAGATAGTAACCAAGATTGCGCCAAAAAATCAACAAGATAACCACAATCCGGGCTAAAGTACCGATTCCGAGCCAGTTTACACCATCCGGGATCACATGAAAGGCAATTAGCAACCGGTTTAATAATCCGTTGGACCAGTCGAATATAAACGAAAAAATGATACCGATTGCGACCGGAGTGGTAATATAGGGCAATAGATTTAAGGTCTGAAACAATCGTTTGCATTGGGGAATATTAAACAAAACGACGGCTAGGAGTAGGCCCAAAATAATAATCAGTGGAATATAACCAATCATAAATAAGGCGGTATTCCATATTGAACGCCAAAAAAAGGGGTTGTTGGTAAATATATTGATGTAGTTCGCAAAGCCGATAAATTTGCGTTCAGCCAAATACAAAGTGTCCCAATTGGTGAGACTGATGATGAATGAAAAAATGACCGGAAAAAGGTTAAATACGAAGTAAATAAGGAAAAAGGGCAGGACGAACAAATAGGGCCAACAATGTTTTTTGAACTTTTCCCTGAACTTTGGGCGTTCTGTTATGGTTATGGGTTGCGTACTCATGGCGTTACCAACTTTCTTTTAAATTAATGAAAAGTACGGCTTTCGGGATGGATGACTAGCGTATAAAGGGAAAAGAAAGACAACTATAAGGTTAGGTGCACAAATGCGCCGGGCGCTTATGTACAGGCACTTATAGTTGCCATTTTTCCGACCCGCCGAAATTATTTTACAGTTAATTCAGGAGCCCGATTTTTGATTTCCTCGATCAGTTTCTTCATAGCCGTATCGGCGTTCATTTTGGAATCATTATTTAAAGAAGTAACGATCAAGTCGAGCGAATCCTTAATTACATTATCATATTTGGACATCGGACGGATTTTGATATCGGGCGCCACATCCTTGATCCAGTAGTTGCCGATATCCTGGCTGCTGAACCATTCGTTTTTGATGGAAGCAAATTGAGGATCTTTGTAAGCGGCTTTATACGAAGTCAAGAAAGCGACTTCGTGGGCAGCTTTAGCACCTTCGATGCTTAGGGTGGCAAATTTTACAAATTCCCAGGCCGCCATTTTATGTTTGCATTGTTTGGAAATGCCTAAAGTCGTTCCACCCCAACTGAAGTTGCCGCCGGGAGTTTTCATCAGAGCCCAATCGCCTTTACCATTGGGATCATTCGGTTCAATTACATATTGAGGAGACCAAGTGGCACAAGGGGCGAAAATATGTTTGCTTTGGCCGTACGAAGCATACCAACCAGGAGTCCAGGCAGCTAATTTATCGAGAATTTTGGCATCCCGGAAATGAATCACTTTCGCAATAAGGGGTTTGAAAATTTTGGTCGCCTCAACGGTATCGCCTTTGGTTACCCAAGAAGTCGGGTTTTGGTCGCGGATGATTTGGTAAATGTCACCAATGCCTTGCATCATGAACACTTGTCCTTCACTTTTGGCCATAACTTCTTTTCCTTTGATAATAAAGGCGTCCCAGTTCGGTAAAATCTTAGCTAACTGCGCCGGATTGTCGGTACCGAAATACTTTTTGGCTAAATCCCGTTTATAAGCCAGCGCTGCCGGGTTGATACCTTGCTCAATCCCACAAATGTCGCCTTTCGAATTCTTCATAATCGGAAGCAGGTAAGGAAAAACATCATTGGGGTTCATCTTATAAGGAGCTTTGTTTAAGGCTTCCCAGATATCCAGTTCAAAAGCCCGACCCCGGGACTCAATGATTGCCCATGGGATATCCGGCAACGGAGTTCCGGCAGCCATACTGGTTTGCAATTTTTGGAGATAATCGCCGTTGGCGACGGGAGTAAAGTCAAATTTGATATTGGGATAGATTTTATTAAAAGCTTTGGTTACATGATCCCAATAGTTTTGATCCCAGCCCCAGGTCGTTAAGGTGCAGCTATAGTCTTTCGGAATACCGGTAGCTCCTTGGACCGTAAGAACACATCCCAGAAAAATAACAAGTAAAAAAACACCGAGCATTACTTTCACACAATTTTTCAATTTCTCTCCTCCTTGTTTTTCGGCCTTAAGCCTCTTTGTAACTTTATTTTAATATTTTTGAAACAAAAAGGGAGTATGACAATCCCATGATTTTGTATAAAATCCTAGGATAAGTTGGATTTACCGACGGGTTTTTCCGTCTGAAAAGGGATATGAATTACAACAAGCGTTCCTTTTCCGGGAGAACTTTGAATTTTTAAGCCATAACTGTTTCCGTAAATGAAACGAATTCGGTCACGGATATTGGCCAGTCCAATGGGCCTCAATTTCGATTCCGGTTCATAAACTTTCTCGCCTTGAAGCAGTTTGGTGATGGTTTCCGGGGCCATCCCGATTCCGTCGTCGCGGATTTCCAGGTTAAGCTCTTCCCCAACCCGGGTTATGGTCACAGTTATCGTCCCTTTTTCCTCTTTGGGACATATACCGTGGAATAAGGCGTTCTCTACTAAGGGCTGAATGATGGTTTTTGGGATGATGCAATCAAGATAGGAAGTATCCATTTCCCAGCAGAGATTAAAACGGTCCGGATAGCGGTATTGTTGAATCGTGATATAGTGATTCACAACTTCTACTTCCTCTTTGAGAGTGGTAAACAAACCTTGATCCCCAACTTTAATGCCATCCTGAAGGATCCGGATAAATGAGTCCGCTAGAGTTGCAATATCGGTGTTTTTATCCCTTCGGGCCAGATAAATAATGGTATTGAGCACATTATAAATAAAATGGGGATGGACCTGGGAAAGTAAAATTTCAAACTCCATTTCCCGTTTTGTCTTTTCATTTTCTACCGATTCGACAAGGTATTTTTGGAGATCACGGGTCATCCGGTTAAAACTTTTGGCCAAATCTTCCAGCTCATCTCCGCTGGAAATATTCAATGTAATATTTAAATTTCCGGCTGCAACTTCATTGGTGGCCTTGGTTAGTAGGGTTAGCGGCCGCGTAATGCGGACAATAATCGGTAAAACAATGACAATAATCAGACCTAAACTGACGAGGATAAAGATCAGCAAAAAATAAAAAATAAAACGGATCCGGTGAAAAAGCCGCTGCTTAGAGGTGAATGAAACCAATTTCCAGCCATTGCTCAAGGATTGATTGACAATGCCATATCCTTTGAATTTCTCAAGATAAGTAAGCCCTTTTGAATTATGATGGGGGATGAGGGTTTTTAACTTGGCCGAGGAAATGGAACCTCTGTGGTACATAACGGTACCCTCGCGGTTAAGCCAAAGGAAACCATCGTAATCAGTGCTATTGATTTTCAGGTATTTTGTGAAATAATCCAGATAAACATTAAGAAAAAGGAGACCGGCTACCTTTTCCGGATTGTCGATATTTCGGAATTGGATAATGCAGCTGATGACGGTTGCTGTGGAAGTTCCACGGGTCATGTTGGATATTTGAAAAGGGTCACTGAAATAATATTGCCCACTATTGGCGTTGTACTTATGAAACCAGGCTTCGTTGAGTTTGTTTTGAAAATAATCGTTCATAATGGGGCTTCTGGTTGAATACCATACGGTTCCTTCACTATTGATAATCGCTGCGCTGTGAATGTATTCCCGCAAAAAAATTTGTTTGTTGATATAGTCCAGTTTGACATTGGCCTGGGACAAACGGGTATAAAAATCCGGATAGTTATTATATCTCACATAGTCTTGCACTTCCGGATTGACAATGATACTTAAGCCTAACTTTTTAATATCATCGATTTGGTACTCCAGTTGTTGACTGATTTGATTAATCTTGGTAATATCATCCCCCACTGCTTTTTCCTTAAAAATTTTCAAGAAATAAAAGTAAGCGAAAGTCCCGCTTAAAAGCAGAGAAAGGGTAACCACCAGAAAAGTTGCGGTTAAAATTTTAACTTTAATACCGGACTTCATGGTTTAGCGCCTCGCTCACGGTAGTCAATGGGATAAGTACCGGTGATCTTATGGAAAACTTGGCTAAAGTACTGGCTGGTTTTATAACCCACGATTTCAGCCACTTCATAGACCTTATAATTACCCTTTTGCAATAAATCCTTGGCTATTTCGATCCGGTAATCGGTCAGATATTCCAAGAAAGTCTTCCCGGTATCCTTTTTAAAAATTTGGCTCAAATAAACGCCGCTAAAGCCCAGTTTTTCGGCAACTTTATCAACGGTCAGATCTTCTGCATAGTGCCCATGGATGTATTCAATGGCTTGCTTGGTTTTTTTTGATAATACGGATTGCCTGAGGTTATTCACCTGCCGAACCGCTTCGCTAAATTTTTGCAAAAACCACACCCGTAGTTCGGAGAGGGTATAAGGACTTGAAAGAGTCCCATTGGCGTTGGTATTTTTTTCGAAAACGGAATCAAGGCTGTTTTGATTTTGAAAATGCCCCAGCAGATATAATAATTGATTACAAGCTTTCTTTAACCCATCCGGGTTCCATACCGGTTCAGAGACTATCTGAAACAAATATTGAATCTGTTCTGTAACTCGTTCAGAGTTAAGTTCAAGGAGAGCGTTAGAGATTAGGACCAAAGTGTTATCAATCGAAATTGGGGGGGGTTCGGGCGTGGTCATAACAATATCATCCGTGTAAAGAATAGCTTCCCGATCATAAAAAACAAGGTAAGGTAAGGTTAATAGGGCTTTCCGATAAAGGGATAGCAGGCCTGTTTTATCCCCGCAGCCGTTGGTGAGTATAATGGAGAATGTTTCCGGAGAGAGTTTTTCCAATTGGGACAGGATTTTGCCGCCGAGAGCCAGGGCCCGTTCCCTGGATTCCAGGTGACTGTTGGTCCTTCTGAGAATAAAAACAAATATTAGGGAACCGTCGGTATTCAATATATCATAATCCGATACATAGTCCGGAAAATCGATGGAATAAAGAGGCTGCTGGGAAACGGAAGGGCGGTCTGAGTTTCGCAAATGCTCTAAAAAAGGCTGATTGGGTACGGCAAGGGCTAAACTGTAATCCGAATCCGGAGTTTCATAAACCAGGATTTCCTTAATGGTTGTTTCGACGTCTCTATCCTCAAGCATATTTCGAAAATATTTCTGACGGATAATCCGCCTATTTTCCAATTCTTCTTCCAGTTCCAGACGAATTTTATTCAGCACCGTTAAGATACTGTCTTCGTTGATATCATGCTTAAGAAGGTAATCGGAGACTCCGAGTTCAACAGCCTTTTTAGCATAATCAAAATCACGATAAGCCGTTAATAAAATAATTTTCACAGGCCGGCCCAAAGAAAATATTTGTTTGCTTAATTGCAGGCCATCCATTATCGGCATCCGAATATCGATAAAGTTAATTTGCGGCTGAAAGGTTTGATAGAGTTCCAATGCTTTGACGCTGTTTGTCGCCGAGGCAATAATTTGAAAACCATGTTTTTCCCAGGAGATTAGGTTTTCCAGGTCTTTGATTGCCAGGATCTCATCATCGACGATCATTACTTTTAACAGCCTCATAAGTTTTCCTCCCCGGAAGAATTAGGCGTTAATTGGAGTAAATTTTCAATTCGTCAATATTCAATGAGTCGCCAATCCCCTCTTCAAACTTCAGGATACGTTTTAATTGGTCATCGCCCTTTGGGGAGCCGGGATATGTCCGCCGCGCCGGATAAATTTAGCCGGGCTGAATGGGTTGACCGCCATAATTGGCGCGGTACCGAAAAGTCCTCCAAACTCCACGACTTCTCCGACTTTTTTACCGGGAGCCGGAATAATTCTTACGGCGGTCGTTTTATTATTGATGACTCCGATAGCCATTTCATCGGCGATAATACCGGCGATAACCTCTACTGGAGTATCCCCGGGTACGGCAATCATATCCAGACCCACCGAACATACACACGTCATGGCTTCCAGCTTTTCAATGGAGAGGGCTCCTACCTGAACCGCTTCAATCATTCCGGCATCTTCACTAACCGGAATAAAGGATCCGCTCAATCCTCCGATAGCCGAAGAAGCCATGGCACCGCCTTTTTTAACCGCGTCATTCAGAATAGCCAGGGCAGCAGTAGTCCCGGCAGCCCCGCATCTTTCCAGACCCATTGCTTCCAAAATATTGGCTACACTGTCACCCACCGCCGGAGTCGGGGCTAGAGAAAGGTCGACAATCCCAAACGGTATATTCAGTTTTTCCGAGACTTTACGACCAACCAATTCGCCGACCCGGGTAATTTTGAAGGCCGTTCGCTTAATCTCTTCCGCCAACATCCGTAGGTCGCAATCGGGTAAGCGTTCTACCGCCGCTTTAACCACACCGGGACCGCTGATTCCAATATTAATGGCGGCTTCGGCCTCGCCGACTCCGTGAAATGCTCCGGCCATAAAGGGATTGTCATCAGGGGCATTGGCGAAGACTACTAATTTGGTGCAGGCCAACCCTCCCTGCTCTTTAGTCAGCTCCGCCGCCTCTTTAATTATCTGGGCCATCCGATAAACGGCATCCATATTAATTCCCGCTTTGGTGGTAGCCAGGTTTACCGAGGAGCAAACCTTTTTGGTTGCGGTCAGGGCTTGGGGGATCGAATCAATTAACTTAGTTTCTCCCCGGGTTGCTCCCTTTTGGACTAACGCCGAATAACCGCCGATAATGTCAATGCCAAGTTCGGCGGCAACCTCATCCAACATGACGGCTAATTGAATATAATCATCGGATTCCGCCGACTGAGCCAGTAAAGAAATCGGGGTCACCGCGATTCGTTTATTGATAATCGGAATTCCGTAGGTCCGTTCCATTAAAACAGCGGTATCCACCAGATGTTCGGCCAGGTGCAAAATTTTATCCGAGGCTTTACGGCAGATCATCTTCAGATCGGGGCCGGCACAATCCAGAATGTTAATTCCCATCGTGACGGTGCGAATGTCGAAATGATGATTCTCTATCATCTGGATAGTTTCCAGGATCTCTTGCGAGGTAAAAGGCAAAATAATCACTCCTTACAAACTTTAGATCCGGTGCATGTAACGGAAAATATCCTGATGCTGGACGACGATTTTGACGCCCAATTCGGCGCCTACTTTGTTTAGAATGTCTTCCAACCCCAATAGATCACATTTGGCAGCAGAGATGTCCACTACCAGGATCATGGCAAAAATACCTTGCATAATGGTCTGGCTGATGTCGACAATGTTAGCGTTGCAACCGGACAACGCATTCGAAACTGCAGCCACGATTCCAATCCGGTCACTGCCCATGACCGTGACAACGACATGTTCTTTTTCCTTCGTTTTAATCACCTCATATCCGTCATCCATCCCCGGCTGTGGCTTGCCAGCAAGCCGCAAAATCCGGGATAAAAGTATTTCAAAGTATGCTGGTAAGAGTTATTCGCGGTAAAACAGCCTAATCCTGCCGTTAATATTGAAAAACAGCAAATTCTTCGTTTCCAGCATGTTAAAAAAGGACAATTAAAAAGCTAATACTCATTTAGCAGAGGAAACTGGAAAGATAACGGGAATCTTTATATACTGGAATACGTTATGATTGATATATTAAAACGGAGGCGGACTTATGGGTTACCATTTGGTGCGGGAATTTTCAGCAGATAGTCTATTGATGGCTACAGACCAGGGGATGGGCTTAATCTTTGATCGACTGGAGTTTCCGGTGATGCCGCGCGAAAATTTGCGATTGGAGCTTCAAAAAGGCATCAAAGAAGTTATCCAGAGGGAAACTACGCTTGAAGCGACCGGGCTATTAAAATACGTGGGCTTAGAAAAGTATGAAGGTCAATTTTATTTGGTCCGGGACGCCGACCTAGCGAACGGGGAGGCTCAAATTGAGCTAACGCCATTTAGGGCTGTGACGACTCCCGAACAAACTGTGGTGGCACTGCAACAGGTGTTAAAGGTCGTTCAAACTTATCATCAGCAAGGATTGATATTAAATGGTTGCAGTTTGGGCCAATTAAAACAGGATGGATGCGGCGAAATTCATCTTCAGGATCCACTGGTCATTGACTCTTTACGTAAATCATTGAACGAAGATTATCGAGTGGACGCTCCCCCGGAAGTTATTCGCGGAAATTCTTGGGACGCCCGGTCGGATATTTTTTCTTGGGGGAAATTGGCTTATCAATTACTTACCGGCGAAGACCCCTTTAGGGCAGCGACTCCCGAGCAACGTCTGGATAAAATCTTACGGTTGGGAGTCATCCCGCCCAAAGATATTAAACCTCAATTGGGCAAGGAATTAAGTCAGGTAGTGAGCGATTGTTTAAATAGTGATCCCCTGAAACGGCCTAGTTTAGATGATTTGCTTTTAAAGCTTGCCGGAATGGTCGAGCAGGGCACCGTAACAGTTGAAGAGGGGGAAGCCCGGGATTATCTAAAAAAGGCCCAGGTGAGTCGCGGCCGTTATCAAAAGAAAGAACGTTTTTGGTTCTGGTTTCGTAAATATGGGATCACTACCATCGTGACCTTGGGAGTGCTTGGTTTCATTATTTTATCCTGGATGGGTTCCCAGAGTAAGCCGATGATAACTGAAAAAAATAGTCCCGATCAGGTATTGACGTTTTATTTTAAAGGAGTGCAAGCTTTAGATGTGACTTTGGTCGATCAAACGCTCCATAAGGTCAAAAATAGTTTTTCAGATATGGTAACCAATCTTTATGTAATAAACAAAACCCAACAAGGGATGACTTATTCCACGAAAGATAATTGCAAGCTTGAATTTGTAAATCTTAAGATTGAGCCTTTAAAAGCAACGAATCGGTATTTTGAATATAAGGTAAGTTATACTTTAAAAATAGCTTTAGCCAAGCAGACTCAGTATATTGAGAGGTTGGATCAATTTACCTTACAACCGCTCCGGAAAGTTTGGCGAATAACGAAGATCGATGTTTTAAAAGAACGACGCTGGACGGAACCATTAACGGATCAAAACGCTTCAAAGCCGGCAGCAAATCAAGCGACCAAGGTCCAGAAATCGGGGCCCTTCAAAAAAGGGAACTAATACGGGGGTTTATTTGTATTTTCATTTTAATCTTCTGCGGCGTACTACCGGAGATAATAAATTCTCTACCGGAGCGAAGTTATCCGTAAGAATTAATCCATGGCATCTTTTAGCCAAATAATCCAAGTTTTTCGGCAGCAGTAAAACCCCGTTGCGACCATCACTATTATAGAGGTCACCTTTCCAAATGCCGGTATCCGGCGGAACATCGGAGGCGATTAAAACAAAAGTATCCCGAAGATTTTGAATTTGCAAGGGATTGGTACAAAAGATATCCACATTTTGAAAGGTCTTTTTTAAAGTGAGATAAGCGGCTCCCAGCAGCAGTCCATTGTCGTAGTTATCGATGATGTTTAATAAATAAGCGCCACCGGGAGCCAAGTGGCTTTTAATGATCCGGGTAAATTCCAACGTGGTAAGATGCCAAGGGACGGACAAGTCGTTGAAAGCATCGCCGTATATCAGATCATACTTGGTATTGGCCGGTAAATCCGAGATTACATTGCGGGCATCGCCGATAAATGTGTGGACGGGAGTATTATTCGATAGACCTAAAGCAAGATGGTTCGCCTTTACCACGGCAGGATCAATCTCGGCTACATCTATTTGCGCTTTGGGCCATTGAAAGAGCATCCAGCGCGGGAACGTATAACTGCCGGCCCCAATAAAAAAGGCACGGGGTTGATCTTTACCTTTCGCATAGCGGAGGGTTAAGAGCTGGTAGATATGTTCATATTCATATTGTAAATTGGCAGGGTTTTTAATGTCGATGTACCCGTGGATCAAGCTGTCCAATGCCAAAACCCGGAGGTCATGGCGGCTATCTCGCGCTTGTTGATAAACTTTTACATACTGATATTGACTATCCGCCGCAAAAAGTAAACCCTCTGTCTCCGGACGTATTCCCAGCATTTCCGAGTAATTTAACACCTTCCCGGAGAGGGACCTCGGTCCAGCCACAGCCGTCCACAAAGCAATAGCGATCAACAGTAACCCGATTCCATTTATTAGACGTTTGGGATTTAACCACCAAGAAACGGTGGCCATAATAAACGCCGTCAAAAGTAGTGCCTTGATTACTCCCAAAACCGAGATTAACCAAAATCCCGCGCTTAAAGTGCCGCCTATACTACCTACGATTGCCCAGGCATTAAGCGAGCCGATGGTGTATGCATTTGGGTTTGGGGAAGCCCTTAATACCAGTTGAAAAATAAGGGGAGTAATGGCGGAGAGTGCGATAGCAGGTAGTAACATTGTACTCATTGCGGTAAGCAGGACTTGCCAGGGCAATGCAAGCTTATTGAGAAGCGTTGAGACCCATAGGCACTTCATATTGATGAGAACGCTTAGCGTAAATATGGAGGCCACCCCAAACAAAGGACTTAGATATTTTTGAGGCCGAGGTTGCTCCGAAATTTTGCCTCCGATAAAATTCCCCAAAGCCATTCCCAATAAAATCGTCCCAATATTCGAAGTCCAGCAATAGAGGGAGTTGCCAAAGTAGCGCGAGATTAAACGCCCCCCCAATAGTTCAATCATCATCAACGAACCGGAGCTTATGAATACGATAAGATGGGGAGTATATCGCCAGGAGAAATGTTTGCCGGGTCGATTCCCAAGGGCTGGAGAAAGGGCTGCCGAGTCTGACCGGGGGCCTAATCCGGCCGCCGACTCAATCGAATCCGGCGGAGTTGACTGACCGATGAACCGGGCGCTTAGGGCCAAAATAATTAAAATTGAGGCAGCTAAAAGAACAATTTGAACAGCACCGATTAGCGCGGTTAAAATAAAACCGGTTAATAAAGTCCCGCTAATACTACCGATGGAACCCCAAGTGTTGATATGACCGATAGTTGCTCCCGGACGATCCGCATAATCCAGGGCCAGTTTGGATATAACCGGAGTTATTGCCCCCAAACATACTGCCGGCAGTGTAAAAATAATCAAGATAGTTCCCAATATTCTTCCCGGCCAATTGAAATGGAGAAACGGTGAAAAATTAATAAACAGGTGGTTGAGTATCAATGTTAAGCCGCAGCTGACTGCGGATACGGCCATAATTATCGCCAATAAGCGGAACGATGCTTTTTGCTTCGCTATTTTACCGCCAAGTAAATTGCCGATGCTATTCCCCATGAGAATAACACCAATGATCGCAGCCCAAGAATAAAAGGAATTGCCTAAATGGCTGCCAACCAGCCGCCCGGCAACAAGTTCAATTATCATGAGAGCCATGGCGCTAAAAAAAATGATAATGTATGGCGAAAAAGGGAGGATATATTGTAAAATCCGAACTGAAGATAAATGGGGCTTTATTGGATTTTCCATAGGGTACCTCCAATTAGGATATTAAATGATTTTTTCAATGTCTTCGGCTTTCTCGGCAATTATCCTGCATATTTACCGGGTTAATGCGGGTCAAAAATCACCCTTACCCTTTACTCTCCCACTGAATCAGCTTCTTTCAAATTGCTTCGTTGGGGGAAAGCAGGGGAAGGGCATCGCGTCCAATAGGACGCACGGGGTAGGTCAAAGGGTCTAAAGGCACCTTTCGGGGATAAGTTATAATGGATTAGGAGAAATAATATTGATTAATGCCGCGCGCGGGAGACGGGAGAACGGTTCAAGAATAAACTTATAAAAAGGGGGCTTACAAATGGCAGATGTTACTTTTGAAATTAAGGATTATTTGTTGGTATTATCCACCGGAATGAAAGGGTGGACCAAAGAAGTGAATGTTGTAAGTTGGAATAAACGAAAACCAAAGCTCGACATCAGAGAATGGGATGAAAATCATATCAAGATGGGCAAAGGAATCACCTTAAACCGGGAAGAAATAATTCAGTTAAAAGAACTATTCAATAAATTGGACTTGGATGAACATGGAATAGATTGAGGTAAGTTGAAAATTTCCTGTTAATTTTACCATAAGGAGGCACCAGAAGAAAAAACCCAATAAAAGGTAATCGAAACCTGAATATTTAAAGCGGATAAAAGCCACTCTATTATCAGGGATTTGTAGTAGCCGAGGCGCAGATTGATAGCGGCTCCGTCTTAGAGACCAAGGGTCGTTATCAGTCGAGCAACTGATCGGTATGGGTTCGCCAAAGCAAGACCGTGCGTATTCGCGGCGTATACTTGTGCAAGCAAGTATAACGTACGCGGAGCGTACGAAGGATCCATATCGGTCTGAGCTAGATTGTACGGGTTGGGCCAACTTGTTACGGTAGTTGATGAGACTGTCGTGGTAGGGAAACCTAGGTCGTGCAGTCGAGCCCAGATTGTCATGGGAGTAAAAGGGTTTGTTTGCAGTCGAAAGATTGCAGGCAGATCTCCAAATTTCTGTGACAGTCGGTCAACGGTTATCGTAGTGCGTGTAATGGGTGTTTGCAGCCGAAAGGTTGCAGGTATCCACGTAACGTGGTGCGGTAGCCAGAGATAAGGTTATTGCAAGTTCCTTTTATTTTGCTGAAATAACGAAATTAATCCAGTTAAAAAAGCCCTATAGAAAATAAAGAAAAAACCGATTATAGTTTTAGATAAAACATCACGTCAGCTATAGGGGAGTCTGATTGAAATTGGAAATTGAGTATGGTAAGAAACGCAACAATTTACGAGCAAAGCTGGTGCTCCTTGTCTTGGTGGGGATTCTGATACCAACGGTAGTTCTTATCGGAGGTGTTATCTATACCACTGAAAAAATTACCGATTCTGCGCAAGCCATCGTTGGCCGGGAAGCTTATGCACAAATGCAGGACAGACTCAAGAATACCGTCCAAACGATGGTCTCGTCGACGGAGGCTTTTTATAGGGAGAATACCGGGACAATACCTGAAGAAGAACTGATAGCTACTATTTTAAGAGAGTTTGAAGCGGTGAAGTACAGTAAATCGGGTTATTTTTTTGTTTTTCAATATGATGGATTAAAGTTGGTCTCGCCGGAAGATAAATCACAAGAGGGTCAAAATTATTGGGATTTAAAGGATCGAAGCGGCAAGAAACCGATACTTGAATTTGTCAGAGCGGCGCAAAAAGGCGGCGATTTTGTCACTTATATTTGGCTCAATCCTAAAACCGGACAAGAAGAAAAAAAGATTTCATATGTTGCTCCGCTAAAATTGGGTGCGCTCGAGCTTGCGGTGGGAACCGGGAGTTATTCATCGGTATTGGAATCTGCCGAAGTTAAAATAAATCGCGATATTCGTGGTGTTCAGTATATTTTGTTATTAATTATCCTGATCCTAACCAGTATAATCATTATTTTAACATTAATTATCGTCAATCACCAACTTACGAAATTCGTATCGGATCCAATTGATAACTTAGTCCATGTCATCAAGAAAATGGCTGCCGGCGATTTTAGCGGCAAAATTTTTACCGATACCCATGATGAGGTCGGCGGAATGGCTATCGAACTTAATACAATGGGTCGAACCTTGTCCAATTTATTTGGCCAGTTGTTAAATATGGGCACTCGAGTCAGCGACGCTTCCAAAGAGATTGCCACCGGGAATCAAGATCTCTCGAAACGGACTCAGGAACAAGCGGCTACTTTGGAACAGATTGCAGCGACAATTGAAGAAGTAAACTCTTCTGTAATACAAGCGTCTTTAAACTCCGGTAAAGCGCAAGAATTTTCACAATCAACATTGGATGCCGTTAAAGCCGGCGAGCAAACGATACATGACACCCATGCCGCGATGCAGCAAATCTCGGGAAGCAGTAAGCAAATTGTGGAAATTATTAAAGTGGTAAATGATATTGCCTTTCAAACTAATTTATTGGCGTTAAATGCCGCGGTTGAAGCAGCTAGGGCCGGTGAACAGGGCAGAGGATTTGCGGTTGTGGCGGCGGAAGTGCGAAATCTAGCCCGCAGGGTTGCTGAATCCTCCAAAGAGATTGAGCAATTGATCAAAGAGGATGTGGAACGGGTAGATAGGGGAAGCGCATTGGTTGAGCAATCGGCGGAAATGTTGCAACGAATCGTAATTAATACGAAACGTACTTCCGATGTGGTAGCTGAGGTGGCCGCCACCATGAGGGAGCAAACCTCGGCAGCCGATCAAATCCAAACTTCTGTCGAACAATTGAATCAAGTAACTCAACACAATGCGGCTATGGTGGAGGAGATGGCCGCCGCCAGTTTACTGCTGAACGGAGAGGCCAATAATTTAAATCAATTGGTGAGTCAGTTTAAGGTAAATCCGATCAGTACTCCTACTATCATAAAACCAGCACCCACTACAGTCAAAGCGGTTACCGTCAATCAACCGAATCAAACAAAATTAGACGACTTCAGTGGGGATGAATGGGAAAAATTTTAGCCAAACTAAAAGGTTATTCTTACCAATTATTTGGCAGGATTTTCATAACAGTTGTCAAATTTTTATATATTATCGTAGATAATAATTATCGTAAGATAAAAATTGTCGGGATATAAAAAACATACTGTTAGGAGGATCAATCAACCATGAGTATTTTCGATAAAAATTGTTGGTTAAATTTCGTGATTGGTTTGACCGGATTTTATTTTGTTTATTCCATTATGCAAGTCGTTATAAAAAGATTCGGGGCGCAAGTAGTAGTTACCGCTTCAGGAGTTAACCTAAGTGGAGGGTATTTATGGCTGGTTTCGTTTGGAGTTGCGTTGATTCTTTCATTAGTACTATTAATCTTGTTTTGTAAACCCAGAGTGCCTTTTTTTGTATTCTTGGGGGTTCTAATCGCAGGCATATTAGGGTTGTACCACCCGCTTTATGTGACTGTTGTCAACCTTGACAAGAATGTTCGCAAGGATGGACTAGTGGCGCTATACGATTTATTACCACACTTGGTAGTATTTGTCGGCGCTTTGATTGCTTTATATGTAGCTTGGCTAAGCAACCGTATGGCCGGCGGCAGCGGCAGCGGCACGGCCGAATAATGTAACCAGAATTCATATCCAAACGGGGGAGCTGTCCTAAAAGTCAAACTGGGGGCAGCTTTTTTTAGTTTGTGCGTTTACCTGAGCCAGAGAAGCGATACCGGGGGTTAATTTCAAAACCAACGAAGAAACCATTAGTCAAATATACAAAATCCACTTGAATTTTTTAAAAGAGAATATTACAATAGATAATGAAAGCGCTTACAAAAGCATACAATATAATTAACCAAAACATCCGTAAATATTTAGTAAGCGATTACCATTAAAAGCTTGGGTGATTTTTTGTGAAAATGGTCGACATTGCCAAATTAGCCGGGGTTTCTATTGCCACCGTCTCTCGGGTTATTAATGAACCGGAGAAAGTAAGAATAGAAACCCGGAAACGGGTTCAAATTGTACTGGAACAGACAAATTTTGTGGCTAATGCGGTCGCTAGAGGTTTAGTGCTTAACTCCATGAATACTATCGGAGTTTTAGTCGCCGATATCCGTGATCTTTATTTTGCCAATGTCACTTATGCAATTGAACGCCGGTTTACCGGATTGGGCTATAACGTCTTACTATCAAATACGGGTGGAGAGTTAGGCGAAAAGAAACGTTACCTGCGGGTCATGTTAGAAAAGCAGGTGGATGGGATAATTTTGGTGGGTTCGGTTTTTAAGGAACGTTCAAGTAACGAGCATATCCTGGCCGCCAGTGAAAGCATCCCCATTGTAATGGTCAATAGTTATTTAGAGGGGGATAACATTTATTCTGTATTGTGCGATGATTATCAGGGAATTAAAAATGTAGTTGATTATCTGGTGACTGCAGGTCGCAGGGAGATTTATTATTTAAATGGATTGAAAAGTTTTAGCGGACTCTCCAAGGTCAACGGTTTTCGGGATGCAATACGGGGTTATGGCTTGAAAGAAAACGATGTTCTTGAAATTGATAGTAGCGTGGAAGGCGGTATCGAAGGTATTTGCCGGATTATCTCAGAGGGGAAAAAAGTGGAGGCCGTGATTACAGGTGAAGATATAACCGCGATCGGCGCCATGAAAGAGTTGATAAATAGAGGCTATAAAATCCCCGATGATGTGGCGGTGGTCGGCTATAACAATTCGATGTTGGCTACAATTGTTACTCCTTCATTAACCTCGGTCGATAACCTGCAGGAAGCTATGGCCAATAATTCAGTTCAAATACTATATGACGTACTTCATGGAAAACAAGTATCCCAAAAAACCGTACTTTCCCCGATTTTGGTCAAGCGGGAAAGTGCTGGTGTATAAATGATATTTATTAATTAGGAGGCTAAGATAATGGGAGAATTGTTCGAAGTAGCGGGGAAAGTAGCTGTCATTACCGGAGGGGCCGGGGTTTTATGCAGTGAAATGGCCCGGGCCTTGGCCAAGGAAAAGCTGAAAGTGGCGATTTTAGATTTCAACGAAGAAGCCGCTCAAAAAGCAGCCGCTATGATTAAAGCCGATGGGGGAATTGCTGTAGCAGTTAAGGTTAATGTGCTTGAAAAAGCCTCTTTGGAAACGGCCAAAGATATCGTACTCAAAGAATTCGGCCGGGTTGACATCTTAATTAACGGGGCCGGAGGAAATAACCCTAAAGCCACTACTTCCAAGGAGCAATTGTTTAACGACGATTTAAAGAATAAACCCGAAGGAACGAAGAGCTTTTTTGATTTGGAATCGGAAGGCGTTCAATTTGTTTTTAACCTCAACTTCCTGGGTACTCTTTTACCGACCCAAGTCTTTGGCCGGGTGATGGCCGAAGCGGGACAGGGAATAATCATCAACATTTCATCCATGAATGCGTTTCGTCCGTTAACTAAAATTCCGGCCTATTCAGCGGCTAAAGCGGCTATCTCTAATTTTACCCAGTGGTTGGCGATGCATATGGCCCCGGTCAATATCCGGGTTAACGCCATAGCTCCCGGCTTCTTCCTCACCGCCCAAAACCGTTTTCTAATGACGGATGAAAAAACCGGGGAACTTACAGCCAGGGGGAAAACGGTTTTGGCTCATACGCCCATGGGAAGGTTCGGGGCACCGGGGGAGCTTATCGGGACTTTATTATGGTTGATTTCAGACGCTTCCACTTTTGTAACCGGAATTGTAGTGCCGATTGACGGCGGTTTTTCAGCATATAGCGGAGTTTAATTCGGGGACTTTTGTAAACGCTTTCATTAGTTTGCAGATAAGCACCTAATAAGGAGGTTTTCATATGAAAATTGGATTGCCGAAAAAGTATACTTATTCACTTGTCGTCCCGACCAGCATGGGTGTCCGAATTACACCAGTCAATGGGCAGCCGGTACATTGCAGTAATACTTTTATCATGCAAGCTACCAGTGCTGAATCCAATGTGGCAAGCATATCTTCTTACCTCGGACTCCCTGTTAAAGTACTGACTACTTTTGTCAAAGATAGTCCGATTGCCCAATTCATCAAAAACGATCTGGCAGGGAGACATATCGCCTATGAGGGCAAAGAAGTGGCCCAGGGTGACCCTTGGGGTTATCGTCACCAGTTTAATATCGCCGATAGTGGTTATGGTTCTCGCGGACCGCGAGTACAAAACGACCGGGCTGGGGAGGTCGGTCGGACCCTTAATGGAAAGGATTTTGATTTGGACAGGATCTTTGGTATAGAGGGCGTCCAGATCCTTCATCTGTCGGGATTGATAGCCGCATTATCACCCGAAACCAGTTCGTTTTGCCTTGAATTAGCTAGAGCCGCCAAAAAAAATGGCGCCCGGCTTTCCTTTGATCTTAATTATAGGGCTTCATTCTGGAAAGGCCGTGAAAGAGAGCTTCACGACATTTTTAAGGAGATTGCGAATGTTGCCGATATTCTGGTCGGCAATGAAGAAGACTTCCAACTTTGTTTGGGAATTGAAGGGCCTGAAGCCGGAGGAAAAGATTTAGCAGCTAAAATTGATAGTTTTAAGGAAATGATCGGCCGGGTGAAGAAAGCCTATCCCAACACTACGGTTTTTGCCACAACTTTGCGTCAAGTGATTAGCGCCAACCGTCATCTTTGGGGAGCCATCATGCTGGAGGGAGAAGACTGGCATGTGGTTGAACCTCGTGAAATCGGAGTGCTCGATCGTATCGGAGGCGGTGATGGTTTTGTAGGTGGATTGTTATACGCAATTTTGAAGGGCTGGCAGCCGGAAAAATGGATTCAGTTCGGTTGGGCCACTGGAGCGATGGCCACCACGTTCCTTACCGATTATGCCCAACCTGCCGACGAAGAGCAGATTTGGAGTATTTGGGAAGGTAACGCCCGGGTAAAACGGTAAGCAGGAATATACAATCAAGAATTATTGGAGGCACAAAATGAACAAAGCGGATATCGGATTAATTGGTTTGGCGGTTATGGGGGAAAACCTGGTAATGAACATGGAAAGCAAAGGGTTCACAGTTGCCGTTTATAACCGAACCGTTGAAAAAGTGGACAATTTCATCCAAGGCCGGGCTAAAGGGAAAAACATCATTGGGGCCCACTCCTTGAGCGAACTGCTTGCTTCTTTAAAGAAACCGCGTAAAATAATGATGATGGTTAAAGCCGGTCAACCGGTTGATGATTTGATTGAGCAACTGCTTCCGATGCTGGAAGCGGACGATATCCTTATTGATGGCGGAAATTCACATTTCCCCGATACGATTCGCCGGAATAAGTATGTGGAAAGTAAAGGATTATTATATATTGGGACTGGGGTATCCGGCGGTGAGGAAGGGGCTTTGAAAGGACCCAGCCTGATGCCCGGAGGTTCGCCGGCGGCATGGCCCCATGTAAAACCTATTTTACAGGCTGTCGCCGCCAAAGTTGAAGATGGCACTCCCTGCTGTGATTGGGTTGGCGAAGGCGGAGCCGGTCATTTTGTAAAGATGGTTCATAATGGGATCGAATACGGTGATATGCAATTGATCTGTGAAGCATATCATTTAATGAGAGAATTACTGGGTATGAGCGCCGATGAAATGCACCAGGTCTTCAAAGAATGGAATACCAGCGAGCTTGACAGCTATTTGATTGAAATAACCCGGGACATTCTGGCAATTAAAGATAATGACGGCAAACCGTTGGTAGATAAAATTCTCGATACCGCCGGCCAAAAAGGTACCGGGAAATGGACTGGAATTGCCGCCTTGGACGAAGGGATCCCTTTGACTTTGATCGGGGAGGCGGTATTTGCTCGCTGTTTATCAGCAATAAAAGAGGAACGGGTGGCCGCCTCCAAAGTTCTGTCCGGTCCAAAACCGAAGTTTGAGGGAGACCGGAAGGCTTTTGTCGAAGATATTAAAAAAGCGCTCTATGCCTCAAAGATCGTTTCCTATGCCCAGGGTTACACCTTAATGCGGGTCGCCGCCAAGACCTACGGTTGGAATTTAAATTACGGCGGGATCGCATTGATGTGGCGCGGTGGTTGTATCATCCGGTCAGTTTTTCTTGGTAAGATTAAGGAAGCGTTTGAGAAGAATACCGGCCTATCCAATCTCCTGCTGGATCCGTTCTTTAAGGAGAAAATAGAATCCAGTCAAGACGGATGGAGAAGAGTCTGCGCCACGGCCTTAATGAACGGTATTCCGGTACCGGCTTTCACTACTGCTCTCTGCTATTACGACGGTTTCCGCAGCGAAAAGCTTCCAGCCAATTTGCTGCAAGCCCAACGCGATTATTTTGGGGCCCACACGTATGAGAGAGTTGATAAACTCCGGGGTGAATTTTTTCACACCAACTGGACCGGAAGAGGCGGCACTACCGCGTCAACAACCTATACGGCTTAATAAATTTGATGAGGCGGGATAATTCAATGAAAGAGATCAGTCTTGCCAGTGATAATATTGACCCCAATCAACTGGAAATTCAATTAAGAACCTGGTTGGAGAGCTTACCTACGCTCCCCAAAAAAGTGTTGCTGCTGCCGCCGGATTTTACCCGTTATCATTCCAAAGCCGGCCTGATCGTTCAGTTACTTTACAGGATGCTCACCCCCGGCTGCCGGGTGGAAATCATGCCGGCGCTCGGGACCCATGTTCCCATGAGCGACTCTGAAAAACAACGGATGTTTGGCGCCGAGATCCCGGCTGATCGGTTTTTCGCCCATGATTGGCGGAATGATATTGTTAAAATCGGAGAAGTTCCGGCGGATTTTGTGGCCAAAGTCTCTGAAGGGCTTGTTAAATATCCGATAAGTGTCGAGATTAACAAACGTTTATTGAATCCCAGTTATGACCTTATCCTCTCCATCGGCCAGGTGGTTCCGCACGAAGTAGTGGGTATGGCCAATTACAATAAAAATGTCTTTGTCGGTTGTGGCGGCAAGGATATGATCAACCGGTCCCACTTTTTGGGCGCCGCCTACGGTATGGAGCGAATGATGGGGAGGGCTGACACCCCGGTCCGCCAAGTTTTTAACTATGCTGAGGATAAATTCCTTGGCAAATTGCCATTACAATACATTTTAACGGTTACCACCACTTCTAAGGGAGTGACCAGTCTGAATGGTTTATTTATCGGCCGGAATTATAGGTTGTTTAAAGAAGCAGCCCAGTTAAGTCAAGTAAAGAATCTGGACTTGTTGGCTCGCCCCTTGAAAAAAGTCTTGGTTTACCTTGATCCGGAGGAGTTTAAAAGTACTTGGCTAGGTAATAAGGCGATCTATCGTACCCGGATGGCCATAGCCGATCAGGGGGAATTGATTATTTTGGCGCCGGGAGTAAAACAGTTCGGGGAAGATCCTACTATCGATACACTAATTCGTAAGTATGGTTATGTAGGAAGTGAAAGAGTATTGCAACTTGCGGCAGAAGAACCCGATCTGCAAAACAACCTCTCTGCGGCCGCTCATTTGATCCATGGTTCCTCCGAAGGCAGATTCAACATTACTTACGCCGCCGGAGGGTTGACCGGGGCCGAGGTCGAAAAGGCCAATTTTAAATATTGGCCTTATCAGGAAGTTATTCAGAAGTATAACCCGGAAAAGTTGGAGAATGGTTTTAACACTTTAAAAGACGGGGAGGAAATCTTCTATATCAGTAATCCGGCCCTCGGCTTATGGGCGCTTAAAGAAAAATTCGTTCATTAAGGGGGAAGAACCGGGATGACTCAAATAGTTGGAAAGCTTTTTTAGTACCTTAAAAACCGAATGCGTTGATGGGAAAATATACTTATCCAGATCTCAGGCTAAACGCGAAATCTTCGAATTCATTGAGATTGATTACAATCGTAAACGTCGTCATACTTCAATTGGGTCAATGACCCCGGAAAATTTCGAAAATCAAAGAAAATGCTTAACTTTGTGTCTAATTAACCGGGGGAGCCCAATAGCCTAGGGGTATCAAAATCAAACGGTATATGAACCGTTATCTGGGGTTTACCATATTATGATTTAGGACTTTGATAATATGGGAGTGAGCCTCATATGATACCGGAGACGGTTGTTGACATTATCACTTATTCAATACCACTGTTGACCACGGGAATTACCGCTGTTTTAACAATGGCCGGGTTTTATCTTAATCGTAAATACCAGAACAGTAAATTAACTCAGGCTTTATTTGTTGTAAATCAGATTGTAATTGATGTTGTAAAAGAATTGAATCAAACTGTGGTTGATGAATTGAAGGCGGCCCGCGCGGATGGTAAGTTGACCCGGGATGAAGCGGACCAGATTAAACATAAAGCTATTGAAATAACCCTACAAAGGTTAGGATTGGATCTACTGAAAACGATTCAAATTTCCATGGGCCCTATTACGGATCTGCTTGCCACTAAGATTGAAGCGGCGGTGTTTGACCACAAAAGGGCAGCTAAGTTGGGAAACCAAAGGGTTAAGGCCCTGATACCGGCGATAAAAAAGCAAGCAAGCTAAGAACCAGCTCTCAAAGTTTGGGAAAACATCAGAAGAGTTATTAAGTAGCGCATAACGACTACAAGGAAAATATTGCATAAAGTTTGAGCGGATGGGGCATTTCTTTGCCATAAACGGAAAGAGGATATTTTGATCGTACGACGAACATATATTCGGTTGAACCCCAAACTAAAAACGGTATAATGATCGAGAGGTGGACAGTAGAGAGATGAATAAAAAATTTGTGGTTCATTCCGAATATCAACCCAGCGGAGATCAACCGCAGGCTATTACCGAACTGGCGGCAGGGGTGCAAAGCGGTTTCCGGGACCAGATCCTACTGGGGGTTACCGGTTCGGGTAAAACTTTTACCATGGCCAAGGTCATCGAGGCGGTTCAGATGCCGACCTTGATCTTAGCCCATAATAAAACTTTGGCGGCTCAGTTATATAGCGAATTTAAAGAATTTTTTCCGGAGAATGCGGTCGGATATTTTGTAAGTTATTATGACTACTATCAACCGGAGGCGTATGTTCCCCAGTCCGACTTATACATTGAGAAAGACTCCAGCCGTAATGACGAGATTGATCGCTTGCGCCATGAGGCGACTTCTTCTTTGTTTCAACGGAATGATGTAATTATTGTGGCCAGCGTTTCCTGCATTTACGGTTTGGGATCACCGGAAGATTATGAAGCCATGACTTTATCGTTAAAGCCGGGGGAGTTCAGGGAACGTAATCAGATTCTCCGTCGTTTGGTGGGGATTCAATACAGCCGTAACGAGATGGGATTTACCCGCGGTACTTTCCGGGTCCGGGGAGATGTTATCGAGATCATCCCGGTCTATGGTGAAAACATTATCCGGATAGAACTATTTGGGGATGAGGTTGAAAAGATTATTGAAGTAGATCCTTTAACCGGCGAAGTTCTGCAAAATCTTTCCGAGATCATGATCTATCCGGCTACCCATCATATAACCTCCGAGGAAAAACTCAAAATAGCCATGAAGTCTATTGAAGCAGAGTTGGAAGATAGGTTGCAGGAATTTAGGGCTAAGGATATGCTGCTTGAGGCTCAACGACTTGAACAGCGGACTCGTTTCGACTTGGAGATGATGGCTGAGGTTAATTTCTGTCAAGGGATTGAGAATTACTCACGCCATCTTACCGGCAGGGGCTCCGGTGAGGCGCCTGCTACCTTGCTCGACTACTTTCCGAAAGAATTTATGTTGTTTATCGATGAGTCGCATGTAAGCGTTCCCCAGGTTGGAGCCATGTATGCCGGGGATCGCTCCCGGAAAGAGACGTTGGTCCAGTATGGATTTCGGCTACCTTCGGCATTGGACAACCGCCCTTTGAAGTTTAATGAGTTTGAGGAGCATGTCAATAAGGTAATTTATGTTTCGGCGACTCCTGGACCCTATGAGCTAAAGCGGACCGACCGGATTGTGGAACAAATTATTCGGCCCACCGGTCTGATTGATCCGGAAATTACGATCCGCCCGGTGAAGGGCCAGATCGATGACTTAATGGAAGAGATCCGGGTACGGGTGGCAAAAAATGAGCGGGTATTGGTAACAACCCTTACCAAAAAAATGTCCGAAGACTTAACTGAATACTTGGAAGGGGTGGGCATCAGAGTCCGTTACCTTCATTCGGAAGTTAATACACTGGATCGGGTAGTTATTTTAAGGGATTTACGCTTGGGGAAATTTGATGTCCTGGTGGGAATTAATTTATTACGGGAAGGGTTGGACCTGCCGGAGGTCACTTTGGTGGCTATCTTGGATGCAGATAAAGAAGGCTTTCTTCGTTCGGCCACCTCCTTAATTCAAACCATTGGACGCGCCGCCCGAAATGTGGATGGACGAGTCATTATGTACGCCGACCGGATTACCGACTCGATGAAACAAGCGATAGACGAGACCAACCGTCGCCGCGAGAAACAATTGACCTTTAATCGTGAACACAATATTACACCGGAGACGATTAAGAAAGCGGTACGCAACTTGATCATGGCCGAGCAAGCGGCTGAAGCCAAAGTTGAATATGAGATGCAACAAAAACCCAACTTGTCACCAGCGGAAATCCAAGCTAAGATTACCGAGTTGGAGAGCAAAATGTTGAAAGCAGCATCGGAACTAGCCTTTGAACGGGCAGCGGAACTTCGGGATGAGCTGCGGGGTTGGGAGAAGGTAGTGAAGAGCGGCTGAGGGTTGGCTATTAGTTACTAGTTATTACCTATTGGGTATTAGTTAAGGCTTAGAGATTGACAAGAGGTCTTTTTGGTTCATTGCGTTATAAACAATAAGGCTGAAAGGACTATTTGCTGGGACGGCCTCTTTGTGCTTTTTTGATTCATTTCGCACTCTGTTGTCACCAATGGTTGATCAAAGATAAACTGCGTACCCCTCTCTGTGCCTCCGTGTCTCTGTGGCCTATCAATTAGCCACAGAGACACGGAGAAAAGAATTTTAAGTCAATCATTTTTCGGAACAAAACTAATTCTTCATAAAGCGCTTTCGCCGGATTCTTTGGTACGGACCCGGATGACTTCGTCGATGGTAGAGATGAAAATCTTACCATCACCGGCTGCCCCTGATTGACTAATCTTACAGATGATATCGGTTACTTTTGGATAATCTTGGTCTTTGACGACCAACATGATCATCTTCTTCGGTAATAAGTCGATTCGATAATCACCAACTCGCCATTGCAAAGAGATGCCGCCTTGAGCGCCACGACCTTTGACATCAAAAACCGTCATCCCCATAAAACCGGCTTCTTCTAAAGCGACACGGATTTCTTGCAATTTTTCTTCCCGAATGATTGCTTCAATTTTTTTCATATTTTATCACATCCTCCCCAAGATGTAGGTAGCAGTCTTTACGATCAGTAATAGGCCTCTTCGCCATGTTGAGAGATATCCAGACCCACTTGTTCTTCGGCGTCTGATACGCTTAAACCCCAGAATTTATCCACGAGTTTAGCAAGGCCGTAAGTTATGAGCATACTAAAGAGTACGACGACGGTAACGGTTAAAATTTGAATCCATAGGGGGTGCCAGTTACCGTATATTAAACCATTGGCGCCGGCCGGGTTTATTTCTTTGCTGGCAAATATTCCAGTGGCAATTGCACCCCAGGCGCCTCCCATGCCGTGACAAGCCCAAACATCGAGCGACTCATCAAGTTTAAAATGATTACGCAATTTCATACAAGCGGTAGAGATAAATGCGGCAATTGCCCCAATGAGGATAGCTGATGCTGGAGAGACGAAACCGGAAGCCGGAGTAATAGCGACTAAACCAACCACTGCTCCGGTGGCCATACCAAGCGCGCTGGGCCTCCGTTCAATCCAGTTAATAAACATCCAGGTAAGAGCCGCTGCAGCCGCTGCGGCGTTGGTTGTGATGAAAGCATTAGCCGCGATTTCATTAGCGGCCAAAGCACTTCCGGCATTAAATCCGAACCAGCCAAACCAAAGTAGAGCAGCGCCGATAATCGTGAAGGGAATATTATTAGGCTCCATATTCACCACAGTAAAACCTTTACGCTTTTTAATCACCATTGCAAATGCCAAGGCTGAAAAACCGGCGGTTATATGAACTACAGTCCCACCGGCGAAATCTAAAGCCCCCAAGGTTCGTAACCAACCACCAACGCCCCATACCCAATGGGCTACCGGATCATATACCAGGGTGGCCCAAAGCAAGGAGAAAAATAGAAAGCTGCTAAATTTGATCCGTTCAACAAAAGCCCCGCTGATTAAGGCAGGAGTGATAATGGCAAACATCATTTGAAAGATCATAAAGACCATGTGCGGGATTGTTGGTGCATAGTCAATGTTTATCCCATGTACACCGTTTAATCCGAGCCAACGTAAATTACCAATCAGCCCTTTTGTATCGGGACCAAATGCCAGAGTATAACCGAATAAAATCCATTGAATACTTATCAATGCAAGAATTGCAAAGCTGAACATTATTGTGGATAATAGGTTTTTTTTGCGTACCATGCCTCCATAAAAAAATCCGAGGGCCGGAGTCATCAACATTACCAAGGCGGACGCAATTAAAACCCATGCGGTATCGCCAGTATTCATCACAAAACCTCCAAGTAAAGTTATTGTTAACTATTTTTATAATTATACCATATACTTAACACGTTATCAACAATAAATCAGTTAAATGAAAGAGCTACTAAGATAATATAATATAAGGCTAACGGAAATGTCACAAAAAAATAACGACTACCAATAAATAGTGGTAATCGTCGACGATTTGCAGCGGATATTTTTACGAATACGAATAATAAAGAAAATGATTGGTTACGCGGGTTCGGAAAGTATTACCAAGGGAATTGGCCAAAATAACGGTAGTAAATATCGGCGGGAAAAGCACCCATATTGGGGTAGCCTTGATGAGAACGTTTATGGTTATAATAATGCAACCATTGATCGAAATCCGCCTGAAGGCTTTCGATCGTGTCGTACGGTTTGGCGTTAAGAGACTTTTTAAAGAACTCGCGCAGCACGGTTTGGTTAAATTGTTCGGTGAAGCCGTTGCCATGTCTGTCATGCAAAGGGGTTTTCTGGTGTGAAATTTCATTGAGCATTAGATATAATTCATAATGATGCTTTTCGGTGCCGCAATATGCACGACCTTGTTTGGTGATGATGGTTTGGAGCGTTAGGTTATAGTTGCGATAAAAAGGTAATACATCGTTGTGGAGGATAGCAACACCGCAATCCGGCCGTTTGCCCGGGTGTAAAAAGCCAAATGCAAAACTATTATAGGTATCAATTACAAATTGTAGATAGATTTTACCGATTCCTTTCAAAAAGCCAACCAGTATGGCATCTTGAGCCAGTATTTGCCCGGGCCGGTCACTGGGAGAAAAACGTTCCCGAAAACAGGGATTGGCTTTTTCGATGAAAGCGATTTGTTCAGCACTTAAGGGGGCCTCTTCGGCTAAGACTTTCGCTTCTAGCTTTAGAACCCGGTCGTTTCGATTTCCCATGCCCTTTGTAATCAATATTTTTTGAATGGTAGGAGAACTGATGGAGATTCCCTGACTTTTTAATCTTTGACTTATTCTCGAGCATCCCCAATCGGGATGTTCGAGGCTTATTGCCAGTATGCCATCGATAACTTGAGGAGGAGTTCGATGGGGATGAGCGGCACGAGTGACTGCTAGGCTTTTTAAACCGGCCAATCCTGAACGCCGAAATTTTTCTTTGAGTCCGGAGAGATCAATCCCGTTACTGCTGCTGCATTTGTTTGAACGAGAGTAAACGGCGCTGGCGTTACTGAGTAATTGTTCTACTTCACGTATACTTAACCGCTGATTCAGAGAATGTTCTTGCTGAGCCATTGGCCGTTCTCCTTTTCATTCAAACTTTAATGTTAAGTCTGAAATAGAAGACGATAATAACCCACAAACAATGGAAGAAATCTTGGATTTATCATTTAAACTTTAACACATATATAACATATGTCAAGATTTTTTTGATAATTTTGTTGTAAACATTACACTAGCTTGACAAGAAAAATAGCAACGTTATGTGAATAAAAAAAATTATAGGAAAATCAAAAATCCTCCATTCAAATGGATGGATATGTTTGATATATTTTTTTTATTAACGTTATCGTTAACGTTAACTTAAAAATCTATTAAATATTTTTAGGAGGGGAAAGTATGAAAATTAAGTTTCTGGTATTGGGTCTTGTCATGTGTTTGTTGGTTGGGCTTACAGCTTTTGCCGCTGGTCCGATTAAGGTTGGTATTGTAAATTTACCACCGGAAGAATCCGGCTACCGTCAGGCCAATGTTGAAGCCATGAACAATGTCTTCTCAAAGGCAAACGGCTATGACGCAAAACAGACCAACACCGGTGACAACAGCGAGCAGATCGCTGCGGCCAAAGGGTACATTCGAGATGGAGTGAACTATCTCCTGATCTCGGCCGCAAACGCCTCTGGATGGGACGATGTCCTAGTGTCTGCAAAAAAAGCTGGCGTTAAGGTTATTCTCTTTGACCGTGCGATTAATACGGACTCCAAGAACTATGCGGCAGCACTTCTCTCGGATATGGCTTATGAGGGGAATACCGCAGTAGACTGGGTATTGAAAAGTGTTCCGAAACCGATCAATGCGATCCTGATTCGTGGCCAATTGGGTAGCGCTGCTGAAATAGGCCGTAGCGCCGCATTGCTCAAAGCCGCAAAAGAAGGTAAACTCACCGTTGTGGCTGATGGAACAGGTGGAGACACCTGGAGCCTTGAGGAAGCCCGCAAAGTGGTTGACGCCGCGATTGCAGCGAAAAAGAAATTCAACGTCATCTACGCTGAGAATGACGGTATGGCGCAAGGCGCTGTTCAGGCCCTCGAAGCAGCTGGTATCACCCATGGCAGTAAAGGCGATGTCAAGATCATTGGTTTTGACTTTAACCGTTTTGGACTTAGGAACGTACAGGCCGGTTACTGGGACGCCGACATGCAGTGCAATCCACGTCAGGCAGCCGAGATTTCTAAGTGGATCAAAAGTGGTAAGCTCCCCAAAGGAATCGTCTATCAGAAAGAATTGCTTTTTACGACTTCCACAATAACCGACAAAGATATCGCAGATTGGGGTATCAATGCCGATCCTGGCAAGGATAAGATAACAAGGTAATTTTTTTGTATTATTCACGCAGTGCGGTGTTCGGATTTTATCCGGCTAACCGCACTGCTATTATTTTATGTGATACCGGTAAGGAGGTCTTTAGTTGCTGTCAGAAAACATACTTAAAATGGAGGGTATCAGCAAATCCTTTCCAGGGGTTAGAGCTCTGCATAACGTAGACTTCGTGCTCCGAAAGGGTGATATCCATGCCCTTATGGGCGAAAACGGAGCGGGCAAGTCCACACTGATAAAGATTATAACCGGTGTTTACGAAAAGGATGCCGGCCAGATTGTTTTAGATGGAAGGCCGGTTAACTTTAAGTCGCCGCAGGATGCGCAGAACATGGGAATTGGCACGGTCTTTCAGGAAATAGCGCTTTGCCCCAATTTGACCGTGGCCGAGAATATGTTTATCGGTCGCAGCCGGAACGCTTTCGTTCAATGGAAGCAGATGAACGCAAAGGCGGCACAAATGCTTAGCTCCCTCGGTATTCCAGCGAGCCCAACCCAAGAACTGTCAAGCTGCTCAATTGCTGTCCAGCAGATGATCGCGATTGCCCGTGCGGTCGATATGGACTGCAAGATTCTCATCCTGGACGAGCCGACATCCTCGCTTGACGAAGATGAGGTGAAAAAACTCTTTGAGCTCATGCGCAAACTGAAAGCTCGGGGGGTGGGGATCGTTTTTATTACCCACTTTCTCGATCAGGTATACGAGATCAGCGACAGGATTACGGTGCTTCGCAATGGAGAGTTGATCGGCGAATACCAAACATCTGAGCTTCCCCAAATCGAGCTTATCTCGAAGATGATGGGAAAGGCGCTGAGTGATGTCTCTACGATGAAAAAACAAGGGCCGCTTAAATCCGACAGTAGTGTGTCGGTGTTCGAGGCTACGGCACTTTCGAGTGCCGCCGGGGTAAGACCTTTCAATTTCACCATCCAAAAAGGCGAGGTGAACGGGTTTGCCGGGCTGCTCGGCTCCGGGCGCAGCGAATGTGTTCGCGCAATCTTCGCCGCCGACAAGGTGACAAGCGGTGAAGTCAAAATGAACGGTAAGAGAGTGAAGATCAAGACGCCTCTAAACGCCATGAAACAGGGAATCGGTTATCTACCCGAGGACCGCAAGGGCGACGGAATCATCGCCGATCTTTCGGTTCGCGACAATATTATTCTAGCCTTGCAGGTCATGAAAGGGTTTTTTAAGCCTCTTTCAAGGAAACAGGCTGAGGAATTTTCCAACCAGTATATAGAGAAATTGAGCATTAAGACGCCGTCCATCAATACGCCAATCAAATCTCTTTCCGGCGGCAACCAGCAGAAGGTAATTCTGGCCCGCTGGCTGCTCACACACCCCATGTACCTGATCCTCGATGAACCCACACGGGGAATCGATGTCGGAACCAAGGTGGAGATTCAAAAACTTGTGCTGGGGCTCGCTGAAGACGGAATGAGTTTGACATTCATATCTTCAGAAATTGACGAAATGCTTCGAACCTGCTCTCGAATGATCGTTATGAAGGACCGTGAAATTGTCGGAGAACTCAGTGAAATGAATTTGACGGAACAAAATGTTATGCGCGTGATAGCCCAAGGAGGTGAATGAATATGACAAGGTTAAAAGAACACTTATCTCACTTATCTCATCTATTCCTTCCCCTCTCTGTTCTGGTGTTACTCATTATCATTAATCTGATAAAGGGCGCTGATTACTTCAGCATTACCATGGTGAACGGTGCATTTTACGGGAATATACCGAATATCCTGTTCGGCGCCTCGGAGTTGGTTATTCTGACAATCGGTATGACCTTGGTTTCTGCGGCCTCACAAGGGCAGGACATAAGCATAGGTGAGATCGCCACCATTACTTCCGCCGTATTTGTCCTGTTCGTCTTAAATGCCGGTCAGGTCACCTTGTTGACCATAATAGCGGGATTCCTCATAAGCTGCGTGGCCGGGCTAGTCGTCGGCGCATTCAACGGCATCCTGGTTTCGGGATTTAAGGTTCAGCCAATGGTTGCGACCCTGATACTGTTTTTGGGGGGCAGGTCCATCGCCTTTATGATTGACGGCAAATTATCTCCCATACTGGCGAACAATATTTCGAATCAAATCGGCACCGTAATACCGGGAGTGCCAATACAGACTCCAATAATCCTGACCGTCGTCTTCATCGTGATCATTGCAGTGGTACTCAAGACCACGAACCTCAGGCTCTATGTGGAGTCTGTGGGAATCAATCCAAGTGCTGCGCGTCTGAACGGTATCAATCCGAAAAAGATTATATTCCTGACCTTTTTGATTATGGGAGTCTGTGCCGCGGTCGCGGGTTTCATTGCAGTTAACAAGGCGGGGCGCCACGACAGTGTCAATCTGCTCAAGTTAATCATGATGGACGCGATTCTCGCCGTTGCTATAGGTGGAAACTCGCTGGGCGGTGGAAAGTTCAGTATGTCCGGTTCTATTATCGGCGCGTACACTATAGAGATGCTGAACAGGACCCTGCTCAGGCTGGAGGTAGAACCGGAGGCCATTAAGGCCTTCAAGGCCGTGTTCATTATCATTCTGATGGTAATTGCATCGCCTGTGGTTAGGGTTTTTGCCGGGAAAGTCTTAGACAAGGCTAAAACTATAGTAGCTGGCAACTCCCTACCCAAGACCGGTGGACTAAACAATGCAGTGGTTTCCAGCACGGACACATCTGGGAAGAAGGAGAAGTAGGATGGGATCTCTGAACACAACCAAACCAAAAAAAAGACTATCGAATTCGAATCTTCTTTTTATTATAGCCGGGATTATATTTATACTGATGTACGGGTTTGCCCTTATAAGTTTTCCCGACAGTTTCATGCAGTTTCAGACCTTCTTTGACCTTTTCAATCTCAACGCTGCGCTCATCATCATGACACTGGGTCTGTGCGTAGTTATGATCGTAGGCGGCATCGACATTTCCATCGGCGCAGTATGTGGCCTGGTAACCATGGCCTGTGCTATGTTGCTGCAATCGACAATGGGGAACATTTGGGGCGCCTTACTTCTTTCGCTGGGCATAGGTATCGCCTTTGGTCTCTTGCATGGATATCTCATTGCCTATCTTGAAATACAGCCATTTATCATAACGTTGTCAGGATTGTTCTTAGCCCAGGGACTGCTGACGATACTCCACAAAGATCCGATCAACGTGACCATGCCTGCTTTCGTGAGCCTGAGGGATTTTACAATCGTGATCCCTTGGCTTGGCACCCAAAACAGACTGGGTGTTTTCATCCCGTGTGAAATCAAACCAGGCGTCATAATTGTGGTGGCCCTGGTTGTCCTCTTCGCCGCTCTTATGAAGTGGTCGCGTTTCGGACGCAATGTCTACGCTGTTGGCGGTAATAATCAGAGCGCTCGGATGCTCGGTATCAACGTAAAGAAAACGATATTCTTCTCATATGTGATATGCGGATTGACGGCCGGTATCGCGGGCTTTGTGTTCATCATGACAACAGGAGCCGGCAATATCGGAAACGGGTCGTTGTTCGAAATGAAAGCAATAGCCTCGAATGTAATAGGCGGCATTCTGCTCAACGGCGGCGTGGGCAACCTGCTTGGCGCGCCAATCGGTACGCTGACCCTTCTGATAATCAATGAACTGATCCGTGCGGCGGGTGTCCAATCAAACTCTCAAGCGATAGTAAGCGGGCTCTTGCTGTATCTCTTCATTGTGATGCAAAGCATCGTGATGTCGTTACGTGGCAGGAGGAATTTCAGACTTGCTCTACCTTCCTGGCTGCAGGGCAAGAAAAAGGCCGAGAACCAAGGGTAACTAAAAACGGCATTGGGGTGCGGATCATCACGGTCGAGGTGGCGCGAAAGCTCCTCCCGAACCGCAAGTACTGTTTGGCGGGTATGTTCTTTGCAAGAGGAATGACAACCATCGACTTGAGCCGGGTATAATAATAGCTTTAGTGATTGTATTAGCTGTATGGGCGATTTTGAAATGGACGCGTTTCGGGCGTAACCTCTATCCTGTGGGCGGTAACAGCGAGAGTGCGTTAATGCTTGGTATCAATGTTAACCGCACAAGTTTTTTTCCTATACTATGCGGGTTATTTTCCGGAATAGCCGGTTGTGTCTATCTCTTGCACACCGGAGCCGGAAACGCGTCGAATGCGTCTCAGTCGGCAATGCAGGCGATTGCCTCATCCATTATCGGCGGAACATTATTAACCGGAAGCGTCGGTAGTGTTATAGGGACGCTTTTCGGAGTGATGTCTTTAAAGACGATAAACAATATTGTAATTGCATCGGGACATAGAGAGCCGTATTGGCAAAGTATTACTACCGGTCTAATGCTTTGCTTCTTTATCTTGCTTCAGAGCGTAATTCTCGCACTTCATAAAAAGAGTGGCGCAAGTTATGGCAAAAACCTCAAAATGATTCTTCAAAGAAACCGCGAATAGTTAAAAATTCGGCAAAAGTCAAAGACAATCGGATGTCGAGATTTAAAACCGCGAAGACGCGAAGTCAGCAAAGAGGAATTGAATCAAGTAGCAACTTCGCGTCCTTTTCCCGACTTTAGGCGGGATTGACTGATCTGGCAAATGATATTAATTACTTTTTGCGAATCTGGGTCTTTAACGACCAACATGATCATCTTCTTCAAACCCCAGAATTTGTTCACCAGTTTGGCCAGACCATAGATTAGGAGCATATTGAAAGCTACGACGACGATCACTGTTAAAAATTGAACCTCCACCGGTCCCCAATGACCGTATATAAACCCGTCAGCGCCTGCCGGGTTTATTTTTTTACTGGCAAATATTCGGGTGGCAACTGCACCCCAGGCGCCGCCCATACTCCTAAGCCCCGTAACCAACCGCCAACTCCCCATACCCAATGAGCGATCGGGTCATTGACAGAGTCAATGTCATCAAGCTACGTTTCCATAAAATGGAATATACTCAAGATGTCTATTTAACCTAACTCGCGCCTTTCTAGAAAGGCGAGCTCTCCCCCGAAGAAGCTATCAAATAAGCCATGTCACGTGGAAGAGTAACCCTAACCGTTGATTTCTAAAGGATCTTGGCTTCAAAGGTCATTGGTTACTCTCCCGCTGAATAGCTTCATTGAGCTGGCATCGTTGGGGGAGAGCTCGCCTTCAAGAAGGCGCCGAGTGAGGTTTGCGCCCGAATTTTCTATTTTATTTCTTCCAGAATATGTATTCATCGCTTGACAACATTGAGATCAGGGTAGCCCAGAGAAAAAGAGAAAATGAGATAACTGCTAAACATAGGGCCGGAGTCATCTCAAAGATTGTCACAATATTACGGCGTAGCATTTTATGAATACGATTATTTTAACCTCGATCCGGCAAGTACATTGCAATTTTCCTGCGGTGGCGCAGAAAAATTGGCCGGATCGGGTTTTCTACAGAATCCGGCAAGTCCTGATTGATAGTGAATCTGAATGTTACTTGCCGGATTCATGTTTAAATCAATGGTGCATATAAATTACAAAAATATTGCGGGGATATCCAAAATAGTCCAGTCTATTTTCAAAATTTATTTCCTATACTGTAAATAAATGTTTAACGCTTAAACGATATTCGGGTTAAACATAAATTACATATAGGAGGAAAGAGTATGAGGATTAAAGGGTGGAGCTTATTAGTATTGTTCTTATTAGTTGCATCGCTGGCGTTTTGTCCCATGGTTAATCAGGCTGCGGCTGGTAAGATTCTCAATGTGGTCGGATTATATTCCGAGACTTCCGCCGGTTCAATTAGCTATCGGACCGGCACGGGTAACTGGATAGTATGTAAAGTAGGCGATCAAATTCCGCTCAATGCCGAAATCACTGTCACAGTGGATCGGGATTGGATCGAATTGAGTCCCTCCGATAATCCCAACGCCGCATATGAAATGACGGGCGCCAATGGAGCAGTAACAAAGAGAGTGGCTGATTTATTGAAAGAAAAGCCGAAAATAGTCAGCTTCCCCAAGGTAAGCGTAAAGGATTCGAAATTCGCCAATAAAGTGGTTGTGAAACAGTATTTGGGCAGACAGATATATCAGAAACGCAAAGGCGGCGACAGAATTGAGATCAAGTACGGCGATATCCTGGATGCCAGTGGAACCGTTATTATCGTCGGGATCAACAATACATTGATTTTGTCTCTGCCAAACGGGAAAGAAACAAAGATAATCGGGCCGCTCAAGTTTCCGGTCGAAAAAGTCTTGAAAGGCGAAAATTTATATAAGTTTATGAATATAACCAAATAAAAGGGAAAAGTCATTCGAATGGATGTTGCATTACTTTAAAACCGGCTGGTTTTCAATGCAACTGAATATAAATTAGCAAAGGGGGTAGGAAAGCGAATAAAAATATCACGGTTAGGTTATCTCGTACAACAAAAAAATGAGGGAGGTTCAATTATTTATGAAAAAGTGGACTAAAATCGTATTACTGTTGTTAGTTGTTACCTTGGTGTTATCGGCGGTAGCTTTTGGCGCTAAATATAAGAAAAACCCGCCGTGGGTAATTGGTTTCTCGCAGATCGGTTCCGAAAGTGAATGGAGAACCGCTGATACCATTTCCATCAAGGATGCTCTTAGTGAAGACCCCAATATGAGCTTGGTCTATGCTGATGCCCAGCAGAAGCAGGAGAACCAAATCAAGGCCCTGCGGTCCTTCATAGCCAGAAAAGTTGATGTGATCGTGTTTACCGCCTTGGTAGAAACCGGTTATGGCCCTGTCCTTCAGGAAGCCCAAAAGGCTAAAATCCCGGTCATCATGGTTGATAGGGATGTTGCCAAAGAGGATCAGCAATACAGACTAACCATTATGGGTTCGAACTTCCTGGAAGAAGGTCGCAAAGCCGCCAACTGGCTTGCCGATTATCTGAAGAAACAAGGTATTGATGACGGCAAGAAACCAGTCAACATCGCCGAGCTTCAAGGAACTGTCGGTTCCGCTCCGGCTATCGACCGAAAAAAAGGTTTCGAAGAGATTATGAAAGGTCATCCCAACTGGAAAATTACCCATTCCCAAACCGGCAACTTCACCCGCGCGGAAGGTAAACCAGTTATGGAAGCTTTCTTGAAAGCCGACAAGGATATCCAAGTGTTATTCGCTCATAATGATGATATGGCCCTCGGCGCGATCCAAGCCATTAAAGAGGCCGGTCTCAAACCCGGTAAGGATATCATCGTTGTCTCTATGGACGGCGTTAAAGGTATTTTCGAAGCCATAATCGCCGGTGAGGCCAACTGCACCGTTGAATGCAATCCTTTGCTCGGGCCCCAAGCCGTGCAGGCGATTTATGATTATATGGAAGGCAAGAAGCTTCCGGCCAAGATCGATACCATTGAGGGTATTTTCGATCAAACCACCGCGAAAGAAGCTTTCCCGACCCGTCAATATTGATTTAGCAGTAATTCTTAAATCAGGTGAATAAAGACAACCACCCCGTTTTGACGGGGTGGTTATCTTAAGGGAGGAAATAGAATGCCAGAGAGATCTCCGATACTGGAAATGAAAGGAATCAATAAATACTTTCCGGGGGTACAGGCTTTGTCTAACGTGGATTTTAGCCTTTATAAAGGCGAGGTTCATGCGATCATGGGTCAAAACGGCGCCGGAAAATCCACATTGATTAAAATTTTAACCGGAGTTCATAAACAAGATTCGGGGGATATTTTGCTTGGAGGAAGGTCCATAAGACCGAAGTCGCCGCTAGACGCCCAAAGGTCAGGCATCAGTACGGTTTATCAGGAAGTCAATCTCTGCCTCAACCTGACGGTTGCCGAAAATATTTTTATCGGCAGGCAACCCAGGAAATTCGGTAAAATTGATTGGCAGCGGATCAATCGCCAAGCTGAAGAGCTATTGTTTCGAAAAATGAACTTGAAAATCGACGTTACCCGTGAGTTGGCTTCTTACTCAGTTGCTATTCAGCAAATGGTGGCCATTGTCCGGGTGCTGGAAATGTCAGCCAAAATATTGATTCTGGATGAACCGACCTCAAGTTTGGATGAGAATGAAGTGGAATTGTTATTTAAAGTCATTCGTAAACTCCGGGATGACGGTTTGGCAATTATCTTTATCACTCACTTTTTGGAACAGACTTACCAGATCGCGGACAGAATTACCATTCTTAAAAACGGCGAGTTGGTTGGAGTCCATCGGACTGCCGATTTACCCAGAATTGAATTGATTGCTAAAATGCTTGGCAAGGAATTATCCGAATTCAGTTTTTCCAGAAACAAGGAGTGCAAAGAAGATGCGGAGCGAACTTCAAAAACAGCCGATGAACTTCTTAATATCAAAGCCTTGGGACGGCACGGTTCTATTCAGCCGTTTGACTTGAAAGTCAAAAAAGGAGAAGTTTTGGGTTTAGCCGGGTTGTTGGGATCCGGCCGGACGGAAATGGCCAGGCTTATTTTTGGAATCGATAAGGCCGATCAAGGTGAGATTCAAATTATGGGACATAAAGTGAATATTAATGCGCCGAATAACGCAATCGCATTTGAAATAGGCTTTTGCCCGGAAGATCGCAAAGAAGAGGGGATCGTTGCCGATCTATCTGTAAGAGAAAATATTATTCTCGCCTTACAGGGTAGAAACGGCGTATTTAAACATATACCGGTAAAAAAGCAAAATGAAATCGTCGAGAGTTTAATAAACAGCCTGGGGATAAAAACCCCCAGCGCCGAGCAGGAAGTAAGGAAACTTTCCGGCGGCAACCAACAAAAGGTGATGTTAGCCAGGTGGCTGGCAATCCAACCCCAAATACTCATTTTGGATGAACCGACCCGTGGAATCGATGTCGGCGCCAAGGAAGAAATAATGGAGTTGGTCTTGAATCTCAGTAAGGAAGGTATGGCGGTTATCTTTATCTCATCTGAATTTGAAGAAGTGGTTCGCTGCAGCAACCGGATTGCAATTTTAAGGGATAAAGCAAAGATTGGCGAATTAAGCGGCGCTGAAATTGATGAGCAAAGCATCATGCGTACAATCGCAGGAGGTAAAGTAGGATGACTAAAATCAGTCTCTGGAAACGGTTCGCCGGTTCCAAAATAATCATCCCTTTAGTAACACTGGCATTACTTTTGTTATACAATCTGATATTTACCAAGAATTTTTTTGTAGTCGAGATCAGGGACGGTCATTTATACGGAAACCTGATTGATATTTTAAAAGGGGCTGCACCGATTATGCTGATCTCGATCGGTTTGACTTTAGTCATTGCAACCAAAGGAATCGATATTTCCGTCGGCTCAGTAGTGGCGATTTCTGCAGCTACAGTCGCGTTCATGATCGGCGGCGATTTGATTATGAAAAACGGGGTCCAGGTACCCTATACTAAAGTGCCGCTGTACATCGCCATTTCTATGGCGATTGGAGTAGCTATCATGGCAGGAATATGGAATGGAATGCTGGTCTCGCGAGTGGGAATGCAACCGATTATCGCCACCTTGATATTAATGGTTGCCGGACGCGGGATTGCCATGATGATTACCAAAGCCCAAATCATAACCGTTTATTATGAACCTTTCTCCTTTATCGGCAACGGGTATTGGTGGGGTTTGCCGTTCTCATTCTTCATTGTATTATTTGTATTAATGGCCACCCTGTTATTGGTGAGAAAAACGGCCATAGGCATGTTTATTGAATCGGTGGGAATCAATCCAACCGCAACCCGTTTTTCGGGAATCAACGCCAAAAACATCATCTTCTGGTGTTACGTGTTTACCTCGTTTTGCGCCGGTATCGCTGGTGTCATTTACTGTTCAAATGTAAAGAGCGCTGATGGGAATAATGCAGGTCTTTTAATGGAATTGGACGCCATCCTGGCGGTTGTCTTGGGTGGCACTTCTTTAAACGGTGGAAAGTTTTACCTGATAGGCAGCATTATCGGCGCTTTAATAATCCGGACTCTGACCACATCTATTTGGGCGCTGGGCGTGCCACCAGAATTGGCTCAGGTTGTAAAGGCAATCGTAATCTTTATTGTTTGCATCATTCAATCGGAAAAGTTTCGATTATTGGTTATCGGAATGTTTGGTAGGAAGGAGATGGCAGCATGAAAAGGCGTCTGATAAATCCCAAAAATGTACCGCTTTTGGCAACTATCGGTCTGTTTATTTTAATGTTCGGCATTGGTTCGGCTACTTTTCCCGGTTTCTTCTCTTTGCAAAATTTTTATTACCTGCTGATTGATAACGCTTATCTCATTATTATGGCCATTGGCATGACTTTTGTGATTATTTCGGGTGGGATTGATCTGTCGGTGGGATCTCTGCTTGCCCTAACCACGATGATGACTTCCAGTATGCTTGAAAAAGGACATTTCAGCCCGCTGGTAGTCATACCACTGGTACTGCTAATGGGACTGGCGTTTGGCACATTTCAAGGTTATCTGATCCAGACTTTCAATATGGCGCCCTTTATCGTCACTTTGGGTGGCCTCTACTTGGCCAGAGGTTTGTGTTATGTTGTAAGTATCGATACGATAGCGATTAACCACCCATTTTTTAAAGCCGTATCCCAGTTGCAGATCAATGTCATCGGCAATAATTTCATTTCCGCCAATGTGGTCATTGCGATGGCCATAATTATAGTCGGAATGTATCTGGCCCATTATACCAATTTTGGCCGGACAGTTTACGCAATCGGAGGCAATGAACAGTCTGCTGTGCTGATGGGATTACCCGTCGCTCGTACTAAAATACAAATTTATGCTTTAAGCAGCCTTTTCACAACGATATCCGGCATCGCCTTTACTTTTTATATGCGCTCAGGCTACGCCCTTCATGGCCAAGGGATGGAAATGGATGCAATTGCTTCGGTGGTTATCGGGGGCACCCTATTAACCGGCGGCGTTGGCAATGTTTTCGGAACCGTCTTCGGGGTGTTGATTTTTGGTACCATCCAAAGTTATATCAATTTTGACGGCAATTTAAATGCCTGGTGGACCAGAATTGTCATTGGTATGTTAGTATTTCTCTTTTGCCTGCTGCAAAGAGTTTTTGAAGCCAGCAGAAAGAAAACTAAAAAAGGAAGTCAAGATAGTCATCCACCCCGACCCGTCGTGGCACATTAAAGAATGAAAATGGGTCGGGATGGCTGTTCGCTGTTCGACTCAGAATCCTGGTTAAAAGTATTTTCTGAGTAGTGGAGTAAAGGCCGGAGTTGCGGTAGAATAACCTAAAAATTTTTCATTATGTTCCTGCTAATTTCGCAGAAACATAATGACTAATTATTTGTTTTGAAAATGGCCCAACCGTTTTACGGTTAGACCTTTATTTTTCAAATAAAGTCGCTAGAAAATTGCAATAATTTATAATTTTTTATTTGTATATTTATATTCATGTGGGGATTATGTTAATAGTTTTTAGTTTTTAATAAACCGACTTAATAATGAAACGGAAGTCAAATTTAATTTGATTCAAGGAGGAGATATCATGAGAAATGCGAAATTAAAGGGGAACCATAAGCTGTTTGAAGGGAGTGTTTAGCGGTGAAAAAAATTTCGTTCGTTTGGGCTTTTTTAGCGTTGGTCATGTCGGTTAGTGCTTTTGGCGCCGCTCCCAAAAAGAAAATCAACGTCGGCTTCTCCCAGATCGGCGCGGAAAGCGCTTGGCGTATAGCCGACACTGAGTCCATAATCTCTGAAGCTAAAAAACGCCCCAACATAGAATTAAAATTTTCGGATGCCCAACAAAAACAGGAAAATCAAATTAAGGTTATCCGTTCCTTTATTGCTCAAAAAGTAGACGTTATCGGTTTCACTCCGGTGGTTGAGACCGGTTACGAACCGGTCTTGCGGGAGGCTAAAAAGGCCAAGATTCCGGTAATTATTATTGATCGTACGGTTGATGTAAAAGACACTTCGCTTTGGGTAACCCATATCGGTTCCGATATGGTGGAAGAAGGCCGTAAAGTTGCCAAGTTCATGATCGCCAAGGGCTGGAAGGGCAATATCGCCGAAATGGTCGGCACGGTCGGCTCTTCAGCTGCAATTGACCGCCGCCAGGGGTTCATGGAAATCGTTAAAAATCATCCCGAACTGAAAGTTGTTTTGTCAAAGAGCGGGAATTTTACTCGTTCCGAAGGTAAAAAAGTTATGGAAACTTTCTTAAAAGATAAAGGCAAAAACATCAATATTTTATACGCCCATAATGACGACATGGCGATAGGCGCCATACAAGCCATTGAAGAGTATGGGTTGAGACCCGGCGTCGACATTAAGATTATCTCTTGCGATGGTATTCATGATGCCTTTCAGGCAATGATTGAAGGTAAACTGAATTGCACTGTCGAATGTAATCCTTTACTGGGGCCGCAATTTTTTGACGCGGTTGAAGATTTAAAGGCCGGTAAAAAACTGCCGAAAGAAACCATTACCAAAGAAAGTATATTCCCCATGGAAGTAGCCAAAGACATTATGCCGACTCGCAAATACTAATAAAGAGCTTGCAAAACTATTAACAATATTACTTTTTAAATTGATCGAGGATATTTGAAATGATTCAAGATTTGAATAGTGTTGTGCAACAGGAACCAAAACTAAATAAAATGAATACCGTTACTACTCATCGCGCCCGCAAAAAAATTATTATTTGTTTTCTATTAGTCTCCCTGGTCCCAATAAGTATTGTCGGGGTCATTTCCTTTTTTAATTCCAGAGGTACTATCAATAAGATTTCCGCGCAATATTCACTTGATTTCTTAACCCAAACTGTCGCTAATATCCAATTGAAATTAGCGGAATTTGAAAATATTTCCTTGCGATTATTCATCAATAATGATTTTAATAATACGCTGATAAATTATTTAAAAATAAAAGACGGCGCCAGTGAACTTCAAAAAAAGGTAATTGTAGATTATTTTAATGAATATATGATCAGCAACCAGGATGTTTTTGCTTTTTTGTTCATCAGTGAAACTAAAACCGATAAATCCATCATTGTTGCGAAGGATTATTATCAGGATTTCTTGGATTTGACCAAGCATTTTAGGCAAACCAGTTCTTATAAGAGTATTATCAAAGCCGGCGGCGGCATAGTCTGGTCAACTACCATTAAATTAAATCGTAATCACTTTGTGATTTTGGGAAGATATATCAAAGATTTGACTACCGGGCAACCGTTGGGAATATTAGCCATTGTAGTGGATGAAGATAAGATCGACCAATTGGTAAATATGACTATTTACAATCAGTTGAATATATCTTTTTCGGAAATCGATAATTACTTATTTATTATCAATAATGAAGGTGAAATTATCTCGTCGCCGTTTAAAGAGGAAATCGGCAAAAATATTAATCAGATCATGAAAGATACCGAACCGTTAAAATCTATTTTGGGTTCACCGGTATCCAACCGGGATTACGGCTGTGAAATAAATCAGGGAAGTTATATCACTGAGGTAAATCATAAACAAATGCTGGTCACTTTTAAATCAATCGGCAGCAAAATAGGAGTCGGCGGTAAAAGTGGCTGGATTTTAGTGAGTTTGGCGCCAACCTCATATTTATACAAACAAGCAAGCGCGATTAGTTACACAACTTTGATTTTGGGCATTATATTCGGGATCTTGGCTATCTTGGCGTCATTTTATGTAGCCAACTTAGTTAACAATAAATCAGAAGATAAAAAATAAATATCAGCTAGCTTTTTTACATATCGGAGGATTATAAATCAGGCTGGGGTGATTTTAGTTGGCAGACCATCGGACCTTCAATTGGATAATCCTTTCCCCCTTTTTATTGTTGTTTTGTTTCCTGACGCTGTCGCCGAGTTCCCTGACAATTGTTGCCAAGGGGAAATTAACGACTACCTCAGATTTACCTCCCCGGACACGTCCTATAGTAATCGCGGTTGTCCCTAAATCATTAGATAATCCTCTTTTTATTGATGCCAAAGAAGCGGCGGAATTGGCTGCGCGTAAACAAAACGTGGTCCTGGAATGGGTTGCGCCTTTTAAAGTTGATCCCGACGCCCAGGTAAAAGTGATCGAAGGGTTGATTTGGCGCAAGGTTGACGGTATAGCCATCAGTTGCAGCGATCCGGCAAAAATCAGGGGAGTCATCGCCAAAGCAGCGGCTGCCGGTATTAAAGTGGTTACCATGGATGCCGATTGCCCGAACAGTAAAAGGATTTTTTATTGCGGCACCGACAATTACAAGGCCGGTTGGGCTTGCGGCGAAGCCATGGCCAAAATTTTGACTAAAAAGGGCTGGACGGCCAAAAAATTAAATACCGCGGTTCTCACCGGCGGCATTGAGGCCGACAATTTAAATGAACGGATCAGGGGTTTTAAAGACGCTGTCGCTGCGGCGCAAATTAAATTAAATTATAAAGCCCTGCTGGCTTGTAACGATGATATAAGCACCGGAGCCAAAGTAGTGGAAGCATATATTAAAAATCATCCCGAGACCCAAGTGTTTTATTTTGCAGGCGGCTGGGCATTCTTGGGCCCTGCGGAATCAATGCCTCTTTATCAGGAATGGTGTAATCACGGCGGGATTGCCGTATCGATGGATACTGCATTTTCGGTGATTCAGGCAGCCCAAAAGGGTTTTGCCCAGGCGCTGGTAGGCCAGGATTTTCGAAGAATGGGAGAGTTAACCGTTAACTATTTGGTATGCGCCGTAAAAGGGCTGCCGATTCCCGATAAATTTATTGACAGCGGACTTGAACGAGCTGATCCATCGAATTACGATCAACTACTTAAAACTAAAAAACCCTGGGATGTAAAATGAAATTAATTAGTTCTTCTCTTCGACAAATAAAAATTCCTCAGGTTAAGCTGAACTCGCTGCGCTCCAAGTTTATTTTGAGCTTTATCGTGCTCAGCATTGTGCCCATGATTTTATTGGCTTTTTTTTCGTACCGGATATATCTCGGAATCTTACAAAGCAATGTCCAATCGTATTCCAGTGAAGTACTGGATCGGGTGGAACGCAACATGGGGATTTATTTGAGCGATCTCGAACGGGTTTTGGATTTGCGCAATGATTATTACAATGTCCAGTTTATCAAACTTAGCCTGGCGGGAGACATTGAAGGCAACACTAAATTTACCTCCCGTTTGTGGGAGAATCTGAACAGTTATAAACAATTGAAAACCGATTTACGGGATGTGGCGATTACCACTTTGGATGGAGTGACTGTTAGTTGTTACGGCGTGTTTCATACTGATGTGTCGCAAAACGAGTTGTTTCAAACACTGATTAACCGTACCGCCAAAGAAGATACGCTGGCTATTTGGGGGCCCCATCCCGATTGGTTGGGCGGCAGAGTTTTTACGGTCGGAAAAGCTATCCGGGGCGATTATGATAATTTTTTAGGAATTATGAGTATTGATGTGGATGTGGAACTGCTGGACCAAATTTGCAAAAATATTCATTTGGGCAAAACCGGTTATGTAATGTTGGTTGATGATTCCGGTCAAATCATTTATCATCCCAAACCGGAAATGGTCGGAAAATCTTTAAGTTTTTTAATCGGCAAACCGACGTTTAAGGAGTGGAAGCAAGGTTTTGATACGATGCTGGGGCCCGGCAACCAGGTGATAACCGTCAAAACATTTACCCCCGCCAATTGGGAGATTATAGGTCTATCCAATAAGGTGGAATTGACGGGGGAGATGCAAAAGATTACCAGTCTTTCATTGATAATCATTTTTGGGACGATTGCCGCGTTGACATTAGTTGCCGTCTTTCTGGCCGGGTTGCTTACAAAACCGTTAAAGGAACTCCAACATTCTATGGGGCAAGCTTCTGAGAATTTAAATACCAATGTGGAAATTCGCACGAATGACGAAATCGGGCAACTGGGAGATTCTTTCAATCAGATGCTCAGGCGGATTAGGGAACTGATGGAGCAAAGCTTACTGGAACAAAAGAAACTGCGCCGTACGGAGATGATTGCCTTACAGGAACAGATTAAGCCGCATTTTATCTATAATACCCTGGATTTAATCATTGGACTTTTAGAAACTAATAAAAATGAAGAAGTCATCAATATGGTTGAAGCGCTGGGGGCTTTTTTCCGGATTAGCCTCAGCCATGGACAGGAATTTATTTCGATCCGCGAGGAAGCTGAGCATGTGCGAAATTACCTTTATATTCAAAGGTTTCGTCATGGCGACAAGTATGATTATACAATAGATATCCAAGAAGAAATCCTGGATAACAAGACCTTGAAGTTGATTTTACAACCTTTGGTGGAAAACGCAATATACCACGGCGTACAGGAGCTGGAGGGCCCCGGTGGTTTGATCATCATCAAAGGCTATAGCATGGACGGTCAAGTTCATTTTGAAGTGATCGATAACGGAAAAGGGATGTCACAAACATTGGTCGCAGAGATAAATTGTTGCCTGCGAGGCGTTTCTACCGTAGAATCGGGAAAAAAGTTTTTTGGTTTGCATAATGTTCATGAACGGATTGGATTAGCTTTCGGGAAAGAATACGGGGTTACGATTGAAAGCAAGTTAGATGTCGGCACCACAGTAATGATCAATTTGCCCCTGATGGGAACTCAGAATGACTTCGCAACCAATTTCCACTCAATATAGTGTTATAATTAGCCTTTGGGGGTGAAAGGATGACGAGCTTATTATTGGTGGAAGACGAAGAAGCCATTAAACAAAAACTGATGGGCAACACCCAATGGGCTGAATATGGTTTTGATCCGGTTTTTGGGGCGTGTAATGGGGTAGAGGCGTTGGCAATATTGGAACAAGGTGCCATCGATATCATGGTGACGGATGTCCAGATGCCCAAGATGAATGGCATCGAGTTGATCAAAGAGGTCAAAAAACGCAACTATCAAATGAAAATTATAGTTATTTCCGGTTTTGCCGAATTTGAATACGCCCAGGAATCCATCAAACTCAATGTAGCGGACTATCTTCTAAAACCATTCGCCAGTCGCAGGTTGCTGGAGATCTTATTGCGGCTGAAGAAACAGATCGAACAGGAACAAGCTGAAAAATGCGAACTTGAAAAGCTACGGGAAAACCTAAGGAAAAATATTCAGGCCTTACGGGAAAAGTTTTTTATGAATTTGTTGAATCACAATTTAGCCAATATGGATATGGTGGCTGAGTTGCAGTTTCTCGGTTTTGAACATTTGGCGGAAATGCCTTATCAAGTGGTGGTCGTAGAAATTCCCGAGGGATTATTGCGTGGGACCAATGAAGAGGAGAAGTATCTGTTAAACTTCCAGTTTAGCGAGGAAGTTAAGCAGCTATTGGCAGGGAGTCCATATAACCATTTTGTGGTGAATCAAATGCGTAATCAGGCCATAATAATTTTCTTCGCTCCCGATCAAGACTTGGCGGTCCGGGTGGAGGAATACCTAGCTAAGCTGCAATTGGCCTTAAAACAACCTATTATTATTGGAGTTGGCGGTCAATACCGGGGCTTTCAGGATTTGGCCGTCTCCTACCGTGAAGCCAGAGTCGCCTCCCAATATCGCTACATTCATGGGGCAAATCGGGTTTTTGCCATCAGTGACGTAAACCTGGATAATCCCTATTATCATAAATATTTCTATTCTCTTTATCAAAACCGGATTTTTGATGATTTAAGAGTGGGAGCCCATCCGGCGATTCATGAAGATATCAAAAGTTTTATCGCAGAGATGCGTTCGTCAGATATGCCTCCCGAATCTCTGCGGATTATTGCCAGCAATCTGATATTACTGACGTTTACCACGCTGAACGAACTTGGTTACAGTACCGGGGAGATGTTTGAAACCTCTTTTTCGCCATTGAAAGAAGTGGCTTGTACGGAGAGTTTAGATGAATTAGAGAATTTTTTAAATAATTTTTACGAGCAAATTAATCAATATGCCAGCCAAAAAAGATTATCACTGAATCAAAATTTAGTGGATAAAATTCGCAGGCATATTGATGAGAACTATGCGGATGATATAACTCTATCGGATATGGCTATCCAATATAAGATTAGCCCCGGGTATTTAAGTTTACTTTTCACCGAACGCACCGGTAGAAATTTTATTGATTATCTAACTGAGAGACGGATTAAAAAAGCCCAGGAATTATTGAAACACTCCGATATGAAAATTTACGAGATTGCCGGAGCGGTCGGATATAATGATTCCTACTATTTTAGCAATTGTTTTAAAAAGGTTGTGGGAACAACTCCCCGGGAATTCCGGGAGCAAAACAATTAAGTGCTTTGAAATGAGATATAATGGCGAATAATCCGGATTTGATACTGTCAAGCTAAGGAAATTATTTATCGACCGAAAAGAGATGATATTGATGCCGAAACGGGAAGATATTCAAAAAATATTATTGATTGGTCCGGGGCCGATTGTAATTGGCCAGTCCGGCGAGTTTGACTATGCGCTCCATCAAGCCTGCCGGGTCTTAAAACACGAGGGTTTTAAAACTGTCCTCATTAATAGTGACCCGATAACTTTAGCCACCGATATTACGGAGACCGATACGGTTTACATTCAGCCTTTAACGCTGGAAAGTTTATTGCAAGTTATCGAGCTCGAAAAACCCGATGCCTTGCTCTCGGTCTTCGGAGGGCAGATTGCCGTTAACTTGGCCTATTTGTTGGCACAGTCCGGGCGGCTGGACCAATTTCCAATTAAATTTTTAGGAAGCGACGGCCATATCTTTGAAAAAACTGAGGATCGTTTACGATTTCGTGAATTAATAACCGGACTTGGGCTTAACCTTCCTTCCGGCGCGATTGCCACTGGTATTGATGAAGGAATGGCCATTGGGCAACAAATCGGATTTCCTGCTGTAATCCGGGCATCTTTAGCTTTAGAAGGTGCTGGAGTCATGGTGGCATACAATATGGAGGAATTGGAGGAGTTCATTGAGATTGGCTTTAATGCCTCTCCGATTCATCAAGTTTTAATCGAAAAATCATTATCTGGTTGGCGGGAATTGGAATTCGAAGTCATTCGAGATTCCTATGACCAATGTTTAATTGTCTCTTCGGTGGAGAGTATTGATCCGCTTGGGGTTCATATTGGTGATAGTGCAGTAACCATACCGGCGTATGACTTAGCACCATTAAATTATGTTGATTTAACTGAGATTTGCAAAAAAATTATTAAGAAATTGGGAGTTGTAGGAGGAATGAACCTGCAATTAGCCATGAATCCGGCTAGCGGCGAAGTGGTTATCATTGAGGTCAATCCTAGATTCACCAAGAGTGGGGCATTGGTCGCTAAGGCAACCGGATTTCAAATCCCGGCAGTTACGTCTAAGTTGGCAGTAGGTTATGATTTGAATGAAGTTCTGGCGGATAGCCACTGGCAAAGCCAGCCTACCTGGGATTATTGTGCAGTAAAATTACCTTGCTTCAGTTTTGAGAAATTTCCCGAAGCCGACCAAGTCTTGGGGACCACGATGAAATCGGTCGGTGAGGTAATGGCATTAGGATGTGATTTCAAAGAAGCGTTTCAAAAAGCCATTCGTTCTATGATGAATAATCGCTATGGTTTGGGAGCGGATGGGCGCGATATGGATGAGTCAAAGCTGTCTCTGGTGCAGATCAAAGAGAAGCTTATCAATCCTAATGTAGAGCGATGGTTTTACTTACGTTACGCCCTGAAATCGGGAATGTCGGCGCAAGAAGTGGCTAATCTATCGAAACTAAGTAACTGGTTTATTAAGGAGATTCAGGAATTGGTGGCGCTTGAGAAAGAGTTGACCACCTATGCCTTATATAATCTGACTCCCGCAATTTTATTACAGGCCAAAAAATGGGGCTTCTCCGATATTCAACTTGCTTATTTGTTACGAACCACCGAGGATGATGTCAGAGCGACCCGTCTTAAAAAGGAAATCCAAAGCTCCTATGTGGCAATTGAACCGGTGGGGCTTGGTGTTGAACAAAGTTCTTATCTATTTTCCACCTATAGTCCGAAGGGTACACCGGAAATTAAAAAGAATCCCAAGGTAATGATTATTGGTTCCGGAGCCACCCGCATCGGTCAGGGAGCAGAGTATGATTATTGTATTGCGCATGCCGCCCGAGCGGTAATCGAGTCGGATTATGTCAGTATGATTGTGAATTGCAATCCTTCCGCTGTTTCGACCGATCCGGCTAATTCGGATCTTCTCTATTTCGAACCCCTGGTCAAAGAAGATATTGTAAATATTATTAGCAGAGAGGAACCTACGGCAGCTATTGTTCAGTTTAGCGGCAGGGCCGCTCATACTTTGGTAAACCTTTTACAAAAATCCGGTATTAAGATTTTGGGAACTCCATCGGCGAGTTATGAGCACAGCGGCAATTGGGGCCTTGTAAGAGAAATGCTGAACAAATTGAATTTACCCTTTCCGGGAAGTGGGACAGCGGTTGATATCAAAGGCGCTATCGAGGTGGCCGCTCAAATCGGGTATCCCATGATCATCCGGCCTTCCTTTGCGATGGAAAATCCGCTCAAGATTATTTACGACGCTCAAGATTTAAAGGGATATGTTGCAGACGTGAAGGGGATTGTCCCGAATAATCCGCTCTTGATGGAAAAATTTTTGGATGATGCCATCGGTGTAGTGGTGGATTGTGTTTATGACGGCAAGGAATTGGTAATATGCGGTATTGTCGAACAAATCGAGGAAGCCGGCATTAACCCTTCCGATTGTGCGTGCGTTATCCCGCCGTATTCTATCGGTGAGTCGTTTATTGCTAAAATCAAGGCCAATACGCGTTTACTGGCTGAGGAGTTGCAAATTAAAGGTCTACTGAACGTACAGTATGCCATAAAACACGACTCGCTATTTCTACTACGGGTTAGTCCCCAAGTCGATCCATTGTTACCATTTATCAGCAAAGCTACGGGAGTCGATTGGATTGCTGCGGCTACTCGGATTATGCTGGGTAATTCCATTCAAGAACAAGGACTTCGGGAGGTTACTCCCAGCCATATCACAGTTAAAGAGGCAGTATTTTCTTTTGATAGATTTCCTGGTATTGATACCGTATTGGGACCGGAGATGCGTTCCAGTGGAGCCGTGATGGGTATTGACGTTAATTTCGGAATGGCCTTCATCAAATCGCAACTAGCTGCCGGCGAAAAAATACCCAGTGGAGGCAGGGTTTTTCTGAGTATCCGCGATGAAGATAGGCGGTTATTCATCTCAATCGTGCGTCAATTAATTGATTTGGGCTTTACTATCATGGCGGTGGAAGAAACGGCGACGGCCCTAAATCGTAATAACCTGACATGCCAGACTGTATTCAATGTGGGTGAAGGTCGGCCCAATATCGTGGATAAGATTAAAAACGGGGAAATCGATTGGATCATCAGCATTACAGCCGGACGTAAAACTAGATTGGATGAAGTTCAGGTTAGAAGCACGGCGGTCCAACGCGGGATTCCGATTACGACAACAGTTTCAGCGGCTCAAGTAGCTGTGATGGGTTTAACCCAGTATCTGCATCATCCGGTAGGATTTAAATCATTGGCAGAGTATTATCAAAAATAAAACGATAAGGCTTGGTTCGAATTCGAAGGATTGCCATTTCGATTGCCAATCAACCGTCTGTCAAGACCGAGCCAACTGTAAAACCGAACAACCGAAATCAAGGAGAAATCGTAAATGAAGCGAATCATTTTTGCCGTACTATTGTTGGGATTAGTCATTCCTGCTATCGCTGGCGCCGAATTAGCGGACAAAACCCGCGTCGCGGCCCTCGCAGGAAATGTTGGACTTGCGATGGTTAAAATGATGAATGAACCTTCCAATACAAGTTTTGAGGTTTTTAAAACTCCCGATTTGGCTGTGGGGAAACTCATAGCCGGGGAGGCGGATATCGCCGGATTGCCAACCAGCACTGCAGCAATAATGTATAATAAAGGGGTTGCGGTTCAAATTGCGGCGATTATTGGCTGGGGGGTCATGTATATTGTCGGTAATGATCATTCCATTAAGCGGTGGACTGATTTAAAAGGGAAAGAGATTTACGTATCAGCCAAAGGGGCTATCTCCGATATTTTATTGCGTTATCTGATCAGCAAGAATGGTCTTGATCCGGAACGGGATGTCAAGATTCAATACATCGCCAGTTCAGTGGAGCTAGCTCAGCTGGTAGCTGCCGGCAGGGTCCAACTTGCGGCAATGCCGGAACCTTGGGTGACTGAGGTGCTGGAGAAGAGTCCTCAACTAAAAGTAGTATTGGATTTTCAAAAGGAATGGCAGCGGCTGGAGAAACAGGGAACCGCTTATCCTCAAACCTGTATCGTAGTACGAAAAAAGTTTGTAGAGGAGCATCCGGAGGCGGTGCGGGGCTTCTTAAGGGAATTGAAAGATTCGATCGATTGGGTTAATCGTCATCCCCAGGCCGCCGGCTTGTTAGGCCAGAAATATGTCCAGATCGCAGCCCCTGCGGTGGAGAACGGACTAGGACGCACTAACTTACGATTTGATGAAGCGTTTAAGGTTCGGACAGCAATTGGACTCTTTTTCCAACGATTACTCGAATTTTCACCGGACTCAATAGGAGGTAAAGTGCCTGATGCGGGCTTTTATTACCAGCCGTAATTGGCTGGGTGGCTTGGCAATTATTTTGGTACTAATAGGGTGGCAGCTAGCAGCCACTCTTATTCATATGCCGCTAATCTTACCGACGCCGCAGGAGGCTTTGATTCAGATCATCGCTTTAGTAAAGACTGCAGATTTTTGGCATCACCTAGGCGCTTCGATGGGCCGCGGGATACTGGGATTTACATTAGCGCTTTTTATGGCTTTGCTCATTGGAACCGCTGCCGGTAAAAATGATTGGATAGAAGCTTTTTCCCGGCCCTTAATCATCCTCATGCGCAGCACTCCGGTAATGTCGGTAATTATTCTGGCTATGATCTGGTTCAGGCGGGACAATGTACCGGTATTTGTCACATTTCTAATGGCCTTTCCGATTGTGATACAAAACATTATCGAAGGGATCCGTTGTATCGACAGTCAATTGATGGAGATGATTAAAACCTATCATGTTAATGGATGGCGGCGTTTATTCCAGTTTTACCTCCCGTCGGTGGTGCCTTTTTTAGCAGCCGGGATCAGTGCCGGACTCGGGATTACCTGGAAAGTATTGATCGCGGCCGAGGTCTTGGCCTATCCTAGCTGGGGAATCGGTTCGCAAATGGATACCGCGCGGGTATACCTCCAAACGGACAAGGTGTTTGCCTGGACCTTAATTGTAGTGGGATTGGGATTAATTTTTGATTATTTTCTGGATTATTATTTAAAAAAACCTTTTACTAGTTGGAGAAAGAATGGCAATGCTCAAAGTTGAACATATTTCAAGGAGTTTTGGGCCACTTCAGGTGTTAAAAGATTTTTCACTGGAGTTTCCCGAGGGAGAGATTACGGCAATTTTGGGGCCTTCCGGTTGCGGTAAAACTACCTTGTTAAATATCATGGCGGGTTTACTAGAGGCTGATCAGGGGAAAGTAGGGACTACCGATCAGGTTAGTTACCTGTTTCAAGAACCCCGATTACTGCCCTGGTTAACAATCGAGGGAAATATCACGTTGGTGTTGCAAGAAAAAATACCGAACCGGGAAATCANGGAGCGGNTTAANGAAAATTTGGAAGCCACCGGACTTTCCGAGTATGCTGATTATTATCCTTCCCAGTTGAGCGGGGGAATGCTGCAACGGGCGGCGATGGCCCGCGCTTTTTCATATGATGCGCCGCTTTTACTGATGGATGAGCCATTTAAGTCATTGGATATGAAGACCCGTTACCGGCTGATCGATGATTTTTTGTTATTATGGCGGCGGAAGCCCCGGACGGTCATTATGGTAACCCATGATGTCAGAGAAGCGGTTATCCTTGGAGGAAAGATCGTGGTCTTATCGGAAAAGCCCCCCACAGTATTGGGAGAATATCAAAATAAGCGGGATTCGAAAGAACTGTTGCCAGGGGACGTTTCGGATTTGGAAGTGAAGATATTGAGATTGTTGCTTGAAAATTAATAGGAAGCCAGCTTGCAAAAAAATCCTAATAATGGTATTCTATTTAGTGAGTGAGCACTCACTTTTAAAATCAGGTGAATGAAAAATGGGTAAAGTTGAAGATTCCATCGAAAAAATAATCCAGGCTACTATCCGGGTTGCATTTGAGAGAGGATTTGCCAATACCAGGACTGCTGATATTGCCAAAGAAGCCGGCGTTTCCGAAGGGTTAATTTTTAAATACTTTCCTACCAAGAGTCATTTATTTGCCATTATTATTAAAGGGGTTTTTCAGCGGCTCAAAGCGGGAGCCGATGCAATAATTACCCAAGAAAACATGACTGCAAGCGTCAAACTCGATGCCTTAATCGACTATCATTTTAACTTCTTCAGTAAACAGTATAATATCATTTTTTTAATTCTGGGTCATTCCGAACGTAAAAGCGTTGAATTGGAACCTGTTATCGAGCATGCATTAAAACCTTATACACAATTAATGGCGAAAGTTATTAATGCGGGAATGGAAAGCGGAGAATTTCGAAGTTGTAACGCCGAAACGATTGCCATGGCCATTATTGGCTCAATGCAGTTTAATTTAATCTCGAAATTATTGCTAGATAACACCGGTGATTTGGAAGCGACTAAAAATGAGGTTAAAGAATATATTTTATCAGGAATTAAGGCGATTAAATAATTTTAGGGGTGAGTTCAAATGCAGGGGATAGAGAAAAAAGGATTATTGATCGCGATCGCAATCGCTATTGTTTTGCTTATCAATGGCTGTGGTTACAAAAAGCAGGATGGGCAGATTCAAGCTACCGGAACTGTTGAAATGACCGAGACTACCATCAGCAGCAAAGCCAATGGCCGAATTGTCCAGATCCCGGTAAGCGAGGGAGAGCAGATTAAGCAGGGCGAGCTGCTTGCCGAGTTGGATCATGAAGAGTTGGATGCACAGATTGCGGCGGCCCGTTCCAACCTGGAAGTAGCAATTGCCAACTATGATGCCGCTAAAGTCGATTTACAAAGGAATAAACAATTATATCAAGACGATCTGATCGCCAAATCGCAATATGATCCGATTGTGACGAAAGCCGATGTAACTTTTGCCCAAGTGAAACAAGCAAGGTCCAACCTGGATCTTTTGCAGGTTCAACTTAGTGACGTTAAAATATTCGCTCCGATTAAGGGGATACTTTCGGCTAAATTAGTTGAACCCGGAGAGCTCGTTTCTTCCGGTACAGCTTTATTTACAATTCTTGATTATAAGAAACCATGGGTGAAGATTTATTTACCGTTAAAAGAAGTGGAACGAATAACTCTAAATCAAAAGGCCTATGTAAAACTGGATGTTTCCGGCACAAAGTTTTATGGCCGGGTTTCATTTATATCCGATGAGGCTGAATTTACACCCAAAGATTTTTTAAGTAAAGAGGAAAGAGTTAAACAGGTGTTTGCAGTTAAAATCGAGTTGAATAATAGAGATGGGCTTTTAAAAGCGGGATTGCCGGTGGATGTTTGGGTGGAAGAAAAATAACGGAGAAGACTTATCATGAATGCAATCCGGATTCATAATTTAACGAAAACATATGGACACATTGTGGCCATTGATAATTTGACGATTGATATTGAGGCCGATCAGATCTTCGGTTTTTTAGGGCCCGATGGCGCGGGGAAGACCAGTCTTTTTCGGATTTTATGTGGTATATTAAGTGTTACCCAAGGAGAATTAGCGGTGTTGGGAATTGATGTTCTTAAAAATCCGGAACGACTCAAGCAGGAACTGGGCTATATGGCTCAAAAATTTGCATTGTATGCTGATTTAACAGTCAGGGAAAATTTGGATTTCTTTGCGGACCTTTTCAAGACGCCCGCCCAAGGCTTGGGGCAGCGGAAGCTGGAATTGCTGCGTTTTGCAAATCTGATTCAATTTCAAGACCGATTGGCCGGGAATCTTTCCGGAGGAATGAAACAGAAGTTGGCTTTATGTTGCACTCTTATTCATACGCCTAAGGTTTTAATCCTGGATGAACCCACGACCGGAGTAGATCCTGTATCTAGGCAGGAGTTTTGGGATATGCTACTGCCTTTACCCGGGCAGGGTACCACCGTTATTGTAAGTACGGCTTATATGGACGAGGCAGAAAAGTGCGGCCGGGTAGCGATGATGAGTTCCGGCAAGATATTAAAGGTCGGTACTCCCTTGGAGTTAAGACAACCATTAGCCGGGAAAATATATGAAGTCCGTAGCGACCGTTTGCTTGAGGTTATGGATTTGTTGAGAGGCAGTGTCAAGGATGTTCAGCCGTTTGGGGATCGTTTACATGTGCAATTAAAAAAAGTGCTGGCGTTAAATCCTGCTGAGGGACAAAACTGGTTGGCGACTATCCTGCAGGAGAACGGATTTAGCGGGACTGTCACTATGGTTGAACCATCGCTAGAGGATGTGTTTGTCGATTTGTTGGCGGGGTAGCTTTGAAAGAATACAGGAGTAAGGGGACAAGAGCCAGGGTTTCAGGCGAAACTTTGAGGGCCCTATAATCCTTAATAAATAGTCTATTAATTAGTTGTGTGCTTCCTTCTGTCTCCGGACTTTTGTCTCCTAAATTTTGTTGAGAGGTCATAGCATGTTAGCAGTCATAGTAGATAACTTGACCCGTAAATTCGGTAAATTTATCGCCGTGGATCATATCTCGCTTGAGGTAAATCGCGGGGAGATTTTTGGATTTTTGGGTCCCAATGGAGCCGGCAAATCGACTACTATCAGGATGCTCTGTGGTATCTTGGTTCCATCTTCAGGAAAAGCCACAATTGCCGGATATGATATTACCAGGGAACCGGAACAAGTCAAGCAAAACATCGGTTATATGTCACAGAAATTTTCGTTGTATGAAGATTTATCAGTGAAGGAAAATATCGAATTTTATGCCGGTATTTATGGCATCCCCAAGACGGAAGTAACCGGCGTTATTGAACGGACCCTGAGTCTTACCGGACTTCATGGACAGCAGAAGATGTTGGCCGGAGAATTGCCGACCGGACTTAAGCAAAGATTGGCACTTGGTTGTTCCATTGTCCATCAGCCGCTGATTCTTTTTTTGGATGAGCCGACTTCCGGGGTGGATCCGATCTCCAGACGGCAATTTTGGGACTTGATTAGGGATTTATCGCTCAAAGGCACGACGGTCTTTGTGACCACTCATTTTATGGATGAAGCCGAGTATTGCAATCATATCGCTTTTATCGCCGCCGGTAAACTGGTTAATTTGGGGACGCCGACCGAGTTAAAACAACGTTCCGGGCAGAAGAATCTGGAAGGGGCGTTTATTTACTTTTCCAAAAAAGCGATCGAAGACAGGAACAATCCATGAAACAATTATGGGCTTTGATTAAAAAGGAGTTTTTGCAAATCCGGCGTGATCCGCGGACGCTGGGAATCGTTCTATTTGCTCCAGTGGTCATGTTGCTCCTTTATGGCTATGCCATCAATTTTGATATTCATCATATTGCGATTATTGTTTGCGATCAGGACGGGTCTCAGGAGAGCCGGGAATTTATCAAGGGGTTCAGTTCGTCGGAATATTTTGATGTAAGCGGATATGACTTGAACCCGGAACATTTAATTGGCTATCTCGATGCCGGGAAGGCGCGGGGCATACTTTGGATTCCGAGGGGGTTTAGCCGGAAATTAGCTGCCGGTACAGGGAGTGATATCTTTTTTGGTCTTGATGGGGCGGATGCCAATACAGCCACGATTTCACTGGGGTACTTTTCCAAATATGTTCAAGCGTATTCAACCAACATCATCATTAAGCGGCTGGCACAGAGTGGGAGAACGGCTCTTAGCGGTAATTTAATTCCTTTCCAAATAGAGCAGCGGGTCTGGTATAACCCGGAATTGAAAAGTTCGCATTTTATTGTACCCGGATTGATTTCCACCTTGTTGATGATGGTAGTGGCGCTTTTAACCGGTATGGCCGTTACCAATGAAAAAGAACGAAATACCTTTGAGCAATTGGCAGTCAGTCCTATAAAGCCCTGGCAGCTGATCCTGGGTAAAATTATTCCCTATGCCATTGTCTCCTTTTTAGGCGTGTTACTAATTATACCAGCCGGTATATTTTGGTTTGGTGTGCCGCTACAGGGGAGTAGCTTGATTTTGTGTGTTTTCATTCTAGTCTTCTTGATAGCGGTATTGGGAATCGGTTTATTCTTTTCAACTATTGCCAAGACACAGCAACAAGCAATGTTTATGATTATACCGGCTACCACCCTGCCGGCTATTCTTTTATCCGGTTTTGTCTTTCCCATTGAGAGCATGCCGCTGTTCTTACAGTTGATAACTTATTTAATCCCGGCCCGATTTTTCCTCATTGCCTTACGGGGTATATTTCTCAAAGGAGTCGGTCTGGAAATTTTATGGCCGCAAGCATTGATCTTGCTAATCTTTTCGACTGTTTTGATGACTGCGGCCGCCCTAAAATTTAAGAAAAGGCTTGATTAATATGAATACCAGGATATTGGCTATTGCCAAAAAAGAAGTGATTCAATTATTTCATGAAAAAAGAACCCTACCGATGATTTTTGTACTTCCGGTAATCATGGTGGTGCTCTTTGGTTATGTGGCGGGAGCTGATATTAAAAATGTCAAATACGCGGTGGTTGACCGGGATAGATCGGCTACCAGCCGGGAGATTGTTGCTAAAATCGAGCACTCCCGCTTTTTTATTAACGAAGGACTAGTGGCTGATGAAGCCAAAATTGGGAAGCTGCTGGATGCCGGTAAGATCAAAATTGGCTTAGTTATCCCAGCAGGATTTGAACGCGATATTCATAGTAATGCTCAGCCAAAGCTCCAAGTTTTAATTGATGGGACCGATTCCAATACGGCTACTATTGCCCAGAACTATTTCTTAAGTATCATCAATAGTATGGGCCAACAAATCATCAATACCCGCTTGGCGAGGATGGGTGGCAATCTATCCCCAGCCGGCTCTGCTGCGCTTAATTTTAACTATCATGTGTATTATAATCCGGAATTGCGGGCCACTTATTTTATGGTTCCGGGGGTCACGGTCATGGTATTGTTACTTATCACCACTATGTTGACGGCTTTATCCATAGTGAAGGAGAAGGAACGGGGGACCATTGAACAGATTATGGTGACTCCGGTCAAGTCCTGGGAGTTTATTTTGGGAAAACTTTTGCCATTTCCCTTTCTCGGGATGCTGGATGTATTATTGGTAGGATTGGTGGCAAGCCTGTGGTTTGGGGTGCCGATCCGGGGAAGTATCATCCTGCTTTTAGGATGTTCAGCCCTGTTCCTCATGACCACATTGGGATTGGGTTTGCTTATTTCCACCATTTCCAGTACCCAACAGCAAGCCATGCTGAGTACGATGTTTATCTTAATACCGAATATCCTGCTATCCGGGTTTGTGTCCCCGATTGCCAATATGCCCAAAGCACTGCAGTGGCTTACCTTTATCGTTCCGGCCCGTTATTTCATCGAAATCATTCGGGGAATTTATCTCAAAGGAATCGGTATCGGTTTTCTTTATCCGCAGATGGTGGCATTGGCGGTGATCGGAATATTAATTTTGGCCTACTCGGTGAAAGGATTCAGGAAACAATTGGCCTAAGCGGGATTGAAATATTAACCGTAAACAGGTAATCCTATCGAATTGATGAGGTTTGTGAGAAAAGCCGCTTTGATATTGTGATTTTGCTAGTTACCGATATTATTAGTGAAGGCTCTGAAATGTTGTACACCGGCAAGGAGAAAGCACTAGTCAGCAAAGCTTTTAATATTTCATACATTGATAGTTGCGTTTATCTTCCTTCGATTATCTCCAGGAAAAAACAAGTTGTACCCATGCTTTCATCCGTGATGTAGGTTCTGCTATTTCCAAATCATAACTTGAGCAGGGTTTCTTGAAAATCCTGATGGAATGAAATCCGGGTAACCGACAATCAAGGGGGCCACTGCGGTTAGATTTTGAGGAATACCGAGCTCGGCTTTGAAATCAGCTTGATCGAGCAGGGCTACTGAAAAACCGATCCAACAAGTTCCCAATTCCATCGTGTGAGCGGCTAACATCAAGTTTTGAGCTGCCAGGCAACAGTCACCATATGCGGTTAATTGATCACTACCATAGATAATGATCAGAGTTCCCGCATTATAAAAAATATTAAAATCGGGGTCGGACAAGATTTTTAGATAATTGTGGGGGTCGGGTTTGTCCTTTGTGAGACTCAGAAACAAAGCCTTGGCCCGATCGGAATATTCTTTAAGTAATTTGACATCTTGAATCACTACAAACGACCACGATTGTGAATTGGAAGCGCTGGGTGCCATGGTAGCCGCTTCCAATAACTGCTCGATCATATTTTTGGGTACCGGATCATTTTTATATTTGCGAATAGAGCGCCGGGTATAGAGAGCCTTCATCAAATCCATGCTAAAAACCTCCATAGTGTAAACTCGGAAGGGGTTTTCCGTGCCGAAGAGTTATGATCATCGATATGCAAGGACCCGCGAAAATATTCGGTTCAAAGAGGGAACAGTCAGTCATTTACTTAGTATGAACTTTACTCAAGATCCAGTGGCAATGTTTGGTGTAAAAGTATACTTCATAGGTGGTAGTCTCGATTACCAAATCAAAGTAAAATTTTTGGTATTGCCCTTCAGGAACGGTTCGGATTGAGGTTGTTTCGAAATTGCGATATTTTTGGCCTTGCCATGAGAATAATAAAGGCATGATCTTTCCATCCAGTTGAAAGGCAGCCAGCATTCCGATTTGTTCGTTAATTTGTTTAATCATCGTGTCCTCCAGTATATTTTCTACTATAACATAGAAAACAGCAAAGGGCAAACAGTTGCCCGTACTATCCAGAATGTGCTGTGACATATTCTGACCGGCCCCGGCTTTTTTATTATATTTACTATACAAATAACGATAAATTTTATAAAATATTGGAGGAGAGGATTTTCACCTCAGAACATAAGGAGTTTAAACAGGGACTATGGGTAACATAGCGAAGACAATTGGAAAAAATAATGATCCCGTTTGCTCAGAGCCGAATCATCCGCATTATAAACAGTTGAAAAATATGTGGCTGAACATGGATGGAGTACTCTTAAATAACTTGATGAACCCGAATATTCCCTGGTTTATGAAGGCGATAATAGCCGGACGTTTTGTGGTACGGCGGAGATACTCACAGCGGGACGGGTTTTTTTACGGGCGGCGTCGGAGTTTGAAAGCCCGGGATAATGAGTAAACCAAGCTAAATATTTCTGACTCCATTGGGCAAAATTTGGGAAGTCGCTGCTGAAAATATAGAGTATAAAAAAAGAATGCTTCCGACAGTCCTTAACCATACAGGTGGCGGACTAAAGGACCATGCCTATTTTGGACTCGTCTGTGCCCTCCTTTCGTACTTTATCACGTAAGTCTCTTCTGCAATTGACCTTCATTTTATTATAAATATTTTCCAAATGCTTATATACCGTCAACCGGGAAATCATTAGACGGGCTTCAATCATATTCGCTGAGTAATTCCGGCAAAGTAGCGCTGAAATCTCTGCTTCCCGTCCGAGGATTTAAATCAAGGACAGATTATTTTCGGAGTAAAAATTGAAAATCCCTTCAGTCAATCAAACCAGTTAAATGAGAATCTTAACAAATGGATTCCGTAATGAAAATAACACTAACCTTATCTACTCGCATATCATATAACATTAAAAGGAGATGGTATATGGATGTGCGGTATCACCGGATGGATTGATTGGAAGGAGGACCTTACCCAAGAAAGGCCGATTCTCGAAAGAATGACAGAGGCTTTGGCCGCTAGGGGTCCTGATGCATTTGGCTATTGGGTTAGTGAGCGAGCTGCCATCGGCCATCGGCGTCTGGTTGTAGTTGACCCGGAAGGGGGAAAACAGCCGATGGTCCGGCAAAACGGCTCTCGACATTACGTGCTGACATATAATGGCGAACTTTACAACACGGAAGAAGTCCGTCGCGACTTACTTGCTCGGGGTCGGCAATTCCAATCTTATTCCGATACCGAAGTAGTCCTGGTATCATATATGGAGTGGGGAACAGCTTGTGTTGATAGGTTTAATGGTATCTTTGCCTTCGGAATATGGGACGAAGCGGATCAAAGCTTATTTTTAGCCAGGGACCGCATGGGGGTAAAACCTCTTTTTTATACGGAGCGAAACGGTTCTTTTTTGTTTGGGTCGGAATTAAAGGCTTTATTGGCGCACCCGAAAGTTCCTCCAGAGGTGGATTGGGAAGGATTCGCTGAGATCTTTGGTTTGGGACCGGCGCGTACTCCGGGGCATGGTATTTTTCAGGGTATCCACGAACTTAGACCAGGTTGCTGGTTAACGTATGATAGGAGAGGTACCCGAATTCATAAGTATTGGGAACTCAAAAGCGGACCCCATGCCGATGATTTGGATACCACCACCGAAAAAGTAAGATTTCTGGTGGAAGATTCGATTAGGCGCCAGTTGGTCTCCGATGTCCCGGTTTGTACGTTTTTATCGGGCGGTCTGGATTCCAGTATTATCTCTGCGACAACCGCCAATAGTTATCGTAAGCAAGGAAAGCCGCAATTGGTGACTTATTCCATTGATTATGTGGATAATGATAAGTATTTTAAGGCTAGTGACTTTCAACCAAACTCGGATCCATATTGGGCTGCTCAAATGGCAAAGGTATTTGACACGGATCATCGAAAAGTCTTGATTGATACGCCTCAATTGGCGGAAGCATTACAACAGGCGACTCTTGCCAAAGACTTACCGGGCATGGCGGATGTGGATTCTTCTTTATATTTGTTTTGCCGGGAGATCAAGAAAGGGGCAACCGTCGCACTATCAGGAGAATGCGCAGACGAAGTGTTTGGCGGTTATCCTTGGTTTTACCGGCCGGAGACGGTTAACGCCAATACTTTTCCCTGGTCTTTATCGACCGAGATTCGCAACCGGATTATTAAACCGGAACTTAGAGAACGTTTGAATATTGATGAATATATTCAATATCGCTATAGAGAAGCTTTAGCAGAAGTACCCCGCTATCCGGAGGATGACCCATCGGAAGCAAGACGGCGGGAATTATTTTATTTAAATATTAATTGGTTTATGGCCCTGTTGCTGGAACGTAAAGACCGGATGAGTATGGCTTCCGGGCTGGAAGTCCGGGTTCCTTTTTGCGACCATCGGTTAGTAGAATATGTTTGGAACATTCCCTGGGAGATGAAGAGTTGGAATCAGCGGGAAAAGGGAATTTTGCGTCGGGCAGTCAGGGGACTTTTACCGGATGAAATCATCGACCGTAAAAAAAGTCCGTATCCGAAAACCCATAATCCATCCTATTTGCAAGCCATGCGTAGCCAACTGGGCAATATCCTTGAACAACCGAACGCTCCTTTGAAAGAATTGATTGATCTACCCACCATTAAGGAGTTAGTATATACAGAACATCAGGATATGAATCGACCCTGGTTCGGCCAGTTGATGACTTTGCCGCAGTTATTTGCCTATTTAATTCAGATTAACGAGTGGCTATGTAATTATAAGGTAGTTATTAAAATCAATTGATGATTGTACGGATTATGAGAACGGGTAAAATGAGGGTAGCATAAAAAGTTAAGGCTGTTGACGAAGTTCAACAGCCTATTATAATGAATAAAATATTTTTTTGGTTTTGTTTCATGGATATCGATCACTTACGACTTACTTGTTTTGATATTTCCCATGCTATTTTGGAGATTTTTAACATCATTCATCACGGCAGTTTTGTTTTTGGTTTTTACATCCGCTTGAAGTTTAGCGTAAAGAGTATCAAAATTAGCGGTTTCACGAAGACTCTTACCCTTTGCCCCGGTAGGCCTAAACCGTAACATATCCCCGCCTAAAGAGTTGGTCTCTTTATTTACCGCAGCCCAATCATCTTTTTTAAGTGATGCATCTATTTTTGTTAAACGATCAGTTATTTCCTTTTCGGTCATACTTGAGATGGCCGGGGTTCGTTTTGTGGGCGCTGGTCTGACTTTATCGGAAGGCGTCCTCTTAGTTGGCGAAGTCATCTTGGGCCGGGTAGGAGCGGGTCTGGTTTTGTTGGTACTGGGGAAAAGCGTACAACCATTGATAGCCAAACTTATAATCAACAAACTGATTCCCAGAATTGTTTTTGGAGTACGCACCTTTTTCACCTCCTTAATTAATCTTAGGTTACCTAGGCAGGGTTTATTCTAAACCTATTCAACGACTGAAAATGATGGAAACGTTGGAAAACTACTTTACGTTTGGCGGTTTTGAATTGGAATTTTATATTAAGCAGGAAAATGCCGGTAATTACAGAATTACTTCATAAGTTTTTGGTAGTGGTTATAATAGTGTAAAATAAATTGGTGGAATCAAATGATTAGTTTTAGAAGAGCGACTTGGAATGATCGTGAAGCGCTATTGGAACTTATTGAAAAAGGCTTTACGGTATTAGAAAAAGAGGTAAGCAGTATCGAAGGCGAAGAGCATCGAATATTGTTCTCCTATTTATATCATCGTTCGACGTGGCGCCCGGAATGGCTTTGGGTAGCTGAAGAAGAACGACAATTGAGAGCGGCGGCTGGATACTTTCCACAGACTTTAACTCTGGAAGAGGTTGAACTACCTGTAGCAGCAATTTCACCGGTCGTTAGCGATCCTCAATTTAGGGGACGGGGGTTGGCCAAAAAATGTCTATATCAATTAATGGAAGACCTCAAAGCGCAGGGAGTGCCGTTGGTTTTTTTATGGGGGCTTCCTTTTTATTATCCTAAATTAGGTTTTGTGCCGTTATTGCCGCGATACAAAACGAAAATAACTATCAACGAATTAAACCGTTCGTTAACCAAAGCGGCGGGTAGATTTCGCGAGTGTAAATCGGCGGATTTATCTATTATTGCCGATTTATATCAATGCCAGCGACAAAAGTATTGGCTCCAACCCGGTCGTAGTTTAGAATGGTGGCGTGAACGGTTCACCGAATTCGATATTGAATTGGCATATATTCAAGAGGTGCCTTTCCCAAAAAAGGAAAATTTCCTGGTTTGGGAGAATACATCAGGGGAAGTATCAGGATATCTCAACTATAGTTCGGAGTATTTTAATTATATATTTCATCCCGAGGGGAAAAAAGTAGTTATCAATGAAGCGGTTTCAATTAATCAAGAAAATGCGGAGATGATGTTGAAAAGTTTCGCCTCCTTGATCAATCAAGAACAAATTTTGTATATCCGGGGAACCCCTGAGCATCCGCTTAATGCGGCCGCCTATCGCATGGGCGGGATACATTTCGATCCGGCGCCATTGGCAGGAATGGTGAAAGTGGTTGATTGGCGGTTGCTTTTTAAACTTTTAGCACCGCTTTTGCAGCAACGTCGCTCCAAAGCAAAATCGATAACGCAGCCGATCCATTGTACTTGGATGGTAGATAATTGTCTAATTCAAATGATCGATCAAGGCGATTTACTTCAAATTGTTGTTGATGAAAAGCAAGGAACGGCTGATATCAATCAAAATTCGTTGCTTACAAGAGTTGTATTTGGCCTTTATCATCAAGCAGAACTTCAAATATTTGAACCAGATGTTGCCGAATACTTATCCAGAGTATTTCCCCAACAATATCCATTCATTTGGGATGTAAATTATTTGTATTGATAAGACACAGTGTGAATTTGGTAATTTAGTTATGGACTGTATTAATGAAGGAGGTAGGTTAGCATGAGCCAATTGGCATTAACCAAGGCTGCTGTGTTAACTCCGTTTAATCTGATCGATGAAGCCGCTATTTTAATCGATGGAAAGCGGATAGTGGCTGTCGGCCCTATGGATTCCCTGGAGATACCCTCTGGATTCCGTGAGGTGGCACTGGAGGGTTTGTTTATAGCTCCGGGTTTTATCGATCAGCACCTCCATGGCGGTGGTGGCGCAGAAATCTCAGCTGGAACTTTAGAAAGTATAGTCGAGACCGCAAAATTCCATGTTACACATGGTACAACTTCTTTTTTAGCCACCACAACTTCAACTAGTCATGATCGTTTGGCTGAGATTGCCAAATCATATGCCTGTTTGAACGATTTGGAATATAAGGGTGCCCGTTGCTTAGGAATCCATTTGGAAGGGCCCTATTTATCAACCAAATATTCTGGCGCCCATGCGGAAAGTTGTCTGCGACTCCCTTCTGTGGGAGAGGTATCAACTTTACAACATATAAGCAACAATGGAATAAAGTTATTGACTATGGCTCCGGAGCTCCCTGGCGCAATGGATGTGGCTGCGGAGTTGACGAGTGAAGGGATAATCTGTTTGATAGGACATAGCGATGCTGACTATGATGTTACGTTAGATGCTATTTCTGCAGGCTTTAAAGGGGTAACTCATTGCTTTAATCAAATGAGTCCGTTTCATCACCGGAATCCGGGTATCATCGGGGCTGCGCTTACCCGGCCGGAACTATCATTGGAATTGATCGCCGATGGAATTCATCTTCATAAAGCCACTATCGATCTAGCTTGGCGTGCCAAAGGAGCGGATGGTATTATTCTAGTCTCTGATGCAATGGCTCCAGCCGGATTGTTGGATGGTTTATTTCAGACTTCGGTCGGTGAATTAACTCTGGCAAACGGTTCTTTAAAAAACAATGCCGGTCAATTGGCAGGTAGTGTTTTAACCTTGGACCGGGCAATTAAAAATCTCATACAATACACGGATTGTACCTTGACTGATGCGTTTAAAATGGCGACTTATAATCCAGCCCGGTTTTTGGGGATTAATAAAAGAAAAGGTAGTCTATACCCTGGAAAAGACGCCGACATGGTGATTATGACTAATGATTTGGAAGTAGTGGCAACTATGGTCGGTGGTGAGATGATAAGTGGACTAATATCCCTGGATTGAAAATTTCGATACATAAAATAATTTTTGACTAAAAACAATAATTCTTGAAGGAGTGTTATTATAGGTGGACATATTAAAGGACATCATCGCGGCGATATCTATCGGGCGGCCTGTAGAAGTCAAAAAGCTTACGGAAGCGGCTTTACAAACAGGGCTCACGGCTAATGATATTATTGATAAAGGTTTAATCGTCGGGATGGAAGGAATCGCCGTCCGATTTAAGAATAATGAAATCTTTGTACCGGAAGTTATGCTGGCTGCCAAAGCAATGCAAGCCGGATTAACAATTCTAAAGCCATTCTTGGCTGAAACCGGTCATCAATCGATTGGTCGGGTGGTGATCGGCACTGTTAAAGGCGATCAGCATGATATTGGGAAAAATTTAGTAGCCATGATGTTGGCGGGCGCTGGATTTGAAGTTGTTGATCTGGGTAGTAATGTAACCCCCGAACGATTTATAACGGCTATTATAGAACATAAGCCCCAAATATTAGCTTTGTCGGCTTTATTAACAACTACCATGCCGGAAATGCCGGCTTTAATCACCCGACTGGAAAACGAAAGTCTTCGCCATAAGGTTAAGATTATGGTGGGAGGCGCTCCTGTATCTCAAGAATATGCTGATAAAATAGGAGCCGATGGTTATTCGGCGGATGCGGGCCAAGCGGTAGAGATTGCTAAAGGTCTGATTTGATTAACAATTCGATGAAACACAACTTAAATTTGCTTTTTTATTAATTATTTATTGACATCTCATTCTTAATATGATAATATAACAAAGCTGTCGCGAGTGACCGGCACAAACCGGTAACGAAAACAAGAATGAATGATTTACCAATTGACAAGCGACAGAAGATTTGATATAATATATAAGCGTCGTTGAACTGACGAATTCGGTAAAACGGCCAACAATTGAACCTTGAAAACTGAACAGTAGGAAAGAAAAATGACTGGTAAGTCATATTTCAAAGGTACAGAGATGTGCCGACAACACAGTAATGTGTTGAAAACTCGTCATGATTGAGATAAATCATGGCCAGAATGTAAGTAAGAGCTAGCAGTCAAAGGCTCTATTGAGTTTGCTAAGTAAGATGGTGTAACAACTATCTAAACTATAAACTTTTTATGGAGAGTTTGATCCTGGCTCAGGACGAACGCTGGCGGCGTGCTTAATACATGCAAGTCGAGCGAGTGTAGCAATACACGAGCGGCGGACGGGTGAGTAA
>WSSedL1CaDRAFT_10000015_pt1 | contig 102612 bp, 66 predicted proteins | sample WetSurSL1Cattail_FD_9464 | JGI IMG/M metagenome (IMG submission 9464)
ATCTATATCAAAAGTCTGCGTTTTAATTTTTAGCGTATATGCGCCCGACTGGACGGCCTGCAAATCGTCTAAAATCTCAAACAATTTTTCCGCTTCAGGAGCAATGTTAAAGCCGGTAAGAATTTCGTTCGGCACGCGCACCGGCCTGCGGGTTTTGATATCGGCAAAAAGCCAGACTGATTTAGCCTCAATAATCTTCTCTCCGTCCTGTGCAACTATATTATAATTTCTGTTTGCAAGAAATCTTTTAAACGAAGTCGGCTGCGTATTTAGCGTTATCAGCTCGTTAAACTTAGGCCAGCTGCGCACTGTAATATCCCATTTAATAAGCATAAAGCCAGTGTTGGTTTCATCATAATAATCTAACGAAAATCCATTAGCCTCGCTATTAAGAATTGCTATATCTTCAAAGTAATGAAGCAGCGTCGGAATAGTTAATTTTTTCTTCTTATTAATTTCGTAATAATGAATTAAATAATTGCGGGAGTAAGCCATTTGTAAAATCCTTTTGTCATTTTGCGCATTTTTATATATCTGCTCATCGGTAAACGATAAAATACAATTATTTAACCGAAAACGAAAGTTGCCGTTTTGTTATTATTTAAGTCTTATTTCCGTTTTAACCGGGCGTTCCGTGCTGATCGCTCAAAAGGCAATATAACCTTTCGTAAATATCTTTTAAATGCGGCGTATTTTTTTATTAATTTACTTAAAGTAATTAATAATCATTTCAAAGTAATCGGCGTAATGAATTTATATTTTTACAAAGGCAAATACCCTTCGTTTCTGTTAGTTAACACTTTGGGCTGGAGCGCTTATTTTATAATAGACACTCTTGTAATAAGCGAACCGTATACGCTAAATAAGTTTTCATTTTTTTTAGAAAACACTCTCCTTGTAGCCATTGGCTTCTTAATTACATGCGCGCTTCGCTTTTCCTATAAAAAATACCAGTACAGAACAAAACCGCTTTCTAAGGTTCTTGTCTATCTTATTAGCGCTTCATTTTTAGCAGGCGCTTTGTGGTACGCTACTATGGTGGCTGCGCTGTTGATTTTCCGCCCGGACGATAAGAATACCATACAACATGCATTCACCTTTCAGTTTACCGTTTATAAATTAGCCGCCGTAATTCCTACTATGACCTCCTGGAGTTTATTGTATTTTGGCATCAAATTCTGGTTCGAGTGGTCGCTGGAAAAAGAACGAGCCGAAAAAGCCGATTACCTCGCTCAGTCCGCCCAGCTTCAGATGCTGCGGTACCAGATTAATCCGCATTTTCTGTTTAATTCCTTTAGTTCGCTCCGGGCGTTAATCCGTACGGATAAAGACAAAGCGGAAGAAATGGTGACTAAGCTTTCAGAGTTCTACAGGTATTCGCTTTCTACGCGCAACTCAAAAGAGGTTCCGCTTATTGATGAAATTGAAGCGATTAATTTGTACTTTGAATTAGAAAAAATTCGTTTTGGCAATAAAATTGAATCCCAAATAGAAATTGACCCGCTGGCCGAAGATTACCCGGTCCCAGCGTTTCTTATTCATCCGCTGATAGAAAATGCAATTAAATACGGGATGAAAACAAGTCCGCTTCCGTTAAAAATTAATCTGAAAGCGGAGGTTGAAAAAACAAAACTCAGAATTACCGTTACGAACACCGGAAGCTGGTTTGACGACGGCGATAATAAAGAAGCGCACGGAACAGGAGCCGGACTTGCAAATATTAAAAGCAGATTGGATTTTTCTTATCCCAATAATCATAAATTTGAAATAATTAAAGAAGCGGACTCCGTTAAAATTCTTATTGAAATAACAAGAACAATTAAATGAGCGCAGTTTATAAATCTATTATAATAGACGACGAAGAATTAGCCAGAGCAGACCTTAAGGCCGTGTTAAAAGACTTTAGCTCCGTTGAAATAATTGGCGAAGCGGATAATTATGCCGACGCAAAGGAGCTGATTGAACGCTCCTCGCCAGACCTGATTTTTCTTGATATTCAAATGCCAAATAAATCCGGCTTTGAATTATTGAAGGACGTAAAAACTGAAGCCAAAATAATTTTTGTTACCGCATACGACGAGTATGCAATAAAAGCTTTTGAAGTAAACGCTCAGGATTATCTGCTTAAACCCGTAAACAAAGACCGCCTTGCTCTTGCTCTTGAGCATATAAACATCCCTCCTGCTGAAGATAGCGCACAAAAAAAATTCACCGCCGAAGATAATATTTTCCTGATGGTAAATAATACTTATCATTTTATCAGGATCGACTCTATCATAAAAATCAGCTCCGCAGGCAATTACTCTGAAATATTTACTTCGGCAAATATTAAAGGATTCGTTCTTAAAACCATGCGCGAGTGGGAAACCCGTCTGCCGAAAAATCTTTTCGTCAGAATTCACCGTTACTCTATCATTAATCTTGGTTTTATCGATCATATTGAAGAATGGTTTAATTATTCTTATCAGATATATCTGAAAGGTATAGAAAAGCCATTAGTTATGAGCCGAAGGTTTGCCGCCAAACTGAAAGATAAAATGTGTTAAGCCCCGCAAATAAAAAAAATTGCGTAGAGAAACTATTATCTCTTTCCATTTGTTTTATTATTTACTAAGTTATAAGTAATTAAAATTAGAAAATCAGAAATCAGGTTAAATTAAAAAAGACAAATGTCACAAAAATTCTACTCCATATCAATTTGTTGTTGTTCAAGCTGCATCTTTGTAAGCCTCAGGAGTGGAATATTATAATATTATAGAATTTTAAATTATTATTTAATAAAAGCCCTTCCAGAGGAATCTGGAAGGGCTTTTTAGTTTTAAACAAATAGTGAACTTTTTCAGTGAAATTAACATTTAACAAATAAAAAAGGACTAGTAAAATGAAAGCGAACAATATTCTTGAAACCGTTGGTAATACCCCGCACGTGCGTATTAACAAACTTTATAACAAAAAGATTGAAGTCTGGACTAAATTAGAGAAAACTAATCCAGGCGGAAGCATAAAAGACAGAATTGCAATTTCGATGATAGAAGACGCCGAAAAGAAAGGATTATTAAACAAAAACAGCGTAATAGTAGAGCCGACTTCCGGCAACACAGGCATTGGTCTTGCGTTGGTAGCGGCAGTAAAAGGCTACCCTATTATCATTGTAATGCCAGAATCCATGTCCCTTGAACGCCGCAGATTAATGACCGCTTATGGCGCAAAATTAGAACTAACCCCGCGCGAAAAAGGAATGGGCGGAGCCATTGCAAAAGCTAAAGAACTTGCCGCGGCTAATGAAAATTATTGGATTCCAATGCAATTTGACAATCCGTCTAATACCGAAATTCACCGCACCGCTACTGCGGAAGAAATACTTAAAGATTTTCCAAACGGAATTGATTTTCTTATTTCAGGAGTCGGAACCGGCGGACATATTACCGGCGTAGCCGAAGTATTAAAAAAACATTTCCCAAAATTAAAAGTTTATGCCGTAGAGCCTGACGCTTCGCCTGTCTTAAGCGGCGGAACGCCTGGACCTCACCCATTGCAGGGCTTGGCTCCCGGATTTGTTCCAAGCGTACTAAATACCAAAATACTTGACGGGATTATCCGCATAACTAAAGACGAAGCTTATAGCTATGCAGTAAGAGCCGCAAAAGAAGAAGGCGTTTTTGTCGGTATTTCTTCAGGCGCGTCTTTTGCCGCAATCGCAAAAAAAATTGACGAAATTCCTGAAGGGAGCGTAGTTCTTACGTTTAGCTACGATACCGGAGAAAGATATTTGTCAGTTGAAGGTTTATTCGACTAATTCTTCAATTATGCAGTTATAACGATAGATTTTGCATTATCTAACCTCAATGGAGCGGAGCGTTTTACTTGTCATACCAGGTAAAACCTTTGCTCCGTTTTTTATTTTAAAACCGCGGTTTTCAGGTTTGCCGTTAATTTTGCAGACTAAAAATTGATTTTTTTCTAAATATAAATTAGCTTTGTATAGCGACAAATATAAAATACCAATTCATTAAAAAGCGGGATATTCTGCTGTTTTGCAAGAATTACTATTTGTTGTTCCATAAAATCCGGATTGATGCATGAGTAAATTAAAAATTGTCAGTTTTGGCGACCCCGTCTTGAGGCAAAACGCTAAACCAGTTACTGTTTTCCACGGAAAACTTCATACGCTGATAAACAGCATGGCTAAAACCTTAAAAAGCAGTTCAAATGGAGCAGCAATTGCTGCAAATCAAATAAGCGTACTGAAAAGAATTATAGTAATTGACTATGATAAAGAATACTTCGAATTAATTAACCCGGAAATAATAGCTTCAGAAGGCGAACAGACCGATTATGAAGGATGTCTTTCATTGCCCGGTTACTTCGGCTTAGTAAAACGCTATGATTATGTTAAGGTAAAATTCCAAAACAGAGACGGCGAAGAGTTTATTGTCGAGCGTACAGACCGCCTTGCAAGATGCTTTCAACATGAAATTGACCACCTTGACGGAATATTATTTGTGGACAGGATGACGGAAGAATTTTTAGTCGGCGATGGCAACGACTCGAAAATCAGACGTCAGGATGTTATTGATATTGCCGACGGCAAAATACTAACAGAAAGCAAAAGATAAAATTGATTTTGTCCGGCAAAACCTTTACGTTTGGACTCTAAAATTTGATCAGCTATATTTGCCTTGGGGAAGACACAATTAATAAGCTGAACACCAATACGCTTAACCGCTTAAAAGATTTACTAGATTTTGGTTCGATATTTCTTTTAAACGTCCCCGGAAAAGCGTAACGAAAATAAAAAAATGATCGGGGTAAGAATTAAAATTAAGGTTCTGTTTTGTTTGCTACAATTGATAACGAAAGAAATTTTATGCCAAATGGCATTATAAAAAAAACCATCCCTGGCTCTGATAATAAACTTCCTTCAGAAGAATATATACGAATTGATTCCAATTCCGACCATATCGATAATCTTATAGAAATGGTCTCAATCCAGCCAAATAAACGCTATTTAGACCTTGGCACAGGGAAAGGATATATAGCCTTTGAACTTGCGGACCGTTTCCCGGAAATATCGGTCACCGGATTAGATATTGCGTCTAACTGCATTCAGCAAGATGAAGAAATAAGACAAAAACGACAAATTAGTAATCTAAGCTTTAAGTCTTATGACGGAATTAGACTTCCTTTTGATAATAATTCGTTTGCCGGAGTGTTTTCGCGGTTTGCATTCCATCACCTTCATGATGAAGCATTCATCGTAAACGAATTAAACCGGGTTCTTGAACCGGGCGGTTTTGTTGTTGTTGCCGATCCAGTTACTTTTAACGAGGATAAATTAGACTTTATTGACCGCTTTCAAAAACTTACGCTCAACGGACATGTGCACTTTTACCGCCAAAGCGAACTAAATAACCTTTTTGCCGAATATGGTTTCGAAAAAGGGAAATCATTTAGAAGCCGTTTTACTTATCCGCGCAGTTATGACGAAGCTTATAAAAACCTGATAAAAAATACATCCAAATCTATTCTTGAGAAGTATAAGGTATCCCCAAACGGCAGCATTGTTAATATCACAGTAGAAGTATTAAACACGCTGTTCAAAAAACCGGGGAAGTAAATCAGCGTCCTTTAAATAAAAATTACGACTAAGGAGTAAAATTATGAAAATAGTCAGAATGTTGTTTGCAGCTTTAACGCTTCCTATAGCTCTTTTAGCTCAGGAAGGAACTTCAACCGATACTGCTTTTAATTTTACTCCGCTTAGGCAAATGCTAAACACAAAACCTTACGTTGAACAGGAATGCAGAGATACTGTTTTTGAAGGCTGGCCGTATAAGGCTAAAATATGCACATATTCAATTAACAGCAGCCCAATAGGTAAAAATCTGCATGTTATTGTCGCCGACGCTTCAATCGACCAGCTTCAAAGCTGGGTAACCGACGCCGGAGACCAGATTGAAGCGGTAAAATATTTAAAGAAAAACGATCATGTTTCTTATGTAAAAGCTCTTTGCGAAATTGGCCGTTATATTAAAGGTCAATCGTCATTCATTTTCCCTTTGGACGGCGAAATCTGGGAAGATATGGAAGGCGACGGAACCGGTTATATTTATTTGTTCAAGAAGGGAGTTACCAACACAGGAAGAGTTACAGGCGGAACTTATTGCCGTATCATTTCTCTTAAACGGGAAGATTATGCTAATTATATCGTTTCGCAGGATTCAACTCTTTCAGTCAGCAAAGTTCTAGAGGGAGTCCATACATATAAAAACTGGTGCAATAAATGCATGGAGATGTATAAAAACGCCTGGATAAGCTCTAACAACGAGGCTTTCAGAGCAAAAGCTCTTAACTGGAACAAATCGTTTATGAGCAAAAACCCGGATTATAAATCTCTTTCAACTATCCAGATATTGGCAAAATTTAAGGAAACCTTAACCCGCGATTAAGATTAGCCGCATTTTTAGATTAAAAATACTTCCCTTTCTTAATCCTCTACTTCAATTAAAAATAAGAATTAAGAAAGGGTTTTTAGTCATATTCTATTTTACTAAAAGCATTTTCTTAGCCATAGAAAAATTATCTCCGCTAATTCTATAAACGTAAGTTCCGCTTGGTAAGTTTTTTGCGTTGAATGATACGCTATATGCGCCCGCCTGCTGAGTTCCATTAACTAAAACAGCTACTTCCCTGCCCAAAATATCAAAGACCCGTAAACTAACCTGTCCGGTTTTCGGAACCTGATATCCAATAACTGTGCTTGGATTAAAAGGGTTCGGATAGTTTTGATTTAAGTTCCAGTTAGTTGGTAAAGTAGAGCTTCCTTTAACGTCAGTAGTAGTTCCAGGCGTTAATTTTCCTCCATTAACCAGCGTATATGTACTTCCGCCAAGATAACTGTTTGCCGATAAGCTTGAATTATAATAAACATTATGGCCGTTTCCGGTTATATTAGTAACGGTAGTCCCGGATATTCCTGCGCTGTTGGACAAGCTGCCTAAATAAGAGTCGCCAGTCAGCGTCCAGGAGCTTGTGGCGTCCATTGTTAGCGCAGCAGAACTTGCAGTATTGGCATTGTTTATAGCCCCCGTTAGAACCGAAGTATCTTTGAGCGTTCCATTAAAAGTACTGTAACTATCAATTACTATGTTGCCGTTTAATGCTTGTCTATCTGCAACAAAAGTAACCAATCCGCCGTTTTTACCAGTCGTCCCCCATCTGGAGGTTCCGGCTGCATCGATTAATGTTCCTGATGCAACACTAAGAGAAACTCCTGTTAGTTTTATATCCGCCGAGTTATTAGTTACAAAAAAGAGAGGCCCCTGCGTAGCTGTAAAAGAGCCAGCGTTCATAATAAAAGTAGACGTTCCGGTCGAAGCGTCGCCAGACATACTTTGTACAATCAGCGCGCCGCCGTATGTTTGAGCTCCGCCTTTCAGATTTACATTTGTCAGGTTTACAGTATTTAATCCTTCAATAACCGCCCCTTCCGCGCCTGTAGCCGTAATCGTAGCGTCGGCTACTGTGACTGTGCCAGTCGAATAAATACCAGGAGAATCTTTGCCGGATGTAGTTACAGTTCCTCCGGTAACAATCAGAGTTCCGCCGCCGCGGTCTGTGGCTATTGCGCCGGAATTTGTCCCAGCGGTTGACATATTTACGTTAGTAACTGTCAGACTGCCTCCGCCCGAAGCCATTACTGCGTGGGCATACTGCCCTGTGCATTTCACAGTAACATCAGAAATTACAACCGACCCAGAACTTCCATAAGCAAAAACCCCGTTGGCTCCGCTTCCGGTTGTGGTAACTGTTCCGCCAGTCATAGTAATTTTGCCTGACGACGCCAATACTCCTGCGTTTAATCCATAAAAACTGCTGTTATCAGAAGACGAAGTATTGCCGGAAGTCGTTACTGTGCAATTTGTCATTGTAAGCGTCCCGGAATTTTTAACCAGCACGCCGGATTCGTCTGTCGACGTGCCTGTAAAGTTTTCATTTGTTTTTGTAGCCGTTCCTCCGTTTTGAGTATACGACTGCGCATCAATCAGCCCAAACGGAACCATCGTCATCGCGCCTATTAAAACCGCGGTTAAGCCATGCGCTATTTTTCTTAAATTTAACATATTAATCTCCAGATTTTTTTTACTTATAATAATTAGCGTCCAAATTCTCTCTAAAAAGAAAATTTCTTTAACTAAATATTTAGACGATGTTAGAGTAAAAAACTTGCGCGCATTGATCTGACAATTAATGACTTGATAACAAAAAATAAATTAAGTATGTTTTAATTATTAGATCGCATAGACGATATTCGTTTAACCAAAGCAATAACTTATTCCTTAGCAAATATGCAAGATTAGTTAAATATTGCGATGCGTGGAATTGCCTTTTTTGTTTGCAGCCAATTAAAATACATAATTCATCATTACAGCTTTACAAAATAATAAATGCCTTTATATCAGAAATCCTTGAATACTATAAGCTCAAAAGCGGTTGCTATTATAATTTCAACGGCTCTTGTTTTTATTTTTCTACAATCTGAAGTAGGTATTTCTGGTTTTTCTGAATTTAACCATGGCAATTACGACTATTGCAAAATTGTAAAAACTGCGACAGCTAAAACAAGTAAAGATTCCAAAAGCCACACGTTCAAAATAGGGGTCAATAAAGTAATTTGCTTCCATTGCATCTATAAAACGGCGCAAACTAAATTATTGCTTATAAATCCCGACCCTAAGAGTTTTTCTACCATAAAAGAATCCCCCGGAATTTATCTCCAAAACAGATCCCTTCTGATTTAATACTTTCTATTCTTCTTGTTAAATCCCACAAAACGGGGTTTAAATATATCTACATAAAACAGACAAGTATTTAAATATATATTGGAGAAAATATGCGCACGACTATTATTATTCTCGTTGGCGCCGTTTTGCGTCTTTGGGCAGATTAATGCAAAAAGATTAAGTCTGCACGAAGCCGTTAATATCGCATTATCTAACAACGCAAATATAAAAAAAGCGACGGAGAACATTTCGGCAACTGATGGCAGATTTTGGAGCGGAATCTCTCTGCCCCAGCCTGAGATTGGCGTCAGCTATCAGTATACGCCTGTTAACAGCGGGTTAAGTAATTTTGGCGAGAGAACTTTTGAAGTAAAGCAATCAATCGAATTTCCTTATATCTACTTCCTAAAAGGAAGCAGACTTAACAAAGAGAAAGAGATTGCCGTTTACAATCTGGAACTGACAAAACTAACCCTTACCAACCAGGTCAAAACAAGCTATTACAGAGTCTTGGCAAAACAACATCAGGTAAAATATGCAGAAGAGAATCTAAAAATATCGGAAGCATTTTTTAAGAAAACTGAAGTCGGGCAAATAGCCGGGGAAGCTACAAACCTTGAAAAGTTAACAGCCAAAGTTCAAAACGCTGACGCGCTTAACAATTTGGAAACGGCAAAAAATGAATTCGCAACTGCCTGGGCCGAACTCAATTATGCGCTTGGGTTTGGACGGCAAAACTATGATTACGGTTGGGAGCTGACCGATTCGCTTTCCTTTGCCGATTACAAAATAACTTTAGAGCGACTCTATGAATCAATTGATCAGACTAACCCTCAGATAAAAACCTCTGAATTAACTAAGACAATAACTTCCATAGAAAAGGATATCGCCTGGTCGTCTCTTCTACCAAATATAAACCTATCCTATTTCAGACAAACGCGAGACGGCAACAATGGGTTTTACGGAGCTTCGTTTGGCATTTCTGTTCCGCTCTGGTTTATGTTTGAGCAAAAAGGAAATATCCAGACTGCAACCGCTAATCAGTCAATTGCGGAGTCTGAAGCTCTATTAGCTAAAAGTGAAATAGCCTTAAAATTAAAAAATGCTTTTGCCGATTTTGAGAATTGCTCAAGACAGGCAAAGCTTTATGCAAACGATATATTGCCTCAGGCCGAGGAGATTCACAAAAGCGCAATAAAAAGTTATGATGCCGGCGAGCTGACATATTTTGAGTATCTGCAGGCAAAGCAAACTTTAATAAATTCAAGAAATAGCTATGTAGGAGCTTTGTTTAGCTACTACCAGTCAGTATTCCGGATTGAAGAAATCAGCGGACAAAATATTATTGATAAATCAGAATTGGAGAAATAAATGAAAACCAACATTAAATTTTTAATTGCCCTAAGCGTTCTAATGTTTGCCTTTTTGGGATGCGGCCAAAAGAAAGAAGAAGAGAAAAAAGAAATAAAAACAAAAGAGCATAGCCAGATTGTTAAGCTTTCTGCAGAATCAATAAAAAGCCTAAATTTGCAAACTGAAACAGCTTCATTACGGCCTTTTGCAGGCTTTATCACTATAGCTGCTAAAGTAGTTGTAAATCAAGACCATGAAGCGCAAATAGGCTCTCTCATTCAGGGACGCGTTCATAAGGTATACGTTAAAATTGGCGACTTTGTAAAAGCCGGACAAACGCTGATGACAATTGAAGGCCCGGAAGTAGGCAAACTTAAAGCCGATTTCTTAATTGCAAAAGCGGCGCTCGATTTTAAAAAATCGAACTATGAAAGACAAAAACTTTTGTTCGCTGAAAAAATAAGCGCTGAAAAAGCGTTGTTAGAAAGTCAGGCTGAATACGAAAAAGCTCTTGCTGAATTCAAAGCTGAAGATAAAAAAATCCATTCTGCTGATTTAAGCGATGAAGACATCTTAATCGATAAAAACGCCAAAGGGCATACTTCCGGGGTTTTGCCTGTTAAATCGTCAATTAATGGCATTGTAGTTGAAAGGAACGTTGTAATTGGGCAGTCTGTTGATGCGACTACAAACGCTTTTAAAGTCGTAGATAATAGTTCAGTCTGGATTGACGGACAAATCCATGAAAAAGATTTAGTTAAAATAAAACCAAAGACAACTGCAATATTCACTACTACCGCTTATAAAGATGTGAAATTTACTGGCGAAACAATTTACGTTGGACATGCAGTCGACGAGCAATCCAGAACTATTACCATCCGCAGTTTATTTAACAATGTTAATGGCAAACTGAAAACGCAAATGTTTGGCGATTTGAAAATACCAGTCGGCATAAATGAAAAAGTAATTACTGCGCCCGAAGAAGCGCTATTTACTGAAACTGACGGGAAATATATTTTCGTTCAAACAAGCGATTCAACATTTGAACGGAGGAAAGTTATAGTTGGAGCTTCTGCAGATAACAGAGCTGAAATAAAAGAAGGACTGCGCGAGGGGGATAGAATAGTTTCTAAAGGCGCATTTTATCTAAAAAGCGAACTTCAAAAAGAAGAATTTGCGGGAGATGAACACTAATGTTAGAAAAAATAATTGCTCTTACATTAAAGCAAAAAGGAGTCATGTTATTCCTTGCGCTGCTAATAGTCATATTCGGCATATACTCATACCTGACTCTGCCGATTGACGCGTTTCCGGATGTGACGAATATACAAGTTGAAATCGTTAGTCATGCCGACGGTCTTTCTGCTACGGAGATTGAAAGAAATGTAACTTATCCAATTGAAATGGCGATGCGCGGTTTACCGGATGTTGAACAAATGCGTTCTGTAACTAAGTTTGGCCTTTCAATAGTAACAATTGTGTTCAAAGATAATGTGGATATTTATTTCGCGCGGCAATTAGTTTTTGAACGCTTGGGCGAAGCCAAAGAAAGCGTTCCAAAGGGAGTCGAGATAGCTATGGGGCCAATAGCGACGGCTATGGGCGAAATCTATCAATACACTCTTGAAGGAAAAATGCCGAGCGATTCGCTTTCAAAGGTCGCTTATTTAACCAACCTGCGGACAATTCAGGAGTGGATAATTACCCCGCTATTAAAAAGCGTCGCTGGAGTAAACGAAGTAAATTCATTCGGCGGTTATTTTAAACAATACCAGATAATTGTATCGCCGGAAAAATTATTAAAGTATTCCATAACGGCAGACGAAGTTTACTCTGCAATTGACAACAATAATCAAAACGTTGGCGGAAATATTCTTGAAAGGAATTCCGATCAATATATTGTTCGCGGAGTCGGTTTAATTAAAGAAGTCAGCGATATTGAAAACATTGTACTGAAGACTCACGATGGAACGCCGACTTTTCTGCGAGATGTTGCAGAAGTTAAAATTGGAGAGGCTGTTAGAATGGGAGCCTCTATGAAGAACGGAACCGACGAATCCGTAGGCGGGATTGCTATGATGCTGCGCGGCGAGAACAGCCGGGATGTTGTTAAACGCGTAAAAGAAAAAGTTCAGGAAATAAATGAGAACAACATTCTGCCCGACGGTATTAAAATGGTTCCTTATTATGATAGAAGCGATATTGTAAACGCCAGCGTAAACACCGTGAACAAAGCTTTAGTTGAAGGAGCTATTCTTGTTCTGATAATATTGTATTTGCTGCTGCGAAGCTTTAGAGGCAGTTTTGTAGTGCTGCTTGCCTTGCCGCTTTCATTGTTGACTACATTCATTATGATGAAGTTTTTAGGATTTAGCGCTAACTTAATGTCGTTAGGCGGTCTTGCTATTTCTATCGGGATGATAATAGACGCGACAATTATTCAGGTTGAGAACGTTCAAAGACATTTAAGCGAGGACGGGAAAGATCGCCCAAAATTGTTAACAGTCCTGAAAGCAGTGTTGGAAGTCCGGAAGCCAAGCATCTTCGGAGAACTAATTATTGCAATTACATTTATACCTATTCTTTCGTTGGAAGGATATGAGGGGAAAATGTTTGGTCCGCTTGCAATAACAGTAGTAATTGCGCTTCTTTCTTCCCTGCTCCTTTCAATCTTTATTATACCGGTTTTCTGCTCAATGTTCTTAAAATCGCAGCCCGAAAAAGAAAGCGTTATAATGAATTATGCAACTAAAATTTATTTGCCGCTTTTAGAATATGTAATGAAGAAAAGAATAATAATCTTAAGCGTAGCCGGAGCTTTCTTAATTGCCGCATTATTTTTATTTACCAGGTTAGGAACGGAGTTTATCCCAATTATGGACGAGGGCTCGTTCGATATGGATGTCGCTTTGCTGCCTGGAGTATCGCTTTCCAAAGCCATGGAAGTAAATCAGCTTGCCGCGCAAAAGATGAAAAAGTTTGACGAGCTTGACGTAGTAGTATCGCGAACCGGTCAAACAGGCGTTGCGATGGACACAAGAGGCGTGGATAAAACAGGCTATGTTGGAATATTAAAACCCAAAAGCGAATGGAAACGAAATATATCAAGAGAAGAATTGACAAATGAAATGCGCGCGTCTTTAGAGACAATCCCCGGAATTGGATTTGGTTTTAGCCAGCCAATTCAATGCAGAATTGACGAGCTTGTAGCAGGAACGAAAGCGCAATTAATTCTTAAACTTTTTGGCGAAGATATGGACTTGTTAAAAAGTAAAGCCGACGAGATTGCAAAAACGCTTTCCTCAGTTAAAGGGGGCACCGATTTGATGACGGAAAAAGTTTCGGGGCAGCCGTACTTAACCATAAGCATAGATAGATCGAAAATAGCGCGCTATGGTTTGAATATTAAAGATGTTCAAAACGTAATTGAAATAGCCGTTGCAGGTAAGTCCGCTTCTAAGTTTTATGAAGAAAACCGGAGCTTTGATATTACGGTTCGTCTGCCGGAAGAAAAAAGAAATTCAATCGAAACAATTGAGAATATCTTAGTCCCAACAAAAACCGGAATGAATATTCCGCTTGCGCAATTAGCCGACGTTAAAATGATTGAAGGTCCGGTTCAGATAAGCAGGCAGGATGGAATCAGAAGAATTGGCATTGAGATGAACGTAAGCGGAAGAGATATAGGCGGCTTTGTTGCGGAAGCTAAACAAAAAATAAAAGAGAATGTCCAGCTTCCGGCGGGTTATTATATTATATGGGGCGGACAGTTTGAAAATCAGCAGAGAGCTATGAATAAACTAATGATCATTGGACCAATTGCAATCGGTTTGATTTTGCTCCTCTTATTCGTAACATTCAGATCTGTACGCCTCGCATTGTTAGTAATATCTAATTTGCCGTTTGCTTTAATTGGCGGAATATTTTCGCTCTACATTTCCGGACTATATTTATCAGTCCCGGCTTCGGTAGGGTTTATAGTATTGTTTGGCGTTGCGGTGTTGAACGGCGTTGTGCTGGTATCCCAAATTTCGCAGTTGCGCGAAGAAGGAATGGGCATGCAGCAAGCGATTATGCAGGGAAGTCTTAACAGATTTCGCCCGGCGCTTATGACAGCGTCCATAGCAATATTTAGTCTTATGCCAATGCTGTTTGCCAGCGGAGCTGGTTCAGAAGTGCAAAAACCTTTGGCGGTCGTTGTTGTTGGCGGCTTAATAACTTCAACTTTGCTGACATTACTGATCATTCCATCAGTTTATAGCTGGTTCGACCAAAAATCAGATAACAGTTAAGTTTGGTTTAAATAATAACCTTCGGGCAATTTATAATAAATTATTTTCCCTTAGGATTATTTGCGCATAAAACACAATAGAAATGTCAGCATTCATTAAATAAAAAAAACGGTAAAGATATGACGTCTATTTATAGACCCTCTCTTTACCGTTCTTTTTTTCTAAACTAAATCAGCTTACTTTTCTTTATTATTATTCGCTTTTACGCTGGCAGGCGTAAACGATCCGTTTACGTCTCCTGTGCAGAGTATGCGGATATTCTGGTTCACAGATTTGCCTGAAACCGTGAACGTCGGATTTTCATAAACCCAGTCGCCCGCCGCAAATGACGATGCTCCGCCTGAAGATCTCATCCGGACTAACAGCGCGTCAGAACTGGTAACTGCGCCGCTACCATTAACATCCGCAGCTTTTGCCTGTAGAGTATCAAAAGCAGTCAAACCTACTATATATCGTCTTATTTGAAGCGCATCGGTAGAGTTTACGCCTCCCCAGGTTTTATTTACAACAAGGCGCAAATTGAAAGAACCGTCCTGAACTGCGTTAAATGAATAACGGCCTACTGTATCAGTCGTTGCCGAATCAATAATAGTATTATTGCTAATCAGATAAACCTTAATGCCGTTCACTGGAGTATTTTGCGCATTTGCATAAGTAATTACTCCGGCTACAGTATCCGCAAATTTTTGAGTAGTAAAGTTCCATACAGAACTTTTAGCCGCCGCAGTTGCATTTGCCAATACAGTAACGCGCCAGAAGTATTTTGTATTATATTTAAGCGAGACCGCTGTTTTTATCGTATCCGTTACAGTAGAATCGCTCAATGTAGCAACAGAGAACAAACTATCAGTTGAAACTTCAAAAATATATTTTGCCGCATCGGAATATTTATTCCACTGAAACTTAACCGGCAGCGACGCGTTAGTAGAATTATTTTGCGGCGAAATAAGGTTAATGCCGGCCTTTATGTTAAAATTAGCGCTTAGCGCTCTGGTTGCAGTTACAGTAAATTGATAAATAGAATCTGTTGAAACGATACTGCCGTTTTCAGTCCAGTTTACAAATGTATACCCGTTGTTTGCCGAGGCTGTTAATTTTGCAGTCTGGTTCCAATTATACGTTCCTGCTCCTGATATGCTTCCGCTATTAAGCGGGCTTGGAGAAGCTGCAATAACAAACAAGCTTGACGCAACAGGGTCTAAATGAATAACAGTAACGCCCCACTGCTGTAAACCTGAATAATTGCCGCCCCAAACCATTTCGTGCGTACTGTAATCCCATGTATCATGCAAATATATCTTGCTAGTAGCGTCGTCATACCCTATGCCAACCATCGTGTGCCCTTTAACCTGAATAAACACGGGATATCCGGCGTCAATTTCTTGTTTATACTGAGCAAATGTGAAACCACTAGTGTTTGAATTATAGCCATAGATTAACTGAGTATAGCGGGTATTAACCGAATACCCTCTTGACTCAAGAAACAGCTGGAAACCGTACGCGCCATCATGATCGTTTTCTCCAGAATAAGGAGTTCCGTTTGAATAGTAATACAGTGTCGTTCCGCCATCAGCATTGCCATAAGCGGATTGATTGGTTTTCATAAAATCGCCAGTACAATCGCCATAAGTATGCTGCGTCCAGCCGTTAGTAATATAAGGATCATCAGCCTTACTGTCGGTTTTTATCCAGTAATCGTCCACATGCCCTCTTGTGGTTCGTCCATCCATGCCATTCATCGTCGCAGATAAAGGACACTTTGACCTAACCTCGCCATTAATTGTTACGCGCCCCCAGGAGCTGTTATCCATAGGAGCTACTCCGTTATTTGTAGGTCCCGTATAAATATTTGGAAATCCCATATTATCATAGTAACCGGAAATCATAGCAGCAGAAGTTGCCGTACAGCCAAAACTCCAGTCATAGGCAGGCACATTCGCAATTGTTTTAGCTGAATTAGGAATTTTTGCTACTGGAGCTCTATAGTTTTTAGGAGGCGTGCCTGGAACGATAATTTCTATAATTTCGCGTCCGTCTTTATCAATTCTTCTCCCTTTTATATAATCTTCCAAGCCGTCATTTTTTTTAGAAGAGCTATCTATTTTTGCCTGCTTTGTCGCTATTATATTTTGCGGTAATGCATTTATGTTAAAAAGACAAAATAAAGAAAAGAGCACAATCGTCAGTTTTGTTTTCATAAAGTAGCTCCCGATTTATGTTTGTCATTTATTCTAAGTAACAGTTTAGCCATTCTTTTATCTCGTTATAATTATTTAATTTATGTTTGTTTTAATTTTACAAATTAACAAATATCAACATTTTCCCAAATCAAATATTATGGAAATGCGCCAATCTTGTTTTTTATATTGCACATTTCCCCCTAATAAATATATACTTAAAGTTATATTCGAATTAATATCAAATATATTTAGAATATGGCGTTTTTTATTACACACGGATCGCCTACCGCAATATAATTATCCGCCTATAAATACGTATGATAATGCAATTAATACTACAGTCAATAATATGTTAATTTTAAAACTTTTATTTTAACTAAATATTTAGAATTATAAAAATTTTTTGAGAAACTCTTTTTAAAATCAATCTTGTATATTACAAAATAATTGAGAGCATAGCGTTTACATATAAAAGGATAGCAAAAGTTGCATGGCTTTTAATATTTCAATCTGAATTTGACTAATGAGTAAGATTTTTAAGCATATAGCATAGAAGGCTAAATCGCATTTTATCATTCTGAATATTAAAATTATGATAAATTACTTCTTTGGAATCAATTCTTTAAGCTGTTTTGGTTTTATTGGGCATAATAACCAAAAGGTTATGTTCAAGACTGAACATAACCTTCGGTATTTAGGTTTTTTTATATTATTAACATCGGATCATGTTGGAATAGATCCGGATGAAAATAAGCGGCAGGGGGAAGTTCTATTTCATTAAGATCATTTTCTTAGTCATTCTGAATGAACCGCTCTCAATAGAGTAGAAATAAGTTCCGCTTGATAATTGTTTACCAAAATCATTTCTGCCATTCCATGTAGCGCTATAACTGCCGGCATTGAATTCCTGATCTACCAGCGTTCTAACCTTTTGACTAAGGACGTTAAAGATTTCAATTTTTACATTACCTGATTTTGGAATGTTAAAATCGATCTTTGTGTCAGGGTTAAATGGATTAGGATAATTCTGTTTAATAGAAAATTCCGTTGGTATCTCGGAAGCTGCTTTAGCCTGATCATTAATTGGGACTTCTTTTCCAACAATTAATTTAAAATGTGCGACTAATGAACTGTTTTTTAAAACCATGTAGCCAAAATTATTAACGGTACTAACTATATTACCATTTTCTGTCCAATTAACAAATGCGACATTACCATATGGCGTAGCTCCTAAACCTGCAACATTACCATAACTATATGTTTTAGTTATAGTTCTTGATGATGTTGCCCCATCTAGGTAAAGAGTGCCATAATCCCATGGATCAGCAGTAACTGTTAGGGTAAATGTTGGAGCTGCCTGACACATGTTTATTGTTTGAGGAGTATTTGTAGCTCCTGGCGCAGTTATTGTTATTTCTGCCAACCTGGCATCGGTAGTGTTCTGAGCATAAGAGATAGTAACAGTTCCGTTGTTAGTTCCACTTCGTGGACTAATATTAGTTATCCAGCTTGTTGAGCTTGAAACAGTCCAGTTTAAAGTTCCACCGCCGCTATTACTTATTGTAAGATTTACTGTTCCACTTGATGAACCCACATTTACACTGGATAAGATAGCCGAAATTTTAGGTGGCGCTGCTTCTTGTGTAATTGTAATTGTGTGTGACTCGCTGGTCGCATCATTTACAATTGCAAAAGATCCAGTTCTTTGAGCGCCCGCATTTTCATTATAAGGTATAGATATGGAGAATTCTCCTCCGGTTTTATGAATTGTACCTATTATTGGGTTCGCCGCAAACCAAGTGCCGAAACCAGAAACATTTTCTATATGCCAATATAATAAGCCTTGGTTCAAGTTGGTTATAGTCACGCTTGTTGTGCCGCTTGAATTACTTACATTCAGACTGGTAGAGCTTACGGTAAAAGACTGCGCTATGATAACCTTTGTTGAACCTAATATGAGTAACACTATAATTAATGAAAATAAATAAAAGTTCTTGTATAGCTTAGACACTATATCGCCTCCATTAAAAGTTTTAATATTTTTTACAATTAATTAAAATAGTAAAGCTTGTACAAATTTATTGACTACCATTTGCTTTAAGAATTTCAAAAATAATCAGTCATGCCTTTTTAGAGGCATGACTGATGTAAATAGAACACTGAGTTCGTATTATTTCATTAAGATCATTTTCTTAGTCATTCTGAATAAACCGGTCTCAATAGAGTAGAAATAAGTTCCGCTTGATAATTGTTTACCGAAATCATTTCTTCCATTCCAGGTAGAGCTATAGCTGCCTGCGTTGAATTCCTGATTTAACAGAGTTCTAACCTTTTGACCAAGGATGTTAAAGATTTCAATTTTTACATTACCTGATTTTGGAATGCTAAAATTGATCTTTGTATCAGGGTTAAATGGGTTAGGATAATTCTGCGAAAGATTGAATTTTTCAGGAACATTTGAAGAAAGAGTTTTAACGTCTGTTATAGTCCAAGTTGCTTTTTGAGCTGGGAACCAGTTTAAATCGCCAATTGCAAATCCGTCTGTGCCGCCATTAAGAAGAGAAGTATTTGTATATGCTAAGTTTTCTGGTATTGGCCAGGTTGGAGGGAAAGTCATCTTATATTGCCATCCATTATAAAACTTGCCTGTAGCAATTTGTTGCACATAGCTAATTAAACTGTCAATATGTCCTACTGTGCCTGCGTCAGAAAAACCAGGATTTGCATTAATAGCGTCATCTATAGAGATATATGACGAATAGTCCCATGATTTAGGATTAGTAAGAGAATCGATGACTATTTTATCTAATTTATTAAGCCATGGAGCCATTGTTAATACTCTTTTTAGATATTGTTTCGGGCCATTAAGAACTTCAACGCTATCATATGTTTTAACAGTATCGTTCCAGTCTTTATAAAATTTAACAAGTTTATCCGGATTATAACATACGTTATTATGAACAGCTTCTAATCTTGTAGCAGGATTGTATGTGAGATTTAAGTTTTTGTAATAAACTTCCGGACCATGCTGCTCTTTACCATTATACGTCATCTGTTTATTAATGGCTAATACGCATGATGATATGGTATCATAAGCATTTTCGAACCATCCGCCTATAATTTGTTCAGGATTGCCGCCCCATGCATGAGCAGCATAAACCAGGTTATTTTTAATAAAAATATTATCGGCTTGCGCTGATAAAAATGGATTCACTGCCGTGTAAGCAATCGTATTATGCTCAAATACAGATTTTGGTCCATGGCCGCGAACAGAAAAGACATAAGCGTTGCAAGCAAAAAATGTGTTGTTAATAAAAAGTGTAGTATCCGGATGATCCATATCTTCTGATAAAAACGGTTGTCCGCCAAAATATGAAGTGGAATGTATAAAGTTTCTGAAATGGCAATCTTGAACGTCTAACTTAACATGATCAGCTCCATAAACACGAATACCCGCTTCGCTCCATCCGTCAAATACAACTCTTCTTAACTTTAGAGCTATGTTGTCAGCGCCAATATGAATAGCGCGGCTCCATCCAAGAGTTTTAAGATCAGAACGCATAGAAAGCAAATACAAATCATCTAATTCAACCTTGATTCCAACCTGAATAAGTTTAAAATACCATTCTTCCGATGAGTTATCTGCGCGGATAGCTGCAGCTAAAACAGCAGGTCTTTTTGTTGAAGTTCCGGTAGAGATGAACTTACAGGAATGGGTGATTTCAAAAGCTTTGTCTATATAGTAGATAGCTCCGCGGTCTAATACATAAACGCGAGCAGCTGTTACAGAAGTATCGGCATTAATGATGTCGCTAATCTGTAAAGACTTCGAACCCGGTATATAAACTGTATCTGTAGTAGATTGAGCAGATACTTTATTTGGAACAACAAGCGCTATTACAAGCAAAACAATAAAAGCGTATAGCTTTTTCATAATGGTTCTCCTTTTTGTGTTAGTGATTTATTTAAATCTTACTATTAACAGTAACAAAGTTTGTTTCAGGAAATGTATTACTTACTTAACTCATAGGCGCGCTCCTTTTATTTTTAATGTTTAGAACTTTATCCGAAATCCCAAATCCGCCGTCATGCCATAACGCTGCTGAGAAGTGATAAAGGTAGTTTTTTGATTTATATCAACGTCGTCTTCTCCGCTAATATTATTTAGATTAAAGTAAACCTGAATACCATACCATGGCAGTTCTTGTTTTACAGAAAGATCAAAGCGAACGTATCTTTTCGACTGGACTCTGTTTTGCAGCCAAAAATCGGGTTTTTTAAATATGTTATCTTGATATAGCATCGATACCCGCATAGAGAAACCTGCATAGTCGTATCCCAATGCAATATTAATAATATCATTTGGTTGATCTAACAAACGGGAAGTATAAAATGTATCTACGGCAGTCGTTTGTTGGATGTAGTTAGAGTCTAAAGTAGTAACCAAATTTGTTTTTGGATATTTTGCCTCTGAAAAAATATGAGTATAATTAATATCCAGGATAAGGCCGGAAAATGGTTCTGGCAAATACCAGAAGTGAGTCTGCCATTCTGTTTCTATTCCGAATATATCAATTGTATAAGGATTATTGATGTATGTAAAAAGAGTAAATGATTCAGTCCTGCTTTTTAGTTTATCGTACAAATCAGGATAAGCGCTAAAATCTTTAGGATAGGACTTGGTGTTATAGATTAAATTTTTAATGCTTTTCTTATACGCGCCAAATGAAAACAGACCAAGCTCATTCGAATATAATGACAGAACTGCGTCAAAGTTTTGAGAAGTAGCAGGTTTCAGCCTGTAATTGTTGTATATGATAAAATTTGTTCCGACATAATATTTAGGAATAATTGTGTTATAGTCGGGATAGTTTAATGTATTTGTGTAAGCAAAATGGAATTGCATCCAGTCTGCAGGTCTTACCTGAAAATGCAGCATAGGCAGTAAATAACCATGCGATTGAGTTTCGGTCGCGTTTGTGTATATAATTCCCCCAGGAACTGCTTCGCCTCTGATTCCTGAATACTCTGTCGTTAAATTTTGATAACGAAATCCTGGTAAAACTGAAACCATAGGACCGATATTAAAGTCAGCCATCGCATAACCGGCAGATCTTTTTTCATTTCCATTATAGTCATCCAACAGGGACGATAATTTATTCAGCTTATACCCTCCGCCGCTGCCGACGCCAGGATTAGCTTTAGCAACGTCCATAACTCTTAGCATCAAGTCCACATTAAGTGGATTTTGAAGCTTATAATCTCCTTTAAGAAACTCGCCATAGCTGTAATTGGGATCGTAAAAATCAGAAGCTGTTATAGTAGAACCAAATTGCGGAAATGCTCTTAAAATTGCTGACGATACTTGTCCTCCATCATCGTAAAATACCGACCCGCTGTTTTGGTTATAATCATATGAGCGGTCTCTGTACTGATAAGCTCCGCCAGCTTTAACCTTACTTGAGATAAGATCCGAGACCATTAAATCTGTAGAAAAATCAAGCGAAACGCCAAGAGTCCTATCCTTGGATAAGCTGTATGTATTATAGATTTCAAAAAAGTCTGCATATTCAGGATTGTGAACAACGTGTGTGGCAATTTCCTTAGGCGGTTTATGCTTTAAAGCGTTGTATTCATTTGCAAATCCTACTTTGTTCTGCTTAAACTTAAAGTTAACATCATCCGGATTTTCGTTAGTCGAATAAGAATGAGTAAATTTGGCTTCCATCTGAACGCCAAAGAGACTTTGTTTAACGTTCAAAAGGTTGCTATAGACGTCCATTACCGATTTAGAATTTGTTGCGGAATAATAGCCGTAATCTTCCAGCAAATAATAGGATTCAGCTCTTGAAATGGTTTTTGTATTGCTTCTGCTATAAAAGTTCATAAATCCGATGCTTCCGGTTTCATGAGCATAATCAAACACTACAGTAGCGCCGTAACGTTTTCGGTCCCTTACAACATCAGTAAGAGTCATTGATTGAAAGTCCGCAACGCCTTCATCAGTTGCATCTGTTTTACCAGAAAAATTATAGTCCGCGCTCAATTGATTTGCGCTTAAGTTCTTATCTTCCGCCGAACCCTGAGCAAAGATGCCGAAACTGTTATCAAAGAAACGCTGTTCATAAGACCCTACAAGCTTATAATCCTTGTATGAATCTTTCAAATTATTATAAGATCCCTGAGTAACAATTTCAAACTGCGGTCTGCTGCCAGAGTCAGGTTTTTGAGCCTTTCGCATTGAAAAGTTAATTACTCCTCCAAATACTGTCGCATCCATATCAGGCGTTATAGCTTTAATTACTTCAATTCCGCCAAGCATATTTGAAGAGATCATACTTAAGTCTGTCGCTCTATCTCCTGAAAGAGAAAGCTCATCGCTGTTTGTAAGCGACGATTTATGATCGTTTGGATCGCTGGAAGAAGTATTAGCCGGCATTTCCACGCCGTCTATTGTTACCCGGTTATATTGAGGAGAGAGACCGCGCACAACGACTTTTGAGCCTTCGCCGCCTGTTCTTACAAGCGAAACGCCTGGAAGCCTGCTGACAGACTCAGCTGCATTTGCATCAGGCAATTCCTGGATCTTAGCTAATGAAACGACATTTTTTATAGTGTTGGCGTTAAGCTGTTCATTGATAGCTTCATATTGACCTTTGGCCTGAGCAGTTACAACTACTTCCTTAACAAAATTCCCTTCAGCAGCCAAATTAAAATCCTGTGTTAGCTTGCCTCCATCTGTAACTTCGACAATAACGTCGATGCTTTTATAGCCAAGATAAGTAGCCCTTAAAGTATACTTCCCTGGTTGGACGTTACGAATAATATAATTCCCTTTTACATCGGCTGCATCTCCCAGACCAGTTCCGACCAAAACAATATTAGCAAAAGGTAAAATGTCCTTTGATTGAACATCCCTTACTGTTCCCCTAATAACGCCATTTTGTATTGCGAATACCGGCGCGCTTAACAGTAGAATACAGAAAAAAACAAACCCTGAAATAACGGTAATCTTTTTTAACATAGGCTCCTCCAAGAGATATTGTACCTTAAAATGACAGTTAGTTTTTTCGATATAAAAATAATCTTATTAGTTTTAAATTGCAATACTTAGGATAAACTTATTTTTATGCACCAAATAAGATTATTATTAAGTCTTTTTATTTTATAACAGAATAAACTACCCTATTTATTAATTATTGAACTACTTAAAAGAATTTTTAAGAACATGCGTTTAATTTGTTTGAATTTCTTTGTCAAACAGTTGTAAAAAATTTTTCTCTCTAATACGATCTATGACTAATTAAGAACAAATTATAGTACAACATTATTTTAAGTTTAAATAAATTGTTCTTAAATCTTTTTGATCTGAAGAAGATCCAATCATAACAGTATATTTATCCTGCTCAACTGAATATCCTTTTCCATCAATCCACCTTGATAACGTTTCTGAGTTAATTGTAAATTCAACTTTCTTCGTTTCTCCGGCTTCAAGATTTATTCTTTTAAAACCTTTTAGCGTCTTAAGCGCCATAGTATCGTTAGCGGCCTTTATATATAACTGCACGACCTCTTCCCCTTTTATTTTGCCTGTATTCATTACGTCAACTGATACAATTGTAGAATCGCCTGAATGAATTTCCGGTTGGCTTATAGTTAGATTTTTATATTGGAATGTTGTAAAGCTCAGCCCAAATCCAAAAGGATAGAGCGGTTCGCCTGTAAAATATCTATATGTTCTGCCTGTCATCTTGTAATCTGAAAATGGAGGAAGCTGATCTATAGATTTATAGAAAGTGACCGGTAATCTGCCTGCTGGGTTATAATCTCCAAATATTACATCTGCAATTGCAGTTCCAGCTGCCTGCCCCGGATACCAAGCTTCAATTATTGCCGGAATATTTTTACTTTCCCAGTTTATAGAAAGCGCGCTGCCATTTAACAAAACTAAGGTTACAGGTTTTCCTGTAGAATGAATTTTTTTGATAAGATTTATTTGCGTTTCAGGCAAATCTAACGCAATTCTGTCTCCCCCTTTAAATCCTTTTATATCAACTTTCATTTCTTCCCCTTCTAATCGCGGCGATAAACCCATTACCATTATAACGGCATCAGATTTTTTTGCCGCTTCAAGAGCTCTTTGTTCAAGATTTTCATCCGGAACAGACCAGATAAACTGCATAAACGAATAACGGAGTTTTTTGTAGAATTCAATTTTTATTTTATAGGTCTTCCCTGCGGTCAGGTCTAACGATTTATAAGTCTTTACCGGGTCGAATTCTCCATCGAACTGTACTAACAGCGTATCTTCGAAATAAATTTTAAAACCATTGAAACCGTATCCGCCTAAAATATATTTGCCGCTCTTATCAGGCGCTATTACGCCCGACCACCTGACGCCAAAATTATCCGGATTAAATTTTTTAGATGGAGCTCCGTCCCACCAGGCAAAATCAACTATGCTGTCACCCCGAGTAAAAGTTGGCTTGCCTTTAAATTCTCTATTATCAAAATACTCGCCAAGCAATCCGCTTTCTGTTTTACTCGCCGAAGTGAAAAGAAAAGATTTTCCGACAACTTCAAACGAAGGCATATTTTCCGCCAGATCGCAGCCGCGTTCATATATTACTTTTGCGTCCGGGAGTTTATCTTTTATACCTTGTAAAGGAGTTACAGGGTACGATGGAAAGCCATTATAGTTGCCGCGCAGCGTTTCAAAGTCGTTTGCATTAGGACCAATAACTGCAATGGTTTTAATATCTTTTTTAAGCGGAAGTAAATTATTTTCATTTTTCAGAAGCACAATAGATTTTCTTGTAGTTTCAAGCGCGATTTCTCTGTCTAACTTTGTATCTACTTCCTGTAATTTTGAGAACGGTACAATTTCCGGCGGATCAAACATTCCAAGTCGGAATCTTGCCTCCATGACTCTTTTAATTGAAACGTCAAGTTCGCTTTCCTTTATCAATCCCTGTTTCACTGAGTTTACCAATGAAGGATAAGCATTGCCGCATTCAAGATCAGTTCCCGCTTTAACGGCAATAGCAGAAGCTTCTTCAGGTGTATTTACAATTTTATGGAAGTTATACATATCCGGCACAGCCCAACAATCAGAAACAATCAGCCCTTTGAAATTCCATTCATCGCGTAAAATTTGTTTTAACAAAGGATTGCTTCCGCAGCACGCGTCTCCGCGAAATCTGTTGTATGCGCACATGACTGAAAATGCATGCCCCTCAACTACGCATTTTTTAAAATGCGGCAGATAAGTTTCTCTTAGATCATAATCGCTTATCATTGCATTAAATACGTGCCTCTCTGGTTCAGGTCCGCTGTGCACTGCAAAATGTTTTGGGGTTGCAATTGTTTTCAGGTATTTAGCGTCAGTCCCCTGCAAGCCTTTTACAAACTGAACTCCTATAGTTCCTGTTAAAAATGGATCTTCTCCGTACGTCTCCATTCCTCTGCCCCAGCGAGGGTCGCGAAAAATATTAATATTCGGAGACCATAAAGTAAGTCCCTGATAGCTCCCTCTTTTATTTCTACTTACTGCGCTGTTATATTTTGCGCGCGCTTCATCAGAGATCACTGTAGCGACTCTGTAGATTAGCTCCGGATCCCATGTAGCGGCCAATCCAATTGATTGCGGGAACACAGTCGCAATACCGTTTCTTGCGACTCCATGTAAAGCTTCATTCCACCAATTATATTCCGGTATTCCAAGACGCTCAATCGCGGGCGAATTATAAACCATCTGCGAAACCTTTTCTTCAAGCGTCATTCTTGATACAAGATCGCTTACCCTTGCTTCAATAGAGAAGTTCGGATTTTTGAAAGGGGCATCGTTCTGAGCATAGCTTAAAACCGGTAAGCATAACAACAAAATAAATAGTATTGATGTTTTCATAATTCTCCTAAAGGTTTAATCCTAAAGCGCTTTATAGTTGTTAAATTTTTGTTTAAGCAAAGCTGGGTTGTCATTATAAAGTTTGACTATCAGTTCGCCAAATAATGAATTTGCCCAGGCAAACCAATTACGCGTATAATCGTCAGCCTCATCTTTTTCGAAAGATTCGTGCATAAAACCTGTACCGGCATGACTTACTGTAAGATAATTTAAGCATTGAATGATTTCTTCATCATCAGCGCTTGTCATCGCCCTCATAATGATGCTTATTGTCCATATCTTATTTATTAATGTGTGCGGACTGCCAATTCCTTCTGCTACTTTTCCCTTAAAGAAGTAAGGGTTAAATTTGCTTAACACAAATTTTCTTGTGTTTTGATATACCGTATCTTCTAAAGAGCAGCAGTCAAGGTAAGGCAGCGAAAGCAGGCTTGGAATGTTTGCGTCATCCATAAATAATTTATTTCCGAAACCGTCTAGTTCATAAGCAAAGATATTCCCAAAATGAAGATGGCCTGTTACTGCATATTCTTTTAATGCTTTTTCTATCTCACTGGCCATTGCTAAGCATTCCGATGCAAACTCATTATCATTAAAAATTGCGGTAAAAATCTGAGCAATCATTTTTAAAGTTACTACGGCAAAATAATTTGACGGAACGAGAAAAGGGAAAATCGTTGCATCGTCAGAAGGTCTGAAAATAGAGACTATGAGCCCTACCGGATTAACTGGATTCCCATATCCGTTACCTGGCACAGTATCAGTGCTCCATGCAGTTACTCTGCCAAATTTGTACATCCCCCTGTCTGTTTTTCGCTGCTGTTCTTTAAATGTTTTAACAATAAGCTTTGCAGCTAATTGCCAATCAGAAGAGAAGCAGGAAGAATCCTCAGTAGTTTTCCAATAAGCATATGCAAGCCTTACTGGATAACAAAGCGAATCAATTTCCCATTTCCTTTCATGAAGTCCATTTTTCATTTCTGTAAGATCGTTTGACCATTCGCCTCTTACTTGATCATTACTAAAAGCATTTGCGTAAGGGTCAAGCAAAATGCATTTAGTTTGCCGGTTAATTACGCCGCGAACCATTTCTTTCAGCTTTTTGTCTTCAGGCGCTAAACTTAAATAAGGCCATACCTGGGCGCTTGAATCTCTAAGCCACATCGCACTGATATCGCCGGTTATAACAAACGTATCAGGCTCGCCATTTTCAATTGAAAAATTGATTGCTGTGTCTAGTGAATTTGGAAAGCAATTTTCAAAAAGTCCGGCTAATTTTTTGTCTTCAATAAATTCGCTAACTTCAGCTATTTTTTTTTCTACTGAATCGCTTGTAAATTTTCGGTTTTCCAGCGTTGGACGTTTATTCATATAACAATCGCGTATTTCGTTTTCTTAAATAAAAATGATTTATACAGTCAAGACGTTAGAACACAATTTTGCTATTTCTGAATTTTTGAAATCCAGGTCAGGCCGTCAGTCCTGATGTTTATTTTTTTTGTTAAGTCTTCAGATTTAAGCGACGCTTCAAACATATCTGTTGTACATTCAATAACAGGAGGCATAATAAAGCCAGGAATATTTTTCAATTCAATTCCTAATTCATTTACGCTAGTTGTAAATACGCCATGCTTTTCGAAATAACTGCTTTCTTTATAATAGATATTTCTTAAAAACCATTTTGCGGCTTCATCCTTGTTTTCAATAAAAGACGTTTTAGCGCTGCCGACAGCTTCCTTTGAAAACTGCACATAACCCCACATTTCAGGGTAATGCATATTTACAACTCCCTGCGGCGACCAAACCCAGTTATCTTCCGGAAATGGCTTTCCGGTAGCCGGATCTATTTGTTTCTGATATTTGCCCTCAATTACTTCGGTCTTCCATTCAACGCGCGAAAAATTTATTCGCCATTGATCGTTGTCGTTTGGCGGCGCGGCTGTTTCTGCAATTTCTTTAAAAGCCTTCCAAGGGAAAGCAATCTCTACAGTCCAGTTTTTATCAACGTCGCCAGGTTTATTTATTGTGCCGTTAACCGAAACCCCTGTTTTTAATCCCTTAAAATCCCACGCGTCTATAGCCGCATTTTTTGTATCTCTGTATGGTTGAACAAGAAGCAAATCCCAAACTGTATTCAGGGCGTTCATTTCAAATTCGCTATAACGGTGAGTGTCTCCATCCGGGTCGATAAAAACTTCAAAATCATTATCATAAAAAATTACGTCATCCCGGTTTTTCACATTACTCCAAATATCCGGCTCCTGAATTTCTGCCGCTATATAAAGATAATTTTCATCCCAAAGCATCTTGCAACGAGTCCGGAATCTGGGAGTTGGTTTTACCGCCCCTTCAATATCTACATAGTCGTCTGTCCATTCAGCTTTTAACCAAGCCGATTCCTCCATTTTCCCATCTACATTTATGGAATCACTAGTTTTGTAACAGACATATTTCTTTGGTGAAAATTCGATAGTTGGAATTGGGACAGCCTGCGCAAAACAAGCTGTTGCAAGCATAAAAACCAGAGCTGATAATTTTAACATAATAATCTTTTACCCGGATTTAATGTAAAATGTAATACGCGGATTTTATAAAATGTTCCGCGAAATTAATTTCTTTATCTAGCCTAAAGAACCTGTAAATACTATGAGCAAAAAGAAAGAATTATTGTTTTGAAGCTTCAATTAATTCTTTTACAGTCGAAACCGCTAAACCTACAACAGTGTCTGCCGCGCCATAATAGACAAGAACTTTACTATCCGTCAGCGCAAAACCTTCGTCGTCATAATCCTCCACTACCATTCCGCTTGGGAACACCACATTTTGAACCTGCCCTGTTAGTTCATACATCTCTCTTGGTTCAAGAATGTTATACCTCCCTCTTGCAAGCACAATGGAAGGATCGTTCAAATCAAGCAAAGAAACTCCCGCCTGATAAATATTAGAACTGGCAAAATGAGTAGCTACGCCATGGTAAATGTGCAGCCATCCTTCGCGTGTTTTTATCGGCGTAGGTCCTGAGCCTATGTTTTCATCCCAGTAATGAAATCTTCCGCTCATTACGCTTTTGACTGTTTTCCATTTTAGCAGATCTTCGGATTCCGATAAACAGATTGTATTGCCCGATGATGGTCCGCCTTCAAGCTGAACTTTATTTGGTCTATCTAACCGTAAATATTTGCCGTTAATTTTTTCAGGAAATAGGACTCCATTTCGAACGTCTCCCTCCGAAATAATTCCCAAGAATTCATATTCTTCAAATGATTCCGTTTTAGCTAGACCAAGCTTACATCCGTCATCCATATCCATTGCAAACAGGACGTAGTATTTATTTTCAAGTTTTGTAATTCTTGCGTCGTAAATGTGATAAATTTTTTCTTTTATCTTTTCTAATCCGTTAAAAACTACAATCTTATCCGCTACTTTAAAATCAACTCCATTAGCGCTTTCAGCCTGCATAATAAACGTTTCTCGCCCTCTGTTTTGAACGCGGAGAAGAAGAATGTACTTTCCGTTATATTTTATTGCGCCCGGATTAAATACGGATGAAACGTCCACTGCATTAGGATAAATATTAGGAACATCTTTCCTTGAAATTATTGGATTTTTTACGCTTCTCGTTAACATCAGCAGCTCCATTATTTCTTTTCAATTACACGACTTAATTAGGGAGAAATTAAAATTAATAAAACTTAATTTCCCATCACAACTTTTACATTACAGATTTCATTCTTAGAAATAGGCAGAACATTTCCCCTGATTAATTCGCCATCAACATAAATAAATCTTAACCCATGTTCAACAGCTTCAGGGTTTTCAACCTCAATGATATATTTTGTTCCTCTAAAAACTCTTTCTACTCTAAATGTTTTCCATTCAGATGGAATTACCGGATCTACCAACAAACCTGCGTATGTTGGTCTTACGCCTAAAATATAATCAAACGAAATTCTGTACATCCAGGACGCAGTTCCAGTTTGCCATGAATGGCTTGCTTTACCGGGAATGCTATGTTCATCGCTTGTAATGTATTGCGAATACACATAAGGTTCAGCCTGAAAAATATCTGAATCAATTCTATTTGGCAGTAATTTCTTAAAATATTCAAAAGCCTGATTGCCTCTGCCCATCATACATTCGGCCTGAATAAGCCAGGTAGCCGGGTGATTAAATACGGCGGCATTTTCTTTTTTCCCAGCGACGCATCTTGTTATTAAACCTATGTTCAAATCGATTTCCCGGTAAGCTGGAGCGCATATCTTGGGCCCAATTTCTGAATCAAGATATTTTTTCGCGCTGTCAAGCGAAGATAGCAATCGGCGCTTATCTGGCAAATCTGCAATTGCCGGCCAGCTTTGTGTATTTATAAATATCTTTCCGTACTTATTTTCCTTTGAACCTACTTTTTTACCTTTAGCTCCGAATGCTCTTACATACCATTCGCCATCCCAGCAGAATTCATCAATACTTTTTCTTATTGTATCTCTTAATTCAACTATATCATTTCTTATAATTTTCATGTGATCAAGAAGTTCAATCAATTTATTAAGCATTGCAACGTAGAACATTGCGCCCCATACGCTTTCTCCGCCGTCTTCGCCGCCAATAAAATCCAGAGTATCGTTCCAATCGCCTCTGCCGAATACAGGCAGGTTGTGCTTTGTAAGATTATTTTTTACAAAAGTAACAACTGCAAATAGATGGTCAAGGATAGTTCCTTCGCCCTTATCTGCAAAAGGGGCTTTCTCTTCAAGAATTGAGAAATCGTCCGTTTCTTTAATGTATTCCGTTACGGCTAAAATAAACCAAAGCGGATCGTCGCAATGTTTTGTTAATTCGCCTTCGCCTTCGTTATAAAAATGATGATAGACTTTTCCATCAGTAAACATTTGACGGGCTATGAACAAAATTCTTTCATAAGCTTTTTGCGGTTCAGAAATTGTAACCGCAATAACATCCTGCGAAGTGTCGCGGAAACCAAAGCCGCGGCTGATTCCCCAATAATAAAAGCTAGCGACTCGCCCAACGTCAAAAGCTACTTTGGCCTGGTATTGTATCCAGTAATTCATAAACGTATTAACTTTATCGTCCGGCGTAACAGCAAAAGCGTTTTTAAAGAAAGAATCCCATTTAGCTTTAACATTTAGCAGTGCAGAGTCTACAACGTCAACATCATTAAATAGTCCCGGTACGCTCTCTTTTTTTTCTTCAAATTCAGTTTTGGGAATTACTCCAAGCGAGAAAATTACATCTTTAGTTTCGCCTGGCTGAAGTTCGATGTCAATCTGAAGAACGCCGACAGTATTTCCAAAATCGGTATCCTTACAGGATAAATTTCCAGTTTCAATCGCTTCAGGATTATTCTCATTTCGGTACAATCCGATAAATCTTTCGCGAAGCGTTTCGTATTTTACAACAGGATGATTGACTGTAAAGTAGACCCATTGATCCCATTCCTGATTTTCCTGCTGTTGTGTTCCGTTAGATTGAGTTACCCAATAAGTTTTTGTAGCAAAAATAGAATTTATGTTTTTATCAAAATGAACTCTGTTGAAATGCTGATCATCGCACTGATTAATTATGTCAATCAGCCCATGCCCCAGCGCAAATTCAACATAACCGTATACAGAAAGATGGCGAACTTTATTAGAATTGTTTTTAATTAGCGACTTCCAGATTTCTCTGTTATCGTCCGATGGAACGAAATAGAGAACTGATGATTTTATTTCTTCAATTTCAGATTCGATACGGGTATAACCAAATCCGTGTATAGTTTTATATGCATCGCAGTTTTTACCTACAGGCTGCCAGGATAGACTCCATAATTCGCCGCTATCATTATCTTTAATATAAAGATATTTTCCCGGACGATCAGGAGGAACGTCATTAATGCGATATCTTGTAATTCTGCCGTGAAGGGGATTTTTGAAATAACTCATTCCGCCGGCATTGTTAGATATCGTTGAAAAATAATCCCCATTGTATATATAATTTATCCAAGGCGTCGGCGTTTTTGCGTTGGATATTATATATTCTTTTCCATCTTTAGAAAAGTAACCATAATTCATTAAAACCCTCCAAACTAAAGATATTTACTTAGCCTGCTTCCTAAAAAAGCGCAACTCTCGTACTGGAAAACTATCAAAGTCCATATTTAGTAACAAAAAGGAGTTAAAACTAGCGCTAAGAAAGGAAACCATGTTTATTTTAAATACTGTTGTATTTATTTTATTCTAAAATATTCTGGATATTAAATTATAACATCTCCGATTAAAATGCAAATGAATATTACGTTTAAAGCGTAATAATGAAATATATTTAAATTAGATGGCTTATTCTGAGAAAACGCCACTCGCAATAAAATTTGTAAAAAAATTAACTTGGCGGTGATTGTGCGTGATTAGTTGGGGATATTTCGTGAATAGCGGTGAAAATAGTTAGATTTGAGCTCTAATGGACAAAAAAAAATCCCGATGAACAAATATCGGGATTTTATCTTAATAAGCTTTATTTATTTAACAGCGGAAGCCTAAAGTAATCTTCCAGAACTAACGCCGCCGCCCCTAAGGCTACTGAATAATGATAGCGCTTATCTGTTGTTATAGAAAGCGCGTTGGCGGTGATTGAAAGCACCCTCATTTCAATTGCCTTCCTTACCGAATCAGTTAAAATATCTTCAATTTCGGAAACCATTCCGGTAATAATAACTGAATCCGGATTTAATAAGGCGACTGCAGGAGCAATTGTTTGACCAACAATATTACCAATCATTGAAAATACGCGCGTAGCAATTACATCCCCCTGCTTTGCAGCTTCTAGCAAGAACTCCATATTGATAGAGTCGAGGGATGAAATATAATTTTTAAAAATATCGCTTTCAACGAATCTGCTGCGAATTGTCGATAGAAATTCTTTTAAAGTCGGCATATGCGTGTATAATTCCCCTGCGCAGAAAGAAGCTCCATGGTATAATTCCCCATCAACAACAATACCTATTCCGAGCCCGCTAACATTTTTATCCATTTCTACTAATATGGTCAGACTATTCCTTTTTGTTTTGTCTTTATCATTCCATTTCAATCCAACTGCGGCGGCATTTGCATTATTTTCAATTAATACAGGAAAAGGCAGACTGCTTAATCTTTCTAGTAAAGGGAAGTTCATTTCAGGCAAAACGCTGGACATAATAACAATTCCGCTCAAATAGTCTACAATTCCGGCAAAAGCGACGCCAAGCCCCAACACTTTATCCGTATAGATATTGTTTTCTGTAATTACTTCATATACAACTTTTTTAATAGATTCGCTAAGCTCGTCTAATGTGCGTCCAATTTCAAGCTGGATGATTTTTTTTGCTATAATTTTTCCGCTAAAATCTAAAATCACGGTAGTCATTTCGCCGACTTCAATATCTAACCCTATAACATAAGCGGCGTCTTTATTTAGCATCCATGTATAAGGTTTTTTGCCCCCTTTATTGGTCGAAATACCTTTCCCATGAAAGGAGACTAAAGATCTGGCTGACAATTGTTTGAGAATATTAAAAATTGTAGAAGGCCGCATACCAGTTATTTTAACTAAATCGGAGCTTGAAATAATTTCATTTTCCAGAATGAGCTTTAATACGACCTGTTCGTTAATGTCTTTAACAACGCTTGCATGAAAGGATAACAGAGTTTTTTCGTTCATATTGATATTATTATCTACATTATATATACAGTTGCTATTTTTTTTAATTTCATATTTAATGAAATATATCAAAATTAGCTAATTATTTAATAGTTATCTCGTCAACAAACAACCAGGCTTTATATCCCGCTCCCTGATGCCATGGAGGGCATACGCCTACATTTTTTGCAAATACCTTTACATATCTGGCTTCAACGCCCTCAATGTTTGCGCTGAAATCTTTAATTCCAGGTTCTATTTTACTTTGGTTCAAATCATTTTGAATGCCGTATACTTTACTAAAATTACTTCCGTCCGAAGAAACGGAATACTCAATTGAAACTGGATAGAAAATCCACGAGCCTACGTTCTGTAGAAAAGAAACGTCTATCGAATTAACTTTTTGAACTTCGCCAAGATCTACAACTGCGTCCAAATCATTGCCTTCATAACCCATCCAGGCTTCTGAGTGGTGGTTCATTGGTCCTTTAATACCGTCAATCAAGCCAAGAGCTCCGCCTCCCGGGTAGTTTTCGTGATATTTTGTATTTAACCTGACGCTTTTACTTTTCTGTATTTTGTTAAAAGTTGCAGTTACTATTTTGCTATATTTACCGTCTTTATAGCTTATAATTCTAAGCGTCGCAGATTTTTTAAATGTTAGCGGTCCGGCATATTTGTTTGAAGCAGAACTTGGTTTTGAACCATCCGTAGTATAAAATATTTCCTCCGAGTTGTTTGAAGGAGCGGCGGCAACGACTGTAGAATCGCGAAAAACTTTCTCGCCGGACGATAGAACTGGATTCGGAATGAAATTTAAATCAATTGAAGACTTAGGCCTTGCAGAAATTTCAACGCCCCATTTGCCTGGTTTAGCTCCCATTTCTAAAACTAAAGAACCGCCTTTAACTACGTCAGAATGACTAATATAAGTATACGGGTATTTTTTACCGTTTAACTTTGCCGATTGAATGTAGATATTTTCTTCCGAAAAATTATTCGCCGTAATTGTAAACTTCGTTTTGCCGTCGCCTACTGTTGTTTTTTTGAAATGAGGAGTTCCAATTACGTACTTACCATCGCCTGGGCAGACAGGATAAAAACCCATTGCGCTAAACACATACCAAGCGGACATTTGCCCGCAATCGTCGTTCCCACAAAGCCCGTCCGGTTTTTCGGTATATAATTTTGTCATAATTTCGCGAACTCTTTCCTGAGTTTTCCAGGGAGCGCCAGCGTAATTGTAAAGATAAGCCATATGATGGCTTGGTTCATTTCCATGAGCATATTGCCCAATCATGCCAGAAATATCGGATTGAACTCTGCCGGTGGTTTGTGAATTTGTAGTAAATAATTCGTCCAATTTAGAAATAAAGTTTTTATCCCCTTTCATTAGCGAAATTAGCCCTTCAATATCCTGCGGCACAAAAAAGCTATACTGCCAGGCGTTTGCTTCCGTATAATTTCCACTAACGGAAAACGGATCAAACGGTTCGAACCACATGCCATTTTTCTTTGCCCGCATCAGAGACGTAGTAGGATCGAAAACATTCACATAGTATTTTGCGCGTTCTATAAAATAATTATAGTCGTCCTCGCGTCCAAGCGCTTTTGCCATTTTGGCAATGCACCAGTCGTCATAAGCGTACTCAAGAGTTTTAGAAACGCTTTCGCTCTCAATGTCTGAAGGGATATAACCCATATCCTTATAAAAGTCCAAACCCTGAGTATTTTGCATTGCGCTTTTTTTCATGGCCTCATAAGCCTTTGCAACGTCAAAATTTCTAATGCCCTTAAAATATGCATCCGCTATAACCGGTATCGAATGATATCCTATCATGGTTCCGGTTTCATTTGCGGCCAGCTCCCATATTGGCAGTAAACCAGATTCGTCATATTTTGCAATCAAAGTCTTTACCATATCTACCGCCCGTTTAGGGTCGATAATTGTAAAAAGAGGATGTTCCGCGCGGAAAGTATCCCATAGCGAAAAGACGGTATAAATATCGCCTCCTTTTACCGAATGGATTTTCTTATCCATTCCTATATAATCTCCGTTGATATCGGAAAAAGTATTTGGGCTAAGGCAAGCGTGATATAATGCCGTATAAAAAATGGTTTTACTGTTTGCATCCGGGCTTTCAACTGTAATTTTAGAAAGTTCCTTTTCCCAAGCGTCTTCAGCCTGCTTTTTTACTTTATTAAAATTCCAATCCGGTATTTCGCTTTTAAGATTTTGTTTAGCGTCTTCTATACTTACAAACGAGATGCCGACTTTAACTAAAATGGGTTCATTGGCAGTAGTTTCGTAATTTACATACGCTTTTAATTTCTTTCCGGAAATAGTTTTCACCGCATTTAAATTTTTCCCGTCGCTAACTATCCCGTAAGATTTAAATGGCTTGGAAAACTCAGCTACAAAATAAACGCAATGGTTGTTTGCCCAGCCTAATGATCTTTTATATCCCCATATTGTAGTGTTATTGACCGCCTCTATTTTAGAATCTATTACTTTAGTTTGAATTCCATGCTCTAAATCGATAATGATATGAGAATTTTCCGATTTAGGGAAAGTATATTTATGAAATCCTGCGCGTTTTGTAGCAGTCAATTCCGCTTTTATGTTATAATCGTCAAGCAAGACAGAATAATATCCAGCCTTAGCTACTTCGTTCTGATGACTGAATTTTGACCGGTAACCGGATCCCGGGCGATCTTTTGCGCCGGGTTCAGTTTTCAATTCGCCAGTCGTAGGCATTAAAAGAATATCGCCATAATCAGCGCAGCCTGTTCCGCTTAAGTGAGTATGGCTAAACCCCATTATTGAACTATCTGAATAATGATAACCGGAACACCAATCCCAGCCGTCTACATCAGTATCAGGACTTAACTGCGCCATCCCAAAAGGCAGAGAAGCTCCTGGATATGTATGCCCGTGTCCGTCGGTTCCAATAATTGGTTTTACATACTTAGTTAATTTTTCCTGTGCTGAAACTGTAACGGCAAAAACTATTATAAACGTAATCAGCGTCAGACATTTATTAAAATATTTTTTCATGAGGTTCCCTTTGATTATTGAAAAATCCATTCTCCATTTGGTAACGACCAGTCATTTCCAAAATATCCGGCATACTTTACTCCTTTTTCGTCCGATTGCAGTATGTCCGAATTATAAACGACAACATCCGGAAAACTTACATAAGGATGAGAGTATTGAGCCAGATCAGCCAATTTCATTCCTTCAATCCCAGTTCCTGCCACTACGGCAACGCTGGCAATTTTACTATCTGTTCTGGGGCGAATCATCAGGCAGGCTAAATCTTTTCCTTTATACTCTTTATCGCCAATTTTAACTTTTTTATCGTCAATCTGAACCGGGGAATCTTTTAGCAGCGAGTTCCATGCAGAATTTGTTTTTGAATTGCCAAAAAGAACAACGCTTCTATCTTTATATTTTATGGGATCAAATTGCTTATCAGTTATTACTTCAACGCTGCCATTGCCCTGATACCAAATTTTTTCAGCATCATATCTTGCTTTTTCTAAAGACCATTTATTCTCTTCTTTGCCGCCATTGGTTCCATATACAAATACGACCTGGTAGTTAAGAGCCTCTCTAAAATTACCGCATCGTCCCGGATATTTATTCTCTTCGCTTTGTTTGCCGCTTAATCCCCATTTCCCTTTCTCTCTATAAAGATATATTTTTTTATCAGCAGGAATAATTACGTCAGGAATTAATTGGTTATCCAGATTAATTGATACAGATTTGTTTATTGAAAGCATTGACGCATCAATAGACATTCTCTCAACATTACTTGTCGTACCAATAAATTTTCTATTGCCTGTTTCAACTTTAATTGTAACCTTGCTCATTTTCTGCTGTTCAATCTGGTTAAGTATTTCTATCCAATAATTGCTGGAAGAAATTGCAAGATTTGCAGTAACAAAGTCAATCATTTTAATTTTGTCTTTATCAGGAACTGAATGATGAGCAAAGAAATCGAACATTGGAGCCCAGTCAACGCAGTCAGCTCCGGGTTCGTCCGAATTATCCCACCAATGCCCGGCGCCAGGCTGTTCATAATAAATAAAATCTTTGTGGAATTTAGATAAATTTTCGACCATTGATCTGGATTGCTGCGGAGGGACATTATCGTCAGCGTCGCCTTGAATTATATAGACGCCGTCTTGCTTAAGATTTGTGCTGAACGCATAAGTATCGCTTTGCTTTGTTGAACGCAGCAGCATTTTTTTTGTTTCCGAGGAATCTGTCGTCGGTTTAATTCTGTAAGACCAGATGCTAATCCAGCCTGCGCTTGGCCCAACAGCCGCAAACTTATCTGCATAGTTAATTCCCAGCTGCCATGTTCCGTGTCCTCCCATTGAATGCCCTGTAAGATAAACGCGGCTGGTATCAATGTTAAATTTACTCTTGGCAATATTAAAAACTTCCAGCGCGTCAAGCCTTCCCCAGTTTTCCCAGTTATAACCATAAGGCCTGCGGTTAGTCGGGCATACTACATATCCCCAGTTTTTATAATTATATGCCTGCGCCTGGTTTATAGCTTCTACGCCTGCGCCATGTAAACTAAAGAACAAAGCAGGTTTGCAGTTTAAATTTTCTGGCGGAGTAACAGCATAGTATTGTACGCTTCCATCAAGATCGCTTATGAATGTTTCTTTATGTTTTTCGTTTGATTTCACTACATTTAATTCAATAACGGACGACGCCAAAACTTCTTCTTTTGAATTATCTTTTTTTACCAGTTCGATATTGAATTTAATCTTACCGGCGCTTTCCTGAACAGGAAGTTTAATATAAAACATTGCTTTATAAATAGAAAGAGAAATTATCTGTTTGACCGGGCAATATTCGGGAGTTGTTCCTTCGCTCCATGTTTTTATGAATAAATTATTATACGCGTTTTCAGTAGCGTTTATAATTGGAAGGGCTCCGTAAGTATCCGTTTTTTCATTAACAATAATATCCGGAATAGTAAGGTCTTTATCAATAAAAATTAATCCGTTAGCGCCTCTATGAATTTTCACTTTAAGAACTCCGTCTCTGTTACAGCCAAACAGAAGTTCATTATTCCCTTTATGTACTTTCACGGGAATAAGCGAATAATCAAATCGCGGACCCCACGGATCAAAGTTGTCCTGCGTTCTGTATGGATTACCGGAATGAGCTAATCCATTTACATAAACAACGCTATGCCCCATTCCCTCCAAAAGAATTACATCGTCTTTATCCGATTTATATTGCAGATCGACATAAGCGTTTGTTAAAGTATCGCTTATAAACCAGCCGTTTTCATTAGCGGTTATTTTCTTCCAAACGCCGGTTGATTTATCGTTGAATTCCAACTTATCATTTTCTGAAGGAGTTTTCCATAGGCCAGTTTCTACCAATGCTGTTATTACGTCAGGAGCAATAACCTTATTTGCATCCTGCTGCGATACTTTAATTATCAGCCCGTCTTTTATGACGACAGTATCGGCTGTTTGACAAAATCTATTTGCTGAAAAAATTAAAACGAATAGAATAGCGATAACAAATCTATTCATAAAATTCTCCTTAAAGCTTAACAATTTTTTATTAATAGTTATTTAATACCTGCGTCTTCATTAGCTTCCTGCTTAACAGTTCCATCATCGTCATGATCGCGAACCATCGTTTTTAATCTGTAAAGCATATCTTTAAAATCTCTTATTCCTCCAATTGCAAACCAAATTATCACAATAATAGAAACAGAAAGGTTAATCATCACAAATGCTTTCCAGAACGCCATCCAGGAAGAATTAGGCACATCGCCCGAAAGATTAAAAATAGTGCCTATTATAAATACGGCTATCCAAATGAAAGTCCAGCTATAAGCGGCAATATAAATAAACTTATCTCCGCGCGTAAATTCCTTCCCCATGCCAAGCATTTTAAAACCCTTAACCGGAACTGCGTCAATAATTATAGCGTCTTCTTTACTTGCATACTGACCGCGGTGGAGCATTTTGTCCATATTGAAATTTTGTTTTTTACCTAATAATGATACTAATATATAGACTATTGAAGAAACTCCCATCGAAATTCCCCAATAGTACTGACCATTAATTGGAAGACTTGGATAAACCTGCTGAAGAATTATTCCAGCGACCGATACGACTGATCCTACAATTAAAGCGCTCCACGCGCCCCAGGTCGTTCCTCTTTTCCAATATAATCCGCCTATAATTACTGCGCCGGATCCTCCAACAAATATTGCGGCTGTAATTGCAAAATATAGAAAAATATAATCAGTCATCGGGAATAAAAGGCTAAATGTAAAAATAAAAATGCAAACGCCTAAAATTGATAAACGGAGCACTTTCAAATGCTGCCCGGGTTCAAATGGTTTTTTCCTGAACGGCATAATAATATCCTGAATAAAAATGCTCCCCCATGAATGCATGTAGGAATTATGCGTGCCGATTGTAGCCATTAACATTACAGCCATAAACGCGCCCATTACGCCGACTGGCAGCATCTTGGAAAGCACAAGCGGTATCCTTAACTGACTTTGAATTGCCTTATTGCCTACGCCCGTCAAGGTTTGGTTGACTCCGGCTGCAAGATTTGCAAAATCTGAATGGTGTAAAATAGTATAGGCTATAACGGGAATTAAAACAAGGAAAAGCCATCTTGGAATATCGCGAAGATTTCCGAGCACTTCCCCCATCTTTGCTTCGTGAGCGCTTTTAGCGGATGAGTTAAACCCTTGGGAACCCTGCCAGGACAATTTAACATAAATTACGCCTACAACGCTGATTAAGAAATACCATAAGTTAAAATCGGGAACAGCGCTCGTCTTGTATGGATTAATCAACGACGCATTAGCAGGCGCGGCGTTTACAGCCTGAAAAACCTGATCCCAATTAACATAAAACAAACAGTAAATAATAATAACAAGAAATGTTATATTCGAGAATATTCCCTGTATAAACTCTGTGATTATAACTGCAATTTGTCCGCCTGAAAAAACGAAATAAAGCGAGACGAGTAAAAATCCAGCCATCACGATTGGGAATGTTGAAATGTTTATGCCAAACAGCGGAAAGTAAAGCGGAAATCCGCAAAAATAAATAATAAACCTCGCGCTTACAGCCGGGAAAATTCCAAAATTAAGCAGACCGGAAACAAATGCCAGTATGCCTGCAAAAATTCTGAAATTTTTACTGTAACGAATCTCTAAAAACTGAGCGATTGTTAACGCCCTTGTCTGCCTGAATCTATATATCACCCACCCGGATACTGTCATAACAAGAAGGACTACAGCCATGGTAAATTCCCACCATCTGAGCGCAAAACCAGCGACATAATTCATTTCCCACTGGCCTACTATTGTAATGGCTCCAATAGCCGCCATCCCTTGAGAGACCGTAATCATATATCTTCCGGCAGTTCTACCGGCAGAAAGGAAATCCACTACGCTCTTTACATATTTCTTGCTTAAATGTACCCCATAAAAGAGCACTCCTACACAAAATACTACAATTAACCAATCAATAAGCGTTAAGTTCATAAGCGTCCTTTTGAATTTTATGTCGAAATTAATTATTTGCTGTAGAAGGTTTTACATGTAAAGTCATTTCCGAAATAAACCTCTTAAACAGTATTTTTTATTATTGTCCAGGTCCTTTTTTTATGCTTTCCTTTTTTCTTTCAAATGATACATTTTTCAGTAAGTTTTTATTTTATAAAAATAAACGCGAGCTCTTGGCAAAAAATAGTAAATATATTATCATAATCAAAATCAATTTTGCTTTGATTTTTTAAATTTTAGCAACAATTGCGCTTTTTTATTTTTTTTCCGTATATTCAGATGCGTTAGAATATTTTTTAATAAAATTATTACGGTTCTTTTTAAGCTAAATATTAATTTAATTGAATTGAATTTAATTTGATAAGGATTCTTATGCCACTTAAAACATTTCTCCTCTCTTTTTTAATTTCTATTGGCTTTAGTTTCTCTGGTTTACTTGCTTTCGAAAACGGCTTTAACGACAAAGGAAAAAATCTGATACCTTTTCCAGAAAAAGTCGAATGGCTGCAGGGCAACGTTTTACTATCAGATAAAACATCAATTATTAGTCAAAGCGATAAGCTTAAAAGCTATTTTATAGCACAAATTAAGTCCTTTACCGGATTAGAGCTTAAATCTAACTTAACTGGCAGCTCGCATTTGCAAATAATTTTTAAAATTAATGATCAGTCTGCAGGATCGAATAAAGAAGCTTATCAATTATCAGTATCCAGGAATAAAATTGAAATTACCGCGTCAGACGAAGAAGGTTTGTTTAGAGGAATGCAGACTTTATTTCAGCTAATTCCTGCCTCTGTAAAAGCAGACAAAAACGGATCAATTGAAATTCCTTGTTGTCTGATTTCTGACAAACCTCAATTTAGCTGGCGGGGATTGCACTTAGATTGCTGCCGTCATTTTATGAGCAAAGACTTTATCAAACGTTATATTGATATATTGGCTTACTATAAACTCAACACATTTCACTGGAGACTTGTAGAAGATCAGGGATGGCGCATCGAAATAAAAAGATATCCAAAACTGACACAGGTTGGCGCATGGCGTAAAGAAGCCGACGGTTCCCTATATGGCGGATTTTATACTCAGGAAGATATTAAAGAAGTAGTAGCTTATGCGCAAGAAAGATATATAAACATAGTTCCGGAAATTGAGATGCCGGGGCATACGCTTGCTTCGCTTGCAGCTTACCCTGAATATTCATGCACAGGCGGCCCATTTGAAGTAACGATTATGTGGGGAGTAATGAAGGATATTTATTGCGCAGGAAACGATTCAACCTTCTATTTTTTGCAGGACGTTTTAGATGAAGTTACTGCATTGTTCCCAGGCAAATACATACATATTGGGGGCGACGAAGCGCCTAAAGACAGATGGAAAGAATGCCCCAAATGCCAGGCTAGAATTAAAGCAGAAGGATTAAAAGACGAACACGCATTACAAGGCTATTTTACTAAACGAATTGCTGGTTATCTTGCTTCAAAAGGCAAAACAGTAATTGGCTGGGATGAAGTTTTACAGGGAGGGCTGGCGCCGGGAATGGTAGTTCAGTCATGGCGAAGTTTTCAGGGAACAATTGACGCAGTTAAACTTGGGCATTATACTATTTGTTCTCCGGCTTCGCATACTTATCTTAATGAAGATCCGGAAGACCTTGATTTGCGCATTGCGTATTCTTTTAAACCTGCTCCTGATGATTTAACGGCCAAGGAAAAGAAATTTGTGCTTGGCGGCGAAGCCAATTTATGGACGGAACGGGCTCCGCAGGAAACTGTCGACAGTAAACTTTTCCCAAGAATATTAGCTCTTGCCGAGGTATTTTGGAATAATCCACAGAATAAGAATTACGACGAGTTTTATTCACGCGTCCAAACAGCTTATAAAGATTTAGATGCGCGCGGAATTAAATATGGCCGTGAAACAAAAGTGATCACAACATCTTCTGCTTATGACAATGCAAAAAAAGAATTTTTACTTACAATTTCAAAAGGTCAGGCAGGGATTGACGTCCGCTATACAATAGACGGAAGCGACGCCGATACAACTTCGATATTATATTCAGAGCCAATTAAAATAAACAAAACGACTATCGTAAAAATAGCCGCGTTTAGAGAAAACCATTTTATTGGCAAACGGACTACTTTATCGTTTGATTTTCATAAAGCTCTTAATTCCAAAATTACTTTAGTTAATAAATATGATGAAAGATACAGAGCCGGAGGCGAAAACGGTTTGATAGACGGGGTACGAGGAACGGATAACTTCCATGACGGCTCATGGCAGGGTTTTGAAGGAGTTGATTTTGAATGCGTAATAGATTTAGGCGAAACAAAAGAAGTTTCTGAAGTTTCTCCGCGCTTCCTATTAAACTCGAACTCCTGGGTTTTTCTGCCAAATAAAGTTGAAGCCTCGCTTTCAAATGACGGCGTTAATTTTAATGATTCCCAAACCATTATGAATGACGTCCCTCAAAAAAATTCAGAGATTATCCTTAAAGAATTCCCAGCTCTCTTTAAAAATAAATCCGCGCGATATATAAAAGTTAAAGCGGAGAGCCTTAAAGTTTGCCCTGACTGGCATCCGTATAAAGGAGAAAAATCATGGTTGTTCATTGATGAAATAGTAGTTAAATAATGCGTCTTAGTAAATATAAAACAAATCATTTATTTATTTAATAAATTTGAATTACTATGAAAAAAACATACTCTACCCTTCTAATTTTGGTATTGCTTTCCTGTTCCGTATTGAATGCGCAGGAAGAAATTCAGTTAAGCGGCAAATGGCAATTTGCTATTGATTCGCTCGATAAAGGAACGCAGGAAAAGTGGTTTTCCAAATCGTTTGACGAAACGGTAAATCTCCCCGGTTCTATGGCGGAAAACGGGAAAGGATATGATATTTCCCTTGCAACAAAATGGACTGGCAATATACTTGATTCATCGTTTTTCAAAGAACCTCAATATGAAAAATACCGCAAAGCGGACAACTTCAAAATTCCTTTTTGGCTCCAGCCAAATAAAAATTACTATGGCGCCGCCTGGTACAAACGAAAAATAACAATCCCTAAAAACTGGAAAGATAAATCGGTAGAGCTTTTCTTTGAACGCTGCCACTGGCAGTCTGCGTTGTGGATCGACGATAACTTTATAGGAACTCAGAACGCTTTAAGCGCGCCGCATATATTTGACTTAACAGGTAAATTAGTTCCAGGCGATCATACAATTACTGTATGCGTTGATAACAGGATCAAAGACATAAATCCCGGAGCTAATTCAAGCAGCCTTACGGAGCATTCGCAAACAAACTGGAATGGAATCATCGGCGAGATGTCTCTTACTGCAAGAGATAGAATTCATTTTGGCGATATCAGAATTTTTCCGGATATCATAAATAAAAAAGTCTCTGTTGAATTTCAGATAATCAATTTAACCGAAGAGAAACAAAAAGTAAATTTATCAATACAGGCAAAGTCGGAAGATAAAACAGCAGATGGCCATTTATTTAAAGAATATAATAATGAAGTTGAGTTAATACCTGGCGCTAATACAATTACAATTGATTATGAGATGGGCGATAAGGCTTTGCTTTGGGACGAATTTAATCCGAATTTATATAACCTGACTTGTAAACTCTCCGCCAAAAACATTTACGACGCTAAAGAGGAAATATTTGGCCTAAGAAAGCTTGGCACAAAAAAGACTCAATTTACTGTTAACGACAAATTAACCTTTTTGCGCGGAACGCTTGAATGCGCAGTATTTCCTAAAACCGGCTATCCTCCAGTTGACGTAAACGAATGGACAAGAATTTTTAATACCTGCAAAAGCTACGGACTGAATCATATGCGGTTTCATTCCTGGTGCCCGCCGGAAGCCGCTTTTATTGCGGCTGATAAAGCTGGAGTATATTTGTATGTGGAATGTTCTTCCTGGGCAAATCAGGGCTCGTCCCTTGGCGACGGCAAACCAATTGATCAATACATTTATGACGAAAGCGAAAGGATTGTAAAAGCGTTCGGCAACCATCCTTCATTTTGCTTTTTACTATACGGCAACGAGCCAGACGGAGTTAACCATCAAAGTTACCTTACTGGTTTTGTTTCTCACTGGAAAAAGAAAGATAACCGCAGACTGTATTCAAGCGCATCAGGCTGGCCCGCTCTTGAGGTAAACGATTTTCATAGCATGTACGAGCCGCGTATTCAGCTTTGGGGAGCCGGCTTAACCAGTATAATAAACAGTCAGCCGCCAAGCTCAAACTACGACTGGCATAATATTATTGAATGGAGAGGAAAGCCTGTCATCAGTCATGAAATTGGTCAATGGTGCGTCTATCCAAACTTTAAGGAAATAAAAAAATATGACGGAGTTTTACGCGCAAACAATTTTGAAATATTTAAACAGACTTTAGCCGATAATGGAATGGCGCAGCTTGCAGATAGCTTTTTGATCGCTTCAGGTAAATTGCAGGTCTTATGTTATAAAGCCGAAATTGAAGCGGCTCTCCGCACAAAAGGATTGGGCGGATTTCAGCTGCTTGACCTGCATGATTTCCCCGGACAAGGCACGGCGTTAATCGGCGTGTTAGATCCATTCTGGGATTCAAAGGGATATGTAACGCCAGATGAATACAAACAATTTTGTAATACAACCGTTCCGCTTGCGCGTTTGTCAAAATTTATTTTCAACTCTGCTGAAGATTTTGTTGCGACAGTGGAAGTTTCTCATTTCGGCCCTGTGGCTTTAAACGGAGTAATTCCTGAATGGAAAATTACAGACGAAGCCGGAAACATAGTTGCTAACGGTTCGCTTGCAAAAACAACTATACCAGTTGATAACGGTATTAAATTAGGCTCCATCCGTTATCCATTATCAGGACTAAAAGCTCCCGCCATGTATACGCTTGTAGTAAGCGTGGGAACATTTAACAATAAATGGGACTTCTGGGTTTATCCATATGAAAATTCCGAATCCATTTTTAGTTCCGATATTAAAATTGTACGTCAGCTAGACGATGAGACAATTAATTTTCTTAATAACGGAGGGAAGGTTCTTCTTACTCCTGTAAAAGGAAGCGTTAAAAAAGAAAAAGGGGGCGACGTTGCAGTCGGCTTCTCAAGCATCTTTTGGAATACAGCCTGGACGTTAAAACAACCGCCTCACACGCTGTGTATTTTATGCGATCCTAAAAATCCATTGTTAAAAGAATTCCCTACGCAATACCACAGTAATTACCAATGGTATGACGCAATGAGTCATTCAAATGCAATTTTCTTAAACGAGCTTGGAAGCAATATTCAGCCGGTTGTTCGGATTATTGACGACTGGTTTACAAACCGTCCATTGGGATTAATTATTGAAGCAAAGGTTGGCAAAGGGAAAATAATAATTTCCGGAATAGACTTATTGACAGATGCGGAAAAGCGTCCGGAAGCTAAGCAGCTAACTTTCAGTATTATTAAATATATGCATAGCGTTTCATTTAATCCAGCGCAGGAAATTCAAATAGAAAAAATTAAAGAATTATTTAATTAGTAAACCGGAATTACAAATATGAGCGAAACAGAAAAAAAAGAATCATTACACGCAGGCGCAGTTGAAATTGATAAAGCGTTAAAGGAATACTACCCGGAAACCGACCCGCTTGTTCTAAATAAATTAGAAGAATGGCAAAACTATAAATTTGGCCTGCTGATGCATTGGGCTCCGTCAAGCCAATGGGGAATTGTAGAATCGTGGTCGCTCTGTTCTGAAGATGAAGACTGGTGTAAAAGGAAAATTGAGGACTATACCGAATACAAAAAGCAATATGAAGGATTAAAGAAGACTTTTAATCCCGTAAATTTTAATCCGGCAAAATGGGCAGAAGCTGCAGACAAAGCAGGAATGAAATACGTAGTGTTTACTACCAAACATCATGATGGTTTTTGCATGTATGATTCTAAATTTACCAATTATAAAGTTACAGACGACGAATGTCCGTTTCATTCAAATACAAAAGCAAATATCGCAAAAGAGATATTCGATGAATTCAGGAAAAAAGGATTTATGATAGGCGCATATTTTTCAAAACCAGATTGGCATTCAGATTATTTCTGGTGGAAAAATTTTGCAACGCCAGATCGCAATGCAAATTATGATATTATAAAACATTCCGATCGCTGGCAAAAGTTTGTTGAGTTTACGCATAACCAGATAGACGAACTTATGAGCGATTACGGCAAGATTGATATACTCTGGTTCGATGGATGCTGGGTGCGCAGCTATACGGAAAACGAAATTGAAGAAGAAAGAAAAATTTCTAGCGCTAATATTCACCGCATTCAGAATCAGGATATAAACATGCCGCTGATTGCAAAAAACGCAAGAGCAAAACAACCGGGTATAATTGTAGTTGATAGGGCTGTTCCCGGCCCGCAACAGAATTATCTCACGCCTGAAAACCAGGTTCCTGATAAAACTCTCCCATATCCCTGGGAAACATGTATCCCAATGACGCCAAGCTGGTCGTATGAGCCGGGCTTGGAATATAAGCCTGCAAGAACGCTTATACATTTATTAATTGATATTGTAGCTAAAGGCGGAAACCTATTGCTTAACGCGGCGCCAACTGCTAATGGCGATTACGAAGAAGAGGCTTACGACCGTTTAAATGAAATAAGTAAATGGATGAAAGTAAACAGCCAGGCAATTTACAACTCGCGCCCTGTACTGCCTTACAGAGAAAGGAAAGTTTGTTTCACTCAGCTACAGGACAAAACGACATATGCAATTTATCTGGCTGATGAAGACGAAAAGACACTCCCAGAAAATATTACTTTAAATAAATTCCTTCTGCCCGATAATTCCACAATTGAATTACTGGGGACAGGAGAAAAACTAAATTGGCAAAAGACAGACAATGGCTGCAAAATAATTATTCCTGCGTCTGCGCGTAACAATCCTCCATGCAAGTATGCATGGACGTTAAAAATATCTGCAATTAATAAGTGATTTATCCTATGAAACATATTAAAATTAGTTCAGTCTTTTTTGCGGCAGTTACTTTTTTTTATTTAATATGCTCCGAGAGCTTCTGCCAGAATTCATCCGGGAATAATATAAGTATAAATCCGGGAGATACGCCAGAACAGATTATAACTAAAGCGGCAAACGTAACGCCTTCCCAAATACAATACGAATGGCAGAAACTTGAGTTTACGGCTTTTATTCATTTTGGCATCAATACTTTTGACGAAGTAGAGTGGGGTCAAAAAAATGTCGACATATCACAATTTAACCCAAAAGATATTGATGTAAAACAATGGGTAAAAGTTCTTAAGGATGCCGGAGTAAAGTTAGTTATACTAACAACAAAACATCATGACGGGTTTTGTCTCTGGCCTACAAAATATAAAAAGCTTAATATCTCAAACACACCGTTCCAAAACGGGAAAGGCGATATTGTAAGAGATTTATCAAGCGCATGTCGAGAAGCAGGATTAAAATTTGGGGTCTATCTTTCCCCCTGGGATATGCACGAAGATTTTTATGGTTCGCCCGAATACAATACATTCTTCCTTAATCAGCTAACGGAGCTATTAACCAATTATGGAGAAATATCTGAAGTTTGGTTTGACGGCGCAAACGGCGAAGGCCCAAACGGGAAAAAGCAAAATTATGACTGGCAGTCCTATTATAAATTAATACGCAAGCTACAACCCAAAGCAGTAATAGCTGTTATGGGGCCTGATGTTCGGTGGGTTGGAACTGAATCAGGATATGGCCGGCAAACTGAATGGAGCGTATTGCCTGGCGCAAGCGCCAATCAGGATAAGATAGCTTCTAACTCCCAACAGCAGTCAGGCGACGGAGCTTTCATTCCGCACGATCTCGTTGATGAAGATTTGGGTAGCAGAATGAAAATAGAAAAGGCTTCATCATTAGTCTGGTACCCGGCTGAGATTGACGTTTCTATCAGACCGAAATGGTTTTACAATAGCAATGACGATGATTTAGTAAAATCTCCTTATAAGCTCGTGGATATTTATTACAACTCCGTTGGGTTGAATGGAGTCTTACTTTTGAACGTTCCTCCCGATAAACGCGGTCTGATTTGCGATAATGATATAAAATCTCTTCAGGGTATGCGTTATCTTCTGGATGAAACGTTTAAAACAAATTTAGTCGCTAACTGCGCAGCCTCCGCTTCAAGCGAAAAAAAAGGGAACGAAGTCTCTAATATTCTTGACGGTAATTTGGACACATATTGGACGACGGACGGAGCAATAAATCAGGCTTCAATCGAAATTGATTTGGGTAAATCGCAGTCATTCAACCGCGCCGTATTGCAGGAAAATATTTTAGTCGGACAAAGAATAGAGAAATTCCATTTGGAATATTGGAATGGCTCTCAGTGGAATAAGTTTGCCGAGGCGACAACTGTTGGATATAAAAGGATGTTGAGATTTCCGGAAACAACAGCTAATAAAATTAAAATTGTAATTGACGAATGTAGAAACGCTCCGACTCTTGCATCATTCGGGTTATATAAAGCTCCTCCGGAAATTACATTTGTACCGAATGGCGGAACATTTGCAGACAGCGTAAGTTTTGGATTAATCTCCGATACAAAGGGCGCAAAAATTTATTATACTCTTGACGGAAGCGTACCGGATGAAAATTCTTTAATTTATAAAAACGATGTGATTCTACATAACGCCTCTGTAATAACAGCAATTGTCATTTCTGAAGACGGCGTTAAAAGCGTTCCTGTTGCGGCAGGTTTTAATAAAGCAAAATATGGAATTGAATATAAATCTACATATGACGAAAAATATCCCGGAACAGGCATTTATACTTTAGTGAACGGAGTTACAGGAAATACTAATTTTACAGACGGCAGATGGCAGGGATACAATGGCTCTGATTTAGATGTAATAATTAATTTAGGAAAAGTAGAAAAGGTTAATTCAATTTCGACCCGGTTTTTAAGGGATGTCGGAGCCTATATATTTTTACCGGCGTCTATTGAATTTTCTATTTCGAACGACAAAAAAGATTTTACTACATTGGGTAAAATTATTGATACAGTCGATCAAAACAATAAGAAACCAATCGTACAAACATTCAAATTTGAACAGCCAAATATCTCCGGCAGGTTCGTTCGCGTCAAAGCGAACAACATTGGCATATGCCCCAAATGGCATAAAGGCGCGGGCGATAAAGCATGGATGTTTACTGATGAAATTATAATTGAATAAAGCGAAGTAATAATTTTATGGCAATATCTTACAAAACTAAACGGTTTTCAGACAGGAAAATAATAGCATATATTATTATTTTTTCATTTGTAAAAACATTTGCGCAACCGCATCCATCAAACTTATGGTACAATACTCCCGCGACTCAATGGGAAGCCTGTCTGCCCATAGGTAATGGGCGTCTGGGAGCTATGCCAGATGGCGGCATAACAAAAGAGAACATCGTTCTAAATGATATTACTCTGTGGTCTGGATGCCCACAGGATGCCGATAATCCCGACGCTTATAAATCTTTACCAGAAATACGGCGCTTGCTGATAGAGGGGAAAAACAGAGAAGCGCAAGCAGTAATGGGGCGTAATTTTGTATGTAAAGGTCAAGGTTCCGGACAAGGTAATGGAGCCAATGTTCCTTATGGTTCATACCAGGTATTAGGAACCCTGCATTTGCAGTATCAATATGATTCCGACAGCGCCGATATTAAAGCGGTAAATTACCGAAGAGAATTATCGCTTGATAGCGCCATAGTAAAAACTGAGTTCATGATTGATAATACTATTTATTCGCGCGAATATTTTACCAGCTTTGATAACGACGTTATTGCTATTAAGCTTTTTGCAAACAAAAAAAAGAAAATTAGTTTTACTTTGACGTTAGACAGACCAGAGAGATTCCAGACCCAAACTGACGGCAATGAGCTTCAAATGCGGGGTCGTTTGAATAACGGCGTTGATAGCGCTGGAATGCAATACATAGCGCTAATAGCAATCAAATCTCTGACTGGGAAAGTGACGGCAAGCGGCAATTCTTTACTGTTAGAAAATGCCGATACTGCAATAATTTATATTTCAGCCAGTACTGATTTCAAAAATCCAGATTATATAAACGCCGCCAGGAATATTCTAACTCGCAGTTTTAACAAACCATATGAAATTCATAAAGCTGAACATATAAATAAATATCAACATCTTTATCAGGGCGCGGCTATCAATATTGAAGGATTACACAATGATAGTCTGCCCACTAATGAAAGGTTGCAAGCTTTTACGGCTAGCTCAAATGATGTCGGATTGCCAGAGCTGTATTTTCAGTATGGACGTTATTTGTTGATATGCAGCGCCAGACCAGGATTATTGCCTCCTAATTTGCAGGGTTTATGGGCTAATACAATTGAAACGCCTTGGAATGGAGATTACCATTTGAATATTAATATTCAAATGAATCACTGGCCGCTTGACGTTACAAATCTCGGCATGTTAGACGAGCCCTTCTTTAGTTTTGTAAATAGTTTAGTCTCTCCAGGAGAAAAGACAGCAAAAGCTTACTACGCTGCTAATGGCTGGGTAGCTCACGTTATTTCCAATATCTGGGGATATACTTCGCCGGGTGAAGATTATACATGGGGCTCTTTCAATACTGGTTCTGCATGGCTCTGCCAAATGCTGTGGAGCCACTATGAATTCTCAAAAGACACCGCTTACTTGCGCATGTTATATCCAATTATAAAAGGATCAACTGAGTTTTATCTAAGCTCCCTGATAAAAGAACCTGCTCATGGATGGCTTGTAACAGCGCCATCAAATTCTCCGGAAAACGCATTTATATTACCTGATGGGAATTCTGCAAACGTGTGCATCGGTTCGACAATTGATAATCAAATTATTCGCTTTCTTTTTTCGGCAACAATAGAAGCCTCTTCTAAGCTAAATACTGATCAATTATTGCGCGATTCTTTAGAACAGGTTTTAGAGAAATTACCGCCAAATCAAATTTGGAAAGACGGCCGTTTAATGGAATGGCTACAGGAGTATAAAGAAACAGACGCGCATCATCGTCATGCATCCCATTTATGGGGATTATATCCAGGTAGTGAAATTACTATGGGCTCTTCAAACATTATAAATGCCGCCAAAGCCTCTTTGGAAACAAGAGGAGACGACGGCACTGGCTGGTCGCTTGCATGGAAGATTAACTTCTGGGCAAGATTGCATGAAGGTAATCGGGCGTTAGCTCTATTACATAAATTGTTACGTCCTGTAAGCGGAAATAAAGTAAATATGAGTAATGGCGGCGGAACATATAGCAATTTATTCTGCGCTCATCCTCCGTTTCAGATTGATGGCAACTTTGGCGGAACGGCTGGAATTGCAGAAATGTTGCTGCAAAGTCACAACGGTTATATTGAGCTTTTGCCAGCCTTGCCTAACGAATGGGAGTCAGGTAGCTTTTCAGGATTATGCGTTCGCGGCGGAGCTAGTATTGCTGCACGCTGGACAAATGGAACGGTCAATCAAATGCAAATTACTCCAACTGTCGATAATTCTTTTAGAATAAAAATACCAGCTCATATTAGTAACGCTTCTATAAATAAAAACGGCACAATGATTAAAGCAAAACCCGTTGGCGGTTTTCTTAACATTGTATTAAAAAAAGGCGAGGCGACAATTATCGATTTTAGTAATTAAAAACATTAGGCTAGAAATGGACAAAGGCGCTTGCCGACGACCTGTATAATTATGGAGCAGCTTATTTTAATAAAACTGGCGAGGCAGATCTAATAGTTTCGATTAAAGCGGCAGGAAAAGAAATTCGTTCTTTAGACAAACAAAAAGTCCCCTCTACACGCTAAAGCTCAATCAGTAGTGCGAGCTTTAGCGCATCAGGATATATAACACACAAATCTATAATTAATGCTCTTCAACCTTCAATTCAGTAAGTCCGTCAGTTTTACTTAACTTCGGCCATAAATACCCGTAAGCGGCTACGATCATAAAACAGAAAAGAGGCATAATAAAACCAGCAGACATATTATAAACATCGCCGATATAGCCCATAAGCTTAGGCATAACAGCGCCGCCCATAATAGCCATAACAATAAAACCAGAAGCCTTCTTAGCCTGTACGCCAAGGCCGTAAATACCAAGCGCAAATATTGTTGGGAACATTATGGACATAAATAAAAAACTAAGAAAAACAGCGGCGACCGACAGCCAGCCAAGTTTAAGAACTACAATTCCGCAAAGAAATACATTGACCAATGCGTACGCGCCAAGAGCCCGGTGAGCTTTCAACTTTCGCATAATAACCGCTCCGGTTGCGCGCCCAATTAAGAAGAGCGGAAATCCAATTGTTCCAAGAAGAAATGTCGCGCCTTTTTCATTTACAAAAAAAATGCCGTTGCGCAAAGCCGTCTTCCCCAAAAACAACCAGCTATTAGCTATTGCTCCGGAAACCGGTGGGACTTCCTCTATCATATAATTTATAAAGAAACTAAAAATTCCAGCCTGAGCGGCAACGTATACAAATTGCGCAAGAACTGCTCCAGCAAAATGCGGACGCTTCCAGATAGAGGATTTGCCGTCAATTTCTTCTGCTTCGTTCAAATGATATTCATCTTCCGTGTTTAGATCCGGAACTTTGGCGAAATAAAAAACTACAGCCATCACAAGAACAATTATTGCCACAACCAGATAAGGAATGTAAAGGCTCTTCTGCGCTGCTTCCGCTCCGTCGGAAGAATAGAAAAACACGCCGCCGATAATCGGCCCGAGAATCCATCCCGCCCCGTTAAACGACTGCGCTAAATTAATCCTTGACGCAGCATATTGTTTAGAACCGAGGACTGTAGTATATGGATTAGCTACAGTCTCTAATACTGTCAATCCCATTGCTATTAAACAAACGCCTAGAAGGAATGCCCAGAAGGAAGCGATACTTGTAGCGGGAATAAACCAAAAGCCCCCGACAGATACTAATAACAGACCCGCTATAATCCCCCCTTTGTAACCAAGCTTACGGGCAAGCCAGCTTGCTGGCAGAGCCATCAGCAAATAACCTAAGTAATGTGAAAACTGCACCCACGCTGATTGAGATTTTGATAAATGTAAAAGATCCTGGAAATGTTTGTCCATTACGTCAATCATTCCATTGCAAACGCCCCATAGCAAAAATAACGTACTTACAAGCGCGAATGTAAAAAATAGGTTTTTACCATCGTCTGTTTTGAACATTTTAGAAAAATTCATTCTATGTCCCTCAGATATTTTCTTATTAACTACAATTGAATATTTCTTCCAACTTTTATTTGCAGCTGCTTGTTAATATTTTTTTCTCTTTCCTCCGAAATGCAAATTGTATTGCCTCGCCGTTTGTGCCGGATAATTTTCGATTAAAAGTTTTTTATTTTTGTCAATAATTATATTTGACATTATAAAACGTAGGGCTGAATTAAATCCAGCCCTTGCCGCTTTCAAAACTGTATAGCATTCTGGCTTCGTTCAATTCATTCCGGAACTCATCTGCTATATAGCGGACCGAAATTTTTACAAGCGCGGTAATCGGAGCCTTCTAAATCGTTTGTGCCAAATGCGCTCCATGCGCTTGGTCTGTAAATCTTTTCTTCGGGTACGTTGTGCATATTAACAGGAATACGAAGCATCGAAGCTAATGTTATCAGCTTATCGCCAATGTGTCCATAGCTAATAGCTCCATGGTTAGCTCCCCAGTTAGCCATAACCGAATAAACGTCTTTGAATGCGCCTTTGCCCGTAAGAGTAGGAGCAAACCATGTTGTAGGCCATGTGGGGTTTGTTCTTTTTTGCAATATTGAATCAACATCTTCAGGCAAGCTTACAGTATAGCCTTCGGCAATTTGTAGTACCGGGCCTATTCCTTTGATTAAATTTACGCGGCTCATTGTAACCGGCATATCCCCTTCAGTTAAAAACTGAGAGCTAAATCCGCCTCCTCTAAAATATTCTTTTTCCGCTGCGCGCCATTCAGTAGCCTTCAAACATGCGTCAACTTCGTTTTTGTTAACTTCCCAGAATGGTTTCATTGCAGGCTTGCCATTTACTTTTTGTTTGCCGGTTCCGTCTAATGTTGTTGAACCGGAATTTATAAGATGGATAATTCCCTCTGAGGCTTTGCCTTTTAGCGTCTTTCCTGTTACCCGCTTTACCGCCGCTGGACTCCAGTAAGTTCTAACGTCGGAAAAGATTTGAGCAGTGTCCGATACTAAATGGCCAAACAGCATAGCGGCGCCGTTTAAGCTGTCGTTTTCCGTGGCTACAACAAACGGCTGGCGTATTCCATTCCAGTCAAATGATGAGTTTAAAAGCGCTTCAAGAAAATCACCGTTTGGAAAATGATCCGTCCACTGGCGTTGCCCCTGAAAGCCAGCCGCAATGGCGTTATGTCCCTGCGCTTCTTCTTCAAAACCGAGCTTCGTAAGCGCAGGATTGCCTATCATCAGATCGCGGGCAATAATCGTCATCTTAACTACGGTTTCCCATTCATATTGTTTTCTTTCGTCGGACGATTTGTTTTTATTTATGTCTTCCCCTTCTTTGCAATTTTCTTTAGTCCATTTTAGCGCTTTTTGATATTCTTCTTCGTCATATATTTTTTCATCAATTCGTCTTACCAATTCGCACATATCGACTGATTCGTTTCGCATGCCAAGATAATCGCGAAAGAAATTAGGATCCACAACAGAACCCGCAATGCCCATAGCTACCGAACCAATTGAAAGATAGGATTTGTTTCTCATTTCTGCTACAGCTAAACCAGCTTTAGCAAAAAGCAAAAGTTTTTCTTTAACGTCTTCGGGAATCGTATTATCGTCCTTATCCTGAACATCCTTTCCATAAATGCTAAAAGCAGGCAAGCCAGTCTGCGAATATCCGGCAAGAGCCGCGGCAAGATACACTGCGCCCGGCCTTTCAGTTCCGTTAAATCCCCACACTGCTTTGGGGATAAGCGGGTTGGAATCCATCACTTCTGTTCCGTAACACCAGCATGGCGTAACAGTAAGCGATAAGCCGACATTTTGCCGAGCAAATTTTTCCTCGCATTCAGCGGCTTCTGCAACTCCGCCAATACAAGTATCGGCAATAATACATTCCACGCTCATTCCATTTGGATGACGAAGATTCCCGCTTAAAAACTCAGCGGCATTTTTTGCCATCAGCATTGTTTGAGCTTCTAAAGATTCTCTTACTCCTTTTCTTCTACCGTCAATTACAGGGCGGATCCCAATTTTAGGCAGACTGCCTTTCAATCTTTTTTCAATACAATTAGGTTCTTCAATATTTTTGTTCATATCATTCCCTTAATTTTATTTTCGTTTTAATTTTCCGGTTAGTTTCAGTCCAATATCTTTTCTTATTCCGAATTTTGCACGAAGGTCAATGAGCTGATTAGTTTGCTTATTATTAAGAGTGTTTACTTTGCCAAGTTGTTTAGCCACAAATTGTATCATAGCGGCATGTTCCAGAGTTTCCATTTTATGATAAGCGTTTAGAACAGATGAGCCGATAGTTAAAGCGCCATGGTTTGCAAGCAGGAACGCGTCATAATCCTGAACATATTTAGAGATCATTCCATAAAGCTCATCCGTGCCTGTCGTGCCGTATTCAACAATAGGAACTGTTCCAAGCGCAATAATAACTTCCGGAAGAATCATTTTATCAAGCGGAATTCCGGCGACTGCAAATCCCGTTGAATAAGGCGGATGCGCATGGCAAACGCTTGTTACGTCGGGTCTGTCGTTATAAACCTGTATATGCATATTCGATTCAGATGACTGCTTCTTCTTTCCGCTTAACAGCTTGCCGCTCATATCTACAATTAAAAGATCTTCAGGAGCCATAAAGCCTTTGCTCACGCCAGTTGGAGTAATAAGAATTCTATCCTTATCTATCCTCGCGCTTATATTTCCATCATTGGAAGCTACATATCCTCTGTTATAAATTCTCTTCCCTACTTCTACAATTTCTTTTCTAAGAGCTGGAATATTTGGTTTCACTTTTTTTTCTCCATATTTATTTTTAGAATCTTTTCATAATTATCTTCATTATCTACATAGTACTTCGTATTGATGGGGCTGTATTCTTTAATAGCAAACGAACCGGCGACAATGTTACGCCAGCATTTTATATCTGGAACTGCGCCAATTGAAATAGCCTGCGCTCCAATATTGCCCGCAACAGCGCCTTCAATTGGGCCTGCGTTTACGATTCTGCCAATTGCATCGGCGGTATATTGCGTTAGCGCTTCATTCTGAATTCCGCCGCCTACAATATGAAGCCGTTCAATTTTTTCTCCAGTTAATTCCTCAATTTCTTTTAGCGTCTTGCGATAAGTAAAAGCAAGGCTTTCTAAAATTACCGCAACGATAAAACCGATTTCTTTTTTTAATATTTGATTTGTCTCGAAAAGATAATCGCAGATTTTTTCCGGCATATTTCCCGGCTTCAAAAATCTTGAGTCGCTTAAATCCACCCATGCATTTACAAATCCAGCCGTCTTAGACATATCCGCCAATTGCGCATAGCTGTATTCATTGCCTTCGGCTATCCAGCTTTTTCTGCATTCCTGAATTGGCCAAAGGCCAATTATATTTTTTAAGAGCTGGTTTGTTTTATTAAAACCGCCCTCATTTGTAAAACCATAATTAAGCGCTATTTTATTAAGTATCGGTTTATCCAATTCAACGCCCATTAGCGACCATGTTCCGGAGCTTAAAAATGCCCGGCGGCTTTCCATTGCAGGAATTGAAGCTACAGCCGACGCCGTATCGTGTCCAGCGACGGCAATAATCGGAATGTTTGTATTTAATCCAGTCTCTTTAGCAAGCCAGGGAAGCAGAGTTCCTAATTTTGTTCCCGGTTCAACTATTTCTGGGAAAATAGTCTTTGGCATCCCAAAAGTATCAATTAGTTCCCACAACCAGTCTCTTGTAATTGGATTTGTAAGGTTTGTTGTCGAAGCGATTGTAAATTCAGCTCTCTTTTTACCTGAAAGCAGAAAATTAAAGTAATCAGGCATAAGCATAAATTTATCCGAAATATTTAGCAGATTCGTCTTTTTCTTTTTTTCCGCTAACAGTTGAAAAAGAGTATTATACTGCGCGGCCTGATTGCCGGCTTTAGCATAAATGGATTCTTTGGATAAAATCTTAAATGCTTCTTCCATTATACCGTCAGTACGGTTATCGCGGTAATGGTATGGATAGCTTAGAGGTCTGCCGTTTGAATCGATTAATACATAATCTACTCCCCAGGTATCAATTCCAATCCCATCGAAATCGGCTCCGAATTCATCTTTGGCCTTTGACAGCCCTTTAATTATTTCGTCAAATATTGCTAGAACATCCCAATGCAATTCATTTGCAAGCTTAACAGTGTGCGTCGCAAAACGATGAACCTGATTTAATTTTATTTTTTGATCTTTCAGAGCTGCTACTATACATCTTCCGCTCTCGGCTCCAAGATCAAAACCAATGAATTTCCATTCGCCTTTCATTTCGTAAAATAATTGAATTTTTCAGAATACATTCATTGCCTCAATTCCGTTGTTTACGTACTAATTAATTTGTCAAAACAATTCTTTTTCTTCTGATAGTCGCCCGATTATTTGTGCCTGCCAGTAAAAATAATCTAAATTTTTATCTGGAATTAAAATAGAAAGATTTACTTATTTATGCCAGTTAATTTTATTATAAAATTTACGCTCTCGTATTAGCCAACTTTCTTCCAATTGTATAAAGTTTACTGCTCTTCGTTGTTGTTTGGCTCTTGCTTTTATTCAGATAGCCCTTTGAGCGCTTGATAGCTAAAAATTGTTCATTTCGAGCAATTTCTTTTTATAATCCCATGAAGCCGATTTTATAAATCAGGTTGACTTGGCGCTTTATCATTTATTTTTTTTCGCAAATTATTAGCTCCAATATTCGATAAGAATCGCACGTTAAGTTTTTTACAAAATTAATTATGTTTTACCAAAGAGTTAACCCAGGATCAGAATAGTGGGGACATTCGTAATTGATGAATTAGTCAGCTGTAAGCGCAAAAAAACTTACACTAAATACTATGTGCGAATATGCGAGTCTCTGCAATTAGCTGAATTGATGAAATTACACAGACCCGCCAAAGGGATGTTTACTAAAACCTCGTCTTTTTTATTCCCCTTTGCGCCATACTTAATGAGCTCTTATTAATCAAAAATATCTTTTTACAAAAAGATGCAGTGGTTTTTAGGAGGCAAATAGTTTTTTTAGATCATTGAAGAAAAAAACAGGAATTATTTAAAATTAAAAAAGCCTTGCAACTTATAATATTGCAAGGCTTTGACTTGTGCACTCAGCGGGATTCGAACCCGCGACCTGCTGATTAAGAGTCAGATGCTCTACCAACTGAGCTATGAGTGCGGCGTAAAATTACGGAATTTTTGATTATTCTCAAAATATGTTTTAAACTATTTACTCCTTTCATGTAAAAAAGTACAAATTGTTACCCAATTTTTGTTAAATTATCAGATCACACATAAAAAAAGTTTCATTATGAATTTTAACAAAAAAGAGAGAGTTCTTCTTTGGGGGTTCCCCGCTCTTGTGTTTTTAATCCATATTTATTCTGATCTTTTCTGCAATTATGGCATTTTCAGGGATGAAATGTATTATATAGCCTGCAGTAAACATTTATCGGCAGGTTATGTAGATCAGCCTCCATTTTCTATCTGGCTGCTTGCTTTGGGCAGATTAGCAATTGGCGATTCGGTATTTGCTTTACGCCTTTTCCCCGCCGTTTTTTCGGCGTTTACAGTATTCATTACGGGACTGATTACTAAACGGATGGGCGGCGGAATAACGGCTCTTGTAATTTCTCTTACTTCAGTAACATTTGCCCCTATTCTGCTTGGGATGAATACAATTTATTCAATGAACAGCATCGATATCCTTTTTTGGTCCGCGGCATATTATTTTGCAATAAAAATATTTGAAGAGGATAAAAAAAGCGATTGGATAATAATGGGAGTTATTCTTGGACTTGGAACATTAAATAAAATAAGCATGCTTTGGTTTATCGCCGGATTTGTAGCGGCTCTGGTTCTTTCAGAAAAACGGGAAAAACTATTTACCCGGGATTTCCTTATTATGACCGGAATAAGTTTTTTAATTTTCCTTCCATATATAATATGGAATCTGAACAACAATTTTGCCATTCTTGAATTTATGCATAATGCCATCGCTCATAAGTATTCCGGAATTACGCGGATTGATTTTATTAAGGGACAAATATTATTAAACGGCCCTGCCGCTCTTCCTGTTTGGATTGCGGGTCTTTACTTCTTTCTATTTACTCCTTATGGGAAGAAATTCCGCTACCTTGGAATTATTTTCACTGTTACTTTCCTTATACTTCTCCTTAATGGGAAAAGTAAGTCGGAGTATCTGGCAGTTGCATATTCAGCCCTGTTTGCCGGAGGAGGCGTATTTCTTGAAAGCCAGGCTAAGAATATTACATGGAAAAGCTTTAATTATCTTATTATAGTTCTTATCTGGATTACCGGAATCTTTTTAATTCCGCTTGCTCTGCCCGTACTCCCTGTAGAGTCATTTATCAGGTACCAGGAAATTGTCGGTCAGAAACCGTCGTCTGTTGAAGGGAAAAAGGTTTCGGAGCTCCCACAGTTTTATGCAGATATGCACGGATGGGAAGAATTGGCTGCGGAGGTATCAAAAGTATACAAAAGCCTTCCCTCCGATGAACAAAAGAAATGCGTCGTTTTTTGTAATAACTATGGCGAAGCAGGAGCCGTTGAGTATTTTGCCTCGAAATATGAACTCCCGCCTGCTATTTCGTTTCATAATAACTATTGGATATGGTGCGCTGACGTGAAACCGCTCGCTACGGTAATTGTAATGGGCAACACGAAAAAATCCTATGAACGCTTATTTGAGCAAGTTGATTCTGCAGGTTTGGCAGTTTCAAAATATGCGCTTCCATATGAGAACAATTTAGCCTTATTTATCGGCCATAATATGAAGATAAGTTTTGACAGTTTAAGACTAAGGAATAAAAATTTCGAATAAGAAATAATTATATAAATATGATCCCAATGCAATAAAAATTATAATTTAATATAGTTGTATTTAAAATTTTCATAAGTTAAATTATGTCAGTTTTATGGCTATATGTGCGTTATGAAAAGATCTAACTAAAAATTTTCAAAAGGAGTTATAAATGAAATTAATGACCAAAGCAAATCTGGAAGCCGCTTTTGCAGGCGAAAGCCAGGCTCACATGAAATATTCAATCTATGCCGATAAGGCTGACCGGGAAGGATATCCGGAAGTTGCAAAACTTTTTAGAGCTATTGCCTTTGCGGAAAAAGTTCACGCAACAAACCACTTTAGAGTCCTTGAGCTGATAAAAGACACAGTAGATAACCTTGCGGCAGCAGCCGGCGGAGAAAACTACGAAGTTGAAGAAATGTATCCCGCTTTTATGGCTGTAGCTGAATTGCAGGGAGAAAAAGGAGCCGTAAGATCAATGCACGGCGCATATGAAGCGGAAAAGACTCACGAGAAAATGTATAACGACGCAAAAGAAAGCGTAAAAGAGAAAAAAGACATCCCTTCTGCAAAAGTTTACGTCTGCCCTATTTGCGGCGATACTCACATTGGCTCAGCCCCGGATAAATGCCCTGTCTGCGGAGCCCCAAAAGATAAATATGTTGAATTTTAATTAAATTTAACCGCTCTATTTAATAGCGCAGTATGGCTAATATAAGCCATACTGCTAAATTTATCCCTTTCACCTTAAAATTAATCCAAAATCGCCATTTTTCAGCTGGTACAAAAATTGCAGAACCCCTGTATGTTTAATGTACAACAATGCCGTTATTTATGACAAACAGAGTTTTCTGCAAAAATTCACGGCTAATATGGCAATTAATTAAGGACAGTATTTAATGTCTTCCTCCGACTTATTTGGAACTAACGCTAATATCGCCGGGCTAAACTCGAAATCAGGCTTAGAAACAAACCCTGACGGCATTTTTTCGCCGGTAAATTATGCGCTAAATGATATTCCGGATGGACTGGATTATAATAATTACGAAGAGCATTTAAGACTTGCTCTTAGGAATGGAGATAATAAACATAAAGTCCTTTCTGAATTAATTAACCTGTATGAATCGGAAAAAAGGACTGATTACGAGCTAGATTCTTTTTATTGGGATTTTATTAAAACATCATTCCTTCAAAAGGATAAATCCGGCTGCAAGAAAGCCATTGAATATTTTTCCCGTCAAATAAAAAAGAAACCAGATTATAAGAATATACTGTATGGCTTACCCAGGGACAGCTTTAAGACAACAGCGCTTAACGCCCAATACTTAGCGAAAGAAAAGAATTTAATTCCGCTTGATTTTGCTTTTCGGTATAACCATCACGATTATAAACTGCTTAAAACGTTTAGAGCCAAACTTGGCGCAACCGTTTTACACCTGGGCTGTAATCTTGGCCTCAATAGCGTCATACTTGCCCGCAACGGGCATTTTGTCTATGGGGTTGATATTCAGACTGACGCCATAAACGGCGCAATTAAAATAAGAGCAAACGAGCCCCCAGAAATAGCGCAAAGAATCAGCTACTGCAATTCTACTTTTGCAGATATGCAGCTTCCGCCAAAGTATTTTAACAGCGTTATAGCGTTTGACGTATTGGAGCACATTTATGAAGAGGACCTTCCTCTGGTATTAGATAAAATCTCAAACGCGTTAAAGCCGGGGGGATATTTAATTATTCACTGTCCGTTTGAAAAATCGTTCCCTGATCCGGCCCATGTAGCTTTTTATAATGAAGATAAAATAAGAAATAACTTTGGGAGTAAATTTGAAATTGAAAGACTCTACATTACAGACGAAAAAGACGGAGCAGGAAACAAGAGAATCAATCTTATTGCTAAAAATATATCGGCGGATTTACAAACGCCTGCTATTACGAATGATGATTTAAAATCGCCCGAAGTATTTACGTCGGGATTCTTTAATGAATATTATACGCATGAACGCGTAAAAATTATTATTGAAAAACTATATGCGGCTATTGCCGCTAAGCTTCCTTTTTCGATGGTTCGCATAGGCGATATTGAAGCAAGATTTTTGGCTTACGGCAAAATTGATATTGAACGTCTGGATTTACAAACGGAAGCCGCAGTTCTAGAGAAAAATCTTGGATTAAATCCATGCGCGCTACAGACAAACGTTTTTACAGAAGCGCAAAAGGAATATTTTGATATCTTGCTTGAAGCCGATATACTTGGTTCTCACAGAAAAACCGTTAACGCACAATGGAGCGCCGATACTGATAAAACTTTTGCAGCATACCATCAGCATAATGTTTATTTACAAAACGAATTTGACGTAGTAATTAACGCGGAGCTTTTAGACCAGGGTTATTTATTGCCTCTTTTAAGCAAAGGCAAAATATTGTTGATTGGAAACGCCGCTGTAAAATTTGCACGGCTTTTGCAAAACGACGACTACAGGGAATCATTTAAATCAGCAGGCATGCCCCAGTCAAAACCAGAATTAGCAGGAGCCATTTACACGCCTCATTCAGGCGCGGAGGCTTTTGGCAGTTTAGATAAACTGTGGGAAGAAGTTCAGGAATATGATTTTGACATAGCTATTATTGCGGCAAGCATAACGGGTAAAATACTTGCCGGGCGTATAAAAAAACATTTAGGCAAAATAGCCTTAGATGTCGGCTGGAGTTTGCAATATTTAGCCGACGCGTCCTCTCCCGTAGCGCCTGCGCGCGATAAAGATTATATGAGCGGAAGACGCGGGTTTAGCAATTTATTTGATGGGCGGACTAAATAATTATGAGGATTGCGCTATGAATAAACTTCATTTAGGATGCGGAACAAAATATATTGACGACTATATTAACGCCGATATTAATTCTAATCTAAAAGCCGACGTCCATTTTGATATGGATAAGGATAAATGGCCTTTTGACGATAATTTTTTTGATGAAGTTCTCGCATGGCATTCAATTGAACACAGCCAGAATTATCTATACGTAATTGAAGAACTATGGCGCGTTGCCGCGCCTGACGCGCTTGTTCATATTGGAGTCCCTTATATTACAAGTATGGAATATAATCTTGTAAATCCTTATCACCATGTCCATTTCAACGAACACAGTTTTCTGTTTTTTGAAGAAGGGAAATTAGTCGGTTCGGCTAACGAAACGACTAAAGCAAGGTTTAGGACTGAAAATGTTAAATATAACTACTTCCCGGAATGGGAGAATAAAACTGCAATTGTTAAGGAATATGCCAGACGACATTTTTTTAACGTAGTCGGCAGTATAGAATTTTTTCTTAGAGCGATAAAGTGAGACAATATGCCAGATAAAAACAGCTATAAAAGAACTGGAGATAAATTCCTTAAAGATGACGAGCAGATATTAAATTTATTTTCTGATCCGGGCGAATTTATAATTTCAAATCCAGAAAACTTTAATACGGCTCCGGTATTCAAATTACTCTCCCCTGTCGAAATAATTTTATCGCAGCTGCAAAATCTCTTTCATGGGCTTTTACAGTTTTATCTAAACGACGCCGATAACAACAGCGATATAGAAGTAAAGCGCCTGAATTTAGATAAAGCGGCTAAGCTAATAAATATTCTTTGCGCGTATACTCCAAACTCTTTTGAACAATTAAGATCGTGGATTGGCAAGTATTCTGCGGAGCTTAGGATATCAGAAACTTCGGCCGCCGAGTATATTTCACTATTTTATAAAGAATTTGAAAATATTATTCTTCCAGCAGGAACAAGAGCAGTCACAATTGATATTGACGAAATACCTGAATTTGACGCTAAAGAATATTTAGACGAACCTGTTTTACTTGGCTCTCTTACTGAATTAAACGATTTAGTAATTGACTTACAACAGTATCTCTCCTGCTTTCTGCTGCATGGCAGTCTTGCCACTTTAGATTATGTTTATGGTTCAAGCGATTGCGATTCGCTTGCTATTTTAAATCGGCAAACTGCCGTTTCTCCTTCAGCGCTTTTAGAGCTGAGAGCAAAAAACAAAGTCATCAGTAATTTATTCAAAGAGATTGATCCGTTTCAGCACCACGGCATATACGTTTACACAGAGCAGGACATGAAATATTTTCCGCAGACCTGGCTTCCGCTTGTGCTGATGGATTATTCAAAAGTTTTATATGCTGCGGATAATTACCTTAATTATTCAATCCGTCCTTCATTAATAGAAAGACGAACAGATTTTTGGAATATTACGTATGGAATGCGTCACGATTGGATATGTGGAAATTTCCCTTCTGATTTATTCGCGCTAAAACAATACGTTCAGGTTGCGCTGCTAATGCCCATATTTTATTATGAACTGCACGGCGCTTTTATTTATAAAAAGCATCTGTATACTTTATTACGAAAAGAAATTCCTGATAATTTATACAGCCTGATAGAACAGGCGACTAAACTTAGAAATAGTAATTTATATATTAAAGCGCTTAAAGAAGCCGACGAAGATATCGCCGGGCATGACATGCAGGTTGATATTCCTGAATGGTTAAAGAGAGAGCTCTATCCGGATATGCTTGGGCGTTCGGCCGAACTAATTGAGACTCTGTTTGAAAATGAAAAACAAAAATTCCTTTCTACTAATGATATATGGGAAGACGAGTTATTACATCTGCCTCAATGCGCCGGAGGCGAAGGCGACCTTTGGGCTAATTTTATTTCAGATGAATCAGGTTCCATTTCCAAAGAGAACCAAAACGAGTCTAATTGCTTTGCTGAGATAAACGGCGCGTCGTACCTCCTAACTGATTTTCCGCAAAAATTTGAAATGGATTTTTACGATTCAGTAAAAAAGAAATATGTGGATACTATTGTTCAATGCGGCGGCATACAGAGTATTTATCAGATGGGCACGGTTTCCGTTCCCGGACTTTCAGATATGGATTTTATTATTGTTATAAATGATAAATTCGGCAAGAATGAATTAAAGCTCTGCATTGATTCTTTTTTCAGTTTAAGCGAACAGGAACGTTATGTAATTAAGCATCCGCCTTCTGCATTTATTAATGCAGAATTGCTCAGTCAAATATCATGGCTGCATCCCACATTTAGCCTTGTGCATATTTACGGCGACGATATTTTACAAACTGTGTCTAACCAGGCGCCGCCATTGGCGCCGCAGCAGGCTCCGCCTGAAAATCAGTTGATTAATTTAGTCGAACTATTTCTGATGGAATTCCCGATTGAGTTTATGGAAGAAATGCAAAAGAAGGAATTATCTGTAAGAAATCATCTTATGCGAATGAAATCGCTTTCTCTTTCTGTTAAAATAATGGAGATGAACAAAATTGTTCTGCCTGACCGCGTCGGCGCTTTTATTAATAACTCTGTTCAGCTGTTTAAGAATTGGTTTACTTATTCAGAAACAGAAAATCTGGAACAGTTGCAGCCGCTTTTTGCCGAGGCCGAAACAATCATGTATGAATTGATTTTTCTGTTAAAAGATAAATTAGTTCAGCTTGGTTATACGGTTAAAAGCCCGGATAGATTTGCAGGCGTTTACGCAGGAAAAGTTTTTTTCATTAGCGACTGGAGCGCCAATACCGCAAAGTACCTTTCCGATGCTTTGCTTGAAAGACATGGGTATGCATGCTCGGTTTTACCGGCAGAGTTTTTGTCCAGCATAATCAGCCACTCAAATACTGAAAGCGAATTGGGCAAACGAATACGTACTTCATTTATGATTAATAAAGACGTTCGTTCGTTTTACTCCCCGGTTTTAAAAACAAGAGCTGATATTTTAGAACGGCATTATACTCTTTTAAAAAGCAGAGACATGAACGGGGGAGTTTTTTATCCTTACCATTTTTCTCCCGATTATTGGCAGTCTGATTTAATTACATGGCGCTGGAAGAAAGAAATAGAAAAATGCCTAGCGGATGGAATGGATTTCTCAGAAAATTTTGTCCTGAAATCAATAATTGCATGGAACAAATACATTGTAAAACCTTCAGAAATTATTTCGGATAAAGAAAGCGGAATTAGCTGCGCATTTGCAGAAGGGTTTTATCCGGAAGAAAACGGTATCAGATGGATTGCAAAAAAAGGAAAATTTTTCATTACGCTAAACAATGCGGCAGTAATTTCGTTTACTGTGACAAATATGGCCATGGCCTGTTACAAAACGTCTCCGCTTGTAATAACTATAAAAGTTAACGACGTCGTTACAAATAAAATTGAGTTAAAAAATAATTACCAAACCGCGCCGGTTGAAATAGCAATTGACGGCACAGAGCCGGAATATGAAATTACGATTGAATCTTCAGGTAGTTTTATCCCGCGCGATTTAAATATTAATAGCGATCTGCGCGAGTTGTCAGTTTATGTTAAATCGCTAAAAGCTGAAATTATTCCCTGCAGTAAAACCGCCGCCCCGGTTATCCCTAAAAATAAGAACGATGATAAGGACTTAACGAAGGATGCATTTAACTTCCAGGCTTTCAGGAAAAACGATATTCAAAAAATGATTGTCGAAGCGGAAAAGATATTAGTTCAGAAAAATTTTAGCGGAGCAAGAAAAATATTAGATAAACTTCTTAGCATAGCTCCGGATAATCCGGACGCGCTAAATGATATGGGTATAATTGAGATATTAGAAAATAATCCTTACGAGGCTTTACGTTATTTTAACAAAGCTTTGTTAGCCGATCCAGGAAATATTGCGGCAAAAGAAAATATTGAATACGTATTTGCCTTAAACGGAAATATCAATGCGCCTATTGATAATGCGCTTTACGTTAATAACATAATACATGAAGCTGATATTATGACTTATAGCGCAGGAAATATTTTTTCGTTCATCGATCATATTGATAAATTAACTGATAATCTTACGCAGGCGCTAAAAGGCTCTTTTAGTTCTGCTACCGACGCTAATTTATTTATTGCTAAAATTACAAACTTACTTGTATTAAAATATCAGTATTTCAGAAAACATAATTATATGCTTGCAAAGCCGTTCGGTCTGCTACTTGATCCCTCAAACGGATGCAATTTGCACTGCCCCGGATGTTTGCACGACGTTCAGGATAAAAAAGATTTCCTTTGGGAAAATGGGCTGCTATCTCTAGAGACGTATAAAAAATACCTGAATAGCTTTGGCCCTTACGCTACTCATATTTTATTTTTTAATTACGGCGAACCATTTATCAATAAACAAACGCCTGAGTTCATTGCCCTTGCAAAGGAATACAAACTATTTACTTCTCTTTCTACTAACCTATCGCTGCCTATAGACGCGGAAGCTATCGTTAATTCCGGATTGGATTATCTAGTCTTTTCAGTAGACGGAGCTTCGGCAAAGACTTATGAAAAATACAGAAAAGGCGGAAAGTTTGAGCTTGTTATGGAGAATATGAAAAAGCTTGTTGAAGCCAAAAAGAAGTACGGTTTATCCAAGCCTACTTTAGTCTGGCAGTTTTTAATATTTAACCACAATAAACACGAAATAGATTTAGCAGTAAATACTGCCAAAGAAATTGGGATTGACGAAATAAATCTTGCAACGCCTTTTGACGTCAGCGCCGCCGATCCTGAAATTACAATTCCGGCTGAGGTAAAAAGCTTAAGCAAGCGGATTAGCTTTCTGCGCAACTGGAACAACAGCTCTGATAAATGGGAAAAAGAGTCTCATAATAATGTGGAATTAAATTATCAGCCGGAAAAAACATGGACGACCTTGCTCAACAGTTTTCCGCAAAATGAATTAAGCAAAAGCGAGCCCGAAAATAAATATACATGCGAATGGCTATACAAGAATATTGTTATGGACGCTCACGGGAATATTATTCCCTGCTGCGCGCCTCCTACAAAAAACAGGAATCTTATTTTCCCTGGTTTGCTGAAGCATAATTCCAGCGAGGAGCTGTTTAATTCCAGCATGTACTTTTTAGCAAGACAAAGTTTTTCCGACAATAAAAGTTATAAAGAAGAAATTGAAGATTTGGAGACAAAAGATATTCCCTACTGCAACGAATGCGGCGGGAATAACAGTTCGTTAAATGTAGACAATTCTCATTTGCAAAATTATTTATTAAATGAAAATTTATTTAGAATACTAACTAAAGAAAATGTTCTTGCGTTAACAAATTGGTAATTATTCTAAAAACGAATCGCTTGTTTTTGCGGATTAATTACTGCCAGGAGTTAAAATGACAATTAATGAAATTCCGGTATTTATTTTATGCGGAGGCCTAGGGACCAGATTGAAAGAAGAAACTGAGTTCCGTCCAAAACCAATGGTACCGATAGGCAATTTCCCGGTGCTTTGGCATATTATGAAATATTACAGGAAATATGGATTTATAAAATTTGTTCTTTGCACGGGTTTTAAATCGGAAATAATTAAATCTTATTTCCTTAACTATACGTCGCTCAACAGCGATTTTACCGTCGACCTTAAAAGCAATAACGTAACAGTGCACTCGATAGATCACAATTTAGATTGGGAAGTTACGCTTGCTTATACAGGCGAGTATACAATGACCGGAGCCCGCATTGCCAGAGCGGCGGAAAAATATCTTGGCGCTGCAGATCATTTTGCGGTTACTTATGGCGACGGTCTGACTGACGCTAATCTAGGCGAAGAATATTATTATCATTTTTCAAACAACAAAACCGGAACCGTCCTTGGCGTAAATCCGCCTTCCCGTTTTGGCGAAATTAAATTGGACGACGACAAAGTTCTTGAATTTGCCGAAAAACCAGACTTTACAGACAATTGGATTAACGGAGGATATTTTTTCTTCAAAAAAGAATTTCTTAAGTATCTTTCTAAAGACGATGAATGCGTCCTTGAGAAAGAACCGTTAGTCAGATTGGCTAAAGATGGAGAATTAAATATGTACAAGCACAAAGGCTTCTGGAGCTGCATGGATACTCAGCGCGACCGCGATTATCTCAACTCGTTATGGAATGCCGGAAATGCGCCATGGAAAGTTATTTAACGGAGTAATTATTATGAAAGTTTTTGTAACCGGACACAAAGGATATATTGGCAGCCATTTAGTTGATTTACTAAAACAGGAAGGGCATAGCGTCACCGGATGCGACCTTTCCTTTTATGAAGGCTGCGAATTTGAACCTCTTGTAAAAGCGGATATCGAATTGGATAAAGATATAAGAACGCTTACGCCTGACGATTTAGAAGGCTACGATTGCGTTATGCATTTAGCCGCTATATCAAACGACCCAATGGGCGATATTAACACATCGCTCACTTACAATATTAACAGAAACGGGTCTATTAATCTGGCCAAAATGGCTAAACATGCTGGAGTTGGGCGGTTTTTATTTGCCGGCAGCTGCTCTGTTTATGGCAAAGGCGAAAAATTAGATTTAGACGAATCGGCTAATTTTAATCCTGTTTCAGCTTACGCAATTTCCAAAGTTGACGCTGAAACCGGAATTAAAAAACTTGCCGACGCTGATTTTTCTCCAATCATTTTAAGGAATTCAACCGCTTATGGATATTCCCCTATGTTAAGAATTGACCTTGTAGTTAATAATCTTTTGGCGTGCGCGTTTACGCGCGGAGATATTAGGATTATGAGCGACGGAACGCCATGGCGTCCGCTTATTCACTGCCGCGATATTGCAAGAGCTTTTATAGCTTTGGCTAAAGCTCCCAGAGAAGACGTGCATAACCGCTCGATAAATATCGGCGCGAACTCAGAAAACTATCAGGTAAAGGACGTGGCTAATAAAGTAAAGAAACTTATTCCAAACGCTAACGTTGTTTTTACAGGAGAGGTTGGTTCCGATCCAAGAAATTACAGGGTGAATTTTGATCTGCTGTATAAGCTGCTTCCAAATTTTAAACTTTCCTATAACCTTGATTCTGGGATGGAAGAGCTTCACAAAAAATTCATAAAAAATAAATTCAGCCTGGCTGATTTTGAAGGCTCAAAATATATCCGCCTAAAAGCGCTGAAAGAAAGATTAAAATAGAAGGACTATTAAAAAATGATTTTTACTGAAACGCCTCTTAAAGGGGCTTATACAATTGACCTTGAAAAACGCGGAGACGATAGAGGTTTTTTTGCCCGTTTCTTTTGCGTTAATGAATTTGAAAAACTTGGACTTGATAATAAGATTGTCCAGATAAATAATTCTACCAGCAAAGATAAAGGGACTCTCCGCGGTATACATTACCAATTAGCTCCTAAAGCGGAGACTAAAATAATCAGATGCCTCAAAGGTTCTTTCTACGATGTTATCGTTGACTTAAGAAAAGAATCCGATACGTTTTTAAAATGGTTCGGCGTGGAGCTCAACGAGGACAACCGTACAATGCTTTATGTTCCCAAAGGCTTTGCGCATTCGTTTATAACGTTAACCGACAACTCCGAAGCGTTTTATTTAGTAACGGAGTTTTACGCTCCGCAATACGAAAGAGGCTTGCGCTGGAACGACCCTGCGATTAATATTAAGTGGCCTATTCAACCGGTAATTATATCGGAGAAAGATAAAAATCACCCTGACTTTAACGAAAACTATCATCTGAAATAATTATGGACATTTTATTCACAGGCGCATCTTCATTTACCGGCTACTGGTTTGTAAAAACTCTTTCTGAAGCCGGACATAATGTTTATACGACCTTTACCAAAAACAAACCGGACGACTATGAAGGGATTCGCAAAGAGCGAGTCTTGAGGATAGTGAGAATTAGCAGACCTGTTTTTAACTGCTCGTTTGGAGATAATAATTTTTTGCGCCTTTTAGAAAGCGCAAGCGGCTTTGATCTTTTATGTCATCATGCGGCTGATGTAAGAAATTATAAAAGTTTTGAGTTTGACGTTAACTCCGCCATACAAAATAATACTCATAATCTTTCTCAAACGCTTGATATAATTAACGAAGGCAAAATCAGAGGCGTTATACTTACCGGAAGCGTATTTGAACAAAACGAAGGGAAAGGGAATAAACCGCTCGCAGCGTTTTCTCCTTATGGTTTTTCAAAAGGTTTAACCTGGCAGATATTTGAATATTACTGCAGGATTAAAAATGTTAAACTCGGCAAGTTTGTTATACCAAATCCGTTCGGTCCTTTTGAGGAACCGCGGTTTACAAATTATCTGGTTAAAAACTGGTTTGAAGATAAAACGCCCGGCGTCAATACTCCTGATTATATCAGAGATAACATTCACATTAGTTTGCTGGCAGAGGTTTATAATTATTTTGTAAGCGAGTTTATTTCATCAAAAAAACAGATAGTTAAAATTAATCCGAGCGGCTATACGGAAAGCCAATGGAAGTTCACATCCCGTTTTGCAAAGGAGCTTTCTAAAAGATTAAATATTAAATGTAAATTTGAATTAAATGAACAAACAGATTTTTCCGAACCGCTAAAAAGAATAAATTTTAATAACGCCGCACGCATAGCAAAAAGATGGAAAGAATCAGACGCATGGGACGATGCGGCAGATTACTATTGTAGTCTTTACCGAAAATAATTAGATAAACAAATTACTCAGGAATTATATTTATGCCTTTAACAGAGGATATGCTTAACAAACTTCAATCGCTAATTAACAACGATAAATATGAAAACTCGGCGACTGCGCTTTTGGATGATATTAAACTCCGCAAGCTTAACGGCGCTGAAATGGCAGAAAATCTTTTTTGCATTGGAAGACTTTATTATCACAAAGAAATCTTTTCCGCCGCTAAAGAATTCTTCCTCAACGCGCTGCAGGTAGACCGGGCTAATTTATATTCGCTTTTTTATTTAGCTAATATATATGAGAAAGAAGGCGATTACAAATCAGCTTTTATGCTTTATGATAGATTTTCTAAAGAAACCGAAAATCATCCGCAGATAATAGATTATCTGTTAGATGCCGCGAAAAAAATAGAATTTAACGTTGATAATAAATTAGATTTTATTTTAAGCCAGCCTGATGTTATTAAGCCGCAGAATCAGGAGAATAAATTTCCTAAAATATCAATAATACTGCTCTGTTATAACAAAGTTGAATTTACTAAAAAATGCATCGCTTCAATTTTTAAAAATACAAAATATCCGAATTATGAAATCATTGCCGTAGATAACGCTTCGGTTGACGAAACGCCAGAATATCTTGAAACATTTGGCAAAAGGCTTAAATACGTGCGCATTAATTCCAACGTGGGTTTTATCGGCGGGAATAATATCGGCGTTAGTCATTCAGACGCGGAATATGTGCTCTTCCTGAATAACGACACTGAAGTTATGCCCGACTGGCTTAATAATTTATATAATATTTTTGTTTATTATCCGGATGCAGGCGGCGCAGGCTCTAAACTTATTTTTGCTAACAAAAAATTACAAGAAGCGGGCGGAGTTATTTTTAACGACGCTACCGGCTGGAACTACGGCCGTAATGGCGAGATTATCGACGCCCGTTATAATTTTGCAAGAGAAGTAGATTATTGTTCCGGAGCCTCGCTAATGGTTAAACGCAGTTTGTTTAACCAGCTGGACGGATTTGATTATCGTTTTGCTCCCGCATATTTTGAAGATACCGACCTCTGTTTTGGCATTCGAAAACTTGGTTACAAAATTTATTATTGCCCTTCGTCTCATGTTATCCATTACGAAGGCGTTACTAACGGGACTGACGTTACTGTCGGATTAAAAAGATATCAGATTATCAATGCGCCTAAGTTTATTGAAAAATGGCAAAGCGAACTTGCTTTGCAATACCCCAACGCTCCCAAACTTCTTTATCAGTTTTCTAACCGCAAACAGGGCAAGCGCATTTTAATCATTGACGATATCCCTCCCCTGCCCGATAGAGCATCCGGAGCTTTAAGGCATTACAATACCTTAAAACAACTTATTGACCTGGACTGTCAGGTTACTTATGCGCATATGATGGGCAAACAATACTCCGATGAAAAAGCCGCTGAATATTTCCACGATTTCGAAATGCAGGGAGTTGAATTTCACTGGTTCAACTACGAAAGCTGGTGGGGTATTCGCAATACGCCTTCGGTTCAGCCAATACTTAAAGAATTAATTGGCAGTCTTGAATTAAAAGCTCGTAAGTTTGATTTTGTTTATATAGCTTTTTGGCATATAGCAGACTACTTTATTGATTTGATTAGAAATGAAATCCCTGATACGCCTGTTATTATTGATTCGGTTGATATCCACTACCTGCGCGAACAAAGAAGAGCATATCTATTAAAAGACAACAACCTGCTGAATGAAGCCGCATTGACAAAACAACGAGAACTTGCTTTGTATACAAAATCTGATTGCGTACTTACTGTTACGGCGCAGGATAAAGATGTTCTTAAAAAAGATTTAGCAGATAAAGCTGTGTTTGTTATCCCCGACGTACACGATGCGCGCGACTCCGCCTCTGGTTTTGACGAGCGAAAAGATTTTATATTCGTAGGCAACTTTAACCACAACCCAAATGAAGACGCTGTCTTTTATTTTGTAAATGAAATATTTCCTTTAATTAAGAAGGGACTAACAGACGTTAAGTTTTATATAGTCGGCAATAACCCCACTGAAAGAATAACTGCCCTTTCTTCCGACGATATTATTGTTACAGGCTGGGTACCTGAAGTTGAGCCTTATCTTAATAAATGCAGAGTTACTGTTACGCCGCTTCGCTTTGGAGCTGGTATGAAGGGCAAAGTAGGACAATCGCTTTCGCACGGGCTGCCAATGGTTTCTACCTCTATTGGCGCCGAAGGGATGAATATTATTAATGGAGTTCATTCATTTATTACAGACGACCCAAAAGAGTTTGCCCAAAAAGCTATATTATTATATACAGATAAATCTTTGTGGGAGTCATTTTCCGCAAAAGGGAAAGAATTAATCTCATCGCAATTTTCCAGCGCAATGATGCGTAAACGATTGCAGCATCTTTTGAGTTTTACTTCGCGCAAAGACTTTAAAACATCCCGCGCATTAGCATATTCAGAACCTCCTATAGTAAGCATTATACTCGTTACATTTAATCAGTTTAACTATACCAAAGAGTGCATAGAAAGCGTTAAGCTCTACACAAAACTTAATTACGAAATAATACTTATTGATAACGCTTCATCTGACGACACGATAGCGCAGGTTAAACATATTTATCCGGAAATAAGAGTCATAGCTAATGCTGAGAATCTTGGATTCCCAGCCGCTGTTAATCAGGGGATAAAAGCTGCCATGGGCTCTTATGTTTTGATATTAAATAACGATACAGTTGTTACCAAAGGCTGGCTCGAAAGATTAATCGACGTAGCCGAATCAGACCCACATATTGGGGTTGTAGGACCTATCAGCAATTCCGTTAGCGGAGCGCAATTTGATTCTCAGGCCAAATACTCGTCTATTAAGGAAATGGAACTATACGCGCAAAACGCAAAGACAAAAAATGCAGGCGTTATTACCCAGTTTCCGCGACTCGCCTTCTTATGTACTCTTATAAAAAGAAGAACGTTTGAAGAGCTTGGCGGCTTGGACGAGCGTTTTAGTCCCGGTAATTTTGAAGACGACGATTATTGCCTGCGCGCTCAGCTTGCTGGTTATAAAGCAGTTATAGCGGCGGATGTTTTTATCCATCATTATGGTTCAAAAAGTTTTAAATCGGACGGCGAAAACAATTACGCTGAAAGACTAAAAATTAACGGAGAAATATTTGCTGATAAATGGGGCGCGTCGCCAGACGAGATATGGATTAAAGGAAAAGAATTTAAGACCTGTCCAATAAAATATCCTCTTAATAACGATACTTTTATTGAGGCGTTTGAAAGAGCTATAGCTTACGCAGAAGAACAAAAATTTACTTATGCAAATAAATGGTTTAAAATAGCGGCTGAAACTTTCCATGTATCAAACAGAAGAAATTACAAACTTGATTATCCCGACGTAGTGAACTTAGCTGGTAATATTGCATTAGTTTCCGGGGAATTAGACGCCGCGAAAGATTATTTTTCAGAAGAGCTTAAACTTGTCCCTTCCTCTTCGCGCGCCTGCGCAGGATTGGGCGAGGCGTTTTATTCAGCCGGAATATTTGATTCTTCGAAGACAATGTTTGAATGGGGAGTAAAAAATTCGCCTTCTAATAAGTCCGCCATTGAAGGCCTTGCAAAGGTTAATGCAAAATTAGGCTTTGCTCCGGAGCATAACACGTTAGCGGAAGAATAATTATATTTTTAGAAAAGCGTCAGAGCAAAAGCGCTTGCTCTGACGTTTTTTTAGCTCTTTTATTTTTGTAATTCTTCTTTAAGAAAATCCGCCCAAATTTTATAAGCGGCTTCGCTCAAATGCAATCCGTCAATTGTATAACGAACATTTAGCTCCCCATTCACATTAACAAGCTTATTGTATAGGTCAAAATAATTTATTTTATATTTTTCGGTCAGTAAGCGCAACTTTAAATTTACGCCTCTTATTCTGTCGTTTGGTCTGTTATCAATATTCAGCGTTGGCAAAAGCGGAGTTAAATAAATCTTTGCATCTTTTAGTCGCTCACTCAATTCGTCCAGAATCTCGCTAATGTTATTTATTAGTTCCTCATCGCTTCTTTCAAGCGCAAAATCATTCGTCCCAATTAAAACAAATACTTTATCCGGGTTTTCTTTAATTACGTCATTTTCCAAACGGACTAATACGCCCGTAGTATTATCTCCGTAAATTCCTTTATTAACAATATTAAATTCAGGCAGCAATTCCTTTGTCTCAAAGCCAAAAGTAATTGAATCGCCAATTAAAACTATTTTTTCATTCATTTATAATTTCTCCGCAATAAGAGCGTTTACCGCTTAAATATTTCCAATATCCAATTGAACAATTATATAAAAATTTGGTTTTAAACATACAGATATTATTTTTAAGAAGAATTACATAAAGAAGTTATAATGCGCTTAAAATTTTCCGCATTTTATTTTTTAACTGACATTAAAAATAATTGTTTGTATATTTGTAGAATAAAAGAAATATTGAAGAGATGTTAAAAAATATTCACAAGCTATTGGTCGTAGGCGACCGGGTTTTAGTCCGCCCAGAAGAAGATTCTGAAAAAACAGCAAGCGGATTATATTTGCCGGTCGGAGTGCAGGAAAAAGAGAAAGTTCAATCCGGGTATATTCTTAAAGTTGGTCCCGGTTATCCAGTGCCTGCAAATGTTGACGACGAAGAGCCATGGAAAGAGAAGCAGGAAAAAGTTAGATATGTGCCTCTACAATGTAAAGAAGGCGATTTAGCCATATTTTTACGTAAAGAAGCAGTTGAAATTGAATACGAAAAAGAAAAGCTATTTATAGTTTCCCAGTCCGCAATACTTCTCTTAGTAAGAGAAGATTTCTTTTAAGATTAACCTTCAGGGATCCCTCCCCCCTGAAGGTTATATTTTTATCTTGTCGTAACAAGTTATTAATTCTTCAAAAACTTCTTTTACAGTCAAAACGCTTTTTACTAACCCTGAGCTTTGCCCGGCTTCAAAAGCCCCTTCTTTTTCGTCGCCGTTAAAAATTCCCTGCATTTCTCTTTTACTGCCAAGAATCTCTTTTAGTTGTTCTGAAGATACGCCTTCGTTTTCGGCAGATAATACGCGCAAAGCAAACTCAGTTTTTAGCATTCTAACCAAGCCAATTTTCTTAAAAGCCAGCGTAGTAGCATCGTCCTTTGCAACAGCAATTCTTTCTTTATATACGTCGCTTGCAGAGGATTCAACCGTAGCGGCAAACCGCGTCCCAATCTGAACGCCTTTAGCTCCAAGGCAAAACGCCGCGGCAATCTGCCTTCCATCGGCAATTCCGCCAGCTGCAATAACTGGAATTTTTACCGCGTCTACAAGCTGCGGAATTAAACATAAGGTCGTAATTTCATCAGCTCCGTTATGTCCTCCGGCTTCTACTCCTTCGCCTACAATGGCGTCGCAGCCGACGTTTTCGGCTTTAATACCGTGCTTTACCGTAGCCGCTACGTGAGTAGAAATAACTCCGTTTTTTTTAAGTAGCTCTATAAACTTTGCCGGCGAGCCCGCCGATGTAAATACTATTTTTACTCCCTCGTCTATTGTAGTTTTAATCAGGTCTTCAGCGTCGCCGCGCATTAGAGGGATATTAACTCCAAATGGGAGCGCCGTTGCGGCTTTACATTTTTTTATATGCTCGCGCAATAATTCCGGCTTCATAGAACCGGCTCCAATAAGCCCCAGCCCGCCGCAATTTGAAACCGCTGAAGCAAGCCTCCAACCGGACGCCCAGACCATTCCCCCCTGAATGACCGGATATTTAATTTTGAATAGTTCTGTAACGCTGTTTTTTATATTCATGTATAGCTGTTAAATACTTAGTTCTTTAATTTTGGTTTCCAAAAATATTGGCTAATAATCCTACAATATCCTTCTGTTCAAAAGGTTTTGCAAGATAATGCGTCAGACCTTCCGATAAAAACCGTTCTTTGTCCTTTCTCATTGCATAGCCTGTTAAGGCTACTATTGGCGTATTGGCATAATTAGGCAATTTCCTTATTTCTCTGGTCGCTTCTATACCTGTTATGCCGGGACCAAGATTAATATCCATCAATATAAGATTAAACTGTTTTTCAGACGCTATTTTTATAGCCGACTTGCCGTCGCTAACGCATTCTATATTATAATTGTCGTTCAAATATAAACGAACCACTTCTGTGTTTATTTCGTTATCTTCAACTAAAAGTACAGCAGGGACTGATTTTATATTTCGGCTTTTCGTCCTGCCATTATTTTCTTCAATAGATATTCGTTCGCTTTTCGTCTTTATAGCTTCATTGCACGTTGAAGGAAGTTTTAAGGAAAAGACGGAGCCCTTTCCAATTTCGCTTGTTACAGTAATATCGCCATTAAGCAGAAGAGCCATTTTCCGGGCAAGAGTCAGCCCTAAGCCGCTCCCTTCAAAGCTACGATTATAACCTTCGCTGGCCTGTCTAAATTCCTGGAATATTAATTTCAGGTTTTTTTCATCTATTCCGATGCCAGTATCAGCTACGCTGATCTCAGAAATCATTTTGCGGCCTTCTCCATTCTTAAGAGAATTGGTTGCCGTAACTTTAATTTCGCCTTTGTTTGTAAACTTAACGGCATTGTCAATCATGTTAACTAATATTTTATGCAGTATGCCTTTATCGGCGTCAATACAAAAATCCTTTGGACATTCATTAATCAAAGCAAGCCCTTTGGCAAGGACTGCCGCTTCATATTGTTCAAGTATACGGCTCACTTCATTATAAATGTTTACGTTTTCTATTATTATACAAAACTTGTTTGCTTCAAGCTCGGTTAGATCAAGTATTGTATTCAGCGTAGTCATAAGCCGTTTGCCGGAAGCAAGAATGTTTTTAAGCATATTCTTAGGAGCCGGTTCTGAAATTTCGTTTTCAAGCAGTTGAGCAAAACCCATTATGCCGTTCATTGGAGTTCTGAGTTCATGGCTCATATTGGCAAGCAAAATAGATTTTAAACGGCTCGATTCCGCTTCGCTTGCAAGAGCGTGGTTAAGTTCAATCTCCATTTGCTTCCGTTTTGTAATATCTTCTTTTACGGCAATAAAATTTGTAGTTTCGCCAAATTCATTCCTTATTGACGAAATTGAAGCTGAAACCCAATAGAGCTCTCCAGTTTTCTTTTTATTTAACAACTCCCCTCGCCACTCATTGCCAGAAAGAATTGTATCCCAAAGAATTTTATAATCATTTTTTGTAAAATGCCCAGATTTCAGGATACGCGGATTTTGACCAATGGCTTCACGAATACTATAACCGGAAATTTCTTCAAACTTTGAGTTTACATATACTATACAGCCATTTGTGTCTGTTATAACAACTGAAACCGGGCTTTGTTCAATGGCGCGCGATAATTTTCTTATTTCATGCTCTGAGTTTTTCCTTTCGGAAATATCCTGAACCGAAACAATTATTTTCTCAGCCTCGCCGAGATTATTTTTTTGTATTTGTCCCCATGCCTGTATGTATATAGTATTTCCTCCAGCAACTTTAGCTCTGAAATACCATGAAGTTTCCTTTTGCGTATGAAGCATTTGCAGAAAATAATTTCTTGTACGTTCTAAATCGTCCGGATGAATTATGTTTAGAAATTCTTCAAATAATCCAGTTGTATTTTTATGCGATATGCCAAAGATTTTATAAAAGTTTTCAGAACCAATAAACAGATTAGTTTTAGGGTTCCATTCAAAACTCCCAACATTAGCTATCCGTTGAGCTTCCAATAACAGATCTCGGCTTTGGTTCAAACGAATCAATACCATGTTTTTTTGCTCCCCTTGTCTGTTAAGACGTTCTCCGCCAAGATAGAGAAATAAAATTCCAATTATCCAAAGCATGCCTATGCCCAAAGAACCTAAATTGATTTTTTTATTAATAATTTTGGCTATTGGATTTAAAGGCACAACAACGCTGGCGGCTCCCTGGAACTGCTTGCCGTCAGGTTGGGGCTGAGTGTGACATTTAGAACACGCCTGCTCTGTTTTCAATTTGCGCATATACAATAGTTTTGTTTCGCCATTTTGGACAATGGACAACATGCATTCATCCTTTCCATTCCTTATTATTTCCAGGCCTTTCCCTTCAAACGAGTCCGGAACGTTTTCAGGATCAATAGGGAACGAGCTTATGAGACGACTCTTTACTCCGTAAGTTTCATGCAATTCTTTATTGGCCATATGTACTATATATGCCGGCGTTACAAGAACAAGATGGGTTTTTTCGTCTATTTTTATTTTTTGGGGGAAGTAATCTTGTTTTGTAATTTTCTCATTTATTGAATCGTTAACAGCTATATAAACCCCTCCTTTGCCCGCCATCCATTTAAGATATTGCATATCTTTTTTAAAGGCGGCTCGCGCTTCTGTCAGAGCCATTTCCTTAACTGTTTCTCTTTCGATTAAAGCCAGACCGATAATCAAAAGCATTGCAAGCAAGGTCCAGATTGAAACAAGTCCCCATATAATTTTTTTAAAATAAAATGGACGAGTTGCCGGTTCAGGAATTTTTACGTTCATAAATTGAATTTCCAATAAACTAATATTTCCATAAATTTTATATTTACGCGTTATAAGCCGGAAGAGTAAAACTGAATACCGATCCAGAGCCTAATTTACTTTCAACTTTTATTTCGCCCCCTTGTTTCTCTATCATCTCTTTACAAAGCAGTAATCCTAGTCCTGTCCCTTTTTCATTAGCCGTGCCAACAGTAGTCAACTGCACGTCAATTTTAAATAATTTAGAAAGATTCGTCTCGCTTATTCCAACTCCGGTATCAGTCACTTTTATTTCTACTAAATCGCCCTTTTGTAGAGAACTAATTTTGACCTCTCCCCCCTTAAGGGTAAATTTGATGGCGTTAGAAACTATATTCTGAATAATTGAGCGAGTAGCTTTTATATCTGCAAAAAGATATGTTCCTTCCTGTACTTCGTTTTTAATTGTAATCCCTTTGTGGTCGGCATTACTGCCAATCAGCTCTAATATAAGAGGAACTTCTACAAATATGTCTATTTTCTCAGGCGAGAAATCAAACCTGCCTGTCTGCATTCTTGACCAATCCAATAGATTTTCTATTAACTCATATACATTTTTTGTGCCATTTTTTATATTGGCGGCATACCGCTTTAACTGATCCTGCGGTAGCGTATCAATTCCATCTGCCAGTAGAGCAGAAAACCCAAGCAATCCCTGAAACGGGCTTTTCAAATCGTGCGCGACTATAGAAAAGAATTTATCTTTACTTGCGTTAAGCTCTCTGAGCTCTGCCGAGTTTTCTTCCATGGCCCGGTTCTTTTCAAGTAAAAGAGCTTTCCGCTTATTCTGGAAATAGAAATAAATAATTGCTACAAAAAAGCCAAACATAAGTAGAGCAATCAATATGCTCGTCCAAAATGATTGCTTATTTATCTGTAACTGATTAAGTTCATTCTCTTTTGTAAGGAGCGCAATTTCTTTTTCTTTTTTCTCAGATTCGTAATTAAAACGCAATTCAACAAGCTTGCTCCTATATTCTTTAGAATATATTGAATCCTGCGCAACGTCAAAAAGCTTATAATAAATAAGAGCGTCTTTATAGTCGCCTTCTGATTCATACAGATTAGAATAGTTGGAATAGGCGTCCATCTCGATTTCATTAATTCGGAATTTCTTTGCAAGCCGCAGGCTTTCATCCAAGTACTTATGAGCCGTCTGATAATTGCCGGCAAGTTTGTAGGTCGTGCCCATTCTAAGCATAACCGTAGCGATGCCGAAAGGATCTGATAATTTTTCTCGTATTTCCAACGCCTTCTTGTAATATTCTATTGCCTTGCCATAATTGCCCAGCGCTGCATAAATATCCCCAATGTTACAATACGAATACGCTATACCAGTTTGGTCTCCATATGATTCTTTTACCGAAAGAGATTTTAACTGAATTTCTTTAGCCTTATTATAGTTCTTCAATTGGAAATAGCTTACGCCGACATTGTTTAACGCGCGCCCCAAACCATATCCATCGTTTATTTTTTCGGCAATTCTTTGCGCCCTGGCAGAATATTTTAAGGATTCTTTGTAATCTTTTAATTCGTTATAAATGTTAGCTAAATTATTAAGCGTAAGAACAATTTCGTATTTGTCGTTTACCTGTTCTTTAATTTTAAGCGATTTTATAAAATTTTCCAATGATTGAGGATAATCGCCCAACTTCAGATAAACCAATCCTCTATAATTATACGATTTTGATACTTCAAGCAAATCGCCAACGCTTTCGGCAAGCTTATTTGATTGATCGTAATATTCAAGAGCTTTGGTGAATAACCCTTTCCGCCAATACACCAAACCAAGATTGTTTAAACAAGCCGCTTTCGTTTTATTATCTCCAATCTTACCCGATAATGCGATTGATTGTTTTAATATTTCAAACGCGCTATCTAACTTATTTTGAAGATAGAATCCGGAACCAACGTTCATTAGCGCAACCGCCTTCCCTTGATCATAATTAAGACTGGCTGCAAGATTTAAAGCTTTTAGCGCATACGTTTTTCCATTTTGAGGAGAATTGCGGTATAAAAGAGAAGAAATTTCGTTGTAAACGTCTACTTTTGCAGAGCCGTTTATTTGGTTAGCCTTTATTTCAAGATCGTGGATTTTTTGTTCTGTACTAACCTGACATAGAAGCTGAGCCGATATAAATAATACAATAATCAGTGTTTTTTTCATAAACTTCTTTGAATAAAGCCGAATGTCTTTAAAAAAATAGAAACGTTATTATTCTGATTTTTAAAGATAATAGTTTTTATCGAATTAGGTAAACTTTAAATAGCGCAAATGTAGAAAAGATTTTGGAAACGATTATTTTTACTGCTACGTTATTTTAATATGAGAAAGGGCATACAATGAAAAGATAATTACGGCTCCGGCGCAAACGCCTGTAAATAACAAAGCCGTGCCCAAAACATTGGACTTTTTTATAGTGATTGATTGTAATTCGTCATATTTGTACATCTTTGTTTGCAACGAATCGGTTACATATATGGCAAGTTCTGAATTCAGTATTTTCACCGTCTCGCTTTCATTAATTACATTGCCGTCTTTGGTTTCTACGCCATATATTTTATTATTCATTTTCCCATTGGAATAATCAATTGGGCTAATAGCCTTTGCTGAATAACAGGACGGAAGCGTTATTAACAACAAGCATATTATAATATTTCTAAAAGCTTTTCCCATTGAGAATACCTTTGAAACTTAAATAATTGGTTCGGCTTTTTTACTTGGAACAGATTGCATAAGACGTAATATTGTTTCTACATCGGCTACGTCAATTTCCAGCATTTTACCATCTTGAGCTTTCATTTTCAACTGACAGCAATTTGTCGCCGACTCGTTTTTATTATTCAGCAGAACCAATTGGCAGGGTAAAAATAAAACTGCTTCCTTTGCCCACTTCGCTTTCAACCCTTATCGAACCTTTGTTTTTCTCAACCATTTCCTTACATATTGAAAGCCCCAGTCCGGTGCCTTCTTCTTCTTCCGTTCCAATTGTGCTTAGCTGTTCGTTTATCTTAAAAAGTTTAAGCATATCTACTTCAGAAATTCCGTTGCCGTTATCTTTTACCGTTATTTCTATATGCGATTCAATTCTCTTTGCCGACACAATAATGGTTCCGCCTCTTTGGGTAAATTTTATTGCGTTAGTCCCTAAGTTTTGTAAAATAGAATGAAGCATTTTTTTATCGGCCAGTGCTTGACAATTTTCGTCTATTTCGTTTATAAAGCCAATAGATTTTTGACTAAGATTTACGCTTAATAAATTCTGTACATAGGCTGTTTCTTCAAACAGATTAAGGTTTTCCTGATCAAATGAAACTCGCCCTGTCTGAAGACGAGACCATTGTAATAAGTTTTCAATAAGGCTGTAAATATTTTTTGTGGAATTTCTTAAAACCGAAATAAAATGTCTTATTTGCTCTCCAGTCAGGTTCTCATATTCCTCAATTAGTATAGACGACACTCCAAGGAGCCCCTGGAACGGGCTTTTAAGATCATGAGCCACTATTGAGAAGAATTTATCTTTATCAGCATTTAGTTCCTTTTGTTCATCGGCATATTGGCGCAATTTTTTATTTGCTTCGGCCAGCTCTATGGTGCGCTCTTCTACCCGTTGTTCTAATTCTTCATATGCAAGCCGCAGTTTATATTCTGATTTCCTTAATTCCTGCGTCTTATGATTAACCTGGTTTTTCAAGTTGCTATTATATATGCGGAGTACAAACAATTTATATACTATATAAACGATTAAAAGCTCCAAAATGCAGGCAAACAAAATAAACTGCCAACTGTAATAATATGGCTTCGCAATCGATATTATTCCAGAAGCTGCCGGAGCGCTCCATACGCCCGCCTGATTTCTTGCAGCCACATATAGCTTATATTCTCCCGTAGGCAGATTTGTATATCTTATATTGCCTATCTGCGATTGCTTTACTTTAAACCAATCTTTATCGAAACCTTCTAATTTAATTTTATATTCAATCTGTTTTTCGTCATAAAACGAAATGCCGCAAAATTTAAGAAAAAAAGTATTCTGATTATAATTAAGACTTATATCGTTCGTCAAAGCAAACTTACGACCGTCTATCAGTTCTAAATTTTCAAGATCAATTGTGGGCGTTGGAATTGAGTACTTTTCATTTTCCATCGAAAATTTTGTCAAACCCAGATTTGTGCCTATCCATAGAACGCCAAAAGAATCAAACGTAAAAGCAGATCTATTTATTTCGTTGCCCGATAGTCCATTTGAAACGCCATATTCTCTAAGCGTTTCTTTTCCGTTCCAGATAAAGAAACCCTCGTTTGTTCCAATGTAAATATTTTTGTTTTTATCTTTAGTTAATGCGTAAACTGGTTTGTCGATACTCGTCTTATTGATAACAACTTTGCTTAATTTATTATTTTTAATAATATACAGACCGTCAGCCGAACCAATTAGTATTCCGCCGTCTTCGGTTTTTAACATTGCATATACGTCGTTAACCGCAGGTATGGTTGAGTTAAACAGTTTTGTCAAACCGCCACGGACATAACAAAAAGCTCCATAATCGCCGGACACATAAAAATTTCCGTCGCCAAGATCGAATATTTTTCTAAAAGGAAGACGTATTTTTTTATTTGTTTTTAATTGTACAAACTTTTTCCCTAAAGAATAGTAAAGTCCCGAATCGCAAGATACCCAGCGCCTTCCGGTTTTATCAATATATGCAGACGTAACGATTTTATCTTTAAAGTAGTTCTCCCATTTTATTTTGCCATATCTATCTAATTTGCCTAACCCCCGGTAAGAAGCGGCTATCCATACGTCTCCCCTTTTATCTTTAAATAAATCTAATATACGCACCGATTTAAATATCCATTCGTCATAATTTGAGATATCTATTCTTTTATATTCCCCGTTATTTATAATAGTTAATCCGTCATTATGTCCCACAATATATTCGCCAGGGTCTCTTTCTATAAATGCAGATACTTCGTTGGAGTGCAGGCCTGAAGACTCGTAGTAATTAGTAAAAATAAAATTATTAAGTTTTTCTATTCCCCGATTATCAGTAAACCAGACATTGTTTTCTCTATCCACAAATATTGAAGTCGCAGCATTAGATAAAAATCCATTTTCTATCCAGAGAGGACGAGATTTTCCAGTTTTAATATTTAAGTAATATTTTGCGTATCTATTACCGAAATAAATATTGTTTTGCCTGCCTATCTCAAACATAATATTTTCTAGTGCATATTTACTCCTCAGATCAATATTTGCTGTTACTATTTTTAGTTTTCCATTTTTGACAAATCCAATCCACTTTTGCGCCAATAGCCAAATAGAACCGTCGTCTTTCTCTTTTTTATTAAATGCGACTGCCACTACCCCCCTTTTGCCAGCAGTAAGAATTTTATTAAAACTGTTGTCAATGCTCTTGCCATTATAAACAGAAATACCTTTTACTGTAACTATATAACACAGTGAATTATGCGCAGTAACTGTAAGTATGATATTATCGGATAGTCCATCTGCCGTCGTGATCTTCTTCCAGGCGTTATCTTTATAAACAAACAATCCATTGTTTGTCCCTATACAAACCACTGGCTCATTGTTATAATAAAAGACGTCGAAGGAATTCACCCAATATGAATCCGCAGAAGCTGCATTTATTACGGGCAGGAAATTCCACTTATTATTTTTATAATAGACTATATTGTTTGACAGGTATCTTGGTACAGCCCAGACAATATTTTGCTTATCGGTTTTAATTTTTTGGTAGCTGTTTTTTGGCAGACCGCTTCCCGAATCATAGTTCTTCCAAACTAACCCGTTATATACGGTAATCCCGGCTCTTGTTGCAAACCACATCCTACCATCTTGATCCTGCGCAACTCCAAAAACATTCTGAATATGTAAATCGTTACAAGAGGAGTAATATTTTGTAGAATAGTTCTGAGGTAGAACATTACACGAGATTGAAAGAAAGATAAGGGATAGCAAAACTAATTTATACATCACATTTTTACTTCTCAAGCATAGTATTATACATAAACATATAATTCTATAATTCTCATTTAATTGGTATTAATAATTATTTCCCTGGAGTTCTTTTTATTTTTTTACTCGATGAATATTCATTCAATTATGATTGTATGACAGTATTTTAAATATATAAAAACATTTCTATTAAAAAAATTATTTAATCCCATAAAATGAGCGCAAAAATTATGATTATTACATTGGGATTTCGATTATAAGGACTTCCGTTTTATCAAACGCATTAAATTTAAACGATTCGCAATCCCAGATTTGCAAGGCGTCTCTCTTTTTTAATTTTATATCTTCAATCGATATTACTCCTTCAATCAGGAATAAATATACGCCTGATTTTTTATTTTTTAGTTTATACTCAGCTGTTTTTTCAGAGTTATATTTGCCTATAGATAAATAAGCGTTTTGGTTAATCCATAATGTAGAGTCCGATCTAACAGGCGAAACCACTTCAATCAAAGCGTTATAATTCTCGTCAAAATTATACGTCAGCTGCTGGTACCGGGGTTTAATATTATTTTCCTTAGGCAATATCCAAATCTGTAAAAAATTCCCGCTCTCATTTTCGGAAGGATTAATTTCAGAATGGATTACGCCTGTTCCGGCAGACATAATCTGAACGTCGTTAGTTTTTATTATAGAAACATTCCCCATATTATCCCGATGCTCTAACAATCCAGCCAATGGGATGCTTATTATTTCCATATTATTATGCGGATGGAAGCCAAACCCTTTTTTAGGTTCTATAATATCGTCATTTAAAACGCGAAGAGCGCCAAAACCCATCCTTTCTTCATTATAGTATTCGGCAAAGCTAAACGAAAAATTGCTGTGCAGCCAGCCATGTTCGGCTTTCCCCCGCATTCCGCTTTCAATTAATTCAGTTTTCATAAGTCTCCTTTTTATAATATAACAATAGAATTGATAAAAAGAGTTCATCTTAAACGCACACTTCTCTAATTTCTAGTTTAGTCAATTATGATTTTATGCTTTGCCAGTCGTTATTTTTTTCTGCGCATGATTTAATACTTTGATATATAATGAATAATTGCATAATTTTAACGCCTACAAATTATCCGGATTTATTACGCATAAAATAATTTTACTTTCACTTTTGCTTCTGTGTTCCGAAGCGTTCGCGCAAGAGTTTACTCATGGAGCATTTGGCGCAATCGAAATAAAAAACCTTTCTTACAAAGGCGAAACTCCAGCGCTTGTAGGAGGCAGATTCGGTTGGGTTCTTGACAACACATTTGTAGTTGGCGTTGGTTATTACGCTCTTACCTCGCATCTAAAATTAGATCCCTCGGAAGCGCCGGACGCCGAGTTCAACAACATGAACTACGGGGGATTGGACTTTGAGTATCTGTTTAATAAAGATAATTTTACCGCTTCAGTTTCTATGCTTTTAGGCGGCGGCGGAATCAGCCTATTTGTTCCGTCTGATTTCCCAGGGAAGAAAACTTCCGCTTCTTTGGATTTGCTTGTTTATGAACCGGGCATTAACTGCGGTTACACAGTTCAAAAATGGTTCATAATCTTTGCGGGGGTCTCTTATCGAGAATTTACAAATTTGCACGGACTTTATGGAATTTCGAATAAAAATCTTAGCGGATTTTCCGGCTCCCTTTCTTTTAGATTTGGAGATTTTAAATAATGACTAATTCAAGCAAATCTGCTTACTTTAGTATTGTTGCTTTACTATTTATTTTTTTATTTAATTCGCTCGCTTTTGCTCAGGATACGCTTTCGTCCTCAGTTACTGAAGCTAAGCCTGAACTAAAAGACAGCTCGTTATATATTCCGCTTTCGCAATTTACTTATGCCGGCGACAGACGCTATACAATCGACGGCAATCTGCCTTTCAGGAAAACGCAAATTAAGCCGCTGCAAACCGCTATTATTGGAGGTGTGTTTGCTACAACAGTAGTCGCTCTCCATATAAATCAGGAAAATGCCTGGTGGAAAGGGCAGCGCAGATCTTTTCACTTTGTTGAAGACTGGCAATCAGCTCTTCAGGTTGATAAGTTGGGACACTCATTTGGGTCTTATTTAATGTCCTATGGAACAAGCGAATCGTTAATGGCCTCCGGCTTTAATTGGGACGACGCGACTATATATGGGGCTATAATTGGTTTGTGCTATCAGACTTATGTTGAAACCGAAGACGGCTTCGCTTCGTCTTGGGGTTTTAGCCCGTCTGACTGGTATGCAGACGCTTTTGGATCAATGTTTTTTCTTGCGCAGCATTATGTTCCTGCTTTGCAAAATATTACGCCCAAATGGCAATTTGCTCCATCTGAATGGACGGGAAAGCCGATAATAAACAGACCTCGCACTTTTATTGACGATTATAACAGTTCAACTTTTTGGTGGTCTTTGAATGTTTATGATATTTTACCTAAAGATGCAAAAAGATACTGGGTGCCCTGGTTAAACGTGGCTTTAGGTTATGGCGGAGACGCAATTGACGCTGTTACCGATCCCACTCAACCCCCGGATCAGTTAGGCCAAAGAAGATATATAGTTGGGCTTGATCTTAATCTCGTGCGTATTTTACCTGAAGGCGGTTATTTCTGGAATTGGTTTAGGCAGACCCTTAACTATATTAAACTTCCTACGCCGGCTTTAGAATTTTCCAAAGCCGGAACTAAGTTTTATTTCTTCTATCCTTTTAGGATAAGCATGGGGCAATTGAAATTTTAGACGGTTATTCTTTTACGTAATTATCGAGCGCTTTTTGTATCCTGTTAAAACCGCTCGTTCCTGCTTTTGCTTCTATAAATATTACTTCGTTTGCATTTAATTTCCAAAGACCGCATACTACGCCTTCTTTAATTGTCTGATGATATGAATTATCAGAAGCGGTTTTCAATCCTATTGCGCTGTAAAATTTCTCAAGATCGTCTTCAGAACCGAATTTTATCTGAGCCGCATTTATGCTCTCTTTGCCTGCTCTAACCGAAGTAACATAGAAAGAGAAACTCTTTACTTCGCTAAACAGGTCTTCCCATTCAGGGACTCCGTTCTGGACGCCAAGCTTCCCTTTAACAAATTTTATATTCTTCTGATATTTAAATAATTCTTCCCGGGCAAACAGCGAAGGATATTGAAATTGCTGTTCGCCTGTTTTTTTAACTAATTCCTGCGCTAAGCTAAGCGCAAGCCGCCCGCTTTCCTTATCGCCGCGCTGATTAACAATTGAAATATAATATCTGCCGCTGACAGCCTGTACCTGATAGCGCGTGACGCAATTAGCGCATGGCAATTCGTCATTATTATTGCACTTAAATGAAAATATTGAGAATATCCCAAAAGCAGATTCTGCATCGTTCATTTCATAAATATCAATTTTCAAATTAATATTATTTATATCTACCTCCTGAACAAGAAGCTTTTTAAACCCGTATTCAAGATAAACATCCGCGCCTCCGTCAATATATCCCCATAACGAACCGCCGTCAAAATAGTCCTTTCGCAAAACTTCCATTCCCTGAACATCGGAAGCTGTTAGTTCAGGAAAGCCCCCTTGCGCTAACAAGGCGGCGCTATTAAATAGCAGCGCCGCAAAAATATAAGGTAGTAATTTCTTCATTTAGTCTGTAATTGTAATTTGATTTATTCTTGTAAGTTTGATTTTTTCCAGATCTGCAACTCCAAGTTTCAGGTCCTGCGCCAGCCCAAGGAATTTTCTGCCCTTAGGAGTGTCAGCTTTCTGTATATTTTCCTCAATCCTCTTCTTAAGAATTATTTCATAACCGATTCTATCTACTGCAACTGGGTCTGTTCCAATTAAAACAGTTTTATATTCCGTAATAAATTCCGGTTTAGCTTCTGGTCCGCCGTTAAAGCATCCTTTAACTCCGTCTACAATATTTAATACGACCTTATCGCGTAAAGGCGGAAAAGCGCAAACTTCAGCGCAGGTTTCAGACCATAATTTTTGGTGCAGTCTTCCGGTATTTGTTATGCTGCCAAACGCAAGATTTTTAAGACAAAGCGTTACAGAAGAACCAGCATTTTTCATAACCGGGATATTAATAATTTTGTCTACCTGTTTAGTGCATATTGAACTGAAGTAAGAAAATTTTCCTTCGTTAACCATATAAGGCAAAGTTTCGGCGTCATATTTCCCGTCGACGTCCGCCCAATAATACCATTCTTTGTCTATCATTTCTTCGCCGTATAGTTTGCCTTCCTTATTATAATACGATCCGGCTTTATCTTTTATTTCAGTGGCGGCAATTTTAATTCCTGGAAATTTTCCTTCGGTAAAACCTGCGTCATTTAAATCGGCAGAGCGCCTGTCCCAGATTACAATATTCTTCCGGGGTATTCCAGCGTTTTCTAATTGCCTTATAACGGCTGTAACAATTTCAACGCTTGTAGAAAGAGCTACGCCTGCAATTGGATTAACTTTCAGTCCGATTATTTCGGTTGGCAAAACAAAACCCTGCCAGGCTTTATTTATATCGGTTTCTCCGGTTAATTTTAATAAACCATCGTTTACCATTTTATCAATTTCAGAGCCGTTAAATTTATTATCGGCAATACATTTATCATTATAGACCTGAACGACTTTACCCGGGAACCTGCCCGGCATCGAGTATTTATTGCGGGGATATTTTTCAACGTCTTTTATATTAGTTGCTACTTTATCATCAGTACCCATTTGGGCTAGTACGCTTTTCAGTGGGGGTTGAAGAACGGTTGCGGCTATGCCGCCAAGAGCAAGGGATTTAAAAAATTTTCGCCGGGATATCATTTTACTTTTCCTCCTTTTAACTGATGTATGCAAATTACATTTGCAAATTAATCATAACGTTCTAAAACATTCAAGAGCCGTTTTACAAGCGGTCGTATAATTACGTTAACGCCAATTTATGCGGCTTTATCAGCAGTCGTTTTATCGTAAAAAATTTCTTTAACCAACAGGACCAGTTTATTCGCGTCAAACGGTTTTATCAAATAATAATAATCGCTGATATCTTCATGCTGAAATCTATTCTGTTCTTTTTCATCGTTAAAAAATATAAGGATAGGCGCCGCAATATTATTATCGCGCATTCTTTTTGCAACAGACGTCCCCTCAGTTAAACCAATATCAAGCAGCAGCAAAGAATAGCTTTCGTTCAAAAAGGCCAGCGGGCCTTCTTCGTTATAAAAAGCAATCGCAGTATTAAATCCCTGTTCGCGCAATAAATAACTTAAACCTTGCGACAACTCGGCATCCTCTTCCATTATCAATACTTTTTTCAATCGGCCCTCTCAAATAAATGAAATTTAAACACTTGAAATATCTCGACAGGAAAAGCGTCCAATATAATCTAAAGAGCTTCAAAATGAATAAATATAGTTTATATTTATCAAAAAGATAATATCATAACCTGTTTTAATTTGGTTCTTTTTTGTTATCTTGCCTAAACAATATTTTGACTATATAATAATACCCATACTCAAGTTCAAAAGATAAAATAACCCTGTTTGAATTAATTTGCAAATATTATTGTTTTATCAAATAGTGAATTTTGAGTCTCAAAAAGAGGATATCGTATGCAAACAATTTTAGGAACAGGCGGAGTTATAGGAAACGAATTAGTAAATTTGCTTCCCAAATATACTGATAAAATACGGGTCGTCAGCCGCAATCCCAAACAGGCGGACGCTCGCATTGAAACGGTTTCGGCCGATTTATTTGATCTTAAACAAACCAATAAAGCCGTAGAAGGCTCGGACGTTGTATATCTTACGGCCGGATTCAAATATGACGCCGCTTTCTGGCAGAAGCGCTGGCCTTTAGTAATGAACAATGTTATTGAAGCTTGCGAAAAACACGGAGCCAGACTTGTGTTTCTTGACAACGTATACATGCTTGGCAAAGTTGACGGCTGGATGAAGGAGGATACTCCTGTAAATCCATGCAGTAAAAAAGGCGAGGTGCGCGCTAAAATTGCGCAAACTTTGCTTGATGAAATTAACAAGAAGAGCATTCAGGCAATTATTGCAAGATCGGCTGATTTCTACGGCCCTGGAGCTACAAACAGCGTTTATAACATCCTCGTCTTTAAAAACTTTAGCAATAATAAAAAAGCCGCCTGGCTTTGCAACGATTCTGTCAAACACTCATTCTCTTACACTCCTGACGTTGCTAACGGACTTGCTTTGCTGGGCAACAAAGCGGAAGCTTACAATCAGATTTGGCATTTGCCTACAGATCAAAATGCGTTAACAGGAAAAGAGTTGATTCAGCTTGCCGCTAATGCGTTTGGCCGTAAACCCGTTTATACTGTTTTAAAAAAATGGATGGTAAAAGCGGCTGGCATTTTTAATCCTGTTGTAGGCGAGTCTGTTGAAATGCTCTATCAAAGCCAATTCCCTTATTTATTTGACAGCAGTAAATTTGAAAAATATTTTAATTACTCTCCGGTAGTTTATCGCGGAGGGGTAGGCCAGACTTACAAGTCTTATTTATCTTAGCCTCAATTGCGCGTTTAAAATTTGAGAGGCCGCATAATAATATTGCGGCCTCTATCTGATATTTCTATAAAAATAATAATGAACTCTGAAATAGAAACTTTATTGCTCTATAGCTACTTTAACTACAATTTTATGCACCTTATTATCCGAAATCATAGGAGCATGCGCGTCTTCCGGAAAGAAAATCACAAAAGCTCCGGGTAATAATTTAAAATACATCTGCGGTTCGTCAAAAAAAAGCTCAGCGTCTTTTGCCTCGTCAAAAACAGATTGAACTACCCTGCAATCCTTGTAAGAACGCCAGCCGATGTTTTCGTCGCCTGAAATTAAATATTGAATATCTATATATTTCCGATGCGCTTCAAGCTTTGCCTCGTTTTTAGTTTTTCCAGCATTATTTGTAATTATTGCAAAAACTTTATCCCCCTTAATTTCATACTGAGCGCATTCTAACTTTTCAATTCCTTCCTGCTTAATAAAGTTAAAAGCAGCTTCCAGCCCGGAATTAATAGCAAAATAATTTTCAGCGCTTTCTAATTTATCATATACCATTATTGACCCTTGCTTAATAAATCCAGTTATGTTCCATTTGCGATTGTTAATTTTCCTTTACTTAGCGGCGAAATACCTGAAATATTATCGTTGGAACAATTAAACTGTACGCAACATAACTTTTTTTCTTTAGTTTCTCAAATATATATGCTTATTTAATAAAAACTTAACTTATCTAAATATTCTGGGCAAAAGAGATTCAGGCGCTACCGCTTGCCGATAAAACTCATTTTGAAATTGTTATCGCCAATTATTTCTTCGATTACTTTATCCATATTGCCATGAGCTTCAACTAAATTTAATTCGCTATGGGCAAGCGAAACGACAAAGATATCTTCGCAGCGCCCGGCAAAAGATATTTTAGCAAAAACTATATCCGTCTCGCTGGGAGAAAACCTGCGATAGAAATAACGCCATTTCTTTTTCTCCATAGCGGCTATTATCTGCCGGTAATTTTGTATTGCCCCATTTGCGTCTTTTAATTTATACGTTCCAATCTGCGCAGTTTTTACATTGCGCAAAATTCTGTCTGTTTTCTTCTGACTGTTTGAAAACTTCACAAATGTTTTTGCCATAGAAAGCCCAAACGAATCCACGCTAAACTCAGCTTCTTTTTTGTAATTATTACTCAACCTGCTAAGAATAGTATTTCTTAAAGAAATAAACTCGTCGGTAACGTTCAGACATCCGCTAAAGGCTAATGATGTAAATACTAAAACGACAATTAAAAGCGCTCTGTTATTTTTCCATTTTCTTGTCATTTATTCCTTTATGCGCGGGAGATTAAATTTATCCGTAAGGCTGCTTAACTTTTCCATTTTTATATCTCCAATGATATTCACAAACGCCGCCTGTTTATTATTTTTATAATTTAATACAACTACGCCGCACACTTTTTCGCCTCCGTTTGTTTTTATATAAACGTAAGCTATTTCGGCTTTGCCATTTGTTTTTACAACTTTGTTCCAGTTTGCGCTTATTAATTCTTTATCAAGCGCTTCAATTTTATTTTCTACTTTTGTTTTATTCTTCGCTTTTGTATTAAACTGGTTCACTCTTACTACTTTTAATCCGTTAATAAGCTCCGCTAAATCCGGGTTATCTTTCTGAAATGATTTTGCCGCATTTTTAAGCATTTGCCCTTCAAGATTTATTTCCGTCCCGGCGCCGTCGGCTGCTAAAGACGAAAGATCGCCAAAGTCTACGTATCCCGGTTCTTTTGTGTAATCTTTTTTCTGCGCATTAACTGATACGATCACAAATAAGACAAACGCCGTTAAGAATATTTTAGTTAATTGTTTCATCCTTTTCCTTTGTTAAATAATCTGCATTATAAATTTACGCATAAGTTAGTTAACAATTAGGCCTTAAACTTTTGTTGGCAATAAGCTATTCTTTAAACTGAAAAAGCCGTCCCGATTTATCGGGGCGGCTTTTAAGAATCATTGAGCTTTTTATTTCATAAGAATCATTTTGCGCGTTGCGCTATAGGAGCTTGTTGTTAAGCGGGTAAAATAAATTCCGCTGCCTAAATTGTCTGCGTTAAATTTAACTGAATAGCTGCCTGCTGGGAGTTCCGAATTGACTAAAGTTTTAACTATCCTGCCTGTTATATCGTAAACTACTAACGATACCATATCATTTTTAGCTATAGAGAAAGCTATTGAAGTAGAAGGATTAAACGGATTAGGATAGTTCTGTTGTAGTTTGTATTCAACAGGAGCCGCTGAAGAAGCCGATTTTACAGAAGTTACTGAATTGCTTGCATATACTACAGCTGCGCTGGGATTCGTATTAAACGAAACCTGCATATTACACTGGTTAGCGCTAATAAGCGTAGCTACGTTTGCAATAGTTTTGCTGCCGGTAACTTTACCGTTAAATGTTACGTAGTTAATTTGCCCGGAACCGAATAAGCATTTTGCAATTACCTGTCCGGTTACTAATCCATTTGGGAAATATATTCTTGTTTTTGGAGCAAGTATGGAAGCGTTAATTTCAATGTTAGAAAATTTCAAATAAGCGCAGTTAGTAAAATTGAGCATAACGTTTTCTCTTGTAGTTCCCGTAACGCTAAATCCGCCGCTCCAGGAAGTAACGTCGCCAGTTATATTTACTAATACTGTTGAATTAGCAGGAGCGTTAATTGTGAAATTATTTATTTTGCTAAGCTTTGAGCCGTCGACTGTAAATGTATTTAGTTTAGAGTCCGTCCCGGTTAAAGCTAATTCGCCATATTCAAGAGTCTGGGCGCCGTTATCGCTAATTAACGATAATTGTTGCGATAAATCTTCCAAATAAATCTTTGCGGTTGAAAAATCTACCACGCCTGAATTTTGGTATATAGAATCGTCTGCAGAGAATGCAGTAGTTGAAGTAATATAATTGCCATATATCGCTTTGCCGTTGTATACGCGGCCAGTTAAAAAATGCAGATGCCCGCCTACTACTAATACTGCGCCTGAATTAGCCGCCAGCTTATCGCCTACGCTGTAATTTTTTAGATCGGCATAACCGCCAACTGCTACTTTGCCTTCCGTATCTGACGAAGGCTGACTCAGCGTATCAATTACGAACAAGTTATAATCTTTGGCTATTCCTAGATTAAAGTTTGCTCCGTCGGTTCCATAAACTGCTTTAGTAGTAACAACAATTGTTTTGGTTTCGCCTGCGTTTATATCTCCAACGCTCCATATTCCGGTCGCAGCGTCAAATATTTGTCCGCTTGTGGAAGAAACATATTTCAAAGTGGTTTGTAATTGATCTGAAACCTGCACAGCCTGCGCTTTTGCTGCGCCGGCGTTTGTAACTTTAATTGTATAATTAACTACGTCGCCGTTATTAACGGTCGTCTTATCGGCTGTTTTATTCACTGTAAGTTTTATCGGCTCCGACCAGTTAACAATAGACGTGATAGATCTTGACGCCGTAGTTGGCTTAGCTAAAATTATTTTTTGCTTTCCATCAGGGTCGGCTGTGTTATAATATTTTGTGCCGGAAGGAATTCCAACAACTCCTTTAGCTGTAATTGTAGCCGTTGTAATGCTTCCTGAAGGGGTAAGGGTAATAGCGGGAGTAACTCCGTCTATGCCAGTTGTAACTGAAGTAGAACTTAAAACGCCGGCAGTTGTCGTAAGCGCAATCTGAACGTTTGCCATGGCAAGACCTTTCTCGTTAAATGCCTGGACTGAAAAAGTAACCGGAGTTCCTGAAGCAAAAGTCTGCGGCGGTATTACTATAGAAAATGTTTTAAGACTAAATGAGCGTTCATTTGTTAGAGCGTCTGCAACAATTGCCAAAGCTCTTGTTATTACGTCATTATCAACTTTAGTCACTTTGCTTATATCCAGACCATCTGTAAAATGCCACAATGCAAGTTGAACTGCGCCCGCTTCTTTTTCAACCGGATTTAATATCCCGGTATAAGATTGTTTGTAAGGATAGTAATTATTTAAAATATAAGATAAGGTATCATTGGTTTTTTCAACGTCGTTATATGCGTCGTTATATTTTAGTTCATGCTTAATATCGATACAATAAAGGCTGGTTGTATTGCCATCAATTAGCGCCTTAAACGTTCCAGCATATGCGTCTTCATTGTAAGGCGCAGGCAGCCTAAGCGTAATACATTTATCTATACCCGTTACTGTTGCAACGCTTTTTACGCCTGCAAATAATCCTGATACTGTTATTGTTAATGACACTAAAACTAAAAGTATATTTTTTCTAAACATCTTGCCCTCTTTTTTTTCATTATTATCCAATTATCATACCAGCAACAAACAATTAGTTTTTCGAATATATTTTAGGTTTTCGTTTATTTTTTGTGTCTTTAATTGAGACTCGTCTCATATTTAGATTTTTTTATTCGTAATGCATTTCCAATTATAGCATGCTATTTATACGGCATGTAAATAATTTTGCCAATGGTTACTTTACCCATTTAACTAACTTCTGGCTGAGCCGTTTGCTATAAAATTTAAATTGTGCTATTTTAAACATACCTTTTAGTATGTTTTTGTAGTAACAAGAACATTCCTGATTTTAATGAAACATGTATTGATATTAAATGGAGATAAAATAAGATGAGAAATAAAGTAAAAAAACTAAGCAGTCCTTCGGAACTTGAAGAAGGGACTATAGCGCTTAATGGGTTTGAGCATATAGATTATTTTGATTCATTTGTAGTTGAAATTTCAAGCCATCCAGACTTTACGGTAGACGAAGCTGTTACTTCTGTATTTTCGCTGCCTGAATGGGTTACAAGTCTTCTTAAACTTAGAAATATAATTGTAAAACCGTTTGGTCTTGAAACCGACGGTAAAACATCTAAGCCTGATGCATATTATTCTATCGGATCAAAAGCGATTTATTTTACTGTGATAAACAGAAATGACAGTGAGATTGTTATGGCTGAAGACGACAAACATTTAAATTTCAGGACGTCTGTATTAGTTTATAAGAATGCCGCTGAAACCAATATACAATTAACGACAATTGTTCATTATAATAATTCGCTTGGAAAAGTTTACTTCTTCTTTGTAAAACCATTTCACAGATTGATTATGCGCTCGCTGCTAAGTCAAATATAAACTTTGCCGGGCATAAAAAATAATTATGTCCGGCTATTAATTATTTTTCGGCAAGAACCGATTCGACCAATTCAATCAGCTCCGTTTTATCAAAAGGTTTTGCAAGATGCCCTGTAAGTCCTTCGGAGTATAACGCGTCTTTATCGGATTCCATTACATATCCGGTTAAAGCTATTATTGGGGTTTTTTCGTACCCTTTAATTTCTCTTATCAGCTTTGTGGCCTTAATACCGTCAATACCTGAACCAAGATTTATATCCATCAAGACCATAGAATATTTCTTTTCGCCGGCCATTTTCAAAGCCTGGAGTCCGTTTTTTGCATATTCAACATTGCAAATGTTCTTAAGATAAACTTCGGTCACTTTAATATTAATAAGGTTGTCTTCAACAAGCAAAACAGAAGGGTGTTGAGCGTTGTGCGCGCGTCCTTCTTTTTTTATGATTGTTACTTTTATTGGTTCTATAGGCTTTCCGTTTGCCATTTTTACGGCTGGCAAATATACCGTAAATTGCGAACCTTTTCCAAATTCGCTTTCAAGAACCAGTTTCCCTTTCATGATACCAATAAGTTTTTTCACTAACGTAAGCCCCAAACCAACTCCTTCGAAGCTCCTTGATATTCCTTCGCTTACCTGTCTGAACTCGTGAAAAACCAAATCCTGACTTTCTGGCGCTATGCCTATTCCGGTATCTTTAACAATTATCTTAGCCCAATACTTATCATCATGTTCGTCGTCGCATATAATTACGTCAACATATCCCTGTTCTGTAAATTTAACCGCATTATCTAAGAGATGAGAAAATATTTCCGAAATTATTTTCTCATTAGAAACCACTCCAAGAGATTTTTCTTTAATATCACAATTGAACTGTAATCCTTTTGCAACTGCTTTTTCTTTATATTCGTTTATTGCATTATCTGCAGCTTTTGAAAGTTCAATCAGTTCCAGATTTTTTATGTTGGACTCATTCTCTGCAAGTTCAAGAATTGCATTTAATGTTTTCATTAAACGCTGCCCCGATGTAGTTATATAATTCAGCAGAATAGAGTTCTCCGGTTCGCATATCTTTTCTTTTAAAATTGCCGCCATCCCCAATATACCAGTCATCGGAGTTCTGAATTCGTGATTCATATTTGAAAGTATAGAAAACTTTAGCTTACTAAGTTCCTCTGCTTTATCAACTGCTTTTTGAAGATCAGCTTCCAGTTTCTTTTTTTCGGTAATATCATTAAATACAGCCGTAAAGTACTTTTTTTTATTCGAGAATATAAGAACCGCAAAATATTTTTCTACTTTTGAGTAATAGGTTTCAATTTCTATCGAGCCCCCTGTCTCAGCTATTTTTATACATAAGTTAAAATACGGAGGGATGGCAATTCCAAATACTTCTACAGCAAACCGTCCTATAATGTTTTCCGGTTCCAGGTTGAACATTTTAGCGAATTGCAGATTTACTTTTGTAATAATATAATCGTCTGCTTTGCCAGATTCGTTATAATGTATTTCATTGAAGACAACGCCTTCTTTCATATTCTGATAAATCAGATCAAATTCTTCCAATTTGTTTTGAGTGTTTTGGTCTGCAATGATTCCCCCGCATTCGACATTTAATCCCATCATATAAAACCCAAATCATATTGTAATAAAATATCTTTTCGGCATAATCAATGCAATACAGGGAAAGCGATAATAAATTTACTTCCTTTATTCTTTTCGCTTTCGCATCGGATTGTCCCGTTGTGTTTTTCCATCAACTCTTTACAAAAAATAAGTCCTAGCCCACTCCCCTGCTCGTTATCCGTACCATCATTTGAAAAACGGGAATTTATTTTAAACAGTCTTTCCATATCATATTCTTCTATGCCAACTCCGTTATCAGCTACAGATATGACAATTTCATTTTTATTATTTTGCGCTTCAATATTTATATTGCCTCCAGGATATGAGAACTTAATAGCGTTCGAAATCAAATTACGAAGAATTATCTGGAGCATATTCGGGTCGGCGTTAATTTCAATTTCATCCTTCATCGCTGTAGTAATAGTAAGATTTTTATGATGAGCGTTTCCTTCAACGCTTTGAAGTACGATTTGGAATTCTTCAGAAAGACGGAGTTTCTTTTGTTCATACTTAATTCCGTTATTTTGCATTTTTGTCCAGTTCAGCAAATCCTGCAACAGTTGATATTGTTTTTTTAGAGAACGATTAAGTTCGCCCGCCATTAATTTAATTTCTTCCGGTTCAAGATTTTCAATCTGGTTAGCTAAAAGATCAGATACTCCCAGGAAGCCATGAAAAGGACCTTTCAGATCATGAGATATGATAGAAAGCAGTTTGTCTTTTGTCGCATTCAATTCTACCAGTTTATCTTCATAGTTCTTCAATTCAGAAACGTCTATCAATATTGCAAGCAGCGCCTTTTCATTTTTATAGTTTATTATTGTAGCTCGCACAGCTACGCACATTTTCCCATTATTTTTTGTTTTTAACATAATTTCATAGTCTTCAATTTTTTCGCCGGCTAATCTTTTATTCATATTTTTTTCTACCACTTCATAATAATTCTCGTCGACAAAATCAAAAATACGTTTCCCTACCGCTTCTTTTGGCTGGCAGCCTAAAACGCTTTCTCCAATTTTATTCATAAAGACAATGTGTCCGCCTGTATGTACAAGAATAATTTCCGGGATATTAGAGAGCAGTTCGCTTGTAATTTTTTCATTTTCAATAAGCTGCGCATCAGTTTCCCTCCGGTCTGTAATATCAAAACAATACCCTATATAGCCTGTGAATTCATTTTTTAAATCATAATTTGGTTTGCCATAATCAGATATCCATCGGTACTTTCCATCATTTCGTTTTATTCTATATTCCATCTCAAAAGGTTTTTTAACTGCGAAAGCTTCCTTATATAATTCAATGCAACGATTTAGATCATCGGGAAATACTCCGTCAGCCCAGCCAAATCCAATTTCTTCTTTCATAGGCTTGCCGGTAAACTCCAGACATGCTTTATTAAAC